>CAJIAL010000265.1_pt1 | contig 25424 bp, 20 predicted proteins | sample 9199091 | NCBI WGS metagenome assembly CAJIAL01 (sample SAMEA7708270, study PRJEB35096) | sediment metagenome | biome: marine neritic benthic zone biome [ENVO:01000025]; feature: sediment [ENVO:00002007]; material: shallow marine sediment [ENVO:03000034] sea grass bed [ENVO_01000059] ... | reverse complement strand
TCCCGAGATACCCTGCGTCAAACGCCCGTCGCTGCCATTCCTTGGCCCATTGTAACCACGCCGGCGAACCATGCGACCCAAGGGGCTTGCCCGGATGGTTTGCCTCAAGCCACTGGCGGATATCCTGCCGATAGGCCTCGTCTTCCGGCGAGAACTCGAAATCCATGACAGTACCTCCCAATCGCTCCGCGTCCTATTGTTCGGAAAGCGTACTCGCAGTCGCGTAGAGGTTCAGCACACGGTCTCACTCACGAGGATTGGATAAACTCGACCCAATTACCATCGGGATCTTCGACCATACCAATCACGACACCGGGCCGGACCTCTGTCCGGGGCCACACGACTTTCTGCCCGGCTGCTTCCACCGCGCTCAGTACCTCATCTAAATTCTCGATCGTCATGGTCCAGTACCTATACCCGGTGCCACCCGGGATACCGCCAGGAGCAGGCGGTGCTCCAGGATCCTTCACCGGCACGACGATCTTGATCAGGCTGTTGCCGAACCACAGCCGATGCATCACCTTGATGCCGACGTGCTCCATGGCAATGTCACCTTCATGCCTAAAGCCGAGCACATCACGATAGAACGTCAACATCGCATCGCCATTCGTGGTCACGATACCAAGATCGATTGCATCCTTCGCAACTTTGGCTCCCATAGAACGCATCTCCTTTCAGGGTTTTCCGCTTAGGCGGGCACGGCATCAAGAGCAACCATCTGACGGTATGCCGGGTCAAAGATTTGTGTAGCCATCACTTGGCAGCGCTTCATGAGGCGATGCTCATCCGGACCATAATCGGCCACAGCCCGGTGTAACGTCCCGAAATGCTCCCATACCAGGACATCGCCCTCTGTCCAGGTATAGAGATAGCGGAACTTCTGCTGCAGCTGATGCTCAAAGAGAAAGGCAAGTATCTCGTCGCTTTCCGTGTCCGACATACCGTTAATTTTTATGGTATAGCCGGGGTTGGCGTAGAGGACCTTCTTTCCCGTGATCGGATGCGTCAGAACAATCGGATGCGTCACCGGTGGGCGCAGGCGGCGCTGCTCATCGGTCAACGCTGGCCGACCACTGCCGCGGTTTTGTCGCATATGCTCCCAAAATTTCTCGAAGTCATGCACCGCCGTCGCGTCCTGCAAACGTGCCTTCAGCTCCGCCGGCAGCTCGTCATAGGCCATGTGCATATTGGCAAATTCCGTCCCGCCGAGGACCCGACCATTACGGCGGGGAATCTTGATACCATACAAGACATTCACGAACCCCATCACATCTCGATAGGACATGTCCGTGTGCCAATCCTGCCCGGCATCCGGACTACCGATATAGATCCCGTTTTCCTTCACGTTGGACAGAATCCCCACGCCGGGTCTGGCCGCTGGCCGCTTCGACTTCCCGACAGAACCCTGGATATCCCCAAACCGCTCGGAAAACGCTTGCAATGCAGGAGAATCAAGCTCCTGCTCGGGGAAGCGCAGCACCCCATACTGACCGAGCGCGGCAAGTACGTGGGCAAATGTGTCATTACTGAGTGGTCGCGACAGATCGAGGCCTTCGATAGTCGCACCGAGGATCGCGCCAGTCGGCTTCACCGTTATCATCTCTCAACCTCCAGCCTTCGCGAGTACTGCGTACCGCAATTGCCCTGCCAGTTTGGCAGGGGAGATGCCCTTGTTTGCGTATGTGGTACGACGTGCGGAACTGCGCAAGGATTTCTGCCCCGGTGTACTAGGATACCTTCATACGTCAACAATTCTTCGGCAGTGTAAAGCAGGTATACCTCCATGTCCACTTCCGCACCACCCGTACCACCCACGCGCGGCACAAAAATGCCTCAAGCAGTGCGTTTCGCGTATATTTTGCTTGCCACATCCCGCACAGAAAGATAGGCTTAAGCTATTGCATGTGATGGTGTGTGTATGTCCGCCGTCGCAGAATCAGTACCTCACATCGTGAGTACGGATAATGGAACAAAGTGACCCAGGTCGATCATCGAGACACTGTCAGTTGATCACTCGTAAACACGACGCAACGCGCTGGGGTATGTCTGTCATGGTACTCCGTTATCCCGCAGGATGCTTTGCAGGGAAGCAGGAGGTGGTCTGCACATAACGAGCCACCTCACTGAAGGGTTTTTTCGACCGAAACCTTCTTCCCGCTAACGACATGCGGGGAATGGGGTCTTCGGTTTTTTTTGGGCCGAAAATACCTTGACAGCCAGAGAGCTGGCGTGAGGAGGCCCATTATATGATTGTCGCGAGCCCTGCAAAAACCCTCAAATTTGTTGGTAAAAACCGGTTCGATGCCAAACGCAAAGCCCTGCGTTTTTGGTATGCGAACCAGGATGTCTTGCGCGAAAGCATGCAGGAATTTGCCAAGCGTTGTCGACTTAGCTCCGACCAAAAAGTCATCACCTATCAGCGTGAGTCCTCACGCTAACACCTTTTGCCTCATAGCATATAAGCTTCACTCATGGCCACGCTGCCCTCTCTTCCGTTTATACGCGCGCTTCAACAGCAGCAAGCGCGCGTGTACACGGTGGGTGGTACGGTGCGCGACGAACTGCTAGGCCACCCGAGTAAGGATATCGATCTGCTTGTCACCGGCTTACCGCAGCGCGACCTTATCCAGCTCCTCAGGAAGTACGGCCGGGTCCAACTGACCGGGCGAGCCTTCGGCGTCATCAAATTTTCCCCCCACCACTGGAACGATCACCCTATCGATATTGCTCTACCCCGCACGGAAATCTCCACCGGTACGGGACACCGGGAGTTTGAGGTCACCTTTGACCACACCCTACCCGTGGACGTCGACCTCGGACGGCGAGACTTTACCATCAACGCCTTGGCCATTGACCTCGCGACGAACCAACACATCGATCCGTTTGGCGGTCTTCAAGACCTACAACAGCGCGTCCTACGCCAAGTAGGTGAGCAGGCGTTTCCCGAAGATCCGCTGCGCATGCTCCGCGGCGTACAGCTCGCCGCGCGTTTCCATCTCCGTGTAGATACTGCGACGCACCGTGCCATGCAGTCTCATGCAGCCTCCATCACCACGATATCTCCGGAACGTATTGCCGAAGAACTTCGCAAGCTCTTTCAGGCAACGACGCCGTCGTCCGGCTTTCTGCTCATGCACGAGACCGGTATCCTCCCACATGTGCTGCCGGAAGTGGCAGCGCTGAGCGTGCCTCGTCTCTCATCCCACGATGCCTTCGCCCATACGCTGCGGCGTATCGATACCATCGTACAACATGAGGCGTTGACGTATCGCGGGCATCTCGACCTCCTCCTTGCAGCTTTATTCCATGACGTTGGCCTGGTCGATGCATCTCCCACAGTCACTCCCACGCAACTTGCCGAGGCTGCAGCCCGCCACGCCCTGCAGCGCCTGGAAGTGTTACGGATGACAATGATCGGGGCACAGCTCGACCGTATTGAACGGTTGATTGTTCACAGCCGCTTTGCCATCGCTGCGCTGGCGCCCGTCGTTGCGTTCCGCCGCTTTGTGCATGACCTGAGTCCGGATACCACACGGATGGTCTTCGACCTCCGGCTTGCCGATCATCTCGCGATGCACCCAGCCCAGCCTATTGACGAGATACGTGCGCTGCAGCAGCGTTTATCTCACGATATCACACAGCACGTGCCCTTCACTGTGAAAGAGCTCGCAATTAACGGCCATGATTTACGGCGGCTCGGCATGCCTCCAGGGCCGCCGATGGGACATTTGCTGCTGACGCTCCTAGCCCATGTCTGGGATGACCCGGCTCGGAACACCCGTGACTATTTGCTGGCGCAGGCGCAACTTGCCATCACACAAGGGATACAGTCCCAGCCACCCGGCCCGACTGCTGGCTGATCCCTCCTAACTACCTGGACATAGTGTTTTGCACATTGCGTCGCTGGCGTCTGCGCCAGCGACAGCACCGGACGAGAGAGGCAAGGTACCATTGATTCTGTCCGGTTACTTAAAGTCTGGCGCGGCCGCCATCACACAATGCTTGACAGTTACAAAACCGATTTGTTACAAGAGCACCACCGATTCACAACGCGGACCTCTACGACATCAAAGGGTCTGCAGGAGGTGTGCATACCTCCGGATACTCACGCGTGACGATCACAGAAAGGGTGCACACTATGAGTGCAATCGAAGAATTGTCCTACATTTGGATGGACGGCAAACTCCTCCCGCGCTCCCAGGCTGTTCTTCCCATAGGTAGTGCAGCAGTTTTCTATGCCACCAACGTCTTCGAAGGCTTACGGGCCTATTGGAATGACGTCGACGAAGAGCTGTATGTTTTCCGCCTGGCGGAACACTTCACCCGCCTGCGTGAGTCGATGAAAATGATGCGATTCACCATTCCCTACAGTGACGACGACCTTTATGAAGCCGTGCGGGAAGTCCTGCGAGGGAATGACGTGCACCAAGATATCCATATGCACATGGTGGCGTGCGTACTCGGTGGCGGTCAAGATGCGACGACTCCCACCAGCCTCTACATTAACCCTCGGGCTCGTGGGCGTATGACCACGCCGGGTGCCGGCCTCCAATGCTGCATCACGAGCTGGACGCGCACCTCCGATAATGCCATTCCGATTCGGCTCAAATGCGGCGCCAATTACCAAAACGCCCGCCTGGCCTTGTTGCAAGCCAAAGCCGATGGCTACGACTCCCCCATTTTTCTCAACAATGCCGGGAAAGTGGCTGAAGGCACCGGCGCTTCACTCTTCATTGTGCGCAAGGGGAAGGTCATCACCCCGACCACGAGTAGTGATATCCTCGAGAGCATCACACGCTCAACCTTGATCGAAGAAATCTTCCCGAACTCTCTTGGGCTAGAGGTCGTGGAACGTGAGATCGATCGCACCGAGTTATATGTGGCAGACGAAGCCTTCTTCTGCGGTAGCGGCTTCGAAGTGACCCCGATCACCTCGATCGATCGTTTTCCCGTTGGTGATGGCCAAGTCGGCTCCATCACCCAACAAGTGTTCGATACCTACATACAGCTGGTCCGGGGACACGATAGCCGTTTTGCCCAGTGGCGCACACCGATCTACCACAAGGTTGCCGCCTAGTGCTGCGCCTTAGTGGTCGGTTTCACAATTACTGATAGGGTTAGCGACTCTGCATATGACCCACTGCGGGTTGACAACCCTATCCATCATTGCGGTGCGCAGCACTTAGAAGCGGACCGAGACAATCACGACCAGCGTGAGCAATACGATAATCGTATAGGAAACTATTTGCATGCGCTGACCGATGCGGACAAACAGCTCCGGGTCGAAAGGCAGGATCTCCGCGTCCATGCGGGTGAGACGGAAGGCCATGCCGAATAACTGCATCGGCACCAAGAGCAACACCAGGAATACCGCGCAGAGTTTGATCAACAACAAACGATGGAACGTGGCGAGGGCGATTTCATCGCCGGCGCCAAAAGTGCGGTATGCCTGCGGTAAGAGGTAGAGTCCTCCAGTAATGATCTGGACGGTCAGCCCTAACAATACCGTCGTGTAAAAACGGCGTAAGGTCCGTGCCACAAGGCGCACCTGCATACGCAGATCTTCGGTAGCCTGTCGCAGGACAGGCCACCAGAAAAAGCTGAGAAAGATGTAGCCGCCGAGGACAACGACCATAGAGAGTACGTGCAGCCACAGGACAACGTTCATGCAGTGGGACCTTCTGTAGGGGTTGGCAGTACGCGGAGCGTCAGAGACTACATCAGGCAGCCCGGCAGCGTCAACACACCGTGCCTGCAATCACAGCCGCTGCTCTGACACACTGGTGGGGCGCTCTCATACCTCTTGATTGAGCATGCGGTATCCACAGATGATGCAGACTGGCACCGGGAAAAATTGCTGAGTGACCTGGCAAAGTGTGCTACACTTCACCACTCCATTTCGACCAGTAGAGGCTGGCGTAATGCGCTATCCTATTCGTGCACCGTAAGGTCCGCACACACAACACCCACACTGGGAACACTCTTTGTGGTACGCAGTACCAGCCAGAGATCACGCGTCGACCGCGCAGAAGGAGCACCAATGGAATTACGCGATCTACAAAAGATGACCGTGGTGAAATTGCGTGAGGAAGCCGGCAAACACGAAGGCATCACGGGCGTCCATGGCATGAAGAAAACCGAACTCGTTGCGGCTCTGGCACCGATCTTCGGCATCGATATAGATGCCCAGATTAAGGCAGTCCGCGAAAAGATGGCAGCCAGCAAAGGAGACGTCAAAAAAGAAATCCACGCCCTTAAGCTGCAACGGAACGACGCCTTGGCCGACCACGACCACGACGCCCTGCGCAAAGCACGACACGCCATCAAAAAGCGGAAACGCTACTTACGCCGTTTCGCCGAGCAGAATCGAGGAGCACTTGTGTAAGCCCATCGCGGTGGGTTTGCATCGCAGACGGCTCCTATTTTCACTACTACGTAGCGCAGTTGAGATGATCTTTTTGACCTCGCGGCACGTCTCATCCGCGTTCAATATGTGTGATCACTTCAAGCGTTTGATGATCTAGAAGGGATTGTGCCATGAAAAGGGCAACAAAAAAAACGAATAAAACTGCTCGCTCGAAAGCAATGCGCCGACGCAAACTGCAAAAAGCGCGCCTTCGGGTGAGTAAAGGCGAGCGCAAATATAGTCGGTAACCACAACGCCTTGCGGTATTCTCAGCCAACCCGCGCCAGAGTATAGACCTCAACTTGTGCGGCACCTGCCCCGCGCAAAAGCCGGGCGCATTCCCGCACGGTGGCTCCGGTGGTATAGACATCATCAATCACCAGTAACGTTTTGTCACGACAACGCTGTGGGTCGCGGAGTGTAAAGGCTCCGCGAACATTGCGACGGCGTTGTTCTGCACTGAGTCCGACCTGCGATATCGTCGGGCGCTCCCGCACGAGCACGTCGGCCCATAACGGAACGCCCGTATCCCGACTCAGGGATACCGCCAGGGCAAGCGCTTGGTCAAACTCCCTTTCCCGCAGCCTCCGCCGATGCAGCGGAATCGGCACCAACGCATCCGGCAAGCATCCCTCCCTCCCCCAATGATAGGCAAACTGGGCAGCAAGTAAGTCAGCCAGGGGCTGGACGAGCCCATACACGCGCTGATATTTCATGGCATGGATGACATCACGCAAGGCCCCACGGTATCTGCCAACTGCCCGAGCCCGCTCGTACGGGGGCGGCTGGAGGAGGCAGGCGCCGCACCGATGCATAGGACTCGCGATACCTTCCTGAGGAGCGTCAAAGGGCTGGCCGCACTGGTAGCACGTCGGGGCGCCAAGGTACTCAATAGCAAGCCAACACTGTTGGCACACCCACGGAATCGGCTCGCCATCTGTCCGCACGTCACACAACCGACATCGCGGTGGTAAGAGAAAATCCAGGATCGCTCGCACGCGCTCTCCCCTGCGTTGACCCAGCACCCATTCTTGCCTATACTGGGCGCCATCATCGATAGTTCGTCAGGCTGCAAGCCCGGCACTATACCGGATGGTCGGGAGGGGCTCAAGCTCCCGGCCATTTCCCGCTGGAGGCGTTTTGGTTATGGACAAAGACACGTTGCTCCGAGAACTCGCGGCGCTTGTCACGCCCTCGCCTGTCCTCTCGTCGCCGGAAGACATGATGGTGTACGAATGCGACGGACATACTCTGGATAAAGCCCCGCCTCTAGCCGTTGTGTTTCCGACTACCACCGAACAAGTGGTGGCTATCGTGCAGTTTGCCGACACGCACAACCTCCCCTTTGTTGCCCGAGGCGCCGGTACCGGTTTGAGTGGGGGCGCCCTCGCCCTCGATGGCGGTCTCGTCATCGAAATGAACCGGATGAACAAGATCCTGGAGATCGACTATACCAATCAACGTGCCGTGGTCCAGCCGGGCCTGGTGAACCTGCACTTGTCGCTAGCAGTGGCAGACGCCGGCTTTTACTACGCCCCGGACCCGTCCAGTCAGGGCTCGTGTACGATTGGCGGCAATGTCGCCGAAAACTCCGGCGGACCTCATACGTTGAAATATGGCGTCACCACGAATCATATCCTCGGGCTAGAAGTCGTTCTCCCCAACGGCGAGATTGTCCATCTCGGCGGGTCAACACTCGACACGCCCGGCTACGACCTCACCGGGCTCTTCGTCGGCTCGGAAGGCACTTTTGGCATTGTCACCAAAGTCACCGTGCGCCTTATGCGCAAACCCGAAGCGCTGAAAACGATTCTGGCAACGTTTGCCACCGTCAACGATGCCAGTAACGCGGTCAGCGGCATTATTAGCTCCGGGATTATTCCGGCGGCCTTGGAAATGATGGACAATCTGACCATTCAGGCCGTGGAAGCCGCCACTGGCGCGGGTTTGCCATTAGACGCCGGCGCCGTCTTGCTGATCGAACTCGACGGCATTGCCGATGGCATGGAAGAGGATGGCACCCGTATCGCCGAGGTCTGTAACCAACACGGGTGCTCTCATGTACGCGTCGCCAAGGATGAGGCGGAACGCGCCCTGCTGTGGAAAGGCCGCAAAGAGGCCTTCGGCGCCATTGGCCGGCTGACGCCCAACTACTATACCCATGACGGCGTGATCCCGCGTACTCGCTTGCCCGAAGCATTGCAGCGCCTCGAGGCCATCTCCGACCAATATAGGTTACGTATCGCCAATGTCTTTCATGCCGGCGACGGGAATCTGCACCCACTCGTGCTCTACAATGAAAAGGACCCTGACGAATTAGAGCGCGCGCTGCATATGGGTGAAGCCATTTTGCGCACGTGCGTGGATTTGGGAGGCGTACTGAGTGGCGAGCATGGTATCGGACTGGAAAAGAAAAATTGTATGCCCTGGCTGTTCACGGATGATGATCTCGACGTGATGCACCAAATGCGTCAGGTCTTTAATCCCAACCACCTATGCAACCCCGGCAAAGTCATTCCGTTGCGGGGCCGCTGTCGGTGCGGCGACGTCACGGGAGACATCGACGAAGCCGCTGCCCAACAAGCCGTCGCTAACGCCTTACAGGAAACCCATGTCCGCCCTTGATGGTCTCGCTACCGCCCTACAATCTGCCGTTGGGGCTGATGCCCTGTTTACCGAGACGGCCACTGCAGAGTATGCCATTGACGGATGTGCCCCGACTCTGGTCGTGCTGCCCGCAGACGCGGAACAAATCACAGCCGTTTTACGTCTGGCCGATGAACACAACGCCACCGTGTTTCCACGTGGTGGTGGTAGCCACATGATGTTAGGCAACCCACCGGAGCGGGTCGACCTCGTCCTCTCCCTACAGCGTTTGCACCAGCAGATAGCCTATGAACCGGCCGATATGACCACGACGGTCCAGGCAGGCCAGCGCTTGGCGGACCTGCAACGCACGCTTGGCGCTCAGGGACAGTTCCTCGCGCTCGACCCACCAGCCGCTGCCACGACGACTGTTGGCGGCATAGTCGCGGCTAACCGCAATGGTCCACGCCGTCTCCTGTATGGCTCGGCACGCGATCTCCTCTTAGGGACCACGGTTATCACGATCGATGGCAAACGGACGAAAGCGGGCGGGCGGGTCGTGAAGAATGTGACCGGCTACGACTTAAACAAACTCTACATCGGTTCCCTTGGCACGCTGGCGGTGATTGTCGAACTGACGTTCAAAGTTCACCCCCTACCGCCAGGCGAACAGACGCTGGGGATAGGTTTCTCCATGCATGCAGACATGGAGTCTCTCACTCAAACCGTGATGCAACTGCCACTCCGACTCAACAGTCTGACGGTGCTGAATGCCGCCACAGTGTCAGCCATGTCACTGTCTGACAATCTGTCAGTGCCAGATACCCCCTATCTCTTGCTCGCCCGGGTCGAAGGCACACCGCAGATAACAACACGTCAAATCCAGCGCATCACTGATGCACTCCAGCACCTCTCACCCGTAGGGGAAACGACAACGCAGACCTGGGAGGATAACGCCCAAACGCACCTATGGCGCGGGGTCGAGGAGTTTTCCGTGGAACTCCCGGCCACATATCCATACAGCGTGATGAGCAAAATCAGTGTGCCAATTTCCAACGTGCCAGCGTTATGCGAGGCAGTGCAAAACCTTGCGACACAAACCGGAGCCGCGTGGCCCGTGCTCGCCCACGCCGGGCACGGTATTGCCTATGTACACATTCCCCTCGCAGACGAAGCAGCAACGTCTGATGCGTTGCAACATGTGCAAGCCCTCGATGCCTGCGTCGCCAGCGTGCAGGGTCGACGCATCATCGAACACGCTCCGGTAGCACTGAAACGGCGCTGTGACGTCTGGGGCACTCCTGGCGATGATTTGGCGCTGATGCGCGCCATTAAACACTCCTTTGACCCCCACAATAGGCTAAACCCGGGTCGCTTCCTCGGAGGACTGTAGTGTGACGACACCTACCCCCCTGCCCGGCTTCGATCAGATCGACCGCCCACAACAAGACAAGATTTCGACCTGTATTCACTGCGGCCTGTGCCTGGATAAATGTCCCACCTACCGTGCCCTCGGCACAGAGATGGACTCCCCACGCGGCCGGGTCTATCTGATCAAAGCCGTGGAAGAAGAACGGCTGGCGATGACGCCGAGCTTTGTCGAGCATATGTACCTGTGCCTGGACTGCAGGGCGTGTGAAACCGCGTGCCCGTCGCACGTCGAATTCGGTGACTTGATGGAGCGGGCTCGTGGCCAGATCGAGCGCAATCTGCCTCGCTCCTGGAAGGAACGCGTGGTACGGCACGTGGTGTTTGCCGAACTCTTCCCCTATCCGTGGCGGCTGGAACTACTCTTTATGTTCCTGCGTTTGTATCAACGCTCAGGACTACAGGCACTCCTGCGCCGGGTGCAGTTCTTCAAGCTCCTGCCACAGCGCCTCATCGATATGGAAGCGATGCTCCCGCCTCTGCCATCCCGTTCGTTTACGCACAGCGTGCCGGAAATGCTTAACGGTGCTGCCCCGGCCAAGCAGCGCGTCGGATTTTTTGCCGGCTGCGTGATGAATCTGATGCAGGCCGACGTCCATCATGCCAGCAGTCGCGTATTACAAATCAACGGCTACAACGTCTGGGTAGCGCCGCAACAAACCTGTTGTGGCGCCTTGCATATGCATGCTGGAGAGCGCAAACAAGCCCGAGAGCTGGCGCGGCGAAACATCATCGCGTTCGAAGCACACCAGGCGGATGTGATTGTCAACAACGCCGCAGGCTGTGGCGCCCAACTCAAAACGTACGGCGAGCTGCTGGCTGATGATCCCGAGTTCGCAGCACGGGCGCAACGCTTCAGTGACAACGTACAGGATATCTCCGAGCTCCTGGCGCAGGAACCGCTGCGTGGCCCCCTAGGCCCAATCCCCAAGCGCGTCGCCTATGATGATCCGTGCCATCTGTTGCATGCGCAAGGCGTGCGAGAACAGCCACGGGCGCTGCTGCAGCAAATTCCCGGTCTGGAACTGATTCCGTTCACCGATGCCGATTTCTGCTGCGGTGCCGCGGGTATCTATAACATCACCCAGCCCGAGCTCTCGTCGCGCATCCTGGAACGCAAAATGGAACATCTGCAAGCCGCCAAACCCGAAGTGATTGCCACCGGAAATCCGGGATGCATGATGCAAATTCGCACCGGCGTGCAGCAGGCCCAGCTCAATATTCCGGTTGTCCATCCGATGGCGCTGCTCGATGAGGCCTATCAGGCTGCGACACAAAGTCAACAGGGAGACCCCTGATGTCTGGCACGTCTCACCCGCGCCCGATCGTTATCGACACGGATCCGGGGGTCGATGACGCTCTGGCCTTGATGTTGGCCCTCCGATCGCCGGATCTCCGGGTAGAACTGATAACAACCGTGGCGGGTAATGTGACTCTGGAAACAGGCACGGCGAATGCCCAGCGTCTGCTTGCCTTGATCGACCCGCCGTCCTGGCCGCCCCTGGCCCAGGGGGCCTCACGGCCCCTGAAACGTTCCCTCTTTACCGCCACTGATGTGCACGGCGACGACGGCCTCGGCGGTATCACACGCCTGACTCGGCGTGACGGCACGCCGCAATACCCACTCCCTGAACAGCACCGCGTCAGCCGGCAGGCGGCCCAGCGCCTCGTGCGTCTCGTACACACCCATGGCTCTGACTTGACCATTGTCGCCCTTGGCCCGCTCACAAACGTTGCCCGGGCCGTCCAACAGGCGCCGGAGATCATGCGCCAACTCGGTCGGCTCATCATTATGGGCGGAGCCATTGGTGTCTCCGGTAATGTCACCGCCACCGCGGAGTTTAATATTTTTGTCGATCCGCACGCGGCAGACATCGTACTCACGGCGGGCATGCCCATCACCCTGGTGCCACTCGACATCACCCGCCAGGTTCGACTCACGCAAGAATTCTTACGCCAAGCAGCTCCCGGCGGCAGCAACCCGTTGGCAACGGCCATTCGCCGCATGACGCGAGATATGCTTCGGAGTCCGTCGCCAGGCATGCCAATGCATGATCCGCTTGCCGTTGCAGTGGCCATTGACCCGTCACTCGTGCACTGCACCCGCTTGCCTCTTCGTGTCGAAACCCAGGGGAATCATACGTTCGGTATGACAGTGGCGGACCGGCGTGACTCGACACGGTACACGCCCGATGTTCCACTCGTCGATGTCGCACTTGGCGTGCATGCAGAGCGCTTTTTCACGTTATTCGCCGAGCGGGTATTGACCAAGCGCAGGCGCCAAGCGCATCGGCCCACATCATCTCCCCAAGCCGGTGTGATTGTGGTAGGTAGCGCCAACACCGATCTCACTGTGCCCGTACCGCATTTACCGCACAAAGGCGAGACCGTTCTTGGGGCGGCGTTACAGACAGCATTCGGAGGCAAAGGCGCCAACCAAGCACTGGCGGCCCGGCGCGCCGGGGCCCACGTGGCATTCGTCGGGAAACTCGGGCGTGATACATACGGCAAAGATTTTGTGGGGTATTTACAACGCGAAGGAGTAGATCTCTCGGGATTACGCTGGGACGAGGAGCAACCCTCGGGTGTCGCACTCATCACGGTTGACCGGCGGGGGCAGAACCACATTGCCGTGGCGTCCGGTGCCAACGCAACGTTTACCCCAGACGATCTCGATGGGTTACCCGCCCTGTTGACGGCTGCAAGCGTGCTCGTTGTCCAGCTGGAAAACCCACTCACGACGATCGAAGCAGCCCTACGACAGGCGAAACAAGCTGGCTTGGCCACGGTGCTTAATCCAGCCCCGGCCAGACGACTTCCTGCACGTCTGACACCCCTTATCGATATCCTCGTACCAAACGAAGTGGAAGCTGCCGTGCTGTGTAACCAAGTGGTGAACACACCTCGACAAGCCATGGCGGCTGCTCGAAAACTCCAAGAGAGTGGCTATCGTACGGTAGTTATCACACTTGGAAAGCACGGGGTAGTCTACACCGCCGAGCATGCCCCGGTGCACTTACCGGGCCTCGACGTACAAGCCGTCGATGCCACAGCAGCGGGCGATACCTTCGTCGGCTATTTCGCCTGTGCCCTTGCCGAAGGGCGGCCTCTCGCTGACGCGCTTGCGTTTGCCAACACCGCGGCGGCTCTCTCCGTCACCCGTGCCGGGGCTATGCCATCCATCCCCCATCGGTACGAAGTCACACCACTCACAATTGCCCCGTAAGACCGGCGACATAGCCGCGGAATATATTGCTCCACGCCACGATACCGCACTATCATGCGATTCAGCCGACCAACGCAGACCAGCTCTGTTTACAGACGATAGCGGATTCCGAAACCGGTAAAATTGGAGCCTTCGCCTGCGCCGAGAAGCTCATACGCGCCCGACCGATGATGCAGACGCGCCACGAAGCTCCACCTGGGCCACCGCGGGAGCGTAAAGTCAAATTCCAATATAATATAATTCAAGAACCGCTGACCGTCGTCTTTATCCACCACATCCGTCTCCACCTCAGGGATGTCGGTCGTTGCAGACACGCCATCGCCAAAACCGAAACTCGTATCAACATACTTGTCCCAGGGGAAGTGCAACCAGCGAAATACAAAGGCTGCGGTAAACTCCCAAGTGTCCTGCAAGCCAAAGTGTTTGATGACCTGGCCTTCAATTTCAACGCTCAGGAACTTCCCGAACGTCAGTATATCTTTCGCGACCGCAACCGAGACGAAGTAGGAATCCTCAAAATTCCGTTCGAGAAACAGATCTGCTTCGAACAGGATTTCAAGCAAGTCGTCATCGAGAAATTGCTGTCCGAAAAGCGTGACGGTCCAGCCACTCTGCGCTTTGGCATTGCCGGGGAAACCATACACGGCCCCAACAACGAGAGCGCAGCACACGAGCAATCTTGTACCCCGCGTCATGGCAGACACCAACCGAAGATGTCGCCACCACACCTGCGGCAAAGACCATCCCACGCCACGTGTTCTCGGCCAGTCTGTGGCCACCTCCTCTTGTTCCTGCCGACCAGGTATCATCAACGCATACGGCGAGGTGACACAATGTCGTCTTATTCGACACAATGTCACATGAGAACGCCTGAGATATTCGAGGCCAGTAGCGAGATAAAACCACCAACGCCTTGTATTGTAAGTCGTGTCATGCACAACGCTCATGCCAGAGAGTATGGCACAATATTTGCCTTTCACATGAATTACCAACGATAGCACATCCATCCATATGGAGATATAATCATGCCTTTCCACCATATACTCGTCCCTCTCGATTTCAGTGATGGTGCTGAAGGCGCCCTTGAGAGTGCCATCATACTTGCGCAGCAGACGCAGGCACGTCTCACATTATTACACGTCGTTCACATCCCTCCGGCAGTCGAGGTCGACCTCACGCCGTACCTCGTCGACATGGAAGCTGACGCAAGACGTGGTATGGAAACCTACCTGAAGCGCGTCCGCGAGGCGGGCTTAGTTGGCGACGTACAGGTACAACAAGGGGTGCCCTATCGCGAAATTCTCAACACGGCACGCACACAGCAAACTGATCTTATTGTCATGGGCACGCACGGCCGGACAGGCTTGGAACACTTTTTCCTCGGTAGCGTGGCCGAGAAGGTCATCCGCTTGGCACCGTGTCCGGTAATGGTCACGCGGCAACCTGAAGCCACAACAGCCTCGTAAGGCAGTGCATGGGGTATACAAACCCCGACTGTGTGGCGAGCCGCAGACATAATAGTACATCCTTACCCCACGAAGGCATAGGACTCGTGGCCCGGTGGTCGTGATACCGTAGCCACAGGAAGGAAAAAACATTATGACATGCCGCCGTCGTATTAATAGCGCTCGACTCCGCCAAGACCTCAGCGAGGCACGGCGTGTGGTCACACATGCCACGACCGATAGCACGGAACATGTGGAGCCGTTCATCCGAGGCAATCAGAGAGATATTCCTGAGGATGAAGCCGATGAAGAGACAACAAGCGACATCACAACGACACCCTAAAGACACCTGACGAAAATGCACCTCCCAGCATAGGCTGATACGGTTCGCACCTCTACGCCTCAGCCCTGTCAGATCCAGCCCAGGTCACGATACCATTTGAGCGTCTTCGCTACCCCTTGTGCTAAGGAAACTTGCGGGACATGGCCAAACGTCTCGCGGGCTTTCGAGCTATCAAAAAGCCAAAACGGCTGCAGGCGTTCCAGCAAATTCGCCCGGCTTAGGAGACTTGGTCGCCCGGAAAGACGTGCCCAGCCATCAGCAGCGCTGGCGGTGGCCAATACGAGCGAGCGGGGCAAGCGCAGTTCTCGCGGTCGAGTACCAACGTGTGCCGCAATCGTCTCGCCTAGCTCGCGCCAGGTATGCCACGAACCTCCCAGGCAATAGACTTCGCCGGTGCCGTTTGGACTCTCAGCCGCGGCAAGCACGCCACGGACAAGGTCATCGACAAAACACACATCGATATGCAACTCTTGCCGTCCGATGCACGGGATCCAGCCACGTGTCACGGCGCGAAAGAGTTGGAAAAAATCGGTGTCGTATGGGCCGTAGATAGCACTCGGCCGCAGGATCATGACCGGGAGATCTGCATGCGACGCCAACACCGCTTCTTCCGCGCGGAGCTTGCTCCGTCCATACGGCCCCACAGGACGCGGAGGGTCACTCTCTCGCCCGGCACTCCCGGCGACACTCGGTCCTGCCGCAGCAATGCTGCTGATGTAGAGAAACTTGCGTAACGCCGTACCCGATGCCAGGCAGGCTTCCACGAGCTGACGCGTGCCCTCGTAGTTAATCCGGTCGTAATCCTTTACAGTCCGGACTTTCGTGGCACCGGCGAGGTGAAAGACGACATCCACACCCTGTACAGCTTGGCGTAACGCCACCGGGTCATGGAGCGATCCCACAACATATTCTACCGGAAACTCGCGGAGCGGTTGGCGATTACTGGTGGCACGTACCAGACAACGGACGTGCCATCCTCGCCCCAGCAACGCGGCAATGAGATGGATACCAATAAACCCCGTTCCGCCTGTTACGAGCGCTTGCACATGACGCTCCTCTTGCCTCCAAGACTCTGCGGCTTATGTCCCAGCCATCACCATGCGGACGCGTGATGCACACTCAGGGCATCGCCCTATTTTTCACGCGACGGAAGCCAGCAGTTAAGCAACCTTACATATAGGAAAAACATTGACAAGGAATAGTGTAATGCATATCATTGCCCCGGCAAATAGTATGATTTTCGTATGAGGAAAATTCACCATAGAGACTCCGGCCTTATGTATGCATGCTGCGGCATCGGAATACAGTGAAATGAACCCACATGAGCTTCGCACACACGACCTCCGGAATATGCCGAGACGCGCGTGTGCTGACGTCTGTGTGCCAATGTCGTGTGGACCGGTTTAGGAGCTTACTGCACGATCTACGACAAGTTGCATGTAGGAAACAGGATTCATGAAACTCCTTGAGAAGTGCCGAAACTTCACGGATGCAGCGACTGCTCGTGAGCAAGGCTGGTACCCCTATTTTAAGGTCGTCCAATCGCAGCAAGGACCGGAAGCCATCGTTGACGGCCAAAAGATGCTCATGCTCGGCTCCAATAACTACTTGGGTCTGACGGATCATCCCAAGGTCAAAGAAGCCGCCATCAATGCCGTGCAAACCTTTGGCACCGGCTGCACCGGCTCGCGCTATCTCAACGGGACCCTCAGTCTCCACGAAGAAGCCGAAGCCCGTCTCGCCAAGTTCATGCAACGCGAGGGAGTCCTGCTGTTCAGTACTGGTTACCAAACCAACCTGGGCACGATTTCCGCCCTGGTTGGTAAAGGGGAATTCGTCATTACGGATCGGCAAGACCATGCCAGTATCGTCGACGGCTGCCGTCTTTCTTTTGGCAAAACGCTGAAATTCCGCCACAATGAGCCCAAGGACTTGGAGCGGGTGCTTCGCCACGTCGGCTGTGAGGCGGGGAAAATGGTCGTGGTCGATGGGGTCTTCAGCATGGAAGGCAGCATCGTCAAACTGCCGGAGATCGTCCAGCTATGCAAAGCCTATGACGCCGTGCTCGTCGTCGATGACGCACACTCCGTCGGGGTGCTGGGTGATAATGGCCGAGGCACGGCGGAGCACTTCGATTTAGAACACAGCGTCGATATCGTTATGGGGACGTTCAGCAAATCGTTTGCCTCTATGGGTGGCTTCATCGCCACGGACCTGCAGACCATCGACTTTATCAAACATCACTCTCGTCCCCTGATTTTTAGCGCCAGCATGGCGCCGGCGACCGTCGCCACGGTTATCGCTGCACTCGACATCATCGAGCAGGAACCGGAACGCCGAGAGCGCCTCTGGCACAATGCCAAGCACTGGCGTACAGGCCTGCAGGAACTCGGATTTAACACCGGGCACAGTGAAACACCCATTGTTCCGGTGATCCTCGGTGACTACATGCTCACGTTTCAATTCTGGCAAGCGCTTTCTCGCAAGGGGATCTTCACCAATCCTGCCGTGCCTCCAGCCGTCGACCCTGACTCGTCGTTACTACGCACGAGCGTCATCGCTACCCACACCGCCGAACAACTCGACCGCGCCCTTGAGGCCTTTTGGCAAGTGGGCCGGGCACTCCATGTGATTTCCTAACCCTCTCACACACCCTGGTCAAACTGTGGAGTACGTGTCATGGCTGCGTCGTCCATGCCGTCTGCGGTGACTATCGTCCCGATACACCCACGACAAACAAAACAGTTTCTCACCTTTCCCTGGCGCATTTATGCCGACAATCCCTTGTGGGTGCCGCCCCTCATTCTCGAGCGCAAAGAATTTCTGAGCCCGAAAAAAAACCCCTTCTTCCAGCACGCCGACGTCCAACTGTTTCTGGCACAACACGCAGGAGAAACCGTCGGACGCATCGCCGCCATCGTGAACCACGCCCACGACACGTACCACAACGAACGAGCAGGATTCTTCGGGCTGTTCGAATGTGTACCTCAATGCGACGCCGCGGCCAGCGCCCTCCTTGATGCCGCGACGGCGTGGGTGCGTGAGCGCGGCGCCACGTTTCTGCGTGGTCCCGTGAGTCTGTCGACCAACGAACTCGATTGCGGCCTCCTCATTGCGGGATTTGACAGCCGCCCAATCTTCCAGTCATCGTACAACCCGCCATACTATGCCGACTACATCGAAGCCAACGGTTTTGTGCCGTGTAAAGATCTGCTCTCGTTTTACCTTGACGCTGCTTCCCAACCGTCTGAGCGCTTGCAGCGGGTTCTAACACGCCTACGCAAGCGCGAGCACATCGCGATTCGCCCCGTCAATATGCGTGATCTCACGACCGATGTTTTACATATCACCAGGATTTACAACGACGCCTGGAGCGACAACTGGGGCTTTGTCCCAATCACGGAAGCCGAAGCACAGCACATGGCCAAAAGTCTCAAGCTCGCCATCATTCCCGATCTCACCCTGCTGGCCGAAATCGATGGGGAGCCCGTCGGCTGCTTCGTCGCCCTGCCGGATCTCAATCAGGCCCTACGGCACATGAACGGTCGACTCTTTCCGTGGGGGCTCCTCCGCTTTCTCTACTACCGGCGTCGTATCGATACGGTACGTACGGCTATGATGGGCGTGAAAAAACGGTATCGCCGCCTAGGTATCGATATTCTGTTGCTCACAACTGCCTGGCTCCAGGCACCAAAACTCGGGATTAACCAGGGGGAATTAGGTTGGGTTCTCGAAGACAATCATCCGATGATCAAAGCGTTGGAAGACACCGGGGCACAGCCAACAAAACGCTATAGGATCTACCAAAAAGCCGTGTAGGCAATGCTTACGAAGTATGCGACGACTGGAAATGATCATACCCCCGCGCCTGCAGGAGCTGTTGCGTGCCATCTGCTCGATACAGCGTCACACCTACGCCGGCCTGGATGGTTCCAATGCGCGTGAGGGCGCAATGAAATTGCCGTTCGAATGGCTGCTGCAACGGTTCGATCTGTCCCGGAGAAGCCGTGAGACACAATTCAAAATCTTCGCCACCATGCAGAGCATAGACGAGCGGGTCCGCGCCGAGGGTTGAGGCAACTTGACGCACCCCGTCATGCAGCGGAATGTGCTCGGCATGCAACTGCGCCCCGACACCGCTTGCTTCGCAAATATGCGTAAGATCGCTGGAGAGACCATCGCTCATATCGAGCAGACTGTGGAGGGTGGCATGTTGCCGTAAATACTGCGCCTCCTGCAGACGCGGCCGCGGCCGCCGGTAGCGCTGCAAGACAGCGTCGAGGTCCAACGCCGTAACAGCATGGGGAGCGAGGAGCGCTTCCAGTCCGGCTTTCGCCCCTCCAAGCGTACCCGTCACCCAAATTTCATCGTTAACCTGTGCCCCCGAGCGATAGATACTTTGCCCGGCAGGAACCTGGCCGAGTACTGTGATCGTCACAGTCAGGGTTCCGGAGGCTTTGCTCACATTGCCGCCGATGATCGGGCAGCCATACTCGCACGCCAGGGCATACATGCCCTCGTACAGCGCATCGACAAACCCCACGTCAAGAGTCGCGGGTAATGACAACGCCACCAAGGCACCGAGCGGCAGCGCGCCCATAGCCGCGATATCACTGACGTTCACCGCCAGGCAACGCCAGCCAATATCCGCAGCGGACGACCACTCACGCCGGAAATGTACGCCCTCTTCCTGCGTATCCGTCGTCCACACCAGGTCCGTTTCCGGAGCGGGTCGTATGACGGCGCAGTCGTCACCAATGCCGCAGACCACTTGCGCCCCAACGTCACCCTGCAGGAAACGCTGAAGGCGCGCAATCAGTGCAAACTCGCCTAGCTCACCGACGTGCATACGGTTCTCAGACTCGCAAAAAGAGGGGGGAGAACTGGTATTATTTCACCACAATATTGACAAGCTTCCCAGGAACATAGATCACTTTGAAGGGCTGCTTGCCATTCATATGACGCTGCGCTCCTTCACAGGCTAACGCCTGGGCCTTCGCAGCCTCCTCGTCGATGTCCGCCGGAGCCTCGAACTTGTCTCGCAATTTGCCGTTGACTTGCACCACCACAGTCAACAGCTCTTCCGCCGCCAGCTCGTCATCCCATGTCGGCCACGCTTGTTGGTGCACACTGTAGTGCCCGCCGCTTTGCTCCCACAGTTCTTCCGCGACATGGGGAAAACCTGGCGCCATCAGGAGCACTAACGTCCGCAGCGCCTCTGCCCACGCCGTATGTGTCACAACAGGCGTCGTTTTGGCCTGCTGCAAGTAATTGCTGTATTCCATCAATGCCGCGATCATCGTATTAAACGCAAAAGTATCAATGTCCCGGGTGACACGGCGAATAGTTTGGTGCTGCTTTCGCCGCAGCTCGCGGAGTTGGGATTCCGTTGACTCTCCCGTAGCCGTCGGCGCCATTGTGACCAAATCCCACACGCGCTCCACAAAGCGCTGGATGCCTAAAATCCCCGACGAATCCCACGGCCCGCCCAGATGCCAGCGGAAGCCGAACATCAGATAGCCACGTACCGTATCTGCCCCATATTGCTGCACCAGGTCGTCCGGCGCAATAACATTCCCCCGGCTCTTGCTCATCTTTTCGCGGTCTTCGCCCAGGATAATCCCCTGATTGAATAAGCGCAGCATGGGCTCATCTTGATTGACCAGACCCATGTCGCGCATCGCCTTGGTGAAAAAGCGTGTGTAGAGCAAATGCATGGTGGCATGCTCAATACCGCCAGTGTACAAATCCACCGGTAACCAGTATGCCCCTTCTTCAGGATTAAACGGCACATCGTCCGCCCGCAAGGTGTCATCGGCCTTCCAATTGGCATCCATATAGGCGTATTGATACCAGCTCGAGCACATAAAGGTGTCCATGGTATCCGTTTCACGCAGCGCCTCGCCTCCACACTGTGGACAAGGAGCATGCAAGAACGCATGGTGCGAGCGCAGCGGCGACTCGCCGGTCGGCATGAATTGCACATCATCCGGGAGCAACACAGGTAACTGCTCGTAGGGCACCGGCACAATGCCACACGCGGAGCACGTAATCATCGGGATCGGGCACCCCCAGTAGCGCTGGCGGCTGATCAGCCAGTCGTGCAGCCGATACGTGACATCACCCTGGCCGAGTCCCTCGTCTTCAAGCCAGGTCACGACCTTGGCAACACCCTCGGATACCGGGGTGCCGTCAAAGGCGTCACTGTTCACCATCTGACCGTCCTCTTTCGAGACATAGGCCTCCTGTAATGGCTGGGTGAGATCATGCCCTGGCGGCGCAATGACCATGCGAATCGGCAAGTCATACTGCTGGGCAAAGGCAAAATCGCGCTCATCGTGTGCCGGCACCGCCATAATGGCGCCGGTGCCGTATCCCATGAGGACGTAGTCGGCAATCCAAATCGGAATCCGTTCGTGATTGACCGGATTGATGGCATACGCGCCGGTAAAAACACCGGTTTTTTCTTTATCCGTCGCCAACCGCTCGATTTCCGTCGCCCGCACCGCTTGGTCGCGGTAGGTCTCCACCGCCTCGCGATAATCGTCATGCGTGAGCGTCTCTACCAACGGATGCTCAGGCGCCAGGACCATAAACGTCGCGCCCCAGAGCGTATCCGGGCGTGTGGTGAAAATCGCAATGTCGTGCTGTCCCTGCTCGGTCTGAAAGCGTACCGTGGCGCCCGTGCTACGTCCGATCCAGTTCGACTGCATAGTTTGTACCCGCTCGGGCCACTGCATTGTGGAGAAATCGAGCAATTCATCGGCATAGGACGTGATCTTGAAAAACCACTGGTCCAGGTCTTTTTTCACCACTGTGGTATTGCAGCGTTCGCAATGACGATCATCACCCCAAACCTGCTCACGGGCCAAAGTGGTATTACAGGTCGGGCAAAAATCGACCGGCGACTCTTTTTTATAGGCCAGACCTTTGTCATACAGCTTTAAGAAGAACCACTGCGTCCACTTATAATAGCGTGGATCGGACGTAATGACCTCACGCTCCCAATCGAACATCGCGCCCATGGAACGGAGTTGTCCGCGCATGCGCTCAATGTTGTCATAGGTCCAGGTTTTGGGATGGATATTGCGCTGAATCGCGGCGTTTTCCGCTGGCAACCCGAAGCTGTCGAAGCCAATGGGGAACAGGACGTTGTACCCGCGCATACGCATCCAGCGGGCGCGGGCATCAGACGGAACGATAGCGTACCAATGTCCCATGTGTAAATCGCCGGAGGGATAAGGATACATCGTGAGAGCGTAATAGGCCGGCTTGGTGGGTTCCACCGTTGCATGATACAGCCGATCGGCATCCCAGCGCTGCTGCCACTTGTGTTCGATTTCCGCTACCTGATATTTTCTCTCAGCCATATGTGTGCCCTCTACAACGCTCGACAATGCATGCTTCGCTCCCAACGGTTATACCAACAGACCACGCGCAAGTCTACCATGCTCTGCGACTGCCTGTACTGTGCTGTAGATAATAGCGCTCACCTGGCATATTGCAAGCCGCACGGATGGATGCGAGTTGGAGCGCCGCTGGAATGACGCGCTGCAACGGGTCAGCGAAGTCGAAACCCAGCTGGCAGCGTTGCAAGACAAGCAAGTCACGCTTAGAGATGATCAGCGCCAGTATTTACTCCGGTTGGGCCAAGACCTGGAGACGGACGTATAGGTTTTTTAAACGCTATTTTGTCCCTCTGCCGCGCATCGTGGCTGGTGGCGGGAACCGCTCGGAGTAGTGGCACGCGCAGCCGCCGGCAGCGCTGCGAGGGAAAGTGCTGAGGGCTGCTCCCAATGCCCCGAGCCATCCCTAAGTAGCCTCATTGCAAGAGGTTGCTCTTCGGGAAGAGCGCTCAAAAGACCCAGGGGGACCAGGGCGTGCTCGGCTGCTGCGCTGCAGCACAGCGTGGAGGGTCGACCGCCACTCGCTTCGAGTAGGCTTTCCGTTTCTGTGCACGTTATCTCACAATGACTCCAGTTTTCCAGCCACCGGATCCCCTTGTCGCAACCTCTCCGCCAGATTGGTCAGGCGTCGCATCGACTTGATGGTGCGTACGGCAATCGCCAACGCCTTGGGCTGTCCGATGATCACGACCAACTGCTTGCCACGCGTCACCCCAGTGTAGAGCAAGTTCCGCTCCAGCATCGGATAGTGCTGGGTGGCCAGTGGGATGACGATGGCAGGATACTCTGAGCCCTGGCTTTTGTGGACCGTTGCCGTATAGGCTAGGGCCACTTCGTCCAGCTCGCCGAGCTCGTAGGTCACCTCCCGACCGTCTACGTTCACCACCACGAGCCCGTCCTCGGTATCGACCCGTGTCACATAGCCAATGTCCCCATTGAACACATCTTTCTCATAGTCATTCACGGTTTGCATGATCTTATCGCCAGGCGCATAGGTCCAGCCAAACCGTGTCACCTGTGGCGTGGCGTCGGGATTGAGCGCCTGCTGGAGCACGACGTTCAATGCCCGAGCACCCAAGCTCCCACGGTTCATGGGCGTGAGCACTTGGACGTCTCGAATCGGGTGCAGACCAAAGCGTTGTGGGATACGCTCGGTGACGACTCGCAACAATTTGTCCTCGATGTCCTCTGGTGTTTCAGCTGGTATGAGGTAGAAATCACGGATGGTGTGGTCATGCTGAGCGCTACCTGGCTCTATGGGCATCTTTCCTTGATTGATGCGGTGGGCATTGACGATGATCTGGGATGTGGCAGCTTGGCGGAAGATTTCGGTTAGGGTCACGGTAGGGATGCGACCCGACGTGATGATATCCGCGAGTACGGAACCGGGGCCAACCGAGGGAAGCTGGTCAACATCTCCTACCATCAATACGGCAGCCTGGTCCGGAATAGCTCGCAAGAGCTGATGCATCAGGACCACATCGACCATCGACACTTCGTCCACGACCACCAGATCGGCTGCCAGCGGATTGGTCTGGCCATGCGTGAACCCATAGGCTTTGGGGTCGAAGGCCAGCAGGCGGTGGATTGTCTTGGCTTCCACACCAGTCGATTCGGTCAGGCGTTTGGCAGCTCTGCCAGTCGGTGCGCATAACAATACCCGCATCCGTTTGGCCTGAAGCGCTTTCAGGATGCTCATGACAATCGTTGTTTTTCCGACACCAGGGCCACCGGTGATAATCGTGACTTTGCTCGTGAGCACCTGAGCAACGGCATCTCGTTGTGAAGGCGACAGGACACGGCCAGTTTTCTTCTCGACCCACGGGAGGGCGACTGCGGGATCAATGTGTCCCCAGGGCAGCTCATCCTTCAGGAGACGTATGAGACTCGACGCAATGCTGACCTCCGCACGGTAGAGTGGTGTAAGAAAAAGGCAAGGTTTCCCATCGACGGTTTCAGCGATGAGGTGCTCTTCCTGGAGTTCCAGGTCGATGGCATGCGCAATAATCGAAACGGGAATTTCGAGCATGGTGACAGCCGTATCGACCAACTCGTCTTGGACAACAGCGCAGTGGCCATCATCGGAAAATTCCTGGAGGACATGACGCACACCTGCCTGGGCTCGGATCACGGCATCTTTGGGGATGCCCAATCGTTGTGCCAGTGCATCGGCTGTCTTGAAGCCAATACCGTGGATGTCGAGTGCCAGACGATACGGGTTCTCCCGAACACGAACAATCGCATCATCGCCATACGTCTTGTAGATACGAACCGCTCGTGCAGTTCCCACGCCATGGGAATGCAAGAAGACCATAATCTCCCGGATGACTTTCTGCTCAGCCCAGGCGTCGACAACACGCTTCTTCCGTTTTGGCCCAATGCCATCCAATTCGGTCATGCGCTCCGGCGTCTGCTCGATGACATCAAAGACCTGCTCCCCAAAGGCTCCCACCAGCTTCTTGGCGAAGTGGGGTCCGATCCCCTTGACCATACCTGAGCCGAGATATTTTTCGATACCCTCCAGCGTACTGGGTGGGACAACGCGGAGATGCACCGTCTTGAACTGGAGGCCATGGGTACGATC
>CAJIAL010000018.1_pt1 | contig 25662 bp, 20 predicted proteins | sample 9199091 | NCBI WGS metagenome assembly CAJIAL01 (sample SAMEA7708270, study PRJEB35096) | sediment metagenome | biome: marine neritic benthic zone biome [ENVO:01000025]; feature: sediment [ENVO:00002007]; material: shallow marine sediment [ENVO:03000034] sea grass bed [ENVO_01000059] ... | reverse complement strand
GTGGTCAAACAACCGCAACGTCTGGCCGAGGTGCCTATGCCCTGGCGTCGGATTCTCGTCGCCACCGGGGGCTCACCGTGGTCTGATGCTGCGATCGATCATGCGCTCAGCTTGGCACAGGCCGAAGGTCTGGCAGTGTATATACTCTATGTGGAGCCTGGCAAGAAGCGGTATCCACGGGAGGCGGCCGTCGCCACGTCCGAGGGGAAAAACGTTCTGGCACTCGCCGAAGCCCGCGCGTTCACTGCGGGTGTGGACTACGAGACCGAACTGGCCTATGGTCATCCGGTGGAGGTGATTTTAGATACAGCCACTCGGTATGCCTGTGATGTGATTCTCTTGGGGTCGCGCGGCTTGCGAGGGTGGAAGCGGGTGATGCTCGGTAGTGTGTCCAACGCCATCGCGGCGAAAGCCCCACAACCTGTGCTCGTCGTGAAACGCTTTTTCGCAGAGTGAATACGGCGACGCATCTTTGCCCAGATCGTGTCGACACGCGACGCGTCGCCGTTGCGTGTTACACCTCGTCAAATAAATACGGGGTCATAAACTGGATGTGTTCCTGGTAGTGCTCGGGATCGAGCAACCACGCCGCGCCAGCAATACTACTAATCAGCGAGTTGCCATCTTGGGGCGTGAAACAAAAGCCAGTAATTTCGTGTCCGTCGCGCACACTAATCGTCGGTGCCGAGACCACCGTTTGATTGAGGAGCCGACCAAAATAGCCATGATCGCGCCCGAAGGAAAAAATCGGACTCGACATGGTTTTCTCCGTTAACGCGACATATTTATTCGCCTGCAGTTTCTCCAAGACCTCATCCCGTGTGACGGCATTGCGTACGCGCAAATTAAACCACAGACTGTGCATGTATTGCGTATTGAGTTTAATGGCCGAGGAAAACAAATTGAGATCGAGGCCAATGGTCTGAAACAAGTGCCAGGCGTCTTTGGCATGATGCGTCCCGAATTGGGCGTCCTTGTGGGTGCCGACGTCCGGGGCGGGAATAAAGCTTTTCTCCTGACTGATGTCACTTGCACGCCGCAAGCACACGAAACGCCCTTCAACGAAATTGTCCGGGGCTTCATCATGAAGCGCCAAGGTATCGATCAATACCGCAAGGTTGTGGGTATTGCAGCTGACCACCTGGAGAAAGCGATCTTCACCGGGAATCAGGGCGCTATCGTTAATGCCCAAGGCATACATTTTGCCAAAGCCGAACTCGCTCCCTTGGGCGATAAATCCGCGCGTCTGTGACAAGCTAGAGTACCATTCCGCTTTATGTTGCAACCCTAAGCCTTCCGAGGTGCAATCGATAATCACACTGGCCCGTTCCAGGCCTTCTTGGCGGGTATAGACAGGCTGCAAACCGATTTTTTCAAACTCGGCCATTTTGTCTGCTTCAACGACCAGCTTGGCGCCTTTGTTGATGAGATTTTTGATTTTGACCCGATCGTTCATGAGCGGACGGTTTTTGTGGAACGTTATCTCATCAACCGACAGATCGTCCTGTAAATGCAGCAACAAACTAATCAGCGGTTCGCCTAATGTGCCTGTCCCGACAACATGAATCGCGCGTGAATTTCCCATCGTGCCTCTCCTCCTAGCTTCGTCGTATACGGTGCGCTCCGAACATGGAGCCCTATGATACATGCAAGGCGCTCAATATAATACAGGTGTGGGGGATAACTGATTGCTGCTTTGCAGCATGATGCGGACATGAGAATGTGCCTGCAACAGTGCGCGGTGCACCATCAACATACCATATCCGTAGCAGCCATAGCCCTCTTGCACCTCTCGACAAAACGGGGATAATACCACGCTGGGCATGAACTCGGCAATGCATCAGCCACCAAAGGACGAGGTACTTCGAAGTGTTTCCAGCCTTCTTTGTCTACGTGATCCGTTGGTATACCAATAAACGTCATGTGCAACTCTTAGGGCGTTTTTTTCTTGTGATGCTGGTGTTTGTCCTATTTTACAGCACCTTGTTTCATCTGGTTATGGCGTACGAAGGCCGCAGCCACAGTTGGGTCGTCGGCTTTTACTGGACATTGACTATCATGTCGACCTTAGGGCTCGGCGATATCACCTTTGCCAGCGTCCTCGGTAAGGTATTTACGATTGTCGTCTTGCTGTCAGGTATCGGATTCTTTTTAGTCCTGTTGCCCCTCCTGTTTATGGAAGAGCAATCTGCAGGGCGGGTGCCCCAGTCGTTGCCTCGTGATACCAGCGGTCATATCATTCTGTACCATTACGATACGGTGACCAACGCCCTGATCAAGCTGGCGTCGCACTACCGGTTTCCATACGTCCTGATCGTGCCGGAGTTGGATGAGGCCTTACGTTTGTACGACATGGGACTCAACGTCATGGTGGGAGCTTTGGACCACCCCGACACGTTGCAACGAGCCCGGGTCGATCGGGCCGCCTTGGTCGCGACAACGGCCAGTGATACCGTCAATACCAACATTGCCTTCACGGTGCGTGAAATGGCCTCGCATGTGCCGATTATTGCCACCGCGAACGATGCAGCATCTATCGATATCTTGAAAATGGCCGGCTGTTCGCACGTGCTCGATCTGGGTGCAACCCTCGGCCACTTTTTGGCTCGCCGGGTCTTGGGCGGGGACGCCATGACGCATATCATTGGACAGTTTGGACAGCTCCTCATAGCTGAAGCCATGGTTGCCCGGACGCCTCTGGTAGGCATCACGTTGGCGCAAAGCCGCATCCAGGAAGAGTTTGGCTTGAATGTCGTGGGGGTGTGGGACCGGGGACATTTTCAAACACCACGGTCGGATAGCGTCATTGGTCCGCATACCGTGCTCGTCCTCGCTGGTGCCGAGAGCTCTCTCCGGGCATATGATGCCCACTTTCGTGGCTATAAAATGTCAGAGGACCCTGTAATCATTCTCGGCGGGGGACGGGTCGGACGGGCCACCGGACGCGCCTTGGAAGAGCGCGGCATCGATTATCGCATTATCGAGCACGATCCGGCGCGCATTCGCGACACGGGGAAATATATTATTGGAAACGCTGCCGAACGCGAGGTCCTGGAAAAAGCGGGCATCCGGCGGGCTCCGGCGGTGGTCCTCACTACCCATGACGATGACGTCAATATCTATCTCACGATTTACTGCCGCCGTTTGCGTCCGGATATCCAGCTTATTAGCCGTGCAACGCTCGATCGCAATGTCGCCACCTTGCATCGGGCAGGCGCCGATTTCGTCATGTCGTATGCCTCCATGGGAGCCAATACGATTATCAATCTGCTCCGACGGGAGGGGATCGTCATGGTGACCGAAGGGTTAGATGTTTTCAAAGTGCCGGTGCCACCCAAGTTCGTGGGCAAAACCGTCGCCGAAACGCGCATACGCCCCGAGACGGGATGCACAGTCATTGCTGTCGACGCAGAAGGGACGCTTTCGATTAATCCAGCTGCGACGTGGCTGCTACCGGGGCAGGCAGAAATGATCCTGATCGGTACCAGTGAGGCAGAGGAGCACTTTCTCCGTCTCTACGGCAAAACGTGAATGCGCTCATTGCGCACAGTGCAGGAAGGGGGTTAGCCGGCGGAATCGTGTTGGGCCTCGTTTGTGTCGGGCTGAGCCGGTACAGACACCGGTTCCAACTGAAAGGCTTCAGGACCTAAGCCGGGATTTAACGTCAAACGGTGATATTCATAGTGCGCGTACAATGCATTGTCCCAGGTATACACCAGCATTTTCGTCGGAAGGTGGTACTCCTCGTCAATCCAGATCTCAGCCCGGTAGGCATAATAGCCCGCCTCTTTAGACTTGGGGTATTCCAAGTCCAGATGATACGCCTGCCGCCCATCGACGGCTTCACGGCCGAGTAACCGAACAGTGATGTCCCCTTTGTCGCGTGCACGACGGTATTGCTCCATCACCATGTCGATCATGTTCCGGATGCCCGCCTTCAAAATCGAGTGATGCCCGTCGCCAATAGCCATCGGACTGTTCGGATCGAGCGAAAGCCGCATGAAGCGCATGACGCCTCCGGGATTCACCAGAATTTTGTTATCGTTTTCGCCATTAATATAAATCGCGACACGACCTTTGTTCGGGGTTTCCCAGGTCATATGCACTTTGAACGGCTCTTGAAAGCGCAAATGTATTTTTTCCACCTGTGGCAACGGCCCCCTCTCGGGCCGTTCTCGTTTGAGAAATAAGGCCGTATAATCGGTAATCCCCTCATACGCAGTGGCCATACGCTCCACCAACGCATGGGGGTCCAGGGCGCTATTGGTCGTTGCTGCGAACGTCGGCATTAAGTTGCACAGGGTCACCAGCGCTCCACTCCACACGGCGAAGGAACGCACACGGACTATCAGGAACGTTGACAAGGTAGACGTACCGCTCACGAATGTATGAAAGTATGCAGACATCTCTCCTCCTCGGGGAGGGCAATATTTTTCCTCTGCTCCACCGTAGGAGCACCAAGCAAGCGATGTATGAAATGAGATGAAATACAACGTCAGCATTGCCATGAAGTGACGATTGAGGTAACTCACGGAAAATTTACAACAGTATATCGCATCCGCGAATTCCCGACCACGTGCCGCACCGACTGTGCTCCTCATCTTCAAGACACTCAACGCTCACACCTCTTATCCTTGCAACCGATACGGTCTCCTGAGTAACGCTACGTCTACCACCACTTTCGGGCGATGGACTGCAACAACTTCGAATAAAGAGACGCGCAACGATGGATCGTGACACCATGCTTGACCGTCTGGCGACGAAAGACCTCTGGGATATCATCGTCATTGGTGGAGGCGCAACCGGGCTTGGGGTTGCCGTCGATGCCGCCTCCCGAGGGTACACAACCGTGCTGCTGGAGCAGCATGATTTCGGCAAAGGTACATCGAGCCGCAGCACAAAACTCGCCCACGGCGGTGTACGGTACCTGCAACAGGGACGTATCAGACTGGTCAAGGAAGCGTTGCGTGAACGCGCTATCATGCGTCACAATGCGCCTCATCTGGTGCATGACCTGGGCTTTGTTGTGCCAACGTACGGCTTGAGGGAGTGGATCACGTACGGTTTCGGACTCACCGTGTATGATCTCCTCGCCGGTCGCTCGGGCTTTGGTCGGTCCAACTGGCTGTCACCAGCCCAAACACAGGCACGACTGCCAACCTTGGCAATGTCAGGCATTCGCGGCGGTATCCTGTACCACGATGGGCAATTCGATGATGCGCGTTTGGTCATTAATCTGGCACAAACCGCTGTTGCACACGGGGCGGTGCTGGCGAACTACATGCCGGTCGTTGACATGCGCCGCGCCCATGGCTCTCTGTATGGTGTAGTTGCCTGTGATAGCGAAACCGATCACGAATATCCCCTGCGAGCCAGAGTGATTATCAACGCCACCGGCGTGTTCGCTGATACCATTCGCCAAATGGACACCCCGAACGCAACCCCTCTGGTCCGCCCAAGCCAGGGTGTCCACCTCGTGCTAGATGCCGCCTGCCTCCCAGGCGGGCATGCCCTAATGGTGCCACGCACGGATGACGGGCGTGTCTTGTTCGCCATCCCATGGCATAACGTCGTCATTGTGGGGACTACCGATACGCCAAGGGAGGACACTCCGGTAGAACCACAGCCACTGCCTGAGGAAATCGCCTTTCTCGTCGAACATATAGGTCGCTATCTCACGAAGCCCGTCAAAACCTCCGATATTCGCAGCATTTTTGCCGGCCTGCGGCCCTTAGTGGCAGGGGAAGGGCACACCGCAGGTTTATCGCGAGAGCATACGATCGAGGTCTCGGACTCCGGACTACTATCAATTGTGGGCGGGAAATGGACCACCTACCGCCGTATGGCCGAAACAGCCGTCGACCGGGCCGCAGCGCTCGCCTCGCTGCCTTTGCGTCCCAGCCTAACATCCTCCCTCCCGATCCACGGGGCTGGGGACGGGAGCCACGTCACGGGTGAGCTGGCCCATTACGGCACCGATGCAACCTGTCTCGAAGCACTGATGCAAGACGAACCAACGTGCCAAGCACACTTACACCCGGCACATCGCTATCGCGTTGGGGAAGTCGTCTGGGCCGTACGGCACGAAATGGCCCGTACCGTTGAAGATGTGTTAGCGCGGCGTCTGAGAGCCCTGCGCTGCGACGCTCGTTCGAGCCTGGAGATGGCCCCACAAGTCGCAGCTATTCTGGCCACAGAACTCCACCGTGACGCCGTGTGGCAACAGCAACAAGTACAGGCCTTCCACACGCTTGCCACACAGGCTCTATTACCCTAAACACAATGGCGACCACCCCAATAGACCTTGTCGTTCTTCGCAAACTGTAGTACAACTATCCCATCTCGCCCGTAGAAACGCACCCTGCAGATAAACTGCCCTATGCACCGCATGGCATTGCCCCCAAAGGCTCCGAAAGCATGATTATTGTCGACCGCGAGTGGTGGAAAACCCTGTTTGACGATGTCTACCTGATTACCGATGCGGAAATTGTGTGTAATCCCCCGCTGACGCGCCGTGAGATCGACATCGTTGAGCACACCTTGTCCCTGCAGCCGACCGATCGTATTGTCGATTTGTGTGGTGGCCAAGGTAGACATGCATTAGAGCTCGCGCGACGCGGGTACACCCACGTCGTCGTGGTGGACTACAGTCCTTTCCTCCTGCACTGTGGGAACCAAGAAGTCGCAACGACTGATTTAGCAGTAGCCTTTTGCCAAGGTGATGCCCGCGATACCCCCTTGCGAAACGGCAGTGTCGACGTCGTCCTGCTCATGGCGAATTCTTTCGGCTATTTTGTCGATCCTGTCGACGATCTGCGCGTGCTCAATGAAGTCGCGCGTATCTTGGCGCCTGGCGGCCAGTTTCTCTTAGATCTCACGGATTACGACTACACCCTGCGCCATTTCCTGCCGGAATCCTGGCATGAGACGGCCGAAGACATCGTGGTATGCTGGAAACGCGAACTCCAAACAGACGTGATTTGCGTGCGAGAAATGGTGTTGTCCAAAACGAAAGGCCTCCTCCGCGATCGCACCTACGCCGAGCGGTTTTACCATCCCGAGCGTCTAAGCATGCTGCTGAAAACCGCCGGATTCGCGCCCCCCACCATCACACCGAATGCTTTTGTGTTTGATAGTGATGACGACACGGATTACGGTCTGGCAACCCACCGCATGCTCGTAACGACGACCAAAGCGTAAGCGCACCCCTCGCTCGGTTTTGTCACGTACATGTCTTACGACCCGCTACTTCCCCGCATAGTCACATGTGGCGCAGAGGGGTAAACGGCGATCCTGCTGCTGCAAGTGACGCCGGTAGGTGTGGTAGGCATCGTTCATCCAGATCTCGGCCAACGGCGAGACGGCGGTGTCGCCCATCACGACGTCAAAACGCCAATCGTTACAACAGAGAACGGCTTCCCCGCGGTAGTTGATGTACATCTGTTGAAATGGACGTTCACAGCCCAGGGCAAGTGGAGCGGGAATAGGGTGGGTTTGTGGGACATTGCCGGCACGATTGGTCAGGTGCGGGATCACTTCTGCAGCATGAAAACGCGGTTCCCAGTCGGACATGTCCCGACAATGGAAAATTTTCGTGGTCCGCGGCAGAGTCAGGTCGTCGAAGGACGGATCAAGGTAACCCGTGCGACACGTCACGTCCTGACGCTGCGCCGTCACCTCTGTCGCTAGCTGCACATGGGCGGCATGCTGATCCGGGCTGTCGTAGGCGTTCACATCCAAACAGTTGAGACCGGCATCGAACAGGCGGTGAGCTAAGCGCGCCGAGAGGGCATCGCCGTTGGTATTGATGGCGATCCAACTGCCGGGACAACGCGCCCGTGTCACGGCAATCAAATCCGGCAGGCGTTTGTCGAGGAGGGGCTCATTCATGAGATAGGGTGAAACACGCCCCCGGAAGTCGAGCGCCTGTAATTGTGTCATCACTCGCTCAAAGATCTCGATGGACATAAACGTATGCGGCACGGGAAATTTCCCGGACGGGCAAAACACGCAACTGCGGTTACACCAGGATACTGTCTGGATCTGAATGCGCGTAAACACCGGGGGGCTCGATATCTGGGTATCGGCTTCCTGGGAACACGCAGGTGAAACGATGTCTGTCATCTTGGGAGACTCCTGCCCTCGGGGTCGCACACTCCGGGCGATCACCCCGACGCCTTCTGAAAGACCGCCATGAGCGGCGTGTGGACCAGCATACACCCATGCGGCGCGAGTTGTGTTTCAAGTATGCCGGCGGAGCCCCGGATGAGGACCACCCCTGTGGGAGCAAGTACCCGTAGGATTTCTTGCAACGCCCCGTCAAATGTTGCCGGAGTCATCGGGATTTCGTGGTTAAACACATTGCCGGTGTAAATGACTCGGATAGACGCATCATCCAGCACATGGAGATCGCTCACGGTGCCATGATGGAGACGAATGCGTTCCGAGAGGGAAGGGTTCTCCGGACACAGATTCTCGAGCATCTGGGCCGCTTCAATGACGTGCTCGGCAATCCACTCGTAGGCGTGTACACCGTCGAGATCAAAGGCTTGTAACACATCGTAGGGCTCAAGCGCATTCATGCCAAACCCCAAACACAATCCGTAGGCCGGTCGCTGTGCCTGGACGATTGCCGCCAACGGTGTCTGAGAGGTGGCCTGCACCATACCACTGGCTAGCGTCAACGCCGATCCCACATGCCCGCCAAGACTGTCACGTAACCCGGCGTGTTCGTGAATCACGGCATACGCGGGATCATCACGCCAGGGGATGCGATCGGCGCAATACACCGGACCCGCGATAAAGGCTTGCCACGGTTCTCCTTGGTCAGACACAGAGATCCTTTCATACTGGGTTTTGCTATAATGGTTGGTAGCCTGATGTAAGGGGTCACTTTGCCCCGCCAGTCACCGGTCTCAGCTACGATGCAACAACGGAGAATGCCATGGCCCGGGAACGCTCCACACGGACACCGTTGTCCTTGGATGATATCGCTCACATCGTCGAGCGCCATTGTGGGATGTCCACACATGACGCACACGCCCTCCTGGAAGATGTATTAGAGCAAGTCGGAAGTCTGATCCGCGATAAACGCTCAAGACGTGAGCCGCCCTCCCCGCATATTCCTCCCGCACGAGAAGTGCCAGTACCACCCACACTTCCGTATACCGAAGAGTGGGATCCGGACTTCGATCCCCGTAAAGGACTCCTGTTACTCGGCCCGGACGGTACTCCACCCGACACCACACACGTTGACAAATCTCACACACCGTAATTTACACAAAACGACGCCCGAAACGTGCCAAACGCGGCACCATCTGTGGACGTACGAGACGCGGGTCGTAGCGGGCCATGCGTCTATCGTTTTCCGCCAGACAAGTATCAATCACCTTGCGCGGGGACAATTTGAGCTTCAACGACTTGTGACCTTTGCGGGTCATGTTGCTGTTTTTATTCGGTTTCGACTTGGCAAGCCCCATACGGCTACGGGCTTTTTTGACGAACGCCGCAACACATTTTCCGGTGAACACGGGCCGTTGCCATGCAAGCGTATGGGCGCGCATATACGCCACCCAGTTGACAAAAAACAGAATATGGCGAGCTTCTTCTTGCATGATCGGTTCAAAGACCTCGACCAGATCGGGTGGGAAGAATCCTGAATCACTCGCGAGCCGAAAGAGTCCAAAGGCAAAAAACGAATCAAAACATTCGCCATAACCCGTTTGGATATAGGCCCTTTCGGGATTCTTCGGGCGCCGATAGGGCGGTTCAGGACCGATCGTAATGCCGTAGGAACGAATCAGATTCTCGATTACATCCTTATGCCGCCGCTCCTCGAAGGCATTGAGCTCCAACGCCTCCTTCATTAACGGATCGGGCGTTTCCTCCGCCATCGTCTGCATCCGCAAGGCAGCGTTGCCCTCAGTCGTCACGGCAACATGCCAAAAGGGCAGACCGGTGAGTCGCTGCAGAGCCTCTTCGTCAAGTACCGGCCAATCAATCGCAGCGGGTTTATACGGATCGTACGTGTCGAGGAGCATACGACAGAACAGCTCCTTATGGGCGTCAGTTCCGAGACGAATCCGGCCTTGGGGCGCAGGGCTCCCGTGTAAACGTGTCGCGTTCATCCCGCAATCCTTCCCTCCATGCCTTTGCATCATGTTCTCGGTGCCCAGTATGCACGGCGTTGCTCTGGCCTGGCAGCCCACCGCGCCTGTAAAGCATAACACAGTTCGCAACGACGCCAAGCACGGAAATGCCGGAACCGTACTCGGAGCTCAATGGGAGAGTTCGGCTGGTAAGTGTTGGACAATAGCGCGCAGCATTTTTTCGGCCCGAACATGGCCCTGGAGGATGCAGTCTGTATCGTTATTGACCACTGGTAACCATGTAAAGTCATGCTCGCGCATCATCGCGGCTGCCAGCAGACTTGTATCACCCGTCGTCACGGTCACCGGATTCCGGACCATAAACTCAGAGACCGGTGTCTGATGGCGCGCCCCGGCATCGAGCGCACGGAAGATGTCGGAGCGTGTGATCACGCCCACCAGCCGGCCGGTGGTGTCGACGACACAACACACGTCTGACGCATGGTCGTCGAATTGCCTGATAGCGTCAGCAAACGTGTTGTCTGGCGTTAAAGGCTCAATCGAACACGGCTCCACAAACACCGTGACGGGATGCTGCGCCAGGATTTCACGCGCGGCAGGTATCTGCTGCCAAAACGTGGCGCTGCGTTTTCTGATGGCATCGGCAAGCATCTGTCTAAAAGGTAAGAGAGCAGTGGAGATGGAAGCAAAAATATTTTTCCCCATGACCAATACTTCCACAGAGGTTCGCGCCCGGATGCTGGCACCGCGCTGGTGTTGGCGGTCATCGAGTAAGGCAATCTCGCCAAAAAAATCCCCTGGGCCAAGAATATTCAACAGTACTGGAGGGTCCGGGGTCTCATCTTGCCGCAACACTTCGACCTCGCCATGCACAATAATGTAAAAATTCAGCGCCGGGTCTCCTTGATGAAAAATAAAATTCCCCGGCTGATAATGTGCAGTAGAAATCCGCTCCGTCAGGTCCGTTCTGGGATGCGCCAAGTCGCGCGGAAACACCAGATCCCAGGCCCAATCGAGCCCCACTTTCGCCCGGCGTGCCCACGACGGCAGCTTGAACAAGTACACACCACGCCAAAGAAACCACGCCAGAAATCCCGAGAGACGCACCCCGAAAAGCTCGGCAACGGCCCGATGCCCACCAATGGCGCAGAGTTGGCCAAGGGGCTTAAACGAAAAAGGACGCGTCGGCTCCCCACGCATGACTCGGGCAATGTTCTCCGCCACCTGCTGTCCGTGGCGCTCGGCGAATTGCCCTGTCGGTGGACTGGGGGCATTGTCATAGGCGTTGATAATATGGGCACAGTCACCAACTGCCCACGCCGTGGGATACCCGTGAAGGCGCATATCCGCCTCGGTCAGCAAGAGCTGACGCTCCTTTGGAACGTCGAGCCGTTCAAGCACAGACGGGATCGTATTCCCGACAGTGCATACCACGGTTGCCCCACGCAGGAGACGGCCATCCTGCAGACCGACGCCTTCCGGAGTCACATAGGCAGCACGCACGTTCAGTTCCACCCGAATGCCGGCGTGCTCCATTTTGGCTCGGGCAAACTCCCGCAATCTCGGTGGGATTTCGGGGAGGAGATGGTCACGAGAATGCACCAATGTCACCTTGAGATCTTCGTTCCCAATGGTGTGATAAAACCGATGGGTACCACGCAGGAGATCGTTGATTTCACCCGCGACTTCCACACCGCTAAACCCACCTCCAATCACAATGAATGACAGGTGCCAGCTCTTGCGAACCGGGTCGTCACAGACTTCGGCCTGTTCGAGCTGTTGCATGGTGTGTAACCGTAGGGCAATGGCATCGCCGATGGTCTTGAGGGGAAAGGCATGATCCGCCATACCGGGCACCGTGCCGAGGTTGACCGCAGAGCCGCAGGCCAAGACGATGTGATCGTAGGGGAGTTCATGCGTGTCCCCGTCGTAGCCTTCATACATCACCAGGCGCTGCTGCAGATCGATGCTCTGGACCTCCTCCGTGCGGCAATGCACGGTGGGTAACATCTGACGTAAGGGTGCGGCGACCGCATCAGGGTTGATCGAGGCCCCAGCGACTTCAGCCAGCAGTGGATGAAACACCATGTGATTTTCGCGGTTAAACAGCACTACCTCACAGCTCGCAGCGAGCCGCAATGTCCCCAAGGTTTTGGCACACCGTACTCCAGCAAATCCCCCTCCGACGATGACGATACGTGTGGCAGGCATCAGCGTTTCGTCCTCTTGGCTGTGATCGTGACCGTTTGCACAGCAGCTTAGCAGGTCTGCTTGCAGAATGCAGTCCCGGAATGCTACCGTGCATGCGAGGAGACCTGGAGTTCGAACCTCACTCAACACAACCGAACAAGGTGCCGTACATCACAAGGCCAACGTGCATGACAGATCATCTCGCAGAGCTCACCCACACGCTACCCACATGGCGCCTGGGTAGCCAACTCTACGTTCGCCTCATTGTGCTGTATTGTGTGCTTATCCTTGTCTCTACCATGCAGTCAGGACCGCGTGCAGCGCCTCTGCAGGTGACAGCCGAACGCATCGACTTGAACCCGCACATGCCGGAGGAACGGTCATTCGGTACACTCGTGTTTCTTAGCGGTTTTACACTCACCTCGCCTGACCGACGCTTTGGCGGCCTGTCCGGGCTCGCACTCGACCCCACGGGTACTCGACTGTATGCCGTGTCTGACCATGGTTACGGTGTCTCCGCACGCCTGGTTCATGATGCTTCGGGGCAACTCAAGGCCTTGGGTGCCTGGGATATACAGCCATTACGCGCCCTGCAAGGTGGACGTGTCACGAGACTCCAACGCGATGCCGAAGCCCTTATGCGCGACCAGGATGGCTCCTTTGTGATTGCCTTTGAGCGTCTGCACCGGCTCTGGCGCTACCCCCATTTTGCCGCCAAGCCGCAGCCACTGCCAATGCCTCGTGCACTCGCCCATGCCCCGGCGAATGGGGGCCTAGAATCCATCACGCGGCTCCCCAACGGGCAATGGCTGCTCCTGACCGAGCGTTTCACCAATCAGGACGGCACACACAAGGGCTGGCTGCAAACCCACAGCCAGTTCGCCCCCCTGTCGTATGTGGCGGCCCATGGCTACGTCCCGACAGATCTTGCCACTCTCGCCAATGGGGACGTTCTCGTCCTGGAACGACGCTATCGTCCACTGCTGGGTATTGCCACCCGGCTACGCCGTGTTCCGGGTACAAGCATTCGGTTGAGCGCACGCCTCGAGGGCACTATACTCCTGCAGCTCAAACCGCCCCTCACGATTGATAATTTTGAGGGACTTGCCGTACACGACGACGAGCAAGGCGGAACCATGCTGTACATGGTGTCCGATGATAATTACAATGCCCTGCAACGTACGTTGCTCTTACAGTTTCGTCTGCTACCAGAAGCACAAAAATCCCCATAGCGCAGTAAAGGACATCTCATGCCTCTTTCCAGTGCCGCCCTCGGGAGTTGCACATCCCCTCGCATCATGGACATCACCCCACGTCAGACCATTGCCTATGCCGCAGGGCTAGGGGATACGTCGCCCTGCTATTTTGATGATGCCGCCCCTACGGGCATCGTGGCCCATCCGGCCTTTTGCGTTGCCGTCGAATGGCCCCTGGCTCTGGCCCTGCGAGCTGAGTCGCCACTTGGCGGCACACCAGATGAAACGATTCGCGCGGTGCATGCAGGACAAGACTCGTTTTTCCATCGCCTGATCCGTCCCGGTGACCGACTGCGCACCACTGCGTCGGTGGTACAAATCCGACCTATACGACCAGGGACGTTCTTGGTCACCAAGTTTGCCACTGTGGACGATACGACGGGCGAACCCATCGCGACGTCCTATTCCAGTACTATCTATCGCGGTGTTGCTGTAGATGGAGATGGGGGACAACTGGAAGACATTCCGGCAATTCCCGCCACCGCGTCCGACCTGTCCCATACCACCAGCATAGATATTCCCGTCACGCGTGAAGCCCCCCATGTATACACAGAGTGCGCCGATATCTGGAACCCGATTCACACCGAGCGGCAAGTGGCCCTTGCGGCAGGATTACCGGACATCATTCTGCATGGCACCGCTACCTGGGCTTTCGCTGCCAGTGCACTGATTCAACACTGTGCCGGGGGCGATCCGACACGATTGCTGCGATTCACCGGCCGTTTTACCGCCATGGTGATTCCGGGCACAACGATGACGCTTGCATATGAGACCGCCCACCAGGACGCCGATGTGGTGCCCTTCACTGTGCGCAATGCGACAGGAGAGCCGGCCATTTCGCACGGCCGGGCGGTTTTTGCCGCATAACGAGCGTTCGCTGTCTCCAGGGGCAGGGTTCGCCATGCCCCCGGACCCACACAAAAAACTCCTCACGCCACACCGCCTGACCGCCACGTTTCCAGGACGCCTTACACTGCCAACGACATGTTATATTGCCGTTTTCCGTGCTGCCTGGGTACCATCATACAAGACGCGGTGTATCAGATGATATTTATGTGTCAATCGAGTGTGTAGTATCTGGACAGCCTCAAACAGACTCGATCAGAGATGTCGCATCGCGCACGGTGCGGCGGCCAGCACACAGTCCCCGCGACGCACTGACAAAAGAGGATGTCCAGGTAGTTAGCCCACCGGAGTGTGATGATGACAGACAGAACCCATGTCACAACAGCAACGATACTTTTACCGTCAATGCCACGATGCATAGGGCGCGACCGGGAAATCGCAGCCCTCGTCGACATTTTGTTGACGGAGGAGCCCCCGCCAGTGCCCATTCTCGGTGCTCCTGGACTGGGGAAAAGTACGCTGGCATTCTCGGCGCTCTGCCAAGACCACGTGGTGCAACACTTCGGCGCGCGCCGCGTGTCCATCCACTGCGATGGGATTCACACACGACAAGCCTTGGTGATCCACCTTGCCTACACCTTAGGCCTTACACTCGACGGGGATATCGAAGCGAACCTGCTTACAGAGCTCGACCGGGAACCGATCGCACTGCTGTTGGACAATATCGGCACCACCTGGCGGGCTGACATTGAAGCCGTGACCGATTTTTTGACGGCTGTAGCTGCGCTGCCACGAGTGGCTTTACTCATCACTATGCGTGGTCCCGAGCCGCCGTACGGGATTCCCTGGCATGACGCATTCGATCTGGCACCGCTGCATCTGGATGAGGCACGGCAACTCTTTCTTGCTCTTGCAGGTGACCACTATGCCGCCGATCCTCAGCTCGATGATCTCGTGGGGCAGCAGGACGGGATGCCTCTCCAACTAGCCCTGCTAGCCTACCTCGCCGCCGGAACCCCCTCTCTTACGAATCTGTGTGAGGACTGGCAGGAAGTCTATGCTCAAGAAACGAGCCCCCTGACCCTGTTGGAACGCGCCCTGGAACTCTCGCTCAACGGTCCGCGTATGACGAAGGACGCCCGGCAATTACTGTCGCTGTGGGCTCTGTTACCCAACGGCATTGCCCATGTGGATGCGCCACACGTGTTACCCGACGCCAGTGAACAAGGCCTCTCCGTCTTGCGTGAGACCGGCTTGACCCACGACGATGGCAAACGGTTGCGTGTCGCACGATCCATACGGGAGTTCATGCAGCAGCGCCATCCGTCGAGTATGGAGGAGCTAGGCCACATGGCCGACTACTACCTTCGCCTGGTGGAAACCCATGGACCAAACGCAACAACTGCAGTCGGTCAGGAGGATTTTGACCGGGTACTGCCTGAGGTTGCCAATGCCGAAACCATGATGCTGCTTGGGTTACAACAGTTAGATACCGAACACGTGGCACAGGCTGCGTCCATCCTCGTAGCGTTCTGTGAATCGGTTGGGTTGGGTATCACACCAACACTGGAACGTGTCCAACGCTTGGCCAATGCCTCGGACACACTGGAACGCGAAGCGTCGTGCATCAAAATTCTCGGAGATCTGGCTCTGGAAAAGCACGATTATCCAGGCGCGATCGCGCGCTATGAAGAGGCCTTGGCCCTCTATCGCCAAGCCGCCAGCCCGCTGGGAGAAGGGAATTGTCTCAAAGGCTTAGGGGATATCGCCCTGCATCAAGGAGAGTATCAGCAGGCCTCGCGCCATTATGAACAGGCTTTACCACTCTTGGAACAAGCCAGGTATCCCTTGCGGGAAGCGAATTGTCGCAAGAGTTTGGGTGACGTAGCCTTGCACCTGGGAGACTACCAGCAAGCCCAGACGCAGTACGAGGCTGCCTTGCCGCTCTATCACCTGGTCGAAAGCTTATTGGGCGAAGCCAATTGTATACGGGCACTTGGTGATCTCGCTATGCAACACGATGATCACACCAAGGCGCGGGAACAGTATGAATACGCGCTTGACATCTATTCCCGCATTCCGGAGCCCTACTCGATAGGGGGGACACACCGTCGTCTCGCCCGCCTTGCTTTGAGCCCCGAGGCAGTGCGGCAACACATCCGCGAGGCACGTGAGGTGTGGGAAATCATCGAGCGTGCGGACTTGGTCAATGAGTTAATGGCAGAATTCGGCCAATCAGCCTAGTACACCGGGGCGGAAATCCTTGCGCAGTTCCGCACGTCGTACCACGCACGCAAACAGGGCAATCCCCCCTGCCAAACTGGCAGGGCAATTGCGATACGCAGTACTAGTGCTACGCACCGCCGATATGTGCACGCAGCTCATACCAAGGGCCGCATGTGCCCCTCCACGTCCATGACCGCAACGGTACCTGCCACAATTCCAGACTAGATCCCACTCGAAAAAATCCGTACCATGTGTCCAACGGTACTTCGCGTTGAGGCGGGAGATGCGGATGTACACCTGCACCACCCCTAATGGATATTCTGTCCATCTTACCGCATGCAACCCACTCGCACACGAGTTCCTCCAAGAGGACACCACGCCATCATGCCGACTCTCACGTCATACGTTCTGCATAGAGTTTCGTGCGTTGCCTTTCTCCTCCTGATGTCAGGGAGTCTGCATCCCACGGAAGCCGTCTCGCACAAGACCATGACGGCGCACTATACCTATCAACAAGCCGACGGAAACCGCTTTGTCTCGGGGAAGGGCACTCTTCCTGCCGCGTATGCCCTGGATATTCCTGTTCCCACACGCCCGGAGTGGCTAGTGGCCGCGCCGTTGCAACGCGGGAGCCTGTGGGTTGCGATTTTCGCTGATGGTACTGTGCGGGGATGGCGGGTTCATGGCAGATGGGCAGAACCACACATCTTGCTTCCCTCACGCGTGCGTCCCGGTGCTCCGCCGGCTCTTCTACTGACCGGAACAGCATGGCGTTTACTGTTGCCTCCACTCCCCGGCATGGCGTCACCGCTCTCCCATCCGGTCTTGGTGTCGCCGGTGGCCGGACACACGGCGTTTCTCGATGCCCATGGGGGATTACGCTTATGGCGGCAGCGGGAGATCAACCGGGTAAATGTGAAAGCTTTACCCGATGCCCGCGTGCTCGTCGATGCACAAAGTCGGCTCCTCCTGTATACCCACCCGACGTCACGCTATCAACACGGCGTCCTCGGGGATCAAGTCGAAGCCGCAGGTATGACGCTGCTCGAAACCGCCCCGCGGCTGCGGGTCTTACAGACTACGATGTTTCCGGAGAACGTGGTTGCTGAAGGTATCGCCCCCATTTGGACAGATATCAGCGGCGACGGCCGCCCGGACATCCTGGTTACGCTCAGTGATGCTCAACAGGGGGCACAGCTCGTCGTCTACAGTGAAGCGGGTGAACGCATCGCCTCCAGCGACACCATCGGCCAAAGCTCCCGCTGGCGCCATCAACTTGCCGTTGCACCGTTTGGACCGCAAGGTGCAGTGGAAGTCGCGACGGTCCTGACACCCCATATCGGCGGCGTGGTTGAGTTTTATCGCCTTGTCGAGGGCGAACTACGCATGACAGCTCAGATCTCCGGCACGGATCTCCCGAGTTCCGCTCCCCAGAGTACAGATACGGCGGCAGTCGCGGATTTTGCCACCATACCGATGCAGGGCTTCGGGTCACACGTGTTGGGTTCGCGCAACCTCGATCTCGCTGTCGCGGGCGATATGGATGGCGATGGACGTATTGAGCTGGTGGTGCCAAATCAAGACCGGACCCATCTCGCCGGTATACGGCGTACCGAAGACGGGGCCTCTGTGGTGTGGTCCGTGCCGGTCGGTGGGACATTACACACGAATCTCGCAGCCGTAACGCTCCCGAACGGAACGATAGCCCTCGGGGCCGGGCATACCGGGAACGCCATACGTGTGTGGTTGCCGCGCTGAGCGGCACTCTATCGCGACTTGCTCCGCATCAGAAATATCTCTACCATACCCGGACGCTTCTGTACCCGGGGCACAACCACTGCGCTTTCTTACCAAAGGATCCTGGCATGCAACTCCTTCATACGATTTACGAGCCGTGCGGCGACGGTCCGCATCCGACGATCCTGACCTTACACGGCTGGGGTGCGAATGCGATGGATCTGCTCGGACTGGCGCCTTATCTTGCCGACGGACAATTCCTCGTTATCTGCCCGCAAGGCCCGGTCCAAACGCCTATTGGCCCGAGCGCTGTCGGATATGGATGGTATCCTATTACTATGGGCGCACCGCCTGATATGGCGACCCTGTCGGCGTCCCGGCAACAACTCTGGGACTTTCTCGATGCGGCCATGGCGCGATATAACATCGATCCTGCCAAGTTGCTCATCCTCGGATTTAGCCAGGGTGGGGTGATGGCCTATTCCATGGCCCTGAGCAATCCACAACGTTTTGTCGCGTGTGTCGCGATGAGTACCTGGCTGCCACCGGAATTGCAAGAAAACCTCGGTGATCTGACAGCCTGTCAAAACCTCCCGACGTTGATTCAACACGGGTCGCGCGACGAACTCGTCAATGTCGAGCGAGCGCGGACCTCCGTGGAGGCGCTGCGGGGAGCACGTCTGCCGCTGACCTACCGCGAGTATGACATGGGGCATGAAATTAATGGGCAGAGCCTCAGGGACCTGTCGACCTGGCTTCAAGGTCACGTCCTGTCGCCGATTGTTACAGGCTGAGCCCGTGTCGGATACCCCTAAACCGATTGTGACTTCGAGGGAGCCCGCACAGCCTCGTTCCCGCTTTTTCTACGGCTGGGTGATCGTGGCCGTCGCCTTCTTGACTCTGTTTCTAGTTGTGGGAGTACGCTTTTCCCTGGGCGTGTTCTACGTGGCGATTCTGGACGACTACCACTGGACGCGCTCTGAAACGGCAGTGGTCTTCTCGATCATGCTGACAGTACATGCCGTGTTTTCCCTCGCCGTCGGCATGTTATTTGACCGCTGGGGCCCGCGCCTTCTGTTCCCCCTTGGGGCACTTGCCATTGGCATCGGTTTCGCGGCCTGCAGCCAGATCCGCGTCATCTGGCACCTCTATGTGTTTCTCGGGCTTATTGCCGCCTTGGGTATTGCCATGCTGGCGTTTGTGCCGCACATGGCATTAGTGTCAGCCTGGTTCGATCGGCGCCGAGGCACCGCCACAGGGATTGCCTATGCCGGCATCGGGGGCGGACAGTTGGCACTTGCACCGTGTATCCAACTGTTGATCAATTGGCTCGACTGGCGTGGCGCCTTTCTTGTCCTGGCCCTGGTTATCGTCGCCGTCGTCGTACCGCTCACGGCTATTTTCCACCGCCGCGCGCCGCAGGAACTTGGGTTGGAGCCGGACGGGCTGCCGCGGCGCGAGAACCCGAAATCCTCTCAGCATTCAACGACAAACGCACCGCGTTCCACATCATCTGAGTGGTCGATTACCGACGCGATACGCACGCCGCAATTCTGGTATCTCATTGTGACGGTCCTGGGGATGGGGGTGATGCTCAATACCATGATGGTACATCAGATGGCGTATTTGACGGATGTGGGATACAGCAAGATGCTTGGTGCGACGTGGCTGGGAATCGTTGGAGGACTACGCGCAGTCGGAGGCATGACGATGGGTCCGCTTTCCGACCGGCTGGGACGTGAACGTGCCTATACGTTGGGAACGCTGTGTTGCTGTCTGGGTCTGCTCATGTTGCTGTCCATACAGGATACCGCCCAGCCCTGGCGGTTGTATGCGTTTGCGCTCTTATTCGGCATCGGCCAGGGTTCGCTCGGACCCATTTACGCCTCAGCCACAGCCGACCTCTTCCCTGGAAGGTCACTGGGGACTATTTTGGGATGTCTTGAAGCAGCCTACGGGCTTGGCGGTGCCTGCGGAACGTTTTTGGCCGGCTATCTCTATGACACTGTCGGTAACTACCGCGCGTCGTTCGTCGCCGTTATTCTGGTCACGGCTCTGTCGAGTCTCGCATTGTGGCTCGCTGCGCCACGTCGGTGCAGAGCTGCGTGAGTGCCTCCTGCTCGATAGACTCATGCTCCAGGAGGTACTGTGCCAGAGCCTCCAACGTCTCACGCTGTGATACCACAATCTCCTGCGCGCACTGCGCCATATCTTCCACGAGTTTCTGCGCTTCTTGGTCTATCAGCTGTGCCGTGGTCTCACTGGCGGGCCGAGGTAGCTGGTCGGTATCCCCCAGAAACCCGCTGTGCGTGTCCTGACCAAGTGCATATGGTCCGAACTCCGGGCTCATCCCAAAGAGCATGACCATACGTCGCGCCATATCGCTGGCTTTACGCAAATCGTCGTGTGCTCCGGTCGAGACCTGACCATAGACGAGGACTTCCGCGGCGCGTCCTCCCAACAAGACCGTGATCCGATCACGCAGTGCTTCGTCGGTGTAGAGGTAGCGGTCATGCGTCGGGAGCTGCTGCGTGAATCCTAATCCTGCCGCACCGTGTGGGATAATGGTGACTTTGCGCACCGGGTCAGCCGTAGGCAATTGCATAGCAACAAGCGTGTGGCCGGACTCGTGATAGGCAACGCGCTCTTTCTCTGCCTGCGCCATAACTCGGCTTTTCTTTTGCGGGCCAGCCTGGATGCGATCCAGCGCCAGTTCAAGATCGTCCATGGTAATGGCTTTCTTGTTGTGGCGCGCGGCACGCAGGGCAGCTTCATTAATCACATTGGCCAGATCCGCCCCCACCATTCCTGGTGTGCGCGCGGCAACCACATCCAGCTCAACCGTCGGCTCTAACCGTACTTGTCGAGCGTGGAGTTGTAAAATGCGCAAACGCTCCTGCACATCAGGACGATCTACCACAACTTGGCGGTCGAAACGTCCGGCACGGAGCAAAGCAGGATCAAGGGTTTCCGGCCGGTTGGTTGCCGCCAGAATTATGACGCCATCACGGGTATCAAACCCATCCAGTTCCGTCAGTAATTGATTCAGCGTCTGCTCACGTTCGTCATTTTGCTGCAGAGGGCTGGCGCCGCGTTTTTTCCCGACAGCATCCAGCTCGTCGATAAACACGATGGCAGGAGTCTGCTCCTGCGCTTGTTTAAACAAATCACGCACACGCGCCGCCCCGACTCCAGCGAACATCTCCACAAAATCCGCGCCGCTGAGGCTTAAAAACCTGGCCGAGGCTTCACCAGCAACCGCACGTGCCAACAGTGTTTTGCCGGTTCCTGGGGGACCAACCAACAACACACCTTTGGGAATGCGTCCGCCGAGCTTGGCGTACTTGGCCGGGTGGCGAAGAAAGTGCACAATTTCGTGCAGCTCTTGTTTGGCTTCATCAATGCCTGCGACATCGTCAAAGGTGATATCCCCGAGCTTGCGCCGGTAGATTTTCGCGCGACTTTTCCCGAAACTCACCGCCCCGGGATTGGGATTCAGCCGTTGCAACAAGCGTTGCCCGAGAAAAAGCATCACGCCCAGCGGAATTAACCACGGTATCAAGGTCGTAAGAAACCGGTATTCTACCCGCCCAGCATAGGGCACCCCTTGCGCCTCGAGGGCTTGTGTCAGGTGGGGATCAGCCACACGGACCGTCGTGAAGGGGACCACAGCATGTGGCGGCGGCTCAGCAGAAGATTCGACAGCAACGGTAGGAGATGGGACGACTCTGGCGCCATAGATAAACTTCGTGCCGATCTGCACTGAGCGAATCTCTCCTCGTTGCAATGCAGCGCTGAATGCGCTGTACGGCAGTTGATTGCCGTAGGGTTTGACCAATTCACCGATGGCGAACAGGACACCGGCGATTATCACCGCAAAGCCGGCGTGCTTCAAACCCGAGACAAGTGTCTTGTGGAACGTCTGTGGGGGAAAGGCCATCGATCTTCCTCTGCGCCATGACTGCGGGTATGTCGTGCTCTTTACACTTAAAGAAGGGGCAATCCTTCAAAGCAAGAGCAATCCTTGTGCCAAAGGTGTTTCCGGATTGGCGTAGAAGAATCGACCGAACAGAAACAGGTGTGACCAAGTGTCTGTCAATAGCACTCATGGGGTAGAGGGCGCTTCAGCACCTGAAAGATCGGCGTCTGAAGACGCCTCCTGCAATGAAGAAACTACGCTGGCATTTCCGAAGAATTGACGCAAGTGTCAAGACTTTGGCGTTTAGGCAGGGAACAATTCAGCCCCCCAGCAGCGTGCCCACCTCGTGCGCTATGCCGGCTGCTTAGCGCCGCACAGCACACCCCGGGCTGCGATCATCTCAACACCGCGCCAGCAGGGTGTAGACGGCGAAGAAACGAAGACAGGAACCCCGTATTGGCACTGCGCGCGGCGGCTGGGACGGGTGTTTGATCTCGATATGGCGACATGCCCGTTATGCCGACGTGGCTCACTGCGCATCATTGCTGCCATTCTTCCGCCACTGTGTGGGCGGAGGGAGCCTTGCGACCTTCACCCATGAGTCGGTGATTACCCGTATTTTGCGTCATTGCAAGCTGGCGGCCGTTCCACTGCCTATTGCCCCTGCCCGTTATCGCCAAGAGATATTCGCGTTCGACGAAGCTCACGCCAGCGAGGGCTCGTAGATGACGTGCGCGCCGCTACGTTGCATTTCACCTCTTTGCGCCTTGAAATCCCGTTTGAAATCGCCCCCCCAGCTTTCCCCGGCGGGCCGTCCCCAGGCCGTCGCACCGGGAACCCCCTCAGGCGCAACCTTACCCCATCCTGCGCGGCATGTTCAGGCCGCGCATTGCCTCACGAAGCCTTGCTGCGCGCCGCGCTGGGAGCGCCGCCAGCGCCGCGAGCGACGGGTGGCGGCCGGTAGACGACGTTGGGGTGTCCCACGGGTGTTTTGGCGGATGGCACTCCCGAGGGGCCAGCGCTAAAATGCCTTTTGGATTACCTAGTAGTAAGGTACAGCACCTGCTTACACCGCATCGAACACTTCATCCACAGGCAACGTAAAGCCATCCAGCAGCGCCGAGCTCGCCTCATCTCCCCGGCGAAACACGCCATGCTCGGCGTACGCCTCACCCACAAGGGTAAGCACAGTCACGGTTTCATCCATGGGGTTGACGATCCAGTACTCGGGAATCTGCGCCTCAGCGTATTCGGCACGCTTCACCCGCGTATCCCGTTCAGGATCATCCGGGCTGACGACCTCGACCACCAAATCCGCGCCAAGCCAATAGCGGTTTTGACGACGCGGGTCGTTGGCATCACGGGCGAGCAACAGATCGGGCTCACGAAATTGGCCTTCGCGAATGCGCAGCCGCAACGGCGCATACAACACCTTGCCGCCACGTGGCTGGACGAACGCTAAGAGCTGCAACAGCAGAAACTGTGAGATGACTTGATGCCGGTCCGTGGGCATGGGCAAGACCTCAATATAGCCATCCGTAAATTCAAGCAAACGCCGGCTATAATCGGTAAGTGTCAAGTACTGCGCTTGTGTCCACAGCCCTTGCAGGAGTTGGAGATCAAGCACCGTATCGTTGTCCGCATCCACAACCCGCAGTCCCAGAGCGGAAGCCTCAAACACCATAGATCACCTCTACAACGCAAGATACCCGCCATCCACGACCAGCTCGGTGCCCGTGATATACGACGCCTCATCCGAGGCCAGAAACAGCACCGCATACCCCACTTCTTCGCGGCGCCCCTCACGCCCCATCGGCACCTGGGCTAACATCGTCGCACGCATCTCCGGATCCGCCGTCAACACCGATGTCGTCATCGCCGGCATAATCCCCGGATGTACCGAATTGACCCGAATCCGATCTTTGGCATATTGTACTGCCGCCGACTTGGTCATAATCCGTACCGCGCCTTTGGAGGCGTTGTATGCCATATGAATCCCCTCCTGGCCGGCAAAACCCGAGATCGACGAAATATTCACGATCGATCCGCCCCCGCTGCGCTGCATTTCGGGGATGGCATGTTTCATACCGAGAAACACCCCTTTGGCATTAATCGCCATCACCCGGTCCCACGCCTCGGTGCTCAGGGTATCGGGCTGATATGTGCCACTAATGCCCGCATTGTTGACCAAAATATCCAGCTTCCCGTAAACCGACACCGCCGTTTTGACCGTCTCTTGCCAATCGTCCTCACTGGTCACATCAATCTGCGCAAACCGCGCCTCGCCCCCGGCGACGGCAATGGCATCGACGACCTTCTGGCCCCCGTCAACCGACAGGTCCGCCACGATGACTTTGGCCCCTTCTTTGGCAAACAAATGGGCCTCAACCTCGCCCATACCATTCGCACTACCGGTGACAATGGCAACCTTCCCCGCTAATCGCATACCCCCTCCTTCTTGCTCTCTTCTTTTCCCCGTCTTAGAGAACCTCACGTGCCCTTTCTCCCTGGCACGTGAGGCCGCCCGAAGAGGGCACGGCACGCCGTGCCCCTACCGCATCAGAGGTATTTATTTTGTACCTGTTCCTATACGTACTGTCTCATTGCTCCTGGTGCCATGGGCCTGAGACGGCGACCACTTCCGCATTAGTGTGTGCCATGCCAGTGCGTTGCCGCTGGATGACAGCGAACACCAGGAAGGCAGCCGCAATCACGACGAACGAAAACGTGGTCGTCAACGTCCCCACCGCATAGAGCGCCAGGGAGGCATTATTCGTCGTCACGGCGACCAGCTCCGCTGGCAACGTATTGTATGCACCAGACACCATTGATGTCCGTGCGAATTCGTCATAGGACAGCGTGAAACCGAACAGCGCCACCCCCACCAGACCAGGGGCGACCATCGGTATGACCACATGGCGCAACGTTTGCCAGCTCGACGCCCCCTGGTCGCGGGCCACCTCGTCGAAAGACGGGTCGAGACGATGCAACACTGCAAACATAATCAGCACACCAACCCTTCCAATCGCATCGTCAAGCTTCCTCTTCCCATACTCCCGGCCGCAGCCCACCGCGGGGGCGGGCCTGGTGCCACCCCCGGCTGTTGGGTCATGCTCAGAGGCAGCAGTGTAGCAGTGTCTGTTGCCCTGTCTACCCAAAAGTCGACCCTCCCCCTCATTGCCATGTCGGGGAGGGTCGCGTATCATGACCTCCTCCGCATCGCCCGGACATCGCGTCCATCACCCATCACGCGAACGGGCCATACGCACAGGAGGCGACATGAAATACGACGCCATCGTGGTGGGAGCGGGTACGGCGGGCTGTATTCTGGCGGCCCGGCTCTCCGAGGACGCACACCGGTTGGTTCTGCTTCTGGAAG
>CAJIAL010000473.1_pt1 | contig 25695 bp, 25 predicted proteins | sample 9199091 | NCBI WGS metagenome assembly CAJIAL01 (sample SAMEA7708270, study PRJEB35096) | sediment metagenome | biome: marine neritic benthic zone biome [ENVO:01000025]; feature: sediment [ENVO:00002007]; material: shallow marine sediment [ENVO:03000034] sea grass bed [ENVO_01000059] ... | reverse complement strand
GGCTTCATTGAGTAGCCGCGCGTCATTCATGATGAGGAGGACAATCCTCAACCAAACTGTGTATTGACACGCTGACGGCTCGATGGGATCATGACGCTATATCACGTAGTGTACGTTTTTTCCCGGAGGTGTTATGCGTCAAGGGTGGCTTTGGTATGTCGTATGTATCTTGTTTGTCAGCGGATCGGGATGGCTGTCTAATGCTATGGCGGTATCGCGTCTGTTAAAGACTCACAGTGCTTCACATACCGTTGCCGTGTTGGAACTCTATACATCAGAGGGATGAAATAGTTGTCCCCCAGTAGATGACTGGGTAAGCTCGCTCGCTCGGCGTGGTTTTCGGCTCGGCCAAGTGATCCCTCTGGCTTTTCACGTTGATTACTGGGATTATCTCGGCTGGCCGGATCGTTTTGCCACAGCGGCTTTTAGTCAGCGGCAACGCTTCCACGCAGCGCAGAATCGCTCACGTACCGTCTATACCCCGCAGGTAGTGTTACAAGGGCGTGATTTCCGTCAGCACGCTCGGTTTCGCCAGGCTGTCGGCCGCATTAATCAACGCCACGCGCGGGCGCATATTTCTCTGCAAGTGATGCCACAACCAACGGCGATAGCCGTGACGGCACACATAACTGTCACCGAGCAGGCGTCCTTGCCGTACGCTGTCGCCTATCTGGCCCTATACGAAAACAATCTGAGCACAGATGTCACTGCAGGAGAAAACCGCGGGCGGACACTGCGGCATGACGCAGTCGTCCGACATTGGGTTGGACCCCTGGAGCCAGATCAGCGCGGGAAATTCCTTGTGCAGCAACGCCTAAACCTTGAGAAGGATTGGAAATACGCGGACCTTGGAGTCGCCGTCTGTGTGTTTCATCTCAAGGACAGCGATGTGCTCCAAGCCGTCGCCCTTCCCTTGCAGTCTGCACAGCATACCGAGGACACACCACGTCGATAGTAAAGCGCGGCATAATCAGAATTCAGACACGGAGGTCAGTATGTCCGACGAACAGGTCTTACTTGTTGAACGACGTGAGAACATCGCTATCCTCACCCTGAATCGGCCCGACCGTCTTAATGCCCTGAGTGTTGATTTGCGAGAGGGCCTTATCCGTGCATGCGAGGAAATCCGGCACGATGACGGGATCTGGGCTGTCGTCATGACGGGCGCCGGACGGGGTTTTTGTTCCGGCGTGGATTTGCACAGCGACCGAGCGCCGGGAGACGACGTCCCGAGTCGGCAGGAGCGTCTGGATGTCTATGGCTGGGTTGGGCGACTCGCCATGGCAATCTATCGGACCATTGATAAACCGACTATCGCGGCAGTCAACGGCGTCGCGGCTGGGGCCGGGATGTCTATTGCTTTGGCGTGTGATATGCGCGTAGGGTCGGAGCAGACACGATTCAAAACTGTGTTTCTCGAACGGAGTCTGAGCCCGGATACCGGCATGTCGTTCTTCCTGCCACGGATCGTCGGCTACAGCCGAGCCTGCGATCTGGTCTTTACCAGTCGGTTTGTGGAGGCGGAGGAAGCGTATCGCATCGGGCTCCTGGACCGTTTGGTGTCTGCGGATGCCCTTGTGGATGAAGCTGTTGCTTTGGCTACGCAGATTGCGACCTGGCCGCCTGTGGCAATGCAAGCTGCCAAACGCGTGTTGCAACACAGTATGGAATCGACTCTTGAGGAACAACTGCGCCATGAATCGTTTGGGCTGATCATGGCGCGCCGGGCACCGCACGATGTCCAGGAATCGCGTGATTCGTTTCTCGAACGGCGCCCGCCGCGTTTTACCGGACAATAATACAGCGCTAGACGACATGCTTGCGTATGTACTCGCCAATACGGTCAATCGCTTGCTGACCTTCGGGAAGCATGGGAGCAAAGAGCTGCCAGACGTGGATCATGTCCTGCCAAGGCTCCAATGTCACGTTGACACCGGCGGCGGTGGCACGATCTGCGAGCCTGATGGCGTCATCGTACAGCGTTTCGGATGTGCCGACTTGGATGAGCAGCGGGGGTAAGCCCATGAGGTCGGCATACAGTGGTGCGGCCAAAGGTGTACGTGGGGCCGCGCTCCCGAGGTACATGCTCGCCATGTGCAGGAGTCCCTCCTTTTGTACCATCGGATCGAGGCCCGCCCTTGTAGTCATCGACTCCCCAATGCCCTCCAGATCGACCCAGGGAGATTGGCACACGCCAGTCGTCGGGAGTGGGTCACCTGCGTCACGTAGGGCGACCAAAGTAGCCACAGCTAAGCCGCCTCCGGCAGAATCGCCGGCGATAGAAATGCGGGCCGGATGTATTCCTGATGCCAGGAGCCAGCGGTAGGCCGCTGTGGCATCCTCGACTGCGGCAGGAAACGGGTGTTCGGGAGCAAGGCGATAGTCGATGACTAACACCCGCGCATCGGCCGCGTGAGATAAACGTTCGGCCAACCCGCGATGCGTCGCGATCGAGCCAATAACGAACCCCCCTCCGTGCAAGTATAAAATGACTCCTTCCGGCTCGATCCCTGCGGCTGTAACCCACTCTGCAGGCACACCATTTGCGTCCACACTTTCCGTCCGGACGCTCTCGGAGGCAGGCAATCGCTGCCCGAGAACTTCAAAACCCAGTCGCATCTCTGCCACGGTCGGATTCTCCGGTCTGGGACGGGACGTCAAGAGCAGAATCAGATTGTCCAGTGCTTCGTTGGCCATGAGTGACCTCCTTGGTTGGGGGAAATAATCAGCCTCGGGGATGTGGGTGACAGGCCTTCTTACGGCGCGGTCATGTGTGTTTACTCTGTACTGCCTGTGGGTGTTGTTGTTTCAAGGGGACGGAACGTGCCGCGGGCTCCGTCGCATCACCTGCGCGCGGCGGTGTAGGGAGCACGCGCGTGAAGGCTGCTGATACAGAACGCCATCCTCTTTCCCACGGCAGAGCCGGCAGCATGGCGGCCATGCCAATCAAGGCGGAGACAAAGAAATAATCCTGATAGGCCGCCATGGTCGCTTCGGCTACCAGCCGTTGTTGGAGTAATGCCGATGCTTTCACCGTAAGTAGGGCGGGAATCTCACCACTCCAGTGCAGGAAGCTGCGCACGGCGGTTGCCGCTTCCTCAAATCCCAGTGGAGTCAGCGTATTGTTGGCGGCGTAGTGCTGCACATGAGACACAAAGCGATGTTCAAACAAGGCGACCGAGATCACGGGGCCCATGGTGCCGGAAATACTGCGAACGAGCGAGAACAGCCCCGTGGCCATGACGACCTGATCTTCGGGCAAGGCGCGCATAGCGCTGAGGTTGTTGGGTGATCCCATAACTCCAAAAGAGGTCAAACGAAGGCTGAGTAAAACGATCAGGATCCCGGCTGTCACGGTTTCGTTAACGCCGGCAAACCAAAAAAACCCGATGACGAAGATTCCCAAGCCTGTGATGACCAGTATGTTGGGTTCGATGATGTCAGCGAGCCGTCCCGCCAGAACCACAGCAATGCCGTATGCAATATTCCCCGCGAGCATGAGCCAGCCAACGTGGAGCGGGGTAAAGTCGAGGACCCGTTGCATAAAGACGATAGTGAGCACGCCCGTGCCACGAAAGGCGCAGGTACTGATAAACACCACCAGGCAGGCGAGGGTAAACGGCACGTAGCGGAATAAGCGCAAATCTACGAGTGGAGAGACGCTGCGCCATTCCCAGACGAGAAAAACTGTCAGGGCCACCGCGGCAATGAGAAACAGGGTAACAATATACGACGAATCCCACCCTTCACGCCGACCTTGTCCGAGAGCCATGAGAAGGCTCAGAAGCCCTACAGACATGGTCAGGAGCCCAAATTGATCGATCACTTTGCGTACCGGGCGGGGCAAATTCGGCAGATACAGAAAGGCAGAGACGAGCCCGGCCAGGCCGAGGGGAACACTGAGATAAAAGGCCGCGCGCCAGCTAAACCATTCCACTAAATAGCCCCCGGCAATGGGAGCGATAGCCGGGCCGAAAGACCAGCCGATCATCGACAAGCCTAAGGCTAACCCGCGCTGATTCGGGGGGAAGATCTGATACATGATCGCCATGATAATCGGCTGCATCAGCCCCACGCCAATGCCACCCATAATCTGAAAGACGATCAGTGCTTCAAGACTCCACGCCATGCCACTGAGGATGGCGCTGACACAGAAGAGGGTGAGGCTTGCCAAAAAGAGCTGTCTGTGTCCTGTCAGGCTGGTAATCCAGCCGACCATGGGCATGACCACGGTTTGTGCCATGCCGTGGACGGTCAGCACCCATTGGGCTTGGTCCAGATCCACTCGCAAACTGGACATGATTTGCGGCAGAACAACATTCGCCACCATGATGGCAATGGTGAAAGCCACCATGCCCAGCAGCAGACTACCAGTGGCGATCCAGCGTTCCCGCGGGTTGAGAGCTGTGGAGGAAGGAGCAGCATTCATGCTGTTGTGAGGAGCCTTCTTTGAGCCAGGGTCTCCTGTGACCGTGGGAGAGATCGCAGGGGACCCTGGTTGGTCGCACTACACAGGACCTATGGTCATGTTACAGTCTTGACCGGTATTACGCCATCGGCGAGCACGATGCCGGGATCAACATCTTGGTTTGCTGGCCGACTAAGAACTCTCGCGTTTTCGGCGGCCAGGTATCGAGTTTTTGCGACTCCGCCCGAATGCGAGCCCGCTCACCCAGATCCTTGTAGGGCCAGATGTGGATCCATACGTTCAAGTCGCCGATCTCACTGTGCATGCAGGCAGCGATGGGTGAGAGATCAAGCCGACCGCCTTGCAGCGCTTCTTCCCAGCGTGCCAGCACCGTAGGAATGGAGCCCGGTTGGTACTGATAAATGCGCATTTCGTAGATGTTGCCGAGTTTCTGCCCCCCGCCGAGTTTGGGACTAAACGGCGCCGGGATAAATATCTGCGATTCCATGTTGAGCAGCATATCGCCACCCTTCGGCGGCCATCCAGGCTCTTGTGCCGCTTTGGCCCGCACCTCGGTGCGATGCTGCAAATCGTTATACGGCCAGATATGTACGACTTGATTCAACGGGCCGATTTCCGTGTGCCACAGTCCGCCGAGTTCCGAATGCTTGGTACGGTTCGGGAGGGCTTCGGCAAAATTGGCTTCCCACTGGGCCACACTGCCGGGCTTCAACGTGTATGTGCGCACTTCGTAAATCATCCTTTTCCCCTTTTCCTGGTGTGAATCGTCACACGGTGATCCAACCTCTGAAAAGCCGATTGTATAGACGTCCTTTCAGGGTGTCAAAAGCATGATGTGCATTATTGACAAACGGCGCGAATCGCGTCTGATAGCATTTGACAGCGCTCGGTTAGCGACGCTTTGCCGCGAAAACCGTTCGGGATGAAGACACAAGACAGCTCCAGATCAGGATCGGCCCAGCAGATAGAAGTGCCGGCGCCGCCGTGACCGAAGACGCGTGCGGTCGATGTCAGTCCCATGCGATCGCTGAATTCGGCTAACCCTCCCAGGTTAAAGCCGAGTCCGCGCCGGGCATGCACATCAAGGCTGTGGTCGTAGGCGCCATCGATTTCTACTGCAGTCGCCCGCGCCACGGTCTCCGGAGCGAAAATTCGTACTCCGTCGAGGCTCCCACCCGAAGCCAGCATGGCATAAAATCGGACCATATCCCGTGCCGTGGCGATGCCGCACGCTGCGGGCAAAATCGCTTGGTGGACTTGTGGCCGATTGAACGTACGTACGGTTCCTAAACCTGCTTCATCGACATCGGCCATGGTGTGTAGCTTGGCGACGCGGTCTTCCAGGTCGGCAGGCAAGCCGACGTACGTATCGTGCATTTGGAGAGGGGCAGTTATTTCTTCACAGAGAAACTGCGGAAAGGGCCGGCCATCGATGCGGCGAATCAGTTCCCCACAGACCCAGCCATGGTTGATCGGATGATACGCGGAGACCTCGCCCGGTTGCCATTGGGGCGTGCAGCCTTCCATGGCGGCGACGACGGCGTCCCAGTTGCCCCAAGCTCTCCAATGGAAATCTGCTGGCGTTTGCGGAAAACCGCCTGTGTGCGACAGGATATGCCGAATTGTCACCTGATCTTTGCCGTTGGCGGCAAACTCCGGCCAGTGCGCCGCGACTGGATCGTCTAATTGCGCTTGGCCACGTTCGATCAATAAATGCACAGCCATTGAGGCGAGGGGCTTCGTCGAGGAAAAAAGCACGAACAGCGAATCACGTTCGACTCTGCGACCGCGTTGCGTGTCAGCGAGTCCGCCCCAGAGGTCAAGGACGAGTTGACCGCCGTGATAGACAGCGAGCTGAGCGCCAGGGTGGAGCCCTTCGGCTATTTGTTGATCAAACAGTTGCTCGACTTCTTGGAAGGCAGCAGTATCGACCACGGTGGTTGGCTGATTTCCTAGACTCATCGTTCAGGCTTCCTCTCGTGTGATGCAGAAAAAACGGGATCACCAGCACTCTGCTGTGTGATCCCGGACGCAGTATATCAGTGCTGCCACATGCAGGCAATGCAGGAGGAGAGTGTGCTACCATGAGTGCTTGCTATCCTTACACGCGCTAGAGTCCGAGCCAGCGGAGACATGCTGATGCGAACAGTTGAAGTAGTGGTGTTGCAACCGATTAGTGATGCGGATTTCTCCCGTATATCCGGGCTCGATCCACGTTTGCATGTTGTGGATGCACGCGGCATGTTCGACGTGGAGTATCGCGAGACATGGCCCGAGTGGTCGGTGCAGCGCTACGTCGGGAGGTCGCCGCAACGAGAAAGCACACGGGAGGAACGTGATCGCATGTTGGCGCAGGCTGAAGTCATCCTCGGCGGCTGGCCGTTTCCTCTCGATTTGCGCGCGCGGGCGCCCCTGTTGCAATGGTTCCATCAGCGCCCCGCCGGTGCGAGCAATCTGCTGCGAGGTGACATCTGGGGCAGTGACGTCACGGTCACGACCTCGCGGGGATACGGCAATACACTGCCGATGGCGGAGTTTGTCTTGGCCATGTTTCTGCATTTTGCGCGTGGCTTGCATTTTGCCTATCGCGATCAACGTCAGCACGCATTCGATCATCGCAGTTATCGCCCAGTCGTGTTGCACGGGAAAACCGTGTGCGTCGTCGGGACCGGTGGCATTGGCCGTGACGTCGGTAAGGTGTGTGCTGCTGCCGGTATGCACGTTGTCGGCACCAGGCGGCAGGTTCAACCTGGTGAGCCGTTGCCGGAAGGGTTTGCACGCTTGGAATCATCTGACCATTTACTCGAGCTGCTGCGCCAGAGCCAGTTTGTCGCCGTGTGTTGCCAGTGGACGCCTGAGACAACAAAGCTGCTCGGCCAAGCTGCCTTCGAAGCGATGCCGCAGGATGCGGTGGTAGTCAATGTGGCGCGGGGCGAAATTATTGATGAAGACGCTCTCATCGCTACACTGGATGCCGGCAAACTCCGCGGTGTCGGCCTTGATGTCTACGTCGGAGAATTTGAACATGCCCCACCCTCGCGCCTCTGGGATGATGAGCGGGTGCTGATCGCGCCGCATGTGTCGGGCGGTACGGATGTGGCCTTGCATCAGGTCGTTGACTTATTCTGTGACAATCTGCTGGCGTACCTGGAAGGCCGCCCTTTGCAAAACATTCTCGATTGGGAGCGCGGTTATTAACCTCCCCCAAGGAGCACATCTATGCAATTTGGACTTTTTACCAGTATCACCGGGATCACCTGGGAGCAACTCCGTGACTTGTGGAGCCATGTCGAAGACACGGGGTGGGACTCCGCCTTCGTCACGGACCATTTTATGCCGAACGTCCCCAATCCTGTGGGCGAAACCCTGGAGTGTTGGACGGCCCTCTCCGGTTTGGCCCTGACGACACGCCGTATGCGCATCGGGACCTTAGTGACGGGTAACACCTACCGGCATCCTGCCGTGCTGGCAAAGATGGCCACGACGGTGGATATCATGTCAGGCGGGCGATTGATTTGTGGTCTCGGTGGGGCCTGGCAGCGGAATGAGCACGAGGTCTACGGTATTCCGTTCTATACCGTGGGTGAGCGTTTGAATCGGTTGGAGGAGGCGTGCCACGTACTCCGCAGCCTGTGGACGGAAGAGCGCTCGACGTTCCAGGGCAAGTACTATCAACTCACGGACGCCCCGCTTTTTCCCAAGCCCATCCAACAACCCTACCCCGAATTGTTGATTGGCGGCGGGGGCGAGAAAAAAACTCTGCGCATCGTGGCGCAACACGCTGATCACTGGAACGTCTGGGGCGGTCCGCAAGTGTTGGCACACAAAGGCAAAGTGCTTGACGAGCACTGCGCCACTCTCGGACGTGATCCGAAGGAGATCGTTCGCTCGGCGAATATGCCCATGCTTATCACTGACAGCCAAGACGACAAAGCGCGTGTGGTCGATGCCTTACGCAAACGCTTCGGCCGCAGTGAGGAGGAAGCGCAAGACACGGTGTTGGCCGGAAGCGTCGCGGAGATGCAGGAAAAGATCGGGCAACTGCACGAAGCGGGTGTCGATCAGCTGTTCATCCCGACGTTCGTACCGCCGTGGGATCGTGACCAACTCGATCGCTTTATCAGTGACGTTGCCCCCGCCTTTCGGTAGATACATGACGTGGTGTGCGAGGACTGAGAGTATGAGCTCAGTCCTCGCGTGTGACTCTGGAGTTTTTAGGCGTGCGCCGCCCGCATGGCATATGCCTTGGGCTCGATTTCATGCTCCAGCTTTTCCGCAATGAGATCTTCATCCAAGGCTGCGGCAACGCTTGGATAGCCGGCACGTTCGATCATCGACCGCAGTTTCCCGCCTTTAAACTGCGTCATGGTCCAATCCAATGGATCGGGCACAATGGCTTTATCCCAGTAAATGCGGATATCCTGGTTGCGCGGGCCGTAGTGGTAATGCGGGCCGACCTCGAAGCAATCAAAGGCCAAGAGCTCAATCTCTTGCCCGGCGACGTCGCTGAGGACGTGCACTGCCATGCCCCGGTCATTGCGCAGTTGGCGAAACTCCAGGCCAACTTTAATGTTGCCTACTTCGATTACGGTTTCGCCGCGATTATGCGTCACCGTACGCCGCTGCGTCAGTGCCATGTAGCGTGCCGTCTCTTTGACCTGCTGGAGTTTGCTGACGACCAAGTCACAATCGAGCTGCTTGGCGATGTCTGCGAAGCCGGCACATTCGAGCATGGCAGGCAGATGGTTCTGCAACTGCTGCACGGACCAGCTGATGGGATTCCCCGCGGTGGTTTTGTCCATGTCGTACCGGACGTTCTTGCCACTGGGATCGTAATGGTAGTGCGGCCGTTGATCAAAACAGTCAAACCGTAGAAGTTCCTTCAGTTCACCGTCAACGTTGCCCACGACTTGCAAGCACACGCCTTGATCAGGCATCAGCGCCCGGTACTGTATGGCGAAACATACTGCTCCGGCTTCAATTTTGGCATCACCAAGCTGCATGGTTTTCCTCCCATATTCGATGTAATCACAATGGGAACTACTCACGGACTCCATTATGTGGTGTAAGGGTGCATCATACACCAGTCTGCAATCACGTGCTTCTGGAAAATCACCTAGGATGTGGCTGCCCTGTGCGGTGCTGGAGTGGTATGATAGGGGCCGTGTTTCCGTGAGAACAATCGCGTGGTACGAACGACGCATGACACATCTCATGCCTCTGGAGGAGAACCGTAGTGGATATGACAACTATCTGCGCCGAGTTACAAGACGAATTAGTGGCGCTCGATAGCATTGTGAGCTCGTTGGATGAGGCGGGGTGGAATACCCCCACCCCTGCGCCGGAGTGGATGGTACGCGATCAGATTAGTCACATTGGCTCGACTGACCGTGTCGCGGCTATTGCCGCTGGCGAGCCGGAACGTTTTCAGGCCGAGGTGGTAAATCAAGATCGCAGGGAACGGGGCGCACGCTTGCTGGAAGCCGGACGCGCTATGAGTGGTGCGGAGCTGTTGCAATGGTGGCGGGAGGGGCGCGAGGCTATGATCGCGGTGTTTCGGCCGCTCGATCCGAAAGCTCGCATTCCGTGGTTTGGGCCGGCGATGAGCGCGGTGTCGTTCGCGACGGCGCGATTGATGGAGACCTGGGCGCATGGACAGGACATCGTCGATGCGCTTGGAGTGGAACGTGCCGCTACAGAGCGCTTGCGTCATGTGGCGCATATCGGCGTGCGGGCGCGTCCGTTCAGTTATCGCGTAAACGACAAGGAGCCCTCGACGGACGATGTGCGTGTCGAGCTTATCAGCCCTACGGGCGCTTTGTGGACGTGGGGCGACGAATCGGCGCAGAATCGTGTGCGCGGTGCCGCGCTCGATTTTTGTCTGGTTGTGACCCAACGGCGGCACGTTGCGGACACCTCTTTGCAGGTAGAAGGACCGGTGGCTCACGAATGGCTCAGCATTGCCCAGGCCTTCGCCGGCCCACCAGGCGGTGGACGACAGCCCGGCCAGTTTCAATAAATCTACACGGGCAAGCCAATATCTCAGGTCTGTCTGACACAGTAGCGCTTGTCCCTGAAACATGCTACCGTGCACTCCAATGGTGCGGTAGCGTGCGAAACCCAACATGGGAGGGACGATTATGCCAAAAATCAAACACATTGCCATTGCGACGCAAGACGCGGACAAAACGGCCAAATTCTACATTGATGTCTTCGGCTTGCAGGAGATTGCCAAGCTCGATAGCCCGAGTGCTTCGGGCTATTACCTCAGCGATGGGGACATCAATCTCGCCATCCTGCACTTTAAAAACCAAGACGTGGCAGGCCCCGAATATGGCTTAGAGTACAGCGGTTTGCACCACATCGGATTTCAGGTGGAAAGCCTGGAAGAGATCGCGGCGCGCTTGGCCACGGCGAATGCCAAACCGCGTGATGATATCAACCGCGCCCTGGGTGTCGGCATGGACAGTCATCACCGTGGGAATGTTGAAGTGAAATACGGTGCCCCCGACGGAGTTATCGTCGATGTGTCGGAAACCGGCTGGGCGGGCACGTCGCCGATGGACGCCTGAAAGTGCATCCATCGCGGCAGTAGATGTTGACACGCACGCGGGCGGTGTCCCCACTCGCGTGCGCGTCGCCTGTGTAATTTAGTCGAGATACTTCCGCGGGTCCGCGAGCTTACCTTCAATCGCACTCGCGACCACGGTTGCCGGACTGGCCAGGAAGATGCGGGCATCGGGATGCCCCATACGGCCCTGGTAATTCCGGTTGCTCGAACTGATCATTTTCGCTTTGCCGGACAGCACACCCATGTGACTGCCAAAGCACGGGCCGCAGTTCGATGATTCAACGTTTGCCCCCGCCTTGATAAACACCTGCAAGATGCCATCGTCGAGCGCACGTTCGTAGACCTTCCGGCTGGCTGGAATCACGACCAGATTCACGCTCGGATGCACTTTATTGCCGCTGAGGACTGCAGCCCCGGCGACCAAATCTTCATAGCGTCCGTTGGTACAGGCGCCGAGAAACGCATCGGTGATAATATCGTCATCCACCGAGCAAAAGTCCGGCGTGGGTTCGCGCTGACTCCGCGTGATCATCTCTTGCACGTTCGAGACGGTCGTTGTATTCGCCGGTTTGTGCGGGAAGGAGATGGTGGGCTCGAGTGATGATAGATCAATCGTCATGGCCTCGGCGTAGCTCGCATCCGGGTCGCTGTCGATGGGTTCCACCGGCCACTGCGCCCGGCCTGCAAGAAACTCGGCCATGACGTCGTCGTAGGCGATGATACCCGTCCGAGCGCTCATCTCGACCGCCATGTTACACAGAGTGGTGCGGGCGTCCATGCCTAAACTCGCCACCCCGGGGCCGGTAAATTCGGCGATGCGTTTGGAGCAGCCGCCGGCACCCATACGGCCGATGATGTGCAAAATAATGTCTTTGGCGTAGACGCCTTTGGGCAGCGTGCCGGTGAGGGTGAACTGCACTGATTCCGGAACTTCAAAATCATAAATATGCCCGGTAGCCATAGCGTACAGCGCGTCCGTAGTCCCGACGCCGAACGCCAGGGTGCCTAAGGCACCGTTGGTGTCGGTGTGCGAATCGGTGCCGAGGACGATATCCCATGGCACGATGTGTCCATCTTCAATGAGCACGACGTGCTCGATGCCATCGCCTTCTTTGTACATTTTAATGTCGCGTTCTTGGGAGAATTCCTCCATCAAGTCGATACCCTGAGCGATTTGGATCGCAAATGTCGGCACCGAGTGATCGGGAACCATGAAGACCCGATGCGGATCGAACACCTGCGTCGGCTTGCCGTGTTTTTCGAAGATGTCGGTAAAATCTTCCAAAAAACCCTTGATGGCCGGTGGACCGATGACATCGTTAAAAAAGAGCTTGGTAATGGGGAGCCGTTCGAGCTTCTCCCCGGCCTGCACCTCTCGCCCCGCGTGACGCGAGACGATTTTTTCGACCATTGTCTGTCCCATAGACGTGTCTCCTTTACCGCGCTGCCTGTAGTAGTTCTTCCAAATGACTCCGCACGCGCCCGATCATACCGCCTTGCTTAAACGTGTCGCGATCGCCCTTCGACATGTCGAAGGGCACGCTCGTGCCTTGAGTGACATTCGTCACCGTGCCGGTGTCGAGATCCACCTGGATTGCATCACCCATCTGAAAACCTGACGTGTCAGAGAGCGTAATCAGCACCAGGCCGTTACTGAGCGAGTTGCGGTAGAAAATATCGGGGTACGATTGAGCGATGACACACACCACATCATTCTCTTTAATGGAGTACACGGCCTGCTCACGGCTGGAGCCACAACCAAAATTCTCCCCGGCGATCACGACATTCGTCGTCGTTTGTGCGCACCGCTGGCGGAAGTCCGGGTCGTATTTGTCGAACGCGTGCTCTTTAAAAAACGCCTTTTCGGTACTGAGCTGGAGAAACGGCGCCGGGATAATATCGTCCGTATTAATGTCCTTACCATAGACGGACGTCACTGTGCCTGTAATCATTCTTCCTCCTCCTTCTGAGAACGTGAAATGTCACCATCATACATGAGCGCTGCCAGGGATGCCAAAGGGGAAGTAAGGATAGAAATTTTACACGCATTTTTCTCGCCCCGCGCCGACGCTGGGTCAGCACGTGGCGCCGGTGTGCGCGCCACGTGCCGCACGACGGAGGGAAGACACTGAGCGCAAGGCGCCGGGGCTGCTCCAAACGCCTTCCAACGGCTGGCAGCCTTCCAAGGCTTCCGCGCTACTCCGCACTGTTGTGCCTCAGGTTGTTCGCCCCTTCCGTGCCGTCACCACATACACCGGATCCGTATACGCCTGCGACACCGGGGTGCGATTCTGCGCGTCCACCTCGACGAAATGTCCGGCGTGGTGGAAATACGTGGCGATGAGGTCGGCGTGCTGACTGTCGTTTAGTGTGCGCCAGATGGCGACAGCTTTGGTGGGAAACATGCGGTTGGAGAAAATGACCGCAAACAGACCGCCGGATTTGAGAATGCGATGCACGTCTTGGAAGACTGCCACGGGCTGGGTCAGATATTGCACCGAGACGGTGAGGACAACGGCATCGAACATGGCATCATCGAAAGGCAAGCGCGGGGTGGCGTTGACGTCGTGCACGACGTAGTCGTCGAGGTCGGGGTTGTCGGCCATTTCTTCGGCGTTGAGTCCGAGGCCGATAAGACGTTGGGTTGGCAGGTCGGCAGGCCAATGGGAACGCCAACTACTCATCAGATCGAGGATCACGCCGTTGGGGGGTATGACGTCGCGAAAAAACTGCGTGACGGCGGCAATGGCCGCATCGTCGATATGCACGACTTTGCGCGCCATGTCGTAAAACATTGGGTCAGGGTCTTCGTCAAGACGCGCAAAGTGCTCGGACTGAAATGGAGTCTCTGCCATGCGGGTGGTTTTCCGTTTAGAACCAGTTGGTTTTATCGACGACATTCAGCAAAGGCGAGCCGTCGTTGAAGCGTTTGCAGTTTTCGATGAAGAGCTCCGTACGACGCTCCTGCAGATAGGGGCCTACACCCGCAACGTGCGGCGTGATCAGCACACCGGGTATGGTCCACAGCGGGTGATCGGCGGGCAGTGGTTCGGTTTGAAATACATCCAACCCGGCCCCGGCGATGTCTCCGGCGTTGAGTGCCTCGACGAGATCGTCCAGTACTACGCACCCTCCCCTGCCGATGTTGATCAGAAAGGCCGACTGCTTCATGGCACGAAATTCCCGTGTCGCCATCAACCCCCGTGTTTGAGGGGTTTCCGGAATAGTGAGGATGACGAAATCGGCTTCCGGCAAAAGGTCGTGCAGGCTGTCAGGACGATGCAACGCTTTCAGACTCGGCGGAGCTTCCGGCCGTCGGGCGTCGATACCAATGACCGTCATACCCAGGGCGGCGCACAAACGGGCCGCTTCGCCCCCGATACCACCTACGCCGATAATCAAGGCTGTGGCGTCCGGTAAGTGCACGACACTATCGACGCGGTACGGCTGCCATTCCCGCCGCATTTGTTGCGGGATGTAGCGGTGAAAACCACGTGCGAAGGCAAGCACGAAGGCCATGATATGCGCCCCGATGTGGTCGTTATAGATCTCCCGCTGATTCGTCACCACAATGTCACTATCGATCAGTTCTTGGTAGTAATACCCCACCGGTGGGGCGGCGGCTGGGGCCTGGAGCCAGCGAAGTTTCTGTGCCCGGCGCAATAATTCGGGCGGAATGGTGCCGTAAGCCGCGTCCGCATCGATAATGGCATCGGCCGCCGCGTCGGCCGTCTCGAACATCTGCACATCGCAGTTGGGCACGGCGGCGCGTATCGCGTCCGGCCACTCCGGTTGGGTATTCGGGGGGAGTATGACGAGTGTAAAGCTCATGACCGTTCGCCTCCGAGTATCGCGATGACATTCCCCTGACGTAAGCGGTCTATTGCCGCCGAGCCGTACCCTAACTCCTGCAAGATCTCGTGGGTGTGTTCGCCCAATTGCGGCGCCGCTGGCCCGATGCCACCCGGCGTTGCCGACAGCTTGACGGGAATCCCAATGGACTTGATGGGCCCGACGATGGGATGCTGCTGTTCCACGACGATGCCGTTGTGTTGCACCTGGGCGTCGGCGAACAGTTCGGCATAGTCATAGACCGGTGCGCACAACACGTCGAACTTCCCGAGATATGGCAACCACTCGTCGCGTGTTTTGGTCAGCAAAATCTCTTGCAGAATGGCGATCAGCTCGTGGCGGTGCTCCATACGTGTTTCGCGGGTGGTAAAGCGTGGGTCATCTGCCAGATGGGCAAACTCCGTCGCTTGAAGCAGCCGCGGCCACCAGGCTTCGGAGTGGGCGTTGAGGACCAAATCTTTGTCTTTGGTGTGGAACACACCGTAAGGCGGTGGCAGCAGCCAGTGCCCACTGCCACTTTTGGGCGGGACCTCGCCTGAATTCAGGTAGACGGTGGCATCCATGGCTTGTAAGTTGATCATCGCATCGAGCAGATTGACTTCCACTTCCTGCCCAATTCCGTGTTGAGCCCGGGCGCAGAGCGCGGTGACCAGGGCATACGCTGCAGTGATGGCGCCTGTGACGTCGGCAACATACGTGCCGACAGTCGTGGGGTTCCCGTCTTCCCAGCCGGTCATGGCGACGATACCGGACATCGCTTGAATCAACAAGTCTTGCCCGGGCCAGTCCACCATCGGGCCACTCTGGCCGTAGCCGGAGAGCGAGCAGTAAATCAGACGCGGATTCTTGTCTAATAGCTCTTTGGCGTCGAGTCCCATTTTGCCCATAATGCCCGGACGGAAGTTGTGCAGGAGGATGTCGCTTTGCAACGCCAGTTGCAGCGCAATGTCCTGCGCCTCAGGCTTGCGCATGTCCATGGCAAGACTGCGTTTGTTGCGGTTGCGTGCGAGATACGACGGGCTGATACCTCCAGTAACCCGCACGCTCCCAGCCGCGCGGGACGGATCACCCGCAAGGGGTTCGAGCTTGATGACGTCTGCCCCCATATCGGCAAGCATTTGGGCACAGAAGGGACCAAAAATGAACCGTGACATATCAAGAATGCGCACGCCGTCAAGCGGTTTGGGGTTGTGGCCGGATTGTCGGGTGCGTTGGACTTTAAGTTGGGCTAACTCGTCTTCCAGAGCAGCTATTCGCTGATCGAGCTCCTGCGCATCGCCTGTTGGCATGGTCTGTTCCTTTGGAAGAGCGGACGGCTGTCCGAGGTGTCATAGTGGTATGGGGCTCGGGTGTATATGCGTTTGGCCTCTTATAGCATAGCCATACGAGCAGCGCAAAAAAGCGGCACCGCACAAAAAGAAAAGCTACCAGTCTCCGTCTTGACTAGGCTAAGCTGTATAGTAACTGCGAAAATACCACAGTGATACCGGCGACGGTATACAGCTGAACACATAATAAGGATGTCAGGTATGAAACGGTTACACGGAAAAGTTGCAGTCATTACCGGGGGCGCTTCGGGAATCGGCGAAGCGACCGTGCGGCGTTTTGTCGAGGAAGGTGCTCGCGTTGCCTTTACTGATCGCGATGGCGATTGTGGCGCCCAAGTGGCGTCCGAGATTCAGGCACAGGGCGGCGATGTCCTGTTTGTCGAAGCCCACATGGAACATGAGGACGAAGCGATACGCTTCGTCCGCCAAGCTGCGACGCATTTCGGCCGGCTTGATATTTTGGTCAATAACGCCAGTACGCGTCTGTATCAGCCGGTCACGGAAGCCAGTAGGGCAAGCTGGGATATCGTTATCGGGATCAATGTCATGGGGTATATCTATTGTGCCAAAGCGGCGATCCCTGCCATGAGGCGGGCCGGAGGTGGCAGTGTTGTGCATGTGACTGCCAGTCGTGCCGTCGTCACAGGCGCCAATATGGTGCAGTATGACACCAGCAAGGCGGCGATCATTGGGCTCACCCGTGGGATGGCGCGTGATCACGCCAAGGATAACGTCCGGGTTAATGCCATCAGCCCTGGCCCGATTATGACACCGCTCCAGTCACCGGGTGTAGAAGTTCCAAGAAGCACGCACGACGCCAAACAGGACGAATTGGAGTGCGGCACGTTACTCCAACGGCCCGGCACTCCGCAGGAAGTGGCGTCGTGCATTCTGTTTTTGGTCTCAGACGATGCGTCGTTCGTGACGGGCACGTGCTTGTTTGTCGATGGTGGGCAAATGGCGTTGTAATCCGGTCTTGTGTCCGCTGCTTCCTGCCCCGCCCACCACCATGTTAATATCCCACGGCGTATGCTTCCCCGCGTGGGTCAGCGCCGCCTTGGAGCACCCCCGTCTGCAGATTGCGCCGAATAACCCCGTACAGACACGACCCTTCCCACCAGTCCGGTAGGGCTTCCACTGTATGCCCGCGTTGCCGGAGTCCATCCAGTGCCTCGGCACTGATGCGTCCTTCCGCCCGCATAACTCCGGGAAAGTAGGCATAGGGGTAAGAGGAGTTCGGGAAGTTATAGGTGTAACTGCGGGCTTCTTCCACCGCTTCTTGCGGATCCCGGCCAAAGGTAAAGAGGTTGAGAAAAACCTGCAATGTGCCTTGAGGAATATGGTCTCCGCCGTAGCCGCCGAGCACCATAAGAGGCTGACTGTCGCGCAGTACGAGCGCAGGAGCCGGAGTCAGACGTGGACGCTTATGCGGGCCGAGTGCCGCAGGATGTCCGGCGGTGACTTTTGATTGCGAGCCGCGCAGCGAGACCGCCATACCCGTACCGGGCACAATAGGCCCGGATTTGGCCCCTTCACTCGGGGTACAAGAAAACATGTTGCCGTTTTTATCGATGACGCCGAAATACGACGTGCCGGCACTCTCGTGTTCGGCCAGTTCCTTTGCCCCGGCCACGGTTGCCCAGGGTACCGTGGCGCCTTCCAATACCGCCTTGTACTGACGCGGATCACCTGGCGGAGGCATGGCCGTCCAGGCGCGCGCCGGATCAATCAGTTTTCGCCGTTCCCGCAGGTAGGCTTCGGACAGCAGTGCGTCAAGTGGCACATCGACATGCGCCGGATCGCCGATGTACTGTTCGCGGTCGGCGAAGGCGAGATTGAGTGCCTGGATCACCGTGTGCAGGTACACGTCGGAATTGTGTCCCATCGACGCCAGATCGAATCCCTCGAGTAGTTTGAGCGCTTGCGGAAAGACCGGGCCTTGTCCCCATGGCCCGGTGGCGTAGACGTCATAACCGTGATAATTCACCGTGACCGCAGGATCACAGCGTACATGATAGGCCGCCAGGTCGTCCATGGTGAGGAGACCCCCTTCCGCTTGGCAAAACGCCACAATCTTTTCGGCTAGTGGACCTTTGTAAATATAATCACGCGCCGCTTGCAGGGCGGCCTCACGGCTGGCATGACTCTGCGCGCTCTCGGCTGCGACAATGTTTTCCAGAGTGGCCGCCAGGTCTTTCTGATAAAACACATCCCCAATCTCCGGTGGCTTGCCATTGGGCAAGAACACTGCCGCATTATCTGGCCACCGACTGTACGTTTCGGGCGCGGTGCGAATAGCATTGACCAAATAGCGGTAGGCAGGAAAGCCCTGGCCTGCAAGAGTAATCGCTGGACTAGCCACGTCAGCAAAACGCATGGTGCCGTAACGGCTCAGTGCCGTAATCCAGGCGTCAGCCGCCCCGGGTGTCAAGGCACGGAGGATACCCGCTGGCATCTCGCCGCCGTGATGGTGCTGAAAGTACTCCACCGTTGCTGCTTTGGGCCACCAACCTAAGCCGTCGATCGTGACGACTTCTTTGCTGTCGGCGTGATACAAGACGGTAGGGGCGACCCCGAGGAAATTACATTCGTGGGCATGGGCGACGTTGAGTGCCAGCCCGACAGCGACACCTGCATCGATAGCGTTGCCGCCTCGCTGCAAAATATCGAGGCCGATCATAGACGCGCTCGGATGGCTAGAGACAACGAGGCCGTTGGTCCCCTGGATCAACGGCCTCAGACTCGTTAAGGTGGTTCCTGGGACTGGCACGGTGACCTCCTCTATGTCCGATGTACAGCGTGTGGTGGTGGGTATGTTGGGTGTGGAGACGATGATGCCTCCTGGTCGAAACGCCGTCAAGTGAATTCCCGCGTGACCCATGACGCCTTTTGCTTGACCCTGTCGCAGCCGCTTCGTACACTGCGGCCCGCACTCTGTTGACGTACCATCGGTTATTTCCACGGCGAAGGAGACCCCATGCGCGCAGTCGCATTTACCGAAACTGGCGGTCCCGAAGTTCTCCGCATTCTTGATGCCCCTGATCCCCAACCAGGCCCGGGAGATGTGCGTATTCGGGTCAGTGTTAGTGGCGTGAATTTCCGCGACGTCGGCGTACGTCGATATGGCCGGAACGAAGGCAGCAAAGTCCCTGATCCGGTGGTCACCGGCATTGAAGCCGCCGGCGTGGTTGAGTCTGTCGGCGAAGGCGTTACGAATTGGCAGGTCGGCGAGCGGGTGGCGACGATTTGTCCTGGGGGCGGCTATGGTGATTTATTGGTTGTGCCGGCGTCCCGGGCGATTCGCTTGCCGCACAGCATCAGCGATGAAGTCGGTGGCACATTCGGCATGACGGGTTTTACCGCCTGGCACTTGCTGCATACGGCAGCGAAGATCCAGCCTGGCGACACCATTCTGGTGCATGCCGCAGCGGGTGGTGTTGGCATCATGCTGTCGCAGATTGCCAAACGCAGTGGTGTAACGGTCATCGGCACCGTCGGCTCGGATGCCAAGATGGACACTGCCAAACGCTTTGGCGCTGATCATGTGATGAATTATCAGCGGGAGAATTTTGCCGACGCAGCCCGAGAAATCACTGGCGGACGGGGCGTTGACGCTATCTTTGATGCTGTCGGAGCCACCACGTGCAAGGACGATGTCAAAGCGTTGCGCGTCTTCGGCAAACTGGTCAGTTTCGGCCGCGCCTCCGGGCCGCCGGAATTGGGTATCGAGGAGCTGCAACCCAAGAGCTTGCAGTGGGCCTATTTTGGGGTGTTCAATGCCTGGCAACAAGCCGAAGCCTGGGACCGCGGCGTGGCCAATCTGGTGCCGTTGATCGCGAGCGGCGCTGTTGATCCGTATATCACGCACATTTACCCCTGGGAGCAAGCTCCGGAAGCGCATCGCCGTCTCGAAGGACGGGAAACGCAAGGCAAGCTGGCTCTCCGGCATTCGTAAGCACCATCGTAGCAAAGGAGAAAGAATGCAGGGAGAACCGACGTCCTATCGCGTTGCGGATCCGGGGGTGCGGGCATTGTTTACCGAGTCGGCACGATTTCAGTCCTGGCTGGATATCGAAGCGGCTCTGGCCCAAGCGCAAGCCGAACTCGGCATTATTCCCGACAGCGCCGCTGAGGAAATTACGCGCAAAGCCCGGTTGGAATTACTCGACTTGGAAGCCATTCGAGCCGGTTTGGCACGCACCGGGCATCCTCTCGTCCCGGTGATTTGGGAGTTGGATCGCATCTGTGAGGGTGACACTGGGGGCTATGTGCATTGGGGCGCCACGACCCAGAACATTACGCAAACGGGCCAGTTGTTACAGGTCAAACGCGCCCACACGATTTTTCTGCGTCAACTCAGTGAATTACTTGATGTGTTTGCCGGCCTGGCGGAACGTAGCAAAGACATGCTCTTGCCGGGCCGCACGCATGGCCAGCATGCCGTGCCGGCGACGTTCGGCTACAAAGTCGCGGTGTGGATTGATGAACTGTGTCGGCATGTCGAGCGCCTCCAAGGCTGCGAGAGTCGAGTGTTTGTGGCGATGCTTGGTGGTGGCGCCGGCACCCTGGCCTCTCTGGGACACGAGGGCTTGACGACGCAAGCAAAGATTGCCGAGCGTCTGGGCATGACGTCGATGTCGATGCCGTCGCGCACCATTGGTGATCACCTGGCGGAGTACGTCTGTCTTCTGGGCTTGCTGGCTTCGACGTGCAGCAAGATTGGGCGAGAGATATACACCGAAATGAAACAAGAGTTCGGCGAGGTGGAAGAGCCGGTGTCACCGGGCACGGTGGGTAGCAGTACCATGCCGCAGAAGCGTAATCCGAAATTGTCGCAAGATGTCGTTGCCGGTGCAGCCCAAATCCGGGCGCTCGTACCGTTGGCGATGGAGGCGATGATGACGGAGCACGAGGCCGACCGGACTACGAGCGTGATGTTTAATCACGCCATCAGCGAGTCCTGTTGTTTGACCGGTGATATTTTGCAGCGGCTCATCATGTTGTTCGAAGGCATCCGGCTCTTTCCAGAACGGATGCGGCAAAATCTCGACTTGTCCGGTGGGTTGATTATGGCCGAGGCGCTCATGCTGGATCTGGGCAAAACGCTCGGACGGCAGCGCGCGCATGATGCGGTGTATGACGCGGCACAGGCCACGGTGACGGAGGGGCGTTCCTTCCGTGAGTTGTTGGCCGAAGAGCCGCACGTTAGTGCGCATTTGTCGCCGCAGGAAGTTGAGGCGTTACTTGACCCGGCGCAATATACGGGCCTCTGCCAGTTTTTTGCCGAGCGTGGAGCCGCCCAGGCGCGGGAGGTGGTGCGCAAACTCCGCGCCTAAATCAGATCAGAAAGCCGTGTGTCCACATGGCTATGGAGGGATGCATGCAAGACGAAAAGGATGGGACATGAGCTGGGCACAGGGCATTATTGATGTGTTGAAAACGTATGACGTGCGCTTTCTCAGCTACGTGCCTGATGCGATTGGCGAACAGATTTTACGCCTGGCGCGGGAGGATGACTTTTTTGACATTCTGCCGCTGGCCCGAGAAGAGGAAGGCGTCGGGGTCGTCGCCGGACAGCATGTCGGTGGCGCCCGTGGGGCGGTGTTGATGCCGACCTCCGGCGTGGGGAATACTGTGAACGCGCTGGCGTCGTTGGCTGTCCCTTACCACATCCCTATCCCCTTGTTCATTGGTTTGCGTGGCGAGCTGGGGGAGTTCAATCCGGCTCAGGTACCGATGGGACAGGCTTTGCGGCCGATATTTGACGCATTGAATATCCCCCATTTTCAACTGTCGCATCCGGACGAGGTGCTCACTGTGGTCGATGGCGCGTTGAAGCTGGCGTTTGCCTTGGAATTCCCCGTGGCCATTCTCGTATCCACGCAGCTTGCCGGCTGGAAAGACGAAAAGTAAAGGGATGTCCATGATCAACCGACTCCAAGCGACCCGCTATATTGTCGATCAGGTAACCGATGAGCCGATCATTGCTTCGCTAGGCAATGCCAAGTTCGATCTCTTCACCGTCAAGGATCGCCCGCAGAATTTCTATATGTGGAATTCTATGGGCATGGCCTCGTCGATGGGACTCGGATTAGCCATGGCCCGGTCGCAGCAGACGGTGATTATTCTTGATGGCGACGGTTCTCTGCTCATGAATCTCAATTCTTTGCCTACCGCCGCCGCCCGTAAACCGCAGAATCTCATTCACGTGGTGTGGGATAATCGGCAGTTCGAGCTCACCGGCGGGCAGCCGACGCATTCAGCCTCTGGTGCCAATCTGGCGGAGTTAGCGCGTGCCGCAGGCTTCGAGCAGGTGGCGGCAGTCGAGACTCAAGCAGACTTCGAAGCTACTTTTGCCCAGGCCTATCGCGACCCGGGGCCGTGGGTGATTGTGGCGCATATTGACACGGAACGGGCTCTGGGTCGTCCGCCCAAAAGTGGCACCTATATTAAACACCGCTTTATGCAAAGTCTCGGCATCGAGTTGGTCTAGTACACCGGGGCGGAAATCCTTGCGCAGTGCCGCATGTCGTACCACGCACGAACACAAGGAAATCCCCCCTGCCAAACTGGCAGGGCAATTGCGGTACGCAGTACTAGGTATTACCCACAAGGAGCACTCACCGATGGAGCAACCCCACTTTCTCATCGTCGGCATGGATGGATTGCGTGCCGATATGGTCACGCCGGAAACTACCCCGAATCTGCTGCGGCTCGCAGCCCAGGGTGTTAACTTTCCGCAGCATCATGCCGTATTCCCGACAGCGACGCGCGTCAACGTTGCCAGCCTCGTCACCGGAGCTCATTCCGGTACCCATGGCGTGGTGAATAATTCGATTTTCGAACCCGCGGTGAACTCTGAGTCGTGGGTCGACCTTGGGCTGTATGATGCTGTCGATGCCGCTGACGCCTATTATCAGGGCGGCTTCCTCAGCACCCCAAGTCTCGGTGAAGTGTTGGCGCAGCATGGCGAGACGATGATGGCAGTCAGCGCCGGCACCACCGGGTCGAATCGTATTATGCATCATAAGGTGAAGACGCTGGGAGGCATCGGTTTTTCGGCACATGGTATTCTGCCCTGCTATCCCACAGATGTGGCAGAGGAGGTCGTGGCGAAATTCGGACCTGCCCCGGAGATGGGGAAGCCGGATTCGGCCCGCCTGCGCTACATTACGGACGTCTTTTTGGAGCATCTCTTTCCGACCTACCAGCCACGGGTGACGATTCTGTGGTTTTCCGACCCCGACAAGACGTATCACTACTGTGGTATTGGCTCACCCGAGGCGATCGCAGCGACGCAGGCTGCCGATGCCTTGGTCGGCCGTCTTATGGACTGGGTACAACAGCCGGCGCAACAAGGCCGGGTCAATCTGCTCGTGCTGTCCGATCACGGGCACGTGACAGTACGACAGCACGTGGCAGTGCATGAGGAACTCAGTACGATGGGGATTCCCGCCGGCCGTGGCGCGTATGCGACGGGAGACGTGGCGGTGGTGCCGAGTCTGACCGGCTCGATTCATCTGCGCGATCACGATCCGGCGATGGTACAGCAGATTGCCCGGTGGCTCCAAGAGCAGCTGTGGTGCGGCTCGATTTTCACTGCAGGAGCGAATGAGGTGGAAGGCATCGTGCCCGGCACGTTTGCGCGCTCCCTGGTGAAGAATGAGCATCCGCGCACGGGAGATATTGTCTATATCATGCGCACGGACGATGGCCAAGACTCCCATGGTGTAGTGGGTGGGTGTTATGACGATTCGCGCCTCCCGGTCGGCGGCAGTACGCATGGCGGTCTGAGTCCGTATGAACTGCATAATGTGATGGTCGCCTATGGGCCGGCATTCCAGGAAGGTCAGGTCAATCCTTTGCCAAGCGGGACGATCGACGTCATGCCGACGCTGCTGCATCTGTTGGGCTATGACATCCCTGCAAGCGTTGACGGCCGTGTCTTGTATGAGGCGCTGGCGTCTAACGGGCACCGTCAAACAGCTACGGCGGAGCCATTACGCTTTAGTACGGAGGCTGTGACACCAGCGGGCTTATATCGGCAACATGTCGCTGCCACCCGCGTAGGCCGCACGGTGTATCTTGATCAGGGGTGGATTGGTTGAATGGACCGCTTCCTCTGCGCTACACAGTGTGGTGCGGTAGCCATGCAATAGCTCGAATCTCGCCGAATTCTCGTGCGATCTTGTGCCACGAGTCGCCTGCATTCTCACTGCTGTAGACCTCTCCGAACAGGCTGAACGCTAATATCCTCTCGGCATTGGACGGATGCGTGGCGAAGCCCCAGATGGTGGCATTGGGCTGCGTCGGAAGTGTGAGGACTTCCCAGGTCATGCCGAAGTCCGTCGTGCGGAGGACGTGCCCGGTTTCTCCTGTTGTCGTCTCGCCGCAGCCGGCGAAAAGCACTCCCGGATCGTCAGTTTTCACGGCGATTCCCCGTGCATAGGGGAGAGGCCACTGCGCCTTGATACCCAAGGATTTCCAGGTTTCCCCCATGTCGACGCTCGTAAACATGTCACGCGCCGTGCTGGCGATAACTCGCTTGGGGCTGGTTCGTGCCAGAGCCATGGCGTGAATATCCGGATCGTCAAGCCCGTTGCCGACGTGCGTCCAGGTGTCACCGCCATCGATGCTACGGAAAACCCCGTCAATTTCGACCCCGACCCATACCGTGCGATGGTCGTCCGGATCGATCATCACGCTGGTGACAAACGGCGTGCCGATACTGCATGCCGACGCGATATCCACCGTGCATTGTTCCCACTGTCGACCGCCATCCTGTGAGCGATAGACGCCTGCAGGCCGTGTGCCGGCAAACAGAATCGTCGGCTCGATGGGATCGATAGCGAGCGACCAGATCGTCGGTAATGTCTCTTGTGCGTTGCGCTTTTCCCAGCTGGCACCGCCATCGTGGCTGACAAACAGACCTGTATCTCCACCGGCGTAGAGGGTGTGCGGTTGCGTGGGGTGCACGGCGAATGCCTGTATCCGACTATTGAACGGAAAGGGCGCGCGGTGTCGCGTCCACGATTTGCCTGCATCCGGACTGTGCCAGACGCCCCAACCAGAAGTTCCTAGACAGATATGGAAGTCTGGAGTCATTGCGGGTTTCTCCTCAAAGCCCCTCGGGGGCAATGTGCGCTGAACCTCCACACGATTCAGACAAGTGGATGTACATTCATTTAGTTACATCTCATCTGGTTGTAGTTCGTCCTGAAATCATTCTTTTTCCTCAAAAACGTTTTTCAAAGACGTATTCATTATATTACGACCTCAAGTTGCCAAACAATCATTCCGATAGATAAACATTAAGAAATCCTAAAATTTACCTACAAGGAGCATTTTGTATGAAGGAACAATCTTTTATTGTGAAAGAGTCAAAAATTTCAGAAGCGAACGAAGAAAAATTTTCTCTGGATGAATCTTTAACTGGAGATACGACGTCTTATAAAGACTATGACAAAGTAGGTCAATACAACCAAGATGCAATAAATGGATTCTCTGATAAACTT
>CAJIAL010000435.1_pt1 | contig 25891 bp, 20 predicted proteins | sample 9199091 | NCBI WGS metagenome assembly CAJIAL01 (sample SAMEA7708270, study PRJEB35096) | sediment metagenome | biome: marine neritic benthic zone biome [ENVO:01000025]; feature: sediment [ENVO:00002007]; material: shallow marine sediment [ENVO:03000034] sea grass bed [ENVO_01000059] ... | reverse complement strand
TCGATGAGGTGACCTTTCCCGACCCGGAGCCGGATCAGGTGCTCATTAAACTCTTTGCCAGTGGTATTTGCCACTCCCAGCTGCATCAGATCCATCGGACGCCGCAGACCGCGCATCGCGGCACCCCGGCGGTCTTCCCTTCCCTCTTGGGGCACGAGGCCACCGGCGTGGTAGTCGCAACGGGCCGCGAGGTCACACACGTACAAGAAGGCGATCACGTCATGACCACGTGGGTGGATCGTGGCGCAGTGGAGGGAGCACCTCCCCGCTCATCCGCAACGGTGCAATGGAACAGCCAGGCGGTGCCGGCCGGTCCCGCCACGTGGACGGAATACACCCTGCTCTCTGAGCGGCTGGTGGTTCCGATGGATAAAGAGGTCGCGACGGACGTCACGTCGATTATCGGTTGCGCCGCCCTCACCGGCTGCGGAGTCATTCTCAACACCCTGGACGTGCGCGTGTCGGAATCGGTGGCGGTGTTCGGCGCCGGCGGTGTCGGGCTCTGTGCCATAGCCGCGGCCCACGTCGTCGGCGCCTATCCTATCATTGCAGTGGATTTAAGTGACGACAAGCTGGCCTTTGCGCAGCGTTTTGGCGCGACACATGGCGTCAATGCCGCCAACGGCGACCCCGTCCAAGCCATCCATGCGCTGACCGATGGCGGTGTGGACTACGCTATTGACGCCATTGGGGCGGCACGTACCCAGGAGCAGATCTTGTACGCCGCACGGCCGGGCGGTATTGGCCTCGCAAAAGGGGGCACGGCATGCTTGGTGGGGGCCGTCCAGGAACTGGGGCGCATCGACGTCGAGGAACTGCGTATCACGCAGCGCACATACACCGGCACACGCGGCAGTCTCTGTCGCCCCGACCGCGACTTCCCCACCTTCGTGCGCTGGTATCAACAGGGGCGTCTCAACCTGGATGACCTGGTGACCCAACGCTACACTCTGGAACAGATCAACGATGCGGTGGAGGATCTGTCCGCCGGGCGCATCCATGGGCGCAGTATCATCACGTACGCATAGTGATCTCTCGCCGCACCGCACCAACGACGCCATAGCGTCTGTCAAGGCGCGCGAGGAGGCCCATCAGGTCATGCAGCATGCAACCGCTGTCACACAGGCGCCGGCCGGGAAGTGGGTCATCGCCGGCACGGTCGTGCTGGGCTCGTTTGTATCGGTGATGGACTTCAGCATCGTCAATGTGGCGATGCCGCAAATGATCAGTACGTTTGGCGTGTCGCTCGATGCTATCACCTGGGTCGCGGTCTCCTACAGCATCGCCGAGATTGTCCTCATCACTATGGCCGCCTGGTTGAGCAATCTGCTGGGCCGCAAGCGCTTCTTTGTCCTCTCTTTTATCCTCTTTACCGCCGCATCGATACTCTGCGGCGCCGCACGCTCGATCGAGGTCATGATCCTGGCGCGCGCCCTCCAGGGTATTGGCGGCGGCGGGCTCATTCCGCTCAGCCAGGCCATTACCCTAGAAACGTTTCCCGAGGAGGAGCGCGGCATGGCGATGGCGCTCTACACCATGGGCGTCGCCGTAGCGCCGGCGGTCGGCCCGGTGCTCGGGGGCTGGCTCACGGATACATACGGCTGGCCCTGGATTTTCTATATCAATCTGCCCATAGGCATCTTCGGCATTTTCATGTCCATCCTGGTCCTCAGGGATCCACCCTACATGCAACGGCGATTGATCCGCATTGATGTCGTCGGCATTGTCTTGCTGGTCGTGGGCCTTACGACGTTACAACTGTTTCTGGAGCGAGGCGAGCGGGAACAGTGGTTCGAGTCGACGTTCATCATCGTCACCGCTCTCATAGCGGGCGTGACACTTGTAGCCTTGGTCATCTGGGAGCTGTACACGGACGAACCGGTGATCCAGTTCCGTCTCCTCAGGAATGTCCCCTTTACGGCCGGCATCTGTTTGGGTGCCCTGTTTGGTATCACCCTGTTTGGGAGCTTTTTTGTCCTGGCGCTGTTTCTGCAACGCCTGCAGGGCTTTTCGGTGATGGATTCGGGGATTTTCCAGATGCCGCGCATGCTGAGCGTGCTGATAGTCACCCCCATCATCGGCCGTCTCTATAACTACATCGATAGTCGGCTCCTGATTAGCTGCGGGGTAGGCCTGATGATGATCGGGTATCTCGATATGGCGGGGTTTACGCTCGATGTCGGCTTGCCGCAGATGCTGCCGAGTTTCTTGTTGACCGGGGCGGGGATGGCGTTCATGTTTGGCCCGATGTCGACCGTCGTCATGCAGACCATACCACTCACCATGCTGACTGCAGCGTCGAGTCTGTACACGCTGGGACGCCGCATTGGGGGCAATGTGGGCTATGCCTTTGTGGCCAGCCAGATCGAGCAGCGTGCCGCCTTGCATCGAGCGCGTCTGGTTGATCATGTCACGCCCTATGACGTGAGCACAACCCAGACGCTCGATGGTCTCGCCGGGGGTATCGCGACAAGCGGCGGTCTCCCCCCGGGCGTGGCCGAGGATAGCGCCCTCAAATTACTCGACGGCCTGGTCACACGCCAAGCAACCATGCTGGCGTACAATGACATTTTCTGGCTCATGGGCATGGTCTTTATCCTCGGTGTGCCGTTTTTGCTGCTGCTTGGGAAACGCAGGCAATGAGACAGAAAAGTCCCCCCTCACACCTTTGCCACGATCTCTTCAAGGAGTCACCTATGTCAGAGAGTCTGAAACCGCTCATCTTGGATCTGGTCTTCTGGGTCTACCAGCAGCCTCGGCGCTATGACGACGTTATGGCCGCCTGGCGCACCTCCTGTCCCAGACTGCCGGTGTGGGAAGAGGCCATCGAACAGGGATATCTCGTCCGGGAGTGGCATGCCGACACCGGGGCGATGGTCAGCGTCACACCACGAGGGCATCGCTTCCTCATGGACAGCGGTCGGTTACCGGACCACACTGCGGTACACACTGGCTGAGCTTCGCGCGGCCTGATCAGCAACCAGACCGCGTTGCCATTAGGCAGCCAATACCTTCTGCGCCGCGGCCACGCCGTCCCCTTGGGTAACGTCATATCCCTGCTGCGGCAGAATGTGCTCCAAGGCGGAGAGTACGTAGAGGACATTCTTGGCCTGACACGATTCACCCATGAGGCCGATGCGCCAGATCTTCCCTTGGAGGGCTCCGAGGCCACCACCGATTTCAATGTCGTAGCTCTTATAGAGCTCACGCTGCACCGCAGCGCCATCGACACCACCGGGAATGGCAATGGTGGTCAAGGGCGCTAAGCGATAGCCCTCGTCGGCAAAGAGCTCCAGGCCGAGCGCTTCCAGACCCGCCTGGAGTCCGGCGGCGTTGCGGGCATGGCGCTGCCAGCGATTTTCCAGCCCCTCTTCTAACATCATGCGCAGTGCTTCGTGTAACGCATACATCATCAGAATTGGCGTCGTGTGGTGGTATTTCCGGCTGTCATCCCAGTACGCCTCGACGTTCGACATATCCAGATAGTAACTCTGGACCTTGGTCTTGCGCTGCTTTACGACGTCCAAGGCTCGCGGACCGAAGCTGATCGGGGCCAGACCGGATGGCGCGCCCAAACACTTTTGCGACGCGCTATAACACACATCAAGCTCCCAATCGTCCATACAAAATTCGACGCCACCCAGGGACGTGACGGCGTCGACTATCAGCAAAGCATCCTGCTGGTGGACCACCTGTGCAATGTCTCGAATCGGGCTCAGCACCCCCGTGGAGGTGGCGGCATGGACAACACCCACGGCTTTCACTTTGCCCACAGCCCTGCATGCTTGCTCAACCTGCTCAGGCAGCACCGGTGATCCCCACGGCACATCGATCCGGTGCACTTCGGCCCCACAGCGCGCGGCAATCTCCGTCATACGATCGCCAAAAAAGCCGTTCACCACCACGACCACGCGATCCCCGGGCTCCACCACATTACAGAAGGCCGACTCCATGCCCGCCGTGCCGGTCGCGGGCAGCGGGAACGTCCCGACAGGCGAGGTGCGAAACACGAGACTGAGCATTTCACGAATGTGGTCAAGGACAGGCCAAAAGTCTGGATCGAGGTGACCCAACATCGGCGTGAGCATGGCCTGAAGAATGCGAGGATGGACATTACTCGGTCCCGGTCCCAGTAGTATCCGGTTCGGCAGTTGCAAGCTTTGCAGATAGTCGCTCATCTGAAATATTCCCCTCCTGTTGGCACAATGCATCCCACAACGTTTCGATCATGACACAAACGACGGCCTATCTTAGCAGAGCATCAACAAGAGCTCCATTGTCGATACGGCCTGTGTAAAAACGCACACTCGCACAACGCGGCTCCCACGCTGGTGCAGGTGGAGAGAGAACCTGCTATGGAGGGGCAGCCAACTGCTCTGTTCTAGGGAATCGTGGGGAAAAACCAATGAGCACATTACTGGACTTGCAGGCAGACAAGACAGCGTGAGAGGCACAGGAGCCACGGCTATCACGTGGCATATTCCGCTCTAGGCAAGCGCCACGCCGTTGAGAGCAAAGTCAAAGATATCGGCGTTATATAGATTGGCGCCGAGCCGCTGCTGATACGCCTCACGCACCGGCATGTTCAGCACGAACGGCACCATTTGCTCGCCCAAGCCGCCGTGTGAGCGCAGGCCGCCTTCGAGCAAGCTGAGATCGTGATCCTCCGGCGCTTTGCCGAGGACGGTGGTGTGATCGCTGATGACCACCATGTCGCCAATACGATCAGCCGGGAGGGCAAACCGTTGACTGGCCTCGGTGCGTGTGCCGACGTACTCGATGCCCGCCACGTCCCGTAATCGCGTCACTATCTGAGACACATCCACTTCCGGCGTAACGTAAATCGTAGCGAAGGCACCCAGGGCGCCGTGATGCACCACGTAGGGGTCCGTAATCGGCAAAATCACGCGGGTCGTGCCCACCCCCAGCCAGTCGTCAAGCAACGTGCGGAGATACACGATACACGGCTGGCCGGTGGTATCGTTTTTATCGCGCATGCCATGATCCGCCGTCAGGGCGACTACGGCACCACGCTCGTCGAAAGCGCTGAAATACTGATCGAGCATGCGATAAAAGGCGTCGGCTTCCGGCGTGCCAGGCGCGTGCTTGTGCTGGATGTAATCAGTCAGCGAGAGATACATCACATCCGGCTGCTGTTGCTCGTACAGGCGCAAGCCGGCCTCCATGACGAAGGCGCTGAGCTCACTCGAATAGACTTCCGGCGTCTCCCAACCCAGCAGGTCGTTGACCTTGTCGATGCCGTGTTCTTCGCGCGTCACCTCATGCGCCTTTTCGGCCGAGAAACACACACCGTGTTCCACCCCGTGGCCCAAGAGACGGCGGAGCTTGTCCTTGGCCGTAATGATCGTCACCCGGGCGTTTTCCCGGGACAAGGCAGCAAGAATGCTCTCGGCCCGCAAGAAGCGCGGCTCGTTCATCATCACTTCGTCGCCGGTCTCGGGGTCGAGAAAAAAATTGCCGCTGATGCCATGCACAGCCGGCGGCGCGCCGGTGACAATGGAGAGATTATTCGGGTTGGTAAAACTCGGGATCATGGCCTGCGCGGTGGTATAGACACCGCGTTCCCGAAACCGTTGCACCGCCGGCAACATGCCGCGTGCCAGCCCATCAATAAAATACTCGGGATCGGCGCCGTCGATGCACACCACCACCGTCGGGCGCTGCGGCATCTGGTAGCTCCGTCCATTGACCGTTACAGCAGTCATAGCCCCTCCCTTATCGTATCGTGATCCTTGCCGCACAACGGCTACCCGTGTCGACTCGCAGGAGACATTGTCGACGTAGATGGCCGACTCTGTCAACACATGCCTCCCATGGCTACCTCTCAGGGGCATCCGACGCAAAATTCTCCCCATTCTCACACGCCTCTCACACGCCCTTAACATTTCTCCCTCATACTCATAGCAGCTTCAGCAGCACGGGAAAGGGGCATGTGCCCTGCCCCTCACACAATTCTCACGTGTTCTTAACACAACGCTCACACAGGAGAGATAGGCTTCCACTAAGACTGTCTCCGCAGCGTGATGAAAGGAGTTCTGGCATGGATTTTTGGCGTACCTCTCGGCGGCTCATGACCGGCACGACACTTGCCGTTGGCCTACTGGTCAGCACCAACCCATCCCCCACAACAGCACAGGTCAAGGTCGATCCGAATCTACCGTCGTATGAACGCGTCGGTGGCGTCTCCGGCAATCTCAACAGTATCGGGTCCGACACTCTGAATAATCTCATGACCTTGTGGGCTGAAGGCTTCCGGTCGATCTATCCAAACGTCAATATCCAGATCGAAGGCAAAGGATCCTCCACGGCGCCACCGGCCTTGATTGAAGGCACGGCCCAACTCGGCCCCATGAGCCGGCCGATGAAGTCCAAAGAAGTGGATAAGTTCGAACAGAAATACGGCTACAAACCGATGCCGATCAAGGTATCGATCGACGCCTTGGCGGTCTTTGTCCACAAAGACAACCCGATCAAGGGACTCACCCTGCGACAAGTCGACAGCATGTTCTCCAGCACATACAAGCGGGGCGGCAAAGAGGTGCGGACGTGGGGCGATGCCGGACTCAAAGGTGCGTGGGCGAACCGGCCATTCTCGCTGTATGGTCGTAACAGTGCTTCCGGTACGTATGGCATGTTCAAAAAAGTTGCGCTGAAAAAGGGCGACTTTAAAAATACCGTCAAAGAACAGCCGGGCTCCTCGTCCGTGGTGCAAGGCATCGCGAGCGACCTCGGCGGGATCGGGTATTCGGGCATTGGCTACCAAACGTCCGGCGTCAAAGCGGTCGCGTTGGGTACGGGCAAGCAAACGTTCGCGCCGACCCTGGACAACAGTCTGTCGGGTGATTACCCGCTGGCGCGCTTCCTCTTTGTGTACGTGAACAAAAAACCCAACGATCCGCTCGACAAGCTGACGATGGAATTCCTCAAGTTCGTGCTCTCGAAAGAAGGGCAGGAAATCGTCGTCAAAGATGGGTACTATCCCTTGCCGGCGGCGGTCGCAGCCGAAACAATTGGCCTACTTACCCGTATCGCCGCAGCCAAGTAAGTAGACCTCATATGGACTCTGGTAGGGTCTCCAGCGTCGGAAAAATCGGCGTCTGGAGACCCTTGCTATACTTGAGAAACGGCGTAAGCCACTATCACGACAGATGACAAACGATGCGTGACTCACGCGGTATGCCCAGGCGCGGAAGACTCGCCACGTCCAAGAAAGTATTGCCATGGTAAGGACCCCTGCCCCGCCGACTCCGGTGGACGCGCCGCAGCGTTTCGAAACGGCCAAATCCACCCTCCTCATCGACCGCTACATGACGTACCTCATCACCATCGGCGGTATTAGTGTGATCGTCGCCGTCCTGGGGATTTTCGTCTTTATCCTATCGCAAATTCTCCCGCTCTTCCAAGGCGCCATCGTCACGCCGCAGCGCAGCGTCCAACTTCCACAGGGCACATATGCTCTCATGGGAGCCGATGAGTGGACGGAATACCCATTTGTCCTCACACAGAACGGCTCGCTGGCCTTTGTCGATCTCGTCGGCAAACGCGGCATTCGCTTGCTCGATCCCGGGTTTGACGCCGACATCACATTCACGGCTTTCCATTACGATCAGCAACAGCAAAACCTGGTGTATGCCACAGACGACGGCCGCTTTGCCGTTGTCCCGCTGCACTATAAAGCGAATTTCACCGGCGGTACACGCGTCATCGAAGCCCAGCCGCGTGCCGGCGAACTCTTTGCCATTGGCAAACCAGGCTCCCCTATTACACAGATCGCCTATGGGGACTCCGGCTCGACCAAGCTCGCAGCCGTCCTCCAAAAGGTTAACGAGACGATCGAAGTCCACGCCGTCACCCTGACGCAAAAACGCAGCTTGCTCGGTGCAGGGAAAACCGTGATCGGCGACAGCTACGACCTCACGGCCGAGCTGAAGGGCGTCCCCACAACCATCACCGTGAATACTCAGGCCAACGGCATCATCGTCGCAACCACGGCAGGTGACGTCTATTACTTTTTCCACGAGGATGACGAGCTCACATTGCGGCAGGTCTTCACCCCCTTCAAGGATCTCCAAGAACGTGCCATAGCGTCGATCGACTATCTCCAAGGTGGCGTGTCATTAGTCGCAACCAATGCCAATGGGGACAACCGCATCTTTAGCCTCTATGTACCCGAGGGCGGCACAAAGCGGCTGTTCGGCCGTACCAAGACCTTTCCGGCCCTCTCCGGCCCCGGGACGTTCTATGCCGCCAGCGGACGCAACAAAGCCTTCCTCCTCGGCACGGCGAATCACGCCAGTCTGCGCTATGCCACGACCGAAACGATTCGTTGGCACGACCAGCTACCCTTTACGGTCTCACACGCCTTGATCGGGGGCAAATACGACAGCCTGCTCTTCTTCGATACGGCGCAGAAGCTCCATGTTTACCACCTTGACGACCCCCATCCTGAAGCCGGTGTCAAAGCACTGTTCAGTCAGATCTGGTACGAGGGCACCTCCCAACCGGACTACGTCTGGCAGTCGACCGGCGGTACGGACGAGTTCGAGCCAAAACTCTCACTTATTCCGATCATTATCGGGTCCCTCAAAGGCACGCTCTACGCCATGTTCTTTGCCATTCCTGTGGCGTTACTGTCGGCAATTTACACCTCGCAGTTTCTCCATCCACGCTTGCGCATTCTCGTGAAGCCGGCGATGGAAATTATGGCGTCGCTGCCGTCGGTCATCCTCGGGTTTCTCGCCGCGCTCTGGCTTGCACCGCTCCTCGAACAACGCGTACCGTCATTTCTCATGTTTCTCCTCCTCGTGCCTGCCTCGGCCTTCCTCTTCGGTTGGTGGTGGAGTTCATTATCACTGCCCTATCGCAAGCGCATCAAAGAAGGGTACGAATTTCTCGCGTTTATCCCGATCTTGCTCGTCGTCAGTTACGTCGCGTGGCATTTGGGACCAGTCGTCGAGCACCTGATCTTCTCGGTCACGGATCCCACGACGGGCGAACGTGTGGCGGATTTTCGCCGCTGGTGGCCGCACGTCACCGGAGCCAGTTTCGAACAACGCAATTCGCTGGTCGTCGGCTTTATGATGGGCTTTGCCGTCATCCCAATCGTCTTCACTATCTCTGAGGATGCCCTGTCCAGTGTGCCCTCTGTTCTCAGATCGGGCTCGCTGGCGCTCGGGGCCAGCCGCTGGCAAACCGCCATCCGCATTATTCTCCCGACTGCGTCGGCGGGGATTTTTTCCGCCTTGATGATCGGCGTGGGCCGTGCCGTCGGCGAAACCATGATCGTCCTCATGGCCACCGGCAATACACCCATCATGGACTTCAACATCTTTTCCGGTATGCGTACGCTCTCGGCCAATATCGCCGTGGAACTCCCGGAAGCCCCGCACCATGGCACGCTGTATCGCACCCTGTTCCTCGGCGCCATGGTGCTGTTTGTGCTGACGTTTTTGATGAACACACTGGCGGAAATCTTGCGCCAACACCTTCGTGAACGCTACAAAACGGTCTAGATTAAAGCCATGACGTCATCTGAATCCACGCAATCCGCACCACCCCGGCAGCAGCAAACAACGGGCGAATCGTTCGTCTGGAGCACGGCGATGGGACTGGCCGTGGGCTTGCTCATGATTGTCTATCTCTTGGGCCTCATTGTCGCCAACGGTTTCGGCGCCTTCTGGCCCAAGCGTGTCGCCCAGCTGGAACTCAAAGACGGCAGCGCGGCGCGTTTGCGCAACGCCCCACTGCTTGCCGGCGAAGTAGTGAAACAACAACGCAAGACCGCACGCACCCAGCCCAGCGCGACCGGCGCAGCAGACACGGAATGGCAACTGTTTGTCGGCAACAAAGATGCCTACGGTCTGAGTTTTCGCTTCGTCGATTACGCCGACATCATCGAGGTGACCTATCCACCGGAAGTGATGGTGTTCGAGCGCCTCGAATATGGTGACGCCATCGCCACACCGCTCGCCCTGGAAACGCCCGAGACGGGCACGGTAGCAGCGACCGATTCGCGTTTTGCCGCCCAGCTGCACACCGCTGCCACAGCAGTCACGCAACGCTGGGCTGAGATTCGTCGTATCGAGAAGTACGATATCGGCGCCATCAGCGCCACGATGGAAAAACTCCAAAGGCGGCAACGCCGCCTCGACCGTTCCGGTCCCCCCACCGACGCGTCGCACGAAGCCGCCACCATTCGCGAGCGCATGGCGGTCTTGCAGACGAGTTACGAGGCCCTCGCGGCCAAAGCGCGGACACTGCGGGCACAGCAAAACGCCTCCATCTTGTACTATCGTCTCCCCACGGGAGAAGAGCGCAGTCTGCCGCTGGGACAGTTAGTGCATTATTACGCCCCGAACCAACTGACATTCGTCGAACGGATGGGATTGCTGGCGCGTAATGTGTGGGTCTTTCTGAGCCATGAACCGCGTGAAGCGAATACCGAAGGCGGGGTATTCCCGGCCATTTTCGGGACATTTGTCATGACGGTGTTGATGAGCCTGGCAGTGACGCCGTTTGGCGTAGTCGCGGCGATCTACTTACGCGAATATGCCAAACAAGGCTTTGTTGTACGAGCCGTGCGCATCGCCGTGAATAACCTGGCGGGGGTGCCGTCGATTGTCTTTGGCGTATTCGGCCTCGGATTCTTCGTCTACTTCGTTGGCGGCTCGGTTGATCGCATCTTTTTTGCCGATATCTTGCCGACGCCGACCTTCGGTACCGGTGGTATCGTGTGGGCCTCACTCACCTTAGCCCTGATGACGGTCCCCGTGGTCATCGTCGCCACCGAAGAAGCGTTAGCCGCCGTGCCACGCGGGATGCGCGAAGGTTCACTAGCATGTGGCGCCTCCAAATGGCAGACGATTCAGCGCATTATCATCCCGGCGGCAGCGCCGGGGATCCTGACCGGCCTCATTCTCGCCATGGCCCGGGGCGCCGGCGAGGTGGCGCCACTGATGCTTGTGGGCGTCGTCAAGCTCGCGCCGAGCTTACCGATGGACACCCTGTTTCCGTTCGTACATCTGGAACGCAAGTTCATGCATCTGGGATTTCATATTTACGATCTCGGGTTTCAATCGCCTGATTCCGAAGCGGCCAAGCCCATGGTCTTTGCGAGCGTGCTCCTCCTCATTACCCTGGTCATGCTCATGAATGTCGGCGCCATTTACATTCGCGATCGCTTAAGGAAAAAATATGCCACAGGAGCCTTTTAACGGGACTGCTCACGACGTCACGCTGCCCATGTCGGACACGATGAAAGTGCCCGATCCGGTGCTTGACATCACCCGCCTCCATCTTTATTACGGTGCGGTGGAGGCTTTGCAGGACATCTCATTGTCGATCCCACGCAACAAAGTCACGGCCTTTATCGGCCCATCGGGGTGCGGTAAATCAACCCTCCTGCGCTGTTTTAACCGTATGAACGATTTGGTGGATAACGTCCGTATTGACGGCAGCATTCAGTTCGATGGGGAAGAAATTAACGCCCCGGATATTGATGTTATTCGTTTACGGCGCCGTGTCGGCATGGTGTTTCAGAAGTCAAACCCGTTTCCCAAATCGATTTATGAAAACATTGTCTACGGCCTACGCATTGCCGGTATCCGCAATAAAACGACCCTGGAAGAAACGGTAGAGCGCAGCTTACGTGGCGCCGCCTTATGGGATGAAGTGCAGGATCGCTTGCACGAGTCGGCCCTGCGCCTTTCCGGCGGACAAATGCAGCGTTTGTGTATCGCCCGCGCGATTGCCATCAATCCGGACATCATCCTGATGGATGAGCCATGCTCGGCGCTCGATCCGATCGCGACAAGCCGTATTGAAGACTTGATCGATGAGCTCAAAAAGCACTTTACCGTGATCATTGTGACGCACAACATGCAGCAAGCCGCGCGCGTGTCCGATTACACTGCCTTTTTGTATTTGGGTAAACTTATCGAGTTTGACGAAACCGATAAACTGTTCACCGCGCCGGAGAAAAAGCAAACGCAAGACTATATCACCGGCCGCTTTGGATAATCAGGCGAAGGAGAAGGACAATGAGCCGGCATTTTCAGCGCGAAATTGAACTCTTGAAGAAAAAAATCCTCGCCGTAGGGTCTGTGGTGGAGGAAAGCATCGCCAAGGCGATCGCCTCCGTCATGAAGCACGATGCGGCCCTGGCTGCCTCCGTGGTGGAAGGCGATGACGAGATCGACAACATGGAAGTGGATGTGGAGGAAGATTGCCTCAAGATCCTCGCGCTGCATCAGCCGGTGGCGATTGACTTACGCTTTGTTGTCGCTGTGTTAAAAATCAATAACGATCTCGAGCGTATGGCGGATCTCGGCGTCAATATCGCTCGCCGGGCCGAGTACCTTGCCAAGCAGCCAAAGTACGACGTGCCCCCCGGCATGGAAGCAATGGCACAGAAAACCCAGACCATGGTGAAACATAGTCTCGATGCCTTAGTCGAAGCCGATTCGCACCTGGCACGCCAAGTGTGCCTGGCGGATAACGAAGTCGATCAATACAATCGCCAGATGCACGTGCTCATCCAGGACCAGATTCGTCAATCGCCCGATCAGGTCGAACGCCTCTTGCATCTGCTTTCCGTGTCTCGCCACCTCGAACGCATCGCCGACCTTGCTACCAATGTCGCTGAAGACGTCATCTACACTGTGGAAGGAGAAATCGTGCGACACCGCACGACGTCGTTCAGCGATTAATCCAACCCATTCCATCCTGGCGTCTGAGCCGTCCACGTTGTATGATAATGCCCTCACACTGATCATCATCACGCCTTGCGCTGATTTTCCGCGACAACAAGGGAGGAGGCATGCCCGGTATCGTTCTGGACGGCAAAGGTTTAGCGAAGCAGCTCGAACAAGAACTGCGCGAACGCGTCGACACACTCTGTGCCCGCACCCAGGGCCCACCCCCGACGCTCGCCACCATCCTCGTCGGTGACGACCCGGCCTCCGCCACGTACGTCCGCATGAAAGGTAACGCGTGCAAACGTGTGGGGATGCTGTCGCGCCAAATCGCCTTACCGGCCGAGACGACCACACAAGCCCTGCTGGAGCAGATTGACGCGCTCAACCACGATCCCGAGGTCACGGGGATTCTGTTGCAACACCCGGTGCCGGAGCAGATCGATGAGCGTCAGTGTTTCGACGCTATTCGTCTGGCCAAAGATGTCGACGGCGTCACTTGCCACGGTTTCGGCCGCATGGCTATGGGCGAGGCGGCGTACGGTTCGGCGACGCCGGCCGGAATTATGCGCCTGCTGGCGCACTACGATATCCCGCTGGAAGGGAAGCGTGCGGTGATCGTAGGCCGCAGCCCTATTCTCGGCAAACCCTTGGCTATGATGCTCATGAATGCCAATGCAACCATCACCGTGTGCCACTCCCGCACACAACAACTGCCGGAGATCGTACGCCAGGCGGACATCGTTGTCGGTGCTGTCGGCAGGCCGGAATTTATCAAAGGCTCATGGATTACGCCGGGCGCGGTCGTGATTGACGCCGGCTACCATCCGGGCGGCATCGGCGATATCGAGCTCTCGGCCATCATCGATACCTGCGCGGCATATACGCCCGTGCCGGGCGGTGTCGGTCCGATGACTATCGCGACGCTCATTGCACAAACCCTCGAAGCAGCAGAAAACACCCTGCTCCCTCCCGCTCATTAACCCAGAGAGGACCACACCTATGCGTATTGTTGTGCATGGCCAACAAGCGTTTGGCAAAAGTGTCTTGGAAGCCTTAATCAAACGCGGCGAAAACATCATTGCCGCGTACTGCGCCCCGGAAAAAGAGGGCCAGCGTACCGACCCGCTGAAAGAAGCAGCCCTGGCGCATAATATCCCCATCTACCAACCCAAGTCGTACAAGAACACCGCTGTGCAGGAAGAGTTTGCCGCGCTGAACGCTGATTTGTGCGTCATGGCCTATGTGACGCTCATCGTGCCGGAAGTCATCCTCAATGCGCCCACACACGGGACGATTCAGTACCATCCCTCGCTCCTGCCCAAGCACCGTGGTCCGAGCTCGATCAACTGGCCGATTATCTGGGGGTCCACCAAGACAGGTCTGACTATTTTCTGGCCCGACAAGGGACTCGATACCGGCCCGATTCTGCTGCAAAAGGAAGTCGAGATTACCGACACCGATACCCTCGGCAGCCTGTACTTCAATAAACTGTTTCCGCTGGGCGTCGAAGCCACGCTGGAAGCGGTGGATATGGTACGCGACGGCACTGCCCCGAAAATCGTGCAAGACGAAGCCCAGGCGACTTACGAAGGCTGGTGCCGCAAAGACAATGTGCAGATCGACTGGTCCAAGCCGGTGGCCGAGGTGTGGAATCTGATTCGGGGCGCCGATCCGCAACCCGGTGCCTGGAGCACCCTGAACGGCCAGGAAGTGTACATCTACGACGCGAAAAAAAACGTCGGGGATGCCGGCGGCCCCCCCGGGGAAGTGACGGCAGTCCAGCCCGACAGCTTCACCGTTGCGGCACAAGGTGGACACATTACCGTACTCCGAGTGCGCCCTGCAGGTGGCAAGAAAGTCACGGCGGAAGAATTTATCGGGAGCGCCGGGTTACAACAAGGGGCGCGCTTCGGCGGATAATACCAGTACGCCGGCTGGCAACCGATTTCAACAAGAAATCGGTGCCTTTTCGCATGTGCTCAGCCAGCTTACGCCTGCAGCCAGACGTGCTCCCACTTTAAGGCAGTTTGGATCGTTTCCGCCGGCACAAACGGACCGGCTGCCGTGCGCAGCTTGTCGCTGACGATATAGTTGCGCTTGGCCCAGAACAGCTCGATATAGGGACTCTCCTCGAACAGTATGTTCTCCATCGCACGGAGGGTTTCGAGGCGTTTGGGCTTGTCGAGTTCACTCAACTGGATCCGGAGCATCTCCAGAAACTTGGGATGTTTCCAACGCGTGTAGTTCCGCGATCCCGGCCCGTAAATGGCGTTCACGTAATCATCCGGATCGGTGATGTTGTAGCCGTAGCCCCAACTGCCCATGTCAAAGTCACCGGAGACCCAGGTCGTTACCGCCGTGGGCACGTCCACCAGCTTCAGGGTGATTTCAATGCCGAGGTTGCGTCGCATCTGCTGCGCCCAGAGTTGGGCCACATCGGGCCAGTACAGCACTATGGGCACGGTGAGCACGCGCTGGCCGAGTTTGGAGGGATGATCGAAACCCGCCGCTTTTAAGATGGCCACGGCCTCGTCAATGTCGGGTGCTTTCGGATCGCGAAACCCCGGGCGTTGCAGGATATCTTCCGTACGGCTGGCATACCACGCATCAGGTGGGAATGGCACACCGTAGCCATAGAAGCCATCGCCAAACGCCTTTTGCATCTCGCGCAGATCCGTCGCCCGCCGCAGGGCTTTGATAATGCGGGTGTCTTTCCACGGGTCGCGTTCGGTATTGGCAAAGAAGTGCTCAACGTTGTTCACCGGTTGCCAGTAGAGGGTGTATTTCCCCTTGAGACCGTCAGCCAGCTTCAGCATATCTTCCACCTGCAGGCCACTGACAGCGGTGGTGGCGTGAATTTGCCCGGCACGGATGGCATTTGCAGCGGTGCCCTGATCGGTAATAACGATGACACGCAGCTCATCGAGATACGGGCGATCCGGTTTGAAATAGGTTTTATTTTTGACGAAGCTGACCGAGTTGCCACGGCGGGCGCGTTTGATTTGAAACGGACCACTGCCAACGATATTTTGCCAGCGATTGATGTCGACCCCAGCCTCGACCACATGCTTGGGCACAATTTTCATATAATCGACCGCGAGGAATTGTAAAAACGATGGGGAAGGGAGTTTCAAATTGACCCGGACCGTAAAGCGGTCTACCAGCTCCACCGACTTGATCGACGGCCGCAAGAGCCCCACCCGAGGACGCGGCTTACCCGGCTCAATCATGCGATGGGGCTGAACACAACATCCTCCGCCGTCAGCGGCTTGCCGTCCCACCATGTGACATGCTCATGGAGCTTAAACGTGTACGTCATACCGCCGTCGGTGACGTCCCAGCTTCGCGCCAGATCGCCAATCACTTCACTCGGGTTCAACGGGTTGAACTCAACCACTTGATTGTACATTGGGCTGATCGAACCGAGCGCGCCCAAGGTCCCCGCCAGATGGGGATCCCAGACTTCCGGGTAGCCATAATTGATCACCGTGGCCCGGCCACCGGGAACGGGTGTCTCGGCTGCCGCCGCCGTCCTTGGCCAAGCGGTACTCGCGAGCGATGCCGCCCCAGCCCCGAGCCCCGCAGTCACACTCGTCGCGAGGACCTCTCGACGTGTCAAGCCAGTCGAATCATTCACCTGTACCGCTGTTTGCCTGTCCATGGCATCCCTCCCGTAACAGACGGCAATCGTTGGCTCACACCACGCATGGTGACAAAGCTCTGGCAAAACAGAAAGCCACCAGATGGCCCAAGCCTGGCGTGCATTAAGGGGGTGTGACGAAGAAATCCAGTCTACGTGTTGCTCTAGCATGCGTCAAGCACGACGTGGACGTGCCCCCTTCCTTCTCTTCGCCACATCGGAGATGCTTGACCCCACTGCTTGGCCTGTGATACCACTGCAGATCGTGATGCGCGTTGTCCGCTCGCTCGTTGGGTATCGACGTGTAAATAGATCTGAACAGAGGGTAACGATCGTATGGTAAAAGGAGGACGAGGGTAATGCGACGTTCTAAATTAGGCGTGATCCTTCTCAGCGTGTGTCTGCTTGTCGGCCTGGGGGCGACCTCGCTCGCATTGGCTGAGGAGAAACCACAATATGGCGGTATTATGAAGGTGGCGATCCAGGGAGATCCTCCTAGCCTGGATATGCATCAGGAGTCGACCTTCCTGGTGATGATCCCCTTCGGGAATGTCTACAATACGCTGATCAAATTCCACCCCCATCGCCACGATGACATCGTCGGCGACTTGGCGGAATCCTGGACGAGCAGCGACGATGGCATGACGTATACGTTCAAGCTGCGCAAGGGGGTGAAGTTCCACGATGGCACCGATTTTACGTCGGCCGATGTCAAAGCGAGCTGGGATAAAATCGTCTTTCCGCCCAAAGGTGTGGTAAGCCATAAGCGGAAGATTTATCAGATGGTCAAAAGTATCGAAGCGCCCGATGCCTACACCGTAGTGTTTAAGTTGCACTATCCCGCGGCCTCGTTTATTCCACTAATGGCCCTCCCCTACAATTTCATTTATGCCAAAGCAAAGCTCGACGAGGACCCCAACTGGTACAGAAGGAATGCGATGGGCACCGGCCCATTTAAGCTCAAGACGCTGCGCCGGGGCGCCTTTATAGAGATGGAGCGCAATCCCAACTACTGGAAAAAGGGACTTCCCTACCTGGATGGCATCAAATATTTCATGATTAAAGACACGAGTGCGCGGGCCAAGTCGGTGCGGACCGGGCGCACCGATGTCGAGCTGCGGGGCTTCCCTCCGGCGGAAGTGGAGGCGATGAAAAAACAGATGGGTGATAAGTTGACGGTCGCTTACCCCCGCATCAATTTGCAATGGGGCGTGGCCTTCAATGTCACGCAGAAGCCCTTTGATGACGCCCGGGTGCGCAAGGCCCTATCCTTGGCGATCGATCGCTACGACATGGCGAAGGTGCTCGATCCGCTGAGCGGTCTCGGCATCGTCGGCGGGATCATGCATCCGGATTCGAAGTTTGCCTTGCCGATGGAAGAATTGCAGCAATTCGCGGGATTTGGGAAAAACCATGAGGCGAATGTCGCTGAAGCCAAGCGTCTGTTGGCCGAGGCGGGCTATCCCAATGGCTTCAAGACGGTGTTGAGCAACCGTTCGGTCAAGCTGCCCTACATCGATTTCGGTGTCTACTTGACATCGGCCTGGAAAAAGATTGGCGTCGAGGCCGAGCACAAGTTGAAAGAGAGCGCCACGTGGCGCAAAGATAATAATGCGCATAATTTCGCCATCAACGTAGATCCAATGGGCAATCCGAGCCGTGACCCCGATGCCATGTTACAGACGTTTATCACGGATGGCACGGGCAACGATGGCCTGATTAGTGATCCAGAGGTCGACAAGTTGTTCCAGCAACAGAAAGAGGAGCTCGATGAACAAACGCGGATCGAGCTGGTCAGACAAGCTCAGCGCATTATCTTAGATAAGATGTACTGGATGCCGGGGTTGTGGTGGAAGCGGATGGAGACGCGTTCCTCCCGGATCAGGAACTACGAGCCGATGCACTACCACCACATGAATCGGCGCATGGAAGACGTCTGGCTGGCCAAGAAGTAACCGTCTCGTTTAGCGGGCGTCGGCGTCCCCCGTAGCAGGGGGACGCCGGTGACTGCGATGCGAATGACACCACATCATCTACGCATAGCGCATCACTGGCGTTCAACCTTGTTGGCTCTACGCGCCAAGAGGAAGACGACGTACCGCCTCTCCGGATCACACCCCGCATGCACATACCGCTGTGCCTTTGTATCCTGGTCCGACGAGCGGGCTACGCATTCTCGAATCACGGTGCCCCGGCTCGGGGGCTGATACCGATGCCATACTACGCGCTATTGTCGAGCTGACGGATGACGACATTGCCAAGTTGCGCCGTCAACACATTGCGTGACGGGATCTTCCTTCGTACCGCTCCACGCACAAAAATGTGGGTAACTGAAAGGCTAAAGATGCCATTCCGCATCAACATCATTCCCCCGATTCACGTGACGGACCGCGATCGTCAACGGCGCCTCCGTCGGTTTGGCGAACGGGCGGGCGCTGAGACGACAATCGACGTGTGTGAGCTACCGGCCGGGCCGCGAATGCTGTATACGCACGATGATTTCCGCGCCTGTGACGAGGCCGTCATGCGTGCAGGCCTGCAAACATCGCCAGAAGTATTCGATGCCATCCTAATCGACTGCACCTTTGACCCGGCCGTCGATGCCATCCGCGCCCAAACTGGTTTGCCCACGTTTGGCCCCATGCGTACCACGTTGCCCCTTGTCTCTCTCGTGGCGCCCGCTTTTGCCATCATTGCCGCCCTCGACTGCCACATGGAACCCTTACGGGAATTGGTGCACTCTTACGGCTATAGCAAGTCGCTCGTGTCCGTGTGCTCGCTGGGTAAGACGTATCCTAGCCGCGAGGACTATCCAGCGGCCCTCCACGAGCAAATCGCGTTGGCCAGTGAAGCCGGTGCAGGGGCGATCCTCCTGGGCTCGACGACGATGGGCCTCACGGCCGAGCTCGCGCCCGTGGCCACGCAGATACCGATTGTTCTTCCAGGGCTGGTCACCCTCGGGATGATGGAATCGATGTGGTGGGATGGGCTGTTACTGACTTTGGATACACCCGTCCTCAACCGAACGGGCTCGTAGATGAGTTTTGTCCCCTTGCCTTCCAAGCCTGAGTGGGCGGTGCGCAGCACTAAGCCTGCCGCCACCAGGCGACGCCGTTTTCGTCTTCCTCTACCATCAGCATTCTGCGCTCGAGGGCGCAATGGAGATGTGCCAGCGACTCGCCGGTCGCCGGGAAGTAGCTGCCCTCAGTGATGTCGCTTTTGAACAGTGCCGGAAAGACATCGACCGCTCGTTTCGGCGTACTACAGAGGTCATAGAGCTTTTCCAAAGCCACCTCGTGCCAGTCGATTAATGCGGTGAGCCGCTCATGCACGCCCTCGTAGAGACTTTCATGCGCCGGCAGGACCAGCAGATTCGGCGGTAACAGTTCCCGAAACCTGGCGCACGATGCAAGCCAGTCGCGCAGCGGATTGGCCTGCGGCTCTGAAGGCTGCACGCTCACGTTTGGGGTGATCTTGGGCAGTATCTGATCACCGCCAATGATCAGTTTCAGCTCCGGACAGTAGAGACACACGTGTTCGGGGGCATGCCCATGGCCAATAACAGCACGCCACTCTCGGCTCCCGATATCCAGGTACTGCCCATCACTGATGCGGCGGTACCCAGCAGGCAAAGGTGCGATGTTGGCCCCGAACTGGCCGAACCGCTGGCGATAGCGATCCAATCGTTCTGCGGTGAATCCGGCACGCCGGTAAAACCGGATGGCGTCGTCAGGGACATCTGAGGGGCCATCGGCGGCCATGACCTTGCACATATAGAAGTCACTACGGCTCATCCAGAGCTCGCACCCCCATTCCTGGGTGATCCACCCGGCGAGCCCCGTGTGATCGGTGTGCAGGTGCGTCGCGATCACCCGGGTTACGGGCCTTCCGTCCAGGTAATTCTTGAATATGGTACGCCAGTGCTTCTTCACACGCTCATCGAAGATGCCTGTATCCACGATCGTCCAGCCACCGCCATCACGCAGCAACCAGACGTTGATATGATTGAGCCTGCCCCGCATGGGCATCCGAATCCAGAACACACCATCGGCTAGTTGCGTGACGCTGCCTGGCGTGGGAACCTCGTCTTCAAATCTGTACTTTAGCGGGTCAAAGCCGCGCTTGGACATATTGTCTACCACACATTGTCCCCTCTTTTTGTCAGCAGTTGGTTTCGCAATGATGACGTCTTGTCAGTCTTCCAGCAAATCCTGAAAGGCTGTAGAATGGCAGTTTGACCTCACGGTGGTAGTCGGCTAAGGTGTCAGCGACCTCCACTGCGGTGAAGCGTCGTCTCAGAACCTGCACGCTCATAACGCCCCTCCATGACGTCTCTTCGAGAGATGTGCGCCAGCCTGCTCTACTGTACCGTATTCCTGGAGTGAGGACAATCCGGCTCGTTGCTAGGCGCGACCTGGACATGCCACGCTGGATGGCGTAGAGTCAAGTTTCAACAGTTCCCCGCGCGAGGGCCTCGGGACGGCCGGTTGGGGAAAGCTGAGGATATCCACTTCACAGGGAAATCCGCGGTCATGGAGAATTATTATTTCATCAGTTATTCAAACGTCGACGGTATAGAGTCTGCGCGTCAGCTCGCCGACCACTTGCTCAAAGTGCCTCCCTCTATCCCCGTGTGGCTCGATGAACGGGAGCTACAGCCGGGAACCGACTGGGACGAGCAGATCGTGAAGGCGCTCCGGGAGTGCGATGGCCTGCTCTTTTTGATGACCCGCGACAGCGTCCACGCTAGGTCTGAATGCAAACGCGAATGGACGCGGGCCTTGCGATACAAAAAGCCAATCATTCCTTTGCTCTTCGATCGGGAAGCGGAAATGCCTTACCGGTTGGAACCCCGCCAGTACCTCGACTTCACGGGAAACTATGACCAGGCGCTAGCGGCGTTGCGTGCCCACATACAGTGGCGAGCCTCACCCGAGGGTCTACTGCGGGGGCTGGAGGAGCGACTCTCTGATGCCGAACGCGACCTGCCGCGTGCCAAGAACAGCGAACGTTCTCGCATTGAGGACGAAATCGACGAGTTAAAAAAAGAGATTACAGCGCAGAAATATACCATCGCAAACCCGGCTGCAGCCGCACAGGAAACGGAGGAGCGCATTGGCAGCGGGTTGGAACGGGAGCGCCAGCCCCTTGAACCAGTGCACCCCGAAACCCGCACCAAATTCATCAATCCCCCGCCTGTTACTGCACCCGCCTGGTTCCAGGACCGCCACGTGGAAACGGAGCTGGTGGGAGACTTTCTGAAGGATCCGGCTCTGCGCCTGATAACGGTGGTCGGGCGGGGCGGGGTCGGGAAAACGGCAATGGTCTGCCGTCTGCTCAAGGCGCTCGAAGGGGGCCACCTTCCCGAACCGCAAGACACGATACGCCTGCCCGTGGACGGCATCCTCTACCTGAGCCCCAAAGGACTGCGCCAGATCAACCTGGCGCACCTGTATGCTGACTTGTGCAAGCTGCTGCCCCCGAAGAACGCTGAACTTCTGGGTGCGATCTATCGCAACCCGCAGGCCGCGCCGGCGGCCAAGATGCAGGCGCTGCTGGAGGCTTTCCCCGGGGGACGCACCGTCGTCTTGCTGGATAACTTCGAGGAGGTGGTCGACGGCGAGACGGGTACGGTGCTCGATCAGGAACTGGACGAAGCGCTGCGAGCCCTACTGGACGCTCCCGAGCATGGGATCAAAATCATCCTCACCACCCGAGTCGCGCCTCGGGAGCTGCAGCTCACTCAGCCAGGCCGCCAGACGCTGCTCGAACTCGACGAGGGACTCAAATCGCCCTTTGCGGAAAACATCCTGAAGGCGATGGACGCGGACGGGAAGCTGGGACTCCGGGATGCCCCCGACACGTTGCTCGCCCTGGCTCGTGAGCGCACCCAGGGTTACCCCCGCGCGCTGGAAGCGTTACAGGCCATTCTCGCCGTCGATCGCAGCACCAGTCTGGAAGAGGCCTTGGCGGAAGCCGAGAGCTTGCTGCCGGAAAGCGTGGTGGAGGCTCTGGTGGGGGAGGCCTTCAGCCGCCTCGACACGCTGGCCCAGCAGGTGATGCAGGCCCTCGCCACCCTGGCCGCGCCGGTACCCGAGGCGGCGGTGGACTACCTGCTGCAACCCTACGCGCCGGATATCAATAGCGCCCCGGTGCTGCGCCGTCTGGTTACTATGCGCTTCGCGCGCCGGGAGGCCGGGCGCTTTCATCTCCACCAGGTGGACCGCAGCTATGCCCTGGAGCGGCTCGCGCAGGGCGAGCCGGCCGACCGGGAGACGGCGGCACCGCCCTTTACGCGCTATGCCCTGCTGCATCGGGCGGCCGAGTACTTCGAGCAGATCCGCACCCCGAGGGAGAGCTGGAAAAGTATCGACGACCTGGCGCCACAGCTTGCAGAGTTCGAGGCACGGGTTGCAGGCGAGGAATACGACGCGGCGGCCTCGGTACTGCTTGAGATCGACTTCGACTATCTCAGTCTCTGGGGCCATGCACGGCTTGTAGCTGGTCTGCGCGAGCGCTTGCAGGGCCGGCTCACTGACCAGCAGCTGCTATTAGGACATCTGAATAGCCTGGGGAACTGCTACGACAGCCTGGGCGACTACCCCCGAGCCATCGACCAGTACGAACAGTTGCTGGCCCTCGCTCGCGAGATCGGGGACCGCTACGTTGAGGGCGCTGCGCTCGGGAACTTGGGGAACTGCTATTACAGCCTGGGTGACTACCCGCGCGCCATCGACCAGCACGAGCAGCGCCTGGCCCTCGCCCGCGAGATCGGGAACCGCTACGGCGAAGTCAATGCACTGGTGTACCTCGGCGATGTATATCGGGACACTGCCCGGTCGGCACAGGCATTTGAGCATTATGTCGGCGCCATCGCCATTGCTGACGAAACGGGCAACAGACAGAACCAACACGAGGCACACTTCGGTCTTGCCTTGGCACACCTATTCGCGGGAGAGCTGACCGTGGCACGCGAGGCCATCGACGCGGCGAGGACGTACGATTTCCCGGAGAACAACGCCGCAATGTGGACAGTGGCGGGGATCATCCGGCTGCGGCAGGAGGAACATGCGGCGGCGTGCGAGGCCTTCTCCCGGGCTCTGGCGGAAGCGAATGGGCTGCTGGAGAAGTCCGATCAGAACTTCTCGGCACTAGACACGAAGGCACTGGCGCTCTGCGGGCTCGCGCTGTGCGAGGACGAACGTCACCTGGCTGCAGCCACAGAAGCTTTCCGCGCCGCCCGCAAGATCACGCAAGCCAGGGGCGTACTGACCACGATTCTGCAACAGTTCGACGCCCTGACGCAAGCGGACCCTGACGGCATCCTGACGCCGCTGCGAAAAGCGGCTGCGCAGTATGTCTAGGCAGCGCTCAGGCAGCTGCAGGCGAAGACGCGCAGCCGGGGGAACGGGGCGGTGCCTTGTAGCATTTCGATCCTCCTACAACGCATCCAATCCGGCTTGAGCGCACTCCTCATCTTGCTCCGCGGTGCCGCCACTGCCCCCAATCGCGCCAATCAACGCACCATCCCGGTAGATCGGCAATGCCCCCTGCGCCGGCACCATCGTTCCGGTTGACGCCGCCATCACGGCCTGAATAATCGGCGAATCCGCCGGCACCGCACCGCTGGCACGGCCAAACGCGGTGGCTGCCACGGCCTTGCCCTGCGCCGCCGCGATACTGATCCAAATCGCCCCGGGCTGACGATTAAACGCCAAGAGATGTCCGCCCGCGTCGCATACCGCAACACTTAATTTAATATGCATCGCATCGGCCTTGGCGAACGCGGCTTGGATCATCCGATTGGCGTCTTCTAGCGTGAGTGACATGATCACTCCTCCTTGCTAAGCCCCTTTATCCACGCTTCTGAGGTGGGGGCTCATTATTCTCTTGCCTCTCACTACGTGCGCAGCAAGAGGGGTGGAGAGTTGAGATACTGCTCCGCTAATTCCCGACCGCTGCGCCGCAGCAGGTGTTGCTCTGCCTCGGCACCGGATTCGGCTGGAGCGTGCACCACTGTATCGTTGCAGTAGGTCGGGATGATATGTCCTGCCTCCCGGTAAATGCCATGGGGGTCGCGGCCCTCCCGGACGGCCTGTATCCCCTGCCGGACTTGACGGCGAAACATAATAATGCCCCGATCCGTCGCGCCCAGGTGCTCCAGGGCATGCACCGCGATTGGCCGTTGCCCCACCTGGGCATCGTAATCGCCGGGCTGACGTTGCCGCTCCTCGTACACATCGCTGTCTGGCAGCTGCGCCGGTAACATAACGTTGCGGTCGGCCCACCACTCCGGCGTCTGCCCATCCGTTTCACTGACGTGACGAAATTCGAGAAACATCGTGTTGGTATTATCGACTGGCACAATCCAGCGGGTCATCATGGGGCCGCTGAAGGGATGTACCGTTGCACCATTTTCCCAAATCGGTGCCACCTGCTGGATATTCGGCAAGACGATTTCCACCATGCGCACCCAAATGTTCTCGTGTACTCGCCGAGACGCCATATAAATGATCCCGGATGGCGTCTCGGTATAGTCGAGCTCAGGTACCACCCCAAACTGGTCGGTGAATTGGGACCCGGATACGATGGTGTGCAGGAAGGCCGTATGCACCGGGTCCATGGCATTTTCCAGAATCTGCAGCCAATTGCAGGGGTAGTAATAGATGCGGCCTGGGATGAGCCGATAGCCGGGGCGTTCGAAACTATCGTAAACCGGGAACGGCGGCCGGGCATCGGGCGGTCCCATGTAGGCAAAGATCGTCCCGTTGTATTCATAGGTCGGATAGGCGCCGTGGCAGAGTCGGTCTTTCAGCGTACTCTCAGCGGGTTCACCTGGCGTCTCCAAAAGAGCGCCATCCACATCGAACAACCAGCCGTGATAACAGCACCGTATTCCCTTCTCGGAGACGAGACCAAATTCCAGGGACGTACCCCGGTGAGGACAATGCAACTCCAGCAGCCCAACCGCGCCACTAAAATCACGGAAGACGACTAAATCTTCCCCTAATATGCGCACACGTTGTGGCAAATCTTTCAGATCATCGGCAAAAATGACTGGTTGCCAAAAACGCCGGAGATACTCGCCACACGCTGTCCCCGGGCCAACGTGCGTGAGTTCCTCATCCTCGTTCGGTACCTCACTGTGGTAATAGCCACCATACCGCGTCGTCAAAAAAGATGATCTCGCTGCCATGTTTGTCACTCCCCCGAGGTGCGATCCGACCGCTGCCTAGTACAGGCAGGCAGAAGTCACTGTGCGATTTGAGCGCGGCAAGGTGAATACCATCAAGACAAACAACCGCGCACTCATTTGCGCTACGCAGTCCTAGCGACCCAGTACAACCACTACTCGGAACGTCAGTCGGCCAGCTCTGCTGCAGCGTAACTCACCCGTCCCCGACCGGCTCCTGCAGCTTGTCCTGAAAGTCTTTGCGGAATTTGCGCATCTTTGGATCGATCAAAAACGTACAATACGGCTGAGACGGATTCGCCCGATAAAAATTCTGATGGAAATCTTCCGCCGCATAGAAAT
>CAJIAL010000717.1_pt1 | contig 26156 bp, 25 predicted proteins | sample 9199091 | NCBI WGS metagenome assembly CAJIAL01 (sample SAMEA7708270, study PRJEB35096) | sediment metagenome | biome: marine neritic benthic zone biome [ENVO:01000025]; feature: sediment [ENVO:00002007]; material: shallow marine sediment [ENVO:03000034] sea grass bed [ENVO_01000059] ... | reverse complement strand
GTATCGTCGATCTTCAAATCTTGCGCCGAGTCCTGCTCCTCTATCTTCACATCAAACAGAATCGCAAAGGGCGGTTCGGATGGAGGAGCGGAGCTGGCAGCACCAATGAACACCACGCTTGGATCTTTCTTGTCGTTGATTTCAGGGTCAAACCGTACCCGCTGCCCGCGTGTAACGCATAAGTCGTAGCCGCTTTCCGGTGCGGTGGGAGTACAGCTGTAGTCGATTTCCCTGTCGCCATCAAAATTCGCCGCGTCGCAGGAACCCAGGACGGCGGTGACCCTGAGGACTGCGTCGTCCGTCTCGTCTTCGCGCACTTCAATGGAGCCGGTAAAGCGCGAGGTATCAGGCGCACTAAAGCGGATGTGCCATGCATCTTCGGCATCGGTGCACTGATCGTTGTCGAGATCTTGCCAAATGAACATGCCTAGGTCGTCACCGGGTGTAAACGTCGGTTCCCCGCTTGGGTCGATGGGAAGGGCACTGGAGAGCCTGAAATTATCAGCATCGAGGCTGCTTGGGAGGGGCGCAGCCATTCCACCGATAAAGAGTTGGTCTGCTGTAATCTCCGTGTCGCTGATCTGCAGTTTGAAACGTATGCGAGTCCCGGGAAGGACGTAAAAGGTAAACCCTTTATCTTGGTCCGAGGTTGTGGTGTCGTCGAAGGTGATGGTCCGCGTGGAGTCCGAAATATCTAAATCATCGGGTGTTGCCGTGCCACTGGCATTCAGGAACACGCGTCTGAAGTCCGCATCAGAAAGCTCACCCTTGAATTTTTTGGTCGTGTTCGCATGCCATCGCAAGGTCCATTGGCCTGTCTGCACATGCTGAAACAGATAAAAGCCTTCAGCGGTAAAGCTCATAGTTGTCGGATCACCGGCGGTCTGCGGGGTACTCATCCTGGGCGTGAGATGGAACGGGAAGGGGCGGATCGTGGCAAAGTTTTCGTCGAGGTAGCGCGCGTTGAGTTTGGCCTTCACCGGGGCATAAGTGTCGCTCGCATTGTCGGCGCCAAACACGACGTTGCGCCACGTGACCTGCCAGGTGCCATCGTCGTTGTCATCGTTGTCATCAATGAAGCGTATACGGTCGTCGGGGTTCTGTTCCGCCTCCTGGAGAGCGGTAAGCTGGGACTGGAACCTGCCTAAGTCGGCAAATGGCGTGGCGCATATTTCGGTGAATACCGGCATGAAATTCAGGAGATTCCGGAGCATATCTTCCGACTCGCTCGTGATCTCGGGCAAGATATTTTCCTCCACGCGTTGGAGAAAATCTTCGGACGCGTCGTCTTCATTGAGGTCTTTGTCATTGCAGCTCACAAGCCCAGCGAGTAGCAACACGAGGAGCCTCGTGCACCACATGCGGTACACGAGGCGGTTGACATCAAAAGGCATATTGCACCCCTAAGGTAAATTGCGGTGTCTCCCCGATCACACGCGCTTCGAAGTTCACCAGAAATTCGTTGCGCGGAAAATCCACCAGCGGGAAGAGATGAACGCCGAGGACCAAGCGGTAGGGGATGTCCGCGTCAAACGTGTCGCGGTTGTTGTTGTCGTCGTTCTCGACCGTGACGTCGGAGAGATGGTAGATAGCACCAGCGTAAAACTGAAAGGCGCCGAATTGTTTGGTGCCGAATCCCAAGACCGCGTCGATTTCTTCCCACTCACCTTCCAGGCGTTCTCCGGCACTGTCTTTATCAACGCTGGTCAAGCGGAGGTATTGCCCGGTCACACCAATGCTGCCGATCGGAAACTTCGCCAGCCGCAGCCGGAGACCACCGCCGTATGCCAGCCCGAAGTCTCCATTGAATCCGAGGGCGTCAATGTTAAATTCCGCCATACCAACGCGAGCATACAGTTCGCTCCAGGATGTCAGGCCCATGGCGACGGTTGCCAGGGCACGGCCCGTTGTTACTTCGGGATTTTTGGTGCCGTCAAGGTCTTCACGAAAACTATCGCCGGCGATTTCAACACGCAGCCGCAAAAATTCTAGCCGGGGAATGGGGAATCCGACCATACCTGCCTGCACGATACGTGGGCAGATGGTATACAGCAGCACGAGTATAAGGCCAGACCACATGAGCGTTTGCCTTAAATACATCGTATCGCTCCGCCATCGACCGGGATGATCGTACCGTTGATGTATGCAGCACGCTCCGAGGCGAGGGTATGCACCCCGGTAAGGGTGCTTAAATCCGCCGCAATAGGTAGGGCTTGCACATCGTACTGCTGTTGGACGGCAGTGGCCGCCTCTTCGAGCAAAGGCTTGTCCCGTGCACAGAGCGCCACATGCACCCCTTCTGCCGCTAATTCGTCAACAATCGCGCGACCGATGCCCAGGCTTGCCCCGGTTACTATCGCGATTTTTCCGCCAAGTTGGAGTTCCATGCCCTGCGTTCTCCCTGTGGTACATCGGGACTCATGTCGTGTAGTACGTGCCAGTCTTATAGAGAAGAGGCAGGGGGATTGTCAAGGTAGTGGAGCATGACTACAATACCGGTGGCGTGCCAGAGCGGCATGCCGAGCAGGACAATGGCAGGATTTTGTGAGGAGAACCGATATGTTCCGTCCGAAATCGCTCGATCATGTTGCGCTGAAAGTGACGGATATGGACCGTTCCGTAAAATTTTACCATAATGTGCTCGGGCTGGAGCTGATGCGGGTAATAGACACTGATGAACACGGCGGGCAGGCTGCTTTTTTGCGAGCTGGGGCACAAAAGCTCGATTTGTTCTCACGACAGGATTTCGTCTCCGCTGACAAAGAGAAACCCGTTGGGATGGATCATCTTTGCCTGGTCGTCGAGGCAGAGTCAATGCAGGATATCGTGACGTATCTCCAGGGAAAAGATGTCGACATTTTTTGGGGACCGGTGGAACGAGAGAACAGTATATCCCTCTACGTGTATGATCCGGATGGGGTGCATGTCGAACTCCGCGTGGATGGCTCTGGGGATACGAGGGTGGGAAAGGCCCCGACGGAGGTGTAATTACGGGGCGCCGCACCTGTGCTCAAGCACGAGGTGCAACGTGAATGTGACGTTGATACGGCCGTTAGAGTAGCCGCCGTTTTTTCGCCGGTGATTGGGCTTCGCGAATAGCCCAGATGCGATCCCACAAAGGTGAGGCTTCGGCGTCGCGGTTTAATTTCTCTAGCAAAAATGCCAGCCGCTGAGCCACATCGAGATGCTCCGGAGACGCGTCAAGTGCGATTTGATACTCGCGAATGGCTTGCTCGTATTGCCCTTGCTGTTCGTATTGCGTGCCCAACTGGAAATGATCGTCTTCGTTTGTGGACTCTTGGCCCGAAACCTCCTGTACGGTCGTTACGGAGGGCTCGGTTTGGGTCGACTCCTGGGCACTTTGCAGGGTGTCGAGCTGCTCGAGGAGATTGTCAAGGCTCGGAGCATAGGCGGATTCATTGGCTTGGGCCTGTTGCAGCGCGTTCTCGAGTGCAGCGACACGTTGTTGCAACTGAGCGTTGTCGTGTTCCAGCTGTTGTTTGTCCTCACGCAAACGTGTGACTAATGCGGCCGTTTCGCGAACTTTGGCTTCTAGTAATTCAAACTTCTCGGTGTTCATGCCTTTCCCCTTGTCGAGCGGCAACCTGCATACATCCCTTTTCAGTCCGCCTCGTGGGCGTCCTGGTTCAAGCGCTCAAGCAACTGGATAAGCTGGTCGAGCCGCGCGTCCACCTGTGCCAATGTGTCTTGTTGCGATTTATGGGTACTATGCGCCGGGGCGACACGTGAGTGTCCCCGAGCTTGTGACATCCCATTGGACGAGCCCTGGAGTGTACGCAGCGGTCGCGCCGTGCGCCGCCATGTGGCAGGTGCAACATTGGCGAACCACTGGCCTTGGCTTTCTCCAACAGACAGGATCACATACTCTTGGTCGTTACAGTGAAATGGTTCGCCGACGGCCAAAAGATGATGTTCAATGGAATATTCAATGCCAAATGACGCATTGCGAAGGCCATAAAACTTGCAGCGTATCTGCATCTCTGCACCTCTCTCAGCGTGCGAGAGCATTACCCATCGTCTCGGAGTAACACAGGCCAGTGCTGCTCTGCGAATAGGCATGCAACCGCTGTACGATCAGGCCACTAGGATAATTGTCCGGTGCCATGGGCTGGATCGTCAAGAAAATTTTCCGGTGCCGTATGACGTCTTACAGACAGACGCCATATGGGGGATTACAACTCTTTGGTAATCGATCCGCCTCCCAGTTTTCGTGCGGTTTCGCGCTGTCGTAATTCGATCCGGCGAATTTTGCCGCTAATCGTTTTCGGGAGTTCCGCCACGAATTCGATCTCGCGCGGATATTTATATGGTGCCGTGAGACTTTTCACATGGTCCTGGAGTTCTTCCGCTAAGGCGGTTGAGGGTTGCTGATCCGTCGCCAGAATCACGAAGGCTTTGACGACCGCACCTCGCATTTCGTCGGGGCTTGCAACGACGGCAGACTCAACCACCGCGTCGTGTTCGAGCAGCGCGCTTTCGACCTCAAAGGGGCCAATGCGATATCCGGCGCTGATAATGACATCATCCGCACGGCCCACAAACCAGAAATACCCGTCGGCATCTTGCATGCCCCGATCACCGGTGATGTACCACTCGCCCTGGAAAGAGTGACTCGTTTCCTCCGGACTTTTCCAATACTCCTGGAATAACCCGACTGGGCGTTGAGGCTGCACGCGGACCGCAATGTCTCCTTCCTGGTCAGGAGGCAGAACTTCTCCCGTATTGGTATCGATGATGGCGACATCAAACCCTGGCACAGGTTTCCCCATCGATCCAGGTTTGACCTCCATGCAGGGGAAATTGGCGACCAGAATGACCGTTTCGGTTTGCCCGTAGCCATCATAGATGGTGTGCCCGGTGCCGGCTTTCCATGCCTCGATCACTTCCGGATTCAGTGGTTCGCCTGCCCCGACGCAATGGCGTAGGGCGGAGAGGTTATAGCCTTGCAGGTCTTCCAGCACCATCATACGATACGCCGTAGGCGGGGCGCAAAAAGTGGTGATGCCGTGCCGTTGCAGTAAGTCAAGCGTTTCGCGAGCATCAAAGCGGCCGCTACTGTTCTGAATGAACACCGCAGCGCCCACACTCCACGGACCGTACAGGTTGCTATATGCTGCCTTGGCCCAGCCGGTATCGGAGAGATTCCAATGCAGATCATCGGGCTGTAAATCGAGCCAGTATTTGCCGGTGAGCACATGCGCCAAGGGATAGGAGGCCTGGGTGTGGAGCACCATTTTGGGGCCGCCGGTCGTGCCGGAGGTGAAGTAAATAATGGCCGGGTCGTCGCTGCGTGTGACGGCCGGTGTAAAGGTCTGCGGTGCCTCGGCCATCGCTTGGGCATAGTCGATCCAACCATCACGAGGCCCACCGAGCACAATGCAATGCTCCAATGACGGGCAGTTGCCTCGGATCTCGTCCACTCTGGCGGTATTGGCTGCATCAACGATCACCGCGCGCGCTTCGGCCCGGTTGATGCGGTATTCGTAATCTTTGGCGGTGAGGAGCACCGTTCCCGGCATCGGAATGGCGCCGATCTTGGCGAGGCCAGCCAGCATCATGTGCCACTGGGGCACACGCGGTAAAACGATCATCACACCATCGCCTTGCTGTATCCCGAGGCCTTGCAGCGCGGCGGCGAAACGATTGGATTCACGTTGGATGTCCGCAAAAGTGTAGCGTGCCTCGCTGCCGTCTTCGTCTACCCAGACCATGGCAAGCCGTTGCGGGTCTGCGGCCCACTTATCGACGACGTCGAAACCGAAATTGAAGGTGTCCGGAACCTCCAGCGTGAAGGTGGCACGTACCTCGTCGTAATTGGTCATATTGGCCATGTGTGAGCCCTCCCCTGCCAATCTTTTATGCTGCGATGGCTTGTCCAGTTCCTTATACGCGAGCGGTTATGCGGCGATGACGTTACGACCAGGGAGGCGACGTGCCCCAGCTATTATAGGAGCACACCTCGGCGAGTGGCTTGCGTACGTTGGAGCCAAAATTCCCGCGGGGATAGCCGAGTGGAATGCAGTACACCACTTGTGCCGTGTCCGGAATGCCAAACAAGGCATGCACGCGCGCTTCAACGTCGGGATGCAACGTGGTGATGGTGCCGCCAATGCCAATGGCGCGTGCTGCTAACAGCATGTTTTGTACCGAGGGAATCACGGAGCCCATCGCGTGTGGTCCTCTGGCCATAGCGCACACCAAGACCACCACTGGGACCTGCCCAATTTCGTCTGCCAGTTGCATCGCGGCATGGTGGCTGCGGGGCATATCTTCACGGCTGTGAAAGCCTTGATCGCGCCGTTTGGCCCACCAGGCTTCGTGATACAGCTTGGCAAGTTCCGCCCGCTGGGCGGCGTCTTTGACCACGAGAAAATGCCAGGGCTGTTGGTTACCGCCGTTGGGCGCGCGTATGGTGGCTTCGAGAATATCGTGCAGATCCTCGTCGGCAATGGGATCGGGTTTGAGTTTGCGTATGGCGCGGAGGGAGAAGATGGCTTCGCCAAGTGGCATAGACAACCGGTCTGCAGTAGACATGGGGTCTGTCCCCTCTGTGATAACGGGTGAATGGGAAATACAGAAGACCAATGGGGCAGTCATACCGCAGAGTGTCTACGAGATCAAGAGGAGAAGTCGTTTCCGCCATGAACAGGCGGAGACAAGCGTTGTAATTTCGACCCCGCTCCTTTATAACCGACACCTATAACCGAATCTGTCCGTGCGTGGATCAGGTGCGACGTGCTACCGCTTCGTTCGTGCCCCCCCTTTGTTTCGTGTACTCAGTGAGGAGTCTTGCATGGCCGCAGTTTCCTGGCGTGAGGATACCCTGCAGGTTGCGGGTATTGATGTGCATTGCTATCGCGGCGGCGATGGGCCGCCGCTCATACTCTTGCATGGTGGTGGAGGCAATCCCGGCTGGCTCATGCATCACGATGCGTTAGCACAGCACTTCAGTGTCTATGCTCCGAGTCATCCCGGCTTTGGCCGCACGCTGCGTCCTGAGTGGATTACTCGTGTGCCTGATGTGTCCGTGTTTTATCTGTGGATGTTACAGGAGTTGGGTCTGGAGCGGGTGCATCTGGTGGGGCATTCACTCGGCGGCTGGATCGCGGCGGATATGGCCACGACCTGCCCACAAGTTGTGGATCGCCTGGTACTAGTGGATGCGGTGGGTATCAAACCGCGACAGAGTGAGATTCTGGACGTTTTTCTTATCACCCCGGAAGAAATCCGTGCCAAGGCGTATTACAAACCGGAGCAAGCGCCGGAATGGGACGAGCTGTACGGCCGCCCCCCGACTCCGGAAGAGGCTGATCGAGCCGAAGAGGCGTTGGAAATGCTCGTGCGCCTGTGCTGGAAACCGTATATGCACGATGCCAGGCTCCCTGCCCTGTTGCCTCGTGTTCAGCGGCCCGCGTGCATTGTCTGGGGCCGTCAAGATGCCATTGTGCCGCTCGAATGCGGCGAGCTGTACCAGCAAGGCATCCCCGGGGCGCAGCTGGTCGTGTTGGAAGAATGTGGCCACGTTCCTCAGATCGAACAACCGCAGGCATTCGCCGATGCCGTCGTGCCGTTCCTGACACAATAAGGACCATCTGATATGCAGGTTTACTATTTCACCGAGCTGCCGTATCACGAATACCCGGATGAGGAAGGTGCGAAATATCCGTCGCTACGTTTGACCTTCCCGAATACGTATTTTGATCCGCACACGGCGCACGGGCTGTTTCATCGCTACTTGGACGAGTACCAATACTGTGAGGAGATGGGTTTTGATGGCCTCATGGTGAATGAGCATCACAACACGCCCTCGTGCATGAACGCAACGATGAACCTGACCGGGGCGATTTTGGCGCGCAATACCAAGCATGCCAGAATTCTCCTGCTGGGGAACATTTTGCCGATTTGGGATAACCCGGTGCGCCTGGCCGAGGAAGTGGCGATGCTCGATACCATTTCTAATGGCCGCATTATCTCAGGCTTTGTGCGCGGCACCGGCGTCGAGAGTGTGTCGACCAACACCAACCCGGTGCACAATCGTGAGCGCTTCGAAGAAGCTCATGACCTCATCGTCAAGACCTGGACAACGCCTGGCCCCTTCCGCTGGGAGGGGACGCACTACAATTTCCGCGTGGTGAATCCGTGGATGAAGCCTATCCAGGAGCCCCATCCACCCATTTGGGTGCCCGGGACTTCAAGTCCGGAAACGGCGCAATGGGCCGCGCGCCATGGCTATACCTATGTAGCATTTCTGACCCCGTTACAAATGACGAAGGATCTCTTCGAGATTTACCGTGAGGCTGCCGCGGAAGCGAACCAGACAGTGACTGAGGACAATTTTGGTTACTTACTGTGTTGCTACGTGGCAGATACGGAGGAGAAAGCCCAGGAAGAGGCCAAACATTTTATTTGGCGTATGGGTGAGACGGTGCGAGGCCCACGTGAATTTTTCGCCCCGCCGGGTTACCGCAGCCGGGTGGCGTCGAAGATGGCAGAACGCCGTCGCACCAGTGAGGCGAAGCCGCTTGGGCAGCAAAACCTGGAGGAGTTACAAGCCAATTACCATGTCGTGGCCGGAACCCCGGATACGGTCCTGAAAAAACTGCAATACATCAAAGACGAGGTCAATATGGGCCATCTAATCTTCTACGGGCAGGAGTCCCGCATGTCCCACGAGGCGACGATGCGCTCGATAGAGTTGTTCGGCAAAGAGGTCATGCCGGCGATCAAGGAGTGGTAAGGCAAGGTACCGCGCGCTAGGGAACGGGGTCGGAAATGATCTGACCCTGGGGCTCCAGTTGCGCAGCAGCTGTGTTCGTGCGGCTTACGCAAACACCACATATTGCCGCAAGAACTGCTCAACGGCGGTATAGAACTGCGCAATCGTTCCCGTTTTCCGCCAGCCATGTCCTTCGCCCGCATACACATGATACTCATGCGGCACGCCGCGTTGGATCAGCGACGTAACGATAGCGTCGGATTGGTCCTTAGGCACGACTTGGTCGTCCTCACCTTGAAACACCGCAATAGGATCACGCAGGTGCTCGGCATGGAACAGTGGTGAGCGCTCGCGATACAGCGCTGCGGCCTCTGGCAAAGGGCCGATGAGACTATCGAGGTAGTGGGCTTCAAATTTGTGCGTGGTTGCCGCGAGTGTGAACAGATTCGAAATGCCATAGAGACAGAGGCCGGCTTTGAAAAAGCCTGGATGGGTGATCAGGGCTTGCAGAACCGTATAGCCTCCGGCGCTTCCGCCCATAATGACCAGCTTGTGGGCATCAACCCAGCCTTGCTGTATGAGATACTGTGCGCCGCTGACGGCGTCTTCCACATCTGCCACACCCCATTGGCCGCGCAGGGCGTTCACGTAGGCGGTGCCGTAACCGGTACTGCCACGGTGGTTAACTTGCAGTACCGCGACCCCACGTGTAGTGAAGAATTGCACATTGGGTTGGAAGGCTGCCACGGCTTGGGCAGTGGGGCCGCCGTGAATCAGAATGATTGCCGGCTGTGCACCGGTCCCTTCAAAGCGTGGGTTGTGCGGTGGATAGAAGAGGCCGTGCACGCCAGAGCCGTCGTCTGTTGACCACGAAATGGCGCGTGGGGTGGAGAAGGTCTCGGATGGGACGCTTTCCGAACTGCTGCGCCGGCAGATACGGGGTTGTGAGTCATCGAGTGCCATCGTGATAATACGGGATGGCTGGTTCGGTGCGGAGGCGATGCAGGCAAGGGCGTTGCGATTCGGGGCCAATGCGGGTTGTTCGAAGAGGGTATATGATTCGAGGCCGCGGTGACGCTCCGAGGCGGATACGGTAGCGAAGTCATATATCCACAGGCGTCTGAAACCGCCGTGGTTTGGCAAGTAGTACAGTGCTTGACCGTCGTGCCGAAAGCCGTAAGTGCGCATGCCTTGAATCCAGGCGGGTTGACCGACGTCGACAGGATCGTCGGGAAGTAGTGGGCGATGGGTACCCTGCTGTAGGTCATACAAGTACAATGCATCCCAGCCCGTTTCGTTTGAAATGTAGGCGAGAGAGTTGCCGTTGGGGGAGAATGCCGGTTGGAAGATGCCGACGGTGTCACTTCCGGCAATGGTACGGATATCGGTGATGGTCGGGAGGCCGGCGTGGTGATAGTCCACCGTACCGAGGTGTAAGGTTGCTCCTTCCCACGGCATTTGCGGGTGATTCCAACTCACCCAGGCCAAATATGCCCCGTCCGGGTGCCAGCAGGGTTGCATGTAAAAATCGGCGCCACTGACAAGTTGTTGCGGCCAGTGCTGCCCGCCCGTGTCGACGATGGCGAGACAGTCTCGGTCTTCGTAGGTGTGGACATAGGCCAGAAAACGTTGGTCCGGGGATACCGTTGGGGCCGCGGCGTGTCCAAAAGCCGGCGTCAGGGCCGTGGCTGCACCCGCGTGTAACGGTTGGCGGTAGATGCGTCCCCCCGCTTCGACGAAGTAGACGTGCCCTGCGGCAACGGTGAAATCGCCGCCGCCGTAGCCCACACGAGCACGCACAGACAGTTCTGTTGTTAGATCACGCGGTGCGTCACCGTTCGGCGGCAGGCATACCAGTACGCCGCGGTCGGAGCGTCCTTCGTGCCACACTAGGGTGACGCCGTCGCTGTCCCACGCCACGTCTGTGAGGCGAATGCCCTCGGCGAGCATATGTGGTTGTAAGGGACTCGACCACGTGCCGTATTGCTGTGTGCGTTTTGCCTGCATACCTCTAACTCTCCCCTCCCCTCTTGACCTGTTTCAGGACCTAGCGTAGAGTCGTGGACACTGTCCGTGAGATCATGGCGGATAGCAGGAGCAAACGCAACAACAGGCGTCATGTCACAGGCAACGACGTTATTGATCATTCAGTTGGTGTCGTATACGGCAGTGTCAGTGGCGGGGTACACATATACCTAAGGCGAAGGAGATGGCTATGGTAGGCCCATTGCGAGTGGTGCATTACGTGAACCAATTCTTCGGTGGTATTGGTGGCGAAGACCAGGCCCATGTCGGTGTCTCGGTGTCTGAGGGCGCGGTCGGGGCGGCGCGTGCCCTGCAGCAGGCCCTAGGCGACGACGGGACGGTTATCGCGACGATCTTGTGTGGCGATAACTACATGAGTGAGCAGCGGGATGAAGCATTAGGCGCTATCGAAACGCACGTACGCGAGCTGCAGCCGGATGTTGTGATCGCCGGGCCGGCGTTCGGTTCCGGGCGCTATGGTCTGGCATGTGCGGAAGTGTGCGAGCGCATGCAGGATATGGATATCCACGCAGTCACGGGCATGCACCCGGAGAATCCGGGTGTGGGTGAACCACCGCGTGTGTTAGTGGTACCGACAGGGGAGACCTCGGCGGACATGCCAGCGGCGTTGGCGCAGGTTGTGCAGCTTGCACTGAAAGCGGGGCGGGGCGAGGAGCTTGGTGCGGCGGAGCACGAGGGCTATCTGCCCCGTGGAATTCGTCAGGTATACGAGCGGCACGAACTGGGCTACAAACGGGCGCTTTCTATGCTGGTGGCGAAGCTGCAGGGCAATCCCTTCGTTACCGAAGTACCCATCCATGCGCCGGAGCGGGTCTCCCCAGCAACGCCGCTTACCGATCTCAGCACGGCCACTATTGCCCTCGTGACCACGGGAGGTTTGGTACGCAAAGGCAATCCGGACAAGCAGGTCTCGGCGAATGCCACGCGCTACTACCGCCACTCGGTCGCAGAGCTGCGTAGCCTTTCGGGCTCAGATTGGGAAGCTTATCATGCCGGGTATTTTAATCACATTGTGAACGCCAATCCCAACTACATCTTACCGCTCAATTTTCTCCGTGATTTAGAGGAAGTGGGAACCATTGGCGGCGTCTATGAACATATCTATGCCCTCCCGGGTGTCAGTACCCCTGTGGCGATGTCCCAGGGTATGGGGCGGACTATCGCGAAGGATCTCCAGGACGCGCAGGTGTCCGGATGCTTGTTGGTGGCGACGTGAGGCACGTGTAATCGTTGCGGTGCAACGATCGCGAAGGAAATCGAGCGTGCTGGCATACCGGTTGGCATGATCTCGGCGATTTATGATTTGGCGCTGACGACCGGGGCAAACCGGGTCATTCGTGGTTCGCGTATTGAGCATGTGTGTGGCGACCCGAATCTTGGCCCGGAGAAGGATTATGCCTACGGTATGCGCATTGTGCGTACTGCTTTGGAGGCGATGTGTACACCGGTCACCGAGCCGACGTTGTTCGATCCGATGGATCAGGCGGTGGAATTGGAGGTGACTCATGCGTCTTGAAATGGGCACGTTTCCGGTCAAACGCATCACCTTCGGGACACAGACGCGCTACGATAACGGGCATTTGGAAGTCGACAAAGAGACCGTGTTGAACGCGGTGCGCAACGATCCCCGCGTTGCCAGCGCTGCTCTCGAGATTGCCTCACCTGGCGAATCGGTGCGCATTTGGCCGGTGCGGGATGTGATCGAGCCTCGTATCAAGGTCGAAGGGCCGGGCGTGACTTATCCCGGCGCGTGTAGCAGGTCGATTACCACCGTTGGCGAGGGTCGAACGCACCGTCTCTCGGGTATGGGCATTGTGGAAGTATCCAGTGTCAACTGGCACGACTCCGGTGGTGATTATGTCGAGATTTGTCTGGATATGTGTGGCCATTGGGGCGACATGTTGCCGTATAGTAAGCTGATCAATCTCTGTCTGGTGGTCGAGCCGGACAAGGGCTTGGGCAATGAGGCGCAGAATGAAGTGGTGCACAAAGCCGCGCTGGTGGTCAACGATCAGATTGCCGCCGCCACGCGCAACCTGACGCCGCCGGAGACGGAAGTGTTTACCCTGCGTGATGTTGATCCTGCCCTTCCGAAGGTGATGTACATCTGGTGTGTGCACTCGCCGCAGGCGATGTCGGGCTCGCCGACGGCGTTTTGTACTATGACCTACGGCCTGACGCAGCTGACGCCGCCGTGGTTTCTGCATCCGAATGAAATTCTCGACGGGGCGCTTTCGGGCCCGTATCGCACTGCGTTTGCCATGTCGTGGACGGTGGTGAATAATCCCGTGTTTCTCGATCTCTATCGGCGCCACGGGGTGGATTGGAATTTCCTTGGGGTGATTTCCCTCCGTACGGAGTGGACGACGCAGCACGAGAAGCAGTTAATGGCCAACCAGACGGCGAAACTGGCCAAGCAGTTCGGGGCGCAGGGTGCTATCGTCACGTGGGATGCCGGTGGCAACGAATTTATTGAAGTTGTCCGGACGATTCAGGCGTGTGAACAGCTCGGGATCAAAACGGTGTTTCTCACTAGTGAAGACGATGCCACAGAGGCGGCACCGACTATGCTCGAACCGTTGCCTGAAGCGGATGCGATTGTGAGTACGAGTTTTTTTAAGAGTCACACGTTGCAGATTCCCGAGTTACCTCCTGTTGATCGCGTTATTGGCGTGCCGGAAAAAGCTATCGGACCGCTGCGGGATCAGTTGGTGCCGACCTCCGGTCCTCTGCCACCGCCGCCGCGGTATGATGATCATTATGGGTTCGGCTCTCTCAGTTGTATCGAATATTGACTTGCATCTTTGTGAGTGCATCAGCCATAGGAAACTTCCATGCAACCGACGCTGGAACAGCCGGTCATCCGGGGAGTACGATTTTTCCTCGCGCATGTCCCGGGTCTCGTCCGTTATGGCTCGAAACCGAGCCGCGACATCGCGCGTGATTCGAATGTTGCGTCCGACATTGGGGCGCACTTACGGAGTTATGACGCCGCTGTGGCATATCCACCCAATCGGGCTTTCCTCGGCCACATACATCCCGATGATCTGGCGCAGTTACCGACACCGTGGTTTGCCCAGACTACTCCCTGTGAACGCTGGGGGTCGCATGGGGAAATCATGCCGGAGGAGGAGTTTTACGGCCTCCTGAAAATCTGCGACGCGTTTGATTTAGTCCAACTTGATGCCGCATTTGTCCAGGAGGTGCGACCGGCGCTGGCTGTACATCCTCTCCTGGCGCAAGGAGATGTGGCGCGTTTGGGGGATGGGATAGACGCAGCTGAGCTGGCGGCGCAATGCACCGCGCATAACCTCCCGCTCTGCTTACGCGATGGTCGCCGCATCGGAGTGATACGGGCGGCGCATGAGTTGGATGCCACTCTAGCGGCGGATGTGTTGCTTGAAAATCTTACTTGCAAGGCGACAGCGTTCATGGCTTTGCGCACCCTGTTGGTGCAGGAAGGCATCGAGCCGGGAGCCATTCCCTATGTGCTTAACAGTGGGGAAGAGGCAGTGGGCGATCGCTATCAACGCGGTGGGGGGAATCTGGCCAAGGCTGTGGCGGAAATGAGCGGATGCCAGGATGCCACCGGGGTGGATATCAAGGGTTTTTGTTGTGGCCCGGTGCACGCGCTGACCATGGCTGGAAGTCTTGTGAGCTCGCGGGTTTTTGAGCATGTGGCTGTGATTGGCGGCTGCTCGTTGGCGAAATTGGGGATGAAATATCAAGGACATATCCTACATGATCAACCAATACTTGAAGATGTATTGGCGGGTGTGGCCGTGGTCGTGAGTGGTGATGACGGCAGCTCTCCCCTCCTCCGACTTGATACCCTTGGCCGCCACACCGTGTCCGCCGGTTCATCTCAGAAAGCGATTTTTGAGCATTTGGTGTCCCAGCCACTCGAACGTGCGGGATTGTGTTTTGCCGATATCGACAAGTACGCCACGGAGCTGCATAATCCTGAGGTGACGGAACCGTCCGGCAGTGGCAATGTCCCGCAGCTCAATTATCGTGTGATAGCCGGCTTGGCAGCAATGCAAAAAGAGATTACCCCTGCGGATGTGAAGGATTTTGTCGCCACCCATGGCATGCCGGGTTTTTCACCCACACAGGGACATATCGCCTCGGCTATTCCCTTTCTCGGACACGCTTTGGATGGTTTACGTGCCGGGACCATGCAGCGCAGTATGTTTCTCGCGAAAGGCAGTTTGTTTCTCGGCCGGATGACGCAAATGGCTGATGGGTTATCCTTTATTATCGAGCGCAATACTTCGAGTAATGTGTAAAGAGAACCTTCTAAGTCAAATAGGAGAACGGCTTGTGGAACTCAAAGGAAAAAAAGTTCTTGCATTAGGTGAACGTGATGGCATTCAGGGTACAGCGCTCGCCGCATGCGCTGAGAGTGCTGGGGCTGAGGTGGTGTTGGAGGTTACGCATTGTTTCGTTTGAACGTCGGCAGGCGCCCTAGACCTGGAAGGTCAGGAAGATATTAAGCGCGTAGCTGAGCAGTACGATGCGGACAATGTCGTGGTGTTGCTCGGTACGCCAAATGCCGAAAGTACCCGGTTATATGCCTTGTCGGTCAGCGAGGGTGATCCGTCGTGGGCGGGTGCTCTGGCGGGTGTTGCTTTAGGCCTCCCGGTCTATCACGTAACCGAGGAGGAAGTGAAGCAGCATGTTGCTCCCGAAGTCTATGACGAGCATGTGGCGCTGATGGAGGTGGTGTTGGAGGTGGATGAGATTGCCAAGGCGGTGCAGGATGTTCGTGCTGCCAACCCTGCCTGAGAGAGACGAGAACCTATGGCACGCGAGCGACGCTATTGGTTGATGAAGACCGAGCCAGGAACATACTCCATTGCCGATTTGAAACGTGATGGTTCGACCTGCTGGGAAGGGGTGCGCAATTACCAGGCGCGCAATATGATGCGGGATGAGATGCAGGTGGGTGACGGGGTGCTGTTTTATCACAGCCAGGTCAAGCCGATGGGTATCTACGGCATCGCCGAAATCGTCCGCGAGGCATATCCCGATGATGCGGCGTTTGACCCGAAAGAAAAGTATTACGACCCCAAGAGCGACCCTGCTAAACCCACCTGGATGATGGTGGATGTCGGCTACATTGCGACGGTTGACCCGCCTGTGACGCTTGAGATGTTGAGGCAGACGCCGGGGTTAGAGCAGATGCAAGTCGTGCAGAAAGGCAGTCGGCTTTCGGTACAGCCCGTGACGCCTAAAGAATGGGACATCGTATTGGGCATGGCGAAACAGGTACCCTAACGACACTGTCGTTAGGGTCTGCCAGGCTCTCCTCACTGGGCAGACGGAAAGTTCGGCTGCCGTTTCTCCTTCACCGCTTGCAGTCCCTCCGAGACGTCTTCTCCAAAGAACCCAAGCATTTCAAGCGCCAGCGAGGTATCAAAAATCGGTCCGGCTTGCCGTACCCAATGATTCAGCGCCCGCTTGGTCCAACGGATAGCGAGTTGGGGGCCGGTCGCCAATTTCGTCGCCACTTCCATGGCCTTCGGCACCACCTCTTCTCGCGGCGCGCAGGCACTGACGAGGCCGATACGTTCCGCTTCTTTCCCATCCAGAAAATCCGCCGTGAGCAAGTAATATTTGGCCTTAGCCATGCCACACAAGAGCGGCCAAATAATCGCTGCATGATCCCCTGCCCCAACGCCCAGCCGCACATGCCCATCCGTAATACGGGCATCTTCGGCCATGATACTGATGTCAGCCATCAGGGCAACTGCGAGCCCGGCGCCGACGGCTACGCCATTGATCGCCGAGACGACCGGCTTTTCCAACGTGGCGATGTTGTATACGATATCGCCCGCTTCCTTCATCACCTGGGAAATCTTGCCGAGATCGCCTTGGAAATTCTCGATCATATCGAGGTCGCCCCCGGCGGAAAAGGCTCGGCCAGCACCGGTGATAACCACGACGCTGGTGTCCGGATCGTCAGCAATGTCGAGCCAGACACGTGACAGTTCCCAGTGCAGGCGTGCATCCGTGGCATTGAGGAATTCGGGACGGTTGATGGTGATGAACAAGATGCCGTGTTCTTTGCGTTCGAACAACAGGTGCTGGTACTGACTGTAATCGGTCATGCCTTCCTCCTTGGTGAGTCGTCGTGTTGTTGCTGGCGGAATGTTTAGCGGCCTTGAAACACCGGCGGGCGTTTTTCCATCTGGGCTCGGACACCCTCTTTGGCGTCTTCAGTCAAGCGGTTGTGCTTCACCGTTGCGTCAAGATCTGCGTGCGCGATCTGCGACATGAGTGAGGTCGTGCGCAGCAATATTTTCTTCATCCCTGCCAGAGAGAGTGGTGCATTGGCGGCGATGCTACGAGCCATGGCATATGTCGCGTCTGCAAGCTCGTCGGCAGGATGTACCTGATGGACCATGCCGATTTCATAGGCGCGTTGGCCGTCGAAAGGTTGTGCCGTAAACAGCAGTTGGCGGGTATACGCGGGACCAATGACTTCGACGAGTTTTACCGTTAAATCATACGGCACCATAAGACCGATACGTGCCAGGGGCATGCTCATACGCGCCGTGTCGGCCATGAGACGGAGATCGCAGTGCATGGCCAATTCGCACCCGCCGGCCACGGCATCACCGTGCACCATGGCGACCGTAGGATGACAGCAGACTTCGAGTAGGTGAAACACCTCGGTAATCTCTGGTGGCGGTTTGTCTATTGCTTGCTGCTGTTGGCCGAGTTCGCGCAAATCCCGCCCTGCGCTAAAGGCCGTGCCTGCACCCCTCAAGACGATTACCCGCACCCCAGGATGTGTTTCCAGGTCATGCAGATAAGTAACGAGCTGTTCGATTGCAGCGCTGTTGAGCGCATTACGTTTCTCCGGGCGGTTCATGGTGATAGTGGCAATGTTGTCCTGCACGTCACAAAGAATTTCGTCTGCCATAAACTCCTCGGTGGCTGGTGTGATGATGCGATAGGCACCGTGTCCGTGTGCGAGAGACCATTACACCGTAAAGTACGTTAGCTGTCCAGCCTTAGATCAGGCTGGGGCATGACTTCCAGAGTGTGGGCCTGTACTGCCCGTCCCTAAAACGAGCATTGAGGTGACCGAGAGGGTTTGACTGCATGGAGGACGTGGTATGGCTTACAGAGTATCGGTAGCAGTCTCACGCTAGCTTTGTACGAACATGAGGTGGATGAGTACGCGCGTTAGACCTTGTAACCAACGGTATACGCGACGCCATTGTAGAGTAAATAGGCGGAGCATAGAAGCAGAATCCAGCCAAAGATGTTCGTGATAAGAGCAACACGCTGGATGGAAAATTTGGCTTTAAAGCGATGGGTGAGATAGCCAACACAACAAAGATATGCCGACGTGGAAATCGTCACAATGAGCCAGAGTAACACCACATTGGCAAATGTATAGGGAATCATCCAGTCCTGTTTATGCATCCAAATGAATGAGCCGCTCCAGAAGGTATAGGTAATCGGGTTCGTCATAACCAGAAGGCAACCTGAGATACACGCACCGATGTGAGATAGGGACTTGGGCATAAAAGCCGGCAACTCTTCTGTCTGGGAATATTGCCGAATGGACGCCATGCCGAGCCATAACAAGACACCGGCCCCAAGAAAAAACAGCAGTGGGGTCAAAAAGCGCCACTGTGAGAAATCAACGTGGGCAAAGAATGGTGAGACGCTGCTGAACGCGAGTACGGCCCAGATGCCTTCGGCAATACCGGCACCGGCGATGAGCATCAACGCGGAGGTGAGCATACTCCGCAGTACCCGTTGCATGACTTCAAGATTGACCGGTCCGATTGGGGCACAACTGCCGACGGCGAAGACAATTGACCAAAACAGAAACCACGTCATGAAATGACAAACCCTGTTGAGAGGCTCCGCGCAAGGGACGAGTTGCAAGGAATACAGAAGCATGCACGTTTTTGGACTGGATCGCTATCCGGTCTGTAGGGACGCCCAGTGAGGGACTTTTTTGACGCGCTCTTAGGCAAGCCCTAACGATTGTGCGACGGTTTCGAAGTGTAAAGAGACATCCCCGAAATCGAGACTTGCCGCATGAATGCGCTTATGAAATAAATGCAAGGGGTGTTCCTCGCAGTAGCCAATCGCCCCGTGAATCTGATGGCCTTGGCGTGCCACCTGGAGACAAGACTCGCTGGCGTAGGATTTCGCCATAGCCACATCGGCGTCACATGCGAGCCCCGTCTGCATTTTCCAGGCAGCGTTATACAAAATATACCGCGCGCCTTCAACATTACGCAGCAGATTTGCGCAGTGGTGCTGGATGGCCTGGAAGGCGCCAATCGGTTGCCCCGATTGTTCACGCACTTTGGCATACTCCACGCACATGTCGAGTATCCGTTGGGAACAACCCACCATTTCGGCACAGCGGGCCAATGCCCCTACTTGTAGGGCGGGGGCAAGGATCTCCCAACCCTGTCCGGCGGAGCCCAGGAGCATGTCAGGGCGAATCTGAAGATCATGAAATGCCACTTCGAATTGTTTTTCCCCTGACATGGTTTGCATAGGGTACAATGTTACGCCTGGTGCATTCCGTTCCACGAGCAGCAGCGTCAACCCACTGTCACTGCGGACCACCACGATCAGTTCGTCGGCAATATGGGCATCTTTCACAAACAGTTTACTGCCTGAGAGGCGACCTCCAATCTCGCAGGAGAGCCGGACGGACTCTGGAGTGAAATCGGCGGTTTCTTCGGTGAAAGCGAGTGTTACCAGGCGCTCGCCACGGGCCATTGCCGGTAACAACCGTTGCTGATGCTCATGTTGCGGACTTGCCGCGAGCATATGAGCTGCGACGACCGCACTCTGAATAAAAGGACTTGGAAAACAGGCATAGCCCATCTCCTCTACGAGCAAAATCACATCCAGCAGGTCTCCGTTGCTACCACCCCATGTGTCTGAGATCAGCAAGCCAGGCCAGCCCAACGCCGAAATCTCCCGCCAGAGGTGCTCGGGGAAACCCCGTTCGTCTAGGGCTAATTCTTGCACGAGAGTTGTTGGGCACTGATGTTGAAAAAATTCCCGCGCGTTACGTACCAGTAACTCTTGCGAGGTCGTCAGGGCGAAATCCATGCGTGTGATCCTTTCTATTTCCGCGCACGCGGCAGTCCCAGCCCCCGGGTTGCCACGGTCGAGCGCAGTACTTCAGACGTGCCGCCGGCGATCGTGTGTCCGAGACTGGTCTGATACGCATGTTGCATCTGGCCCCGAAGTTGTGTCCACCGAGCTTCTTCCGTCAGCGGGCCGTAGAGGCCAAGAATTTCCATACCCAAGGCCGAGAATTTTTGCCCTGTTTCGTCAGCAAATACTTTGTTGAGCGAGGATTCGTACGGTGTGGGTCGCCCTTCTTTCAGTAGCCAGCCATTGCGATAATAGAGCATTCGGAGGACGGCGATGTCCGTGGCAATATCGCCAAGTTTGCGTCTGATAACTGGGTCGTGAGCCAAGAGGCGTCCGCGTCGCGTCGTGGTGTTCACGTAGGCAACGAGTTCGCCCAGCATGCGCTGCAGGTGCGGCGCTTTGTAAAAGCGCCCCCAAAAGCGATCCGTGTCAAGGCCTTGCAAGAGTTGTACAAAGCCCGCGTTTTCGGTGCCAAGTAAATAGTCTTGTGGGACGCGGACGGTATCGAGAAAGACTTCATAGTGATACACCTGCCCGGTCATGTTACGAATCGGCCGGATGTCTAAACCTGGCGTCGTATTCGATACGATAAACATGCTCAGGCCTTTATGCCGTGGAGCTTGGTGATCAGTCCGAGCAATGACCAGGCCATACGTGCCTATACCGGCATGACTGTTCCAGATCTTGTGTCCGTTAATGATATAGTCGTCGCCATCTCGTGTGGCCTCTGTCTGCAAAGACAACAGATCAGAACCAGCGTTCGGTTCACTAAACCCTTGCCAAAATGTAGCTTCACCACTTGCAATACGTGGGAGAACTTCCTGTTGAAGGCGGGGCGAACCAAAACGGATAATCGCGTCAGCTGTCTGGTCACATCCCGACAATGGTCCGAAGGGTGCGCCGGCCCCAGCCAGTTCTTCGAGCAGAATCAATTTGAACATGAACGGTCGTTCCTGCCCTCCGAAGGCATGCGGCCATGTCATACTGAGCCACCCTTGCGCTCCTAGAGCGTGCATGAAGGCATGCGAATGAGCTCCCGAGCCGTACCCGGCGTCCATACCGTCCTGCGGAAAGGTCTCGGGAGGATGGTCTTGCAGAAATCGACGGACTTCTTGGCGGAATCTTTCTTCTTCTATGCTAAAGGTAAAGTCCATGAGGTGCTCCTGTTATCGATGATCTCAAGACTTTCAGTTGCGCCATCGTGTGATTGGAACCAGGGGTCATATGCACAGTGGCGACGTGGCGCGTGCCGCTGGATGTCTATATCGTATGATCTGGTGCGCTTGTTGTCCTCTGGATGTGCGCGGATGACTATTGCACCACGAGTGCCCACAGGCTTCTCCTCTCGCTCTACTCTTTGGACTGCGGCGTGATCTTAGCATACTCACCACTACGTGTCTTGCAGCCTGCCATCCTCATGTTCTCTGCTGGGAAGGTGACTGGGAACGTGAGTGCGCTCACAAGGTGTATGTGACCGCGGTCACATCCCGCGAGGCCTCTCTCGTGTATACTGAGAATATGTTGTAGGGATCACCAAGACGCAATAGGTGAAGCAACGGTCAGGAGGATTGCTCATGAGTACTGCAGTTGAGTACACCAAAGATAGAGAGGCGGGTCATACCACGTGCATCACGACAACCTTATTTGATCTGATAGCAGCGCTTCAACATGATGGTGTTGATGACAGGGCCGTGGTGCCGATTCTCGAACATATGATCTCGAGCGGTCGGATCAGATTTAGTACGGATGGGGTTCACAGCAACTAAACATTGCGGGTGTTAAGGAGTGATAATGTCTTCCCACGCCTTTGATTCAATCCATAGTTGGACGAGAGACGAATCGAGTTGTCCTGTTTGTGCTGTATCTTCGATGATGCTCAACGCCTGTTCCAGAGGTACCGCGGGTCTGTAAGGGCGGTCGGAGGCAGTGAGCGCATCAAAAATATCTGCGATCGCCATCATACGTGCGCCGAGGGGGATTTCATCACCGGGGAGACCCTTGGGATAGCCCCGGCCATCGATCCGTTCGTGATGGGTGTTTGCCAATTGCGGCACTTTCGCCAGATCGCGTGTCCAGGGAATCATTTGGAGAAAGTTATAGCTGTGTATGACGTGGCTTTCTATTTCTTCACGCTCACGGGCGGTTAAAGAACCGCGCGGAATCGAGAGTGTTTGCACTTCATCATCTGTCAGCAGTGTTTGTATGGTCCCGTGAGGGTCGACGAACTCCCACTCGCTGGTTGTCCGCAGTGTTGAATAATACCCCGTAGCAATTATATTGGGTTGATTTGCCGCATAGACAATTTGTAACATGTTTTCGAGCTGCTGTGTGTCTTGGTCCAGGGCTCTCATCAGGGTAGGTAAACGTGCTTGCATGCCTTGGGGATCCTGCAAGGCCTCATATAACCACTCTTCCAGACTGCTGGCTCGTTGACACGCCATCGCGAGAAGAAAGCGGTGTTCGATACGGATTAACTGTTCCGGGTACAGCTTGTGGGGTTTCGTGAGGACTTTTTCGCGCACCCCCGCTTTACCGAAGTCATGAAGAAGGGCGGCGTAGCGTAATTCTCGGAGCTCGTCATCTTTGAATCGTACGCTAGCCCACGGGCCGTGGGTGACGCGCTCGACGCGCTGAGCAAGAGCCAGCGTGCCTTCCGCAACGCGAAAACTGTGACCCGAAGTGGTTGGATCACGTTGTTCAATTGCTGTTACAGATGCATGAACAAAGCCTTCAAACAGGCGATTGATCTCTTCATAGAGATTGCTTTTTTCTATGCTGACGGCAGCGAGTGAGGCTAGGGAGTGTAGGAGGTACGTATCGTCCTGATTAAAGGGGAGTACCTCCGACGCAACACTCGGGTCTCGCAATGGCTTTCCAGCCGATGGCTTACGATTAATCAGTTGGAGCACTCCAAGCAATTTGTTATCACGATTGAGGAGCGGAATACCGACGATGCTCTTGGTATGATACCCAAAACGTTCGTCGAAACTCCTATCGTGTTGGACCGTGTCGTCTGTTGTGAGGGCGTATGCATCATCGATGACAAGAATCTGACAGGATTGGGCGACGGAACCCACGATACTTTCCAGTGATAACGGTAAGAGACTTTCCGTCCAAGGGGCGTCTATGCTGTCGTTTTGAGCTAACGCTAAGCGAATACATGCCTCGCCGTATGCCTCGGAGGCCATCAGGTAGAGCGAACCTGCATCAGCTGCGACGAGTTGACGGGCACGTGAAAGAATCATGGTGAGTAAGCGTTGGGGATCACGCTCTGCGGAGAGGGCTATACCGATTTCATGCAAGCTTTGGAGGGCCAGCTCTCTGCGAAGTTTTCCTGGCTCCAGGTGGTACCGTTCACGGAGCCAGGTTTGGGCGGTCAGCATAGCACGTCCGAGGGCTTCAGCGTTCGTTGTTGCTTCTATGGGGACAGGAATCCAAGCCCCAGGAGGTGGAATGTCCTTCCGTGCCCATACTCCCGTCCAGCCAGTGGGTAAGTCCTCGATGAGAAAATGGGGGAGGCAAACAACTAACCCCCTCGGTAAGGGGGGGGAAGGAAGCTGTGCAGAGACGTCGGTAAAATCAATACCGATGGTGTGGGCAACTGCAACAGCCTCAGGTGGGGCGACAAGTATACAATCATGGGTTATGTTGTCATCGTCAGTCGTCAAATGCATTGCGAGGTTCATGGCACCCATTGCAGAGTTTTCCTCTGTTGCTATGTATTCACTGGAAAATTGCCCCGCCTTGTCTCAAGAATATACCTTCCTATACAGGACGATGTAACCTTATAAGGTTCTTTATTCGACAGGTTGGCGCACCCAGTGTATCGGTTTGAAATATGGAAAACTTAACGTGGATAGTGAGAGATCAGTGTATATTAGTAGTGAAAAAATGGCGAAATTTGTGAGCTACCCCGCAGAGTATTGGCGATGGGATACGTGTGTCCCACATGATATCCTGGCATACTGCTTGTGAGAATGCTCAGACGTTGCCTTTGGATGGATGGAGGATTATCAATGGCACAACAGGAGAGTACACAGCGTGATGAGGCTTTACAAATGCTTCTCCAGTCGCTCGAACCGTTGCATCTAGGTCCGTTGTGGACGCGGTATCGCGAGATGCTGACTCCTACACCACAAGGTAAAGCGCAACCTCATTGTTGGCCCTATGCCACGCTACGGCCGCATTTGCTCCGTGCAGGCGAGCTTGTGAGTACTCGAGAGGCCGAGCGTCGAGTATTTATGTTATTGAATCCGGGTTTGGCTGGTCAGGCAGCTGCGACGCCAACACTGTTCGCTGGGATGCAATTAATTTTGCCGGGCGAAATTGCACGGGCACACAGGCATACACCGTCTGCATTGCGCATTATTGTCGAAGGCAAGGGCGCGTATACTGCTGTTGATGGTGAGCGATGCGTGATGGAACCTGGGGATTTGATTTTAACTCCCGCATGGTCATGGCATGATCATGGGAATGAGACAGACGAACCGATGATTTGGCTTGATGGTTTGGATTTGCCAATGGTCACAGCTCTTGACGCTATTTTTACTGAACATCCCTCGAATGAACAATGGGAGCGTACGAAGCCGGATGATGAGAACACACGATTGTATAGCCAACCAGGCTTACAGCCAGCCATCCTGCCGCACCCTCCTACTTATTCGCCATTGCTGAATTACAAATGGTCACGTACAGTAGCGGCTCTGGCTGCTATGCCGGAATCAGCTGCAACGCCCTACGATGATGTGTTGTTACACTATACGAATCCTCACACTGGGGGGCCAGTGCTTCCCACGATGGGTTGTACGGCCCAATGGCTGCGTCCCGGGGGCCATACCCAGGCGCATCGTCATGCCAGTAGCAGTGTCTATCTTGTCATTACAGGGCAAGGGTTCAGTGTGATTAACGGTAAGCGCTTTCCCTGGGAGCAAGGCGATGTTTTTGCCATTCCTTCCTGGGCCTGCCACGAACATGCCAATGGGTCAGCATCGGAGGAAGCTGCGCTCTTTGCGTTTACGGATGCTCCGGTTATGCAGGCGTTGGGATTGTATCGCGAGGAACCCTATTCTCAGCATGGGGGGCATCAACCCATCAACACATGAACTCATGGTGTGTGTCATTGTCCGACCCGATAGCTTCCGGTATGCCGAGTGTCGAGGACGATTTCTTCGACAGACGAGAGAGTAGCACGGTTATATTATCTGGGCCGCCTTCTGCATAGGCGGCTTCGATTAACCGTTTACAATGGCTTGGCTCGTCACCTTCGCCCATGAGAATAGCTTTTATCGTCTCATCTGCGACGTAGGATGAGAGTCCATCGGAACACAATAACAGGTAATCGCCATCCTCAAACGTATGTGTTGAGATTTCTGGATACACGGCTTTTTCCTGTCCGAGAGCTTGCAAAATGATATGGCGGCCCGGATGGGTTTCGGCTTCTTCGGTCGTAATTTGTCCTCTTTCCAGCAACATATTGATTAAGGTTTGATCTTCAGTCAATAAGGTAAGCTCGGAATCGCGCAGGCGGTAGGCACGGCTATCACCGACTTGGGCGATGGTCATGACTCCCTCTCCAATATGAATGGCGGTCAAGGTTGAGCCCATACGTATTTTGTCTTCAGTATTCTCGATATGCTGGCAAATACTGGTGTGTGCTTGATCAACAGCTTCAAGTAGCCATTCGGTGGTGGTGGCGTACGTTTCGGTCATATCGTAGAGGGCATGTACGATTGCCTCTACCGCAATATAGCTGGCGATTTCACCGTATTCATACCCACCGAGTCCATCGGCGACAACCAAAATGGTGCCGTTTTCACCTACCTCGTGTGTGAGAAGCTCTGTTGATACATTGTTATCGTGTACACCGATAATTTTTCGAGTTAAATCGGCAACAATAAAGTGGTCTTCGTTGTTTCCACGGACTAAACCTGGGTCTGAAATACCGAAGAAAACGAGGTGAACTCCTGGAGTGCTCATACGGTTATTTCCTGTTCGCGAAAGGCTTCGAAATCTTTTTTATTCACGGCTTTATTATAGGCCTCATCCCCGGTGATGAGCTTTTCGTCCACTAAACGGCGCAAGGCATGATCCAAGCTTTGCATCCCCATCAAGGCTCCTCCCTGGATGACATTAATAATCTTGTCGGTTTTTCCTTCGCGAATCATATTCGCCACGGCTGGCGTGTTGATCAGGATCTCAAGAGCGGCGAGTCTTCCTTTGC
>CAJIAL010000290.1_pt1 | contig 26305 bp, 23 predicted proteins | sample 9199091 | NCBI WGS metagenome assembly CAJIAL01 (sample SAMEA7708270, study PRJEB35096) | sediment metagenome | biome: marine neritic benthic zone biome [ENVO:01000025]; feature: sediment [ENVO:00002007]; material: shallow marine sediment [ENVO:03000034] sea grass bed [ENVO_01000059] ... | reverse complement strand
CCGTCACCTATGGTTTGGAGGACCTACGCATTAGTGATCTCGATCAGAGCGCCTCGGATTTACTGGAAGACCAAGAAGGCTCACAGCTGGTCAGTGCGATGACGCCGCGTATTGTCCGGGATTCTCGGAACAACCGTTTTAATCCCTCTGGGGGGTCAGTGAATAGTGTCGAGGTCGAGGTCGCTGGTCTCGGTGGGGAGAGTCGTTTTTACAAGATCATTGGCGATTCGACGTGGTACTATCCGCTCCCGTTTGCCCTGACGGGTTTTGTACGGGCTCGAATTGGCTTTGCTACGGGATATGGTGGGGAAAATCTTCCGATTTCCGAGCGGTTTTTTCTCGGTGGCCCTACCACGGTGCGCGGTTTTGATTTTCGTGAAATTGGTCCCGAGGATTTAGAAGGGAATCCGTTAGGTGGCACCTCGCTTATGCAGTTCAACCTGGAGTTTGGGAAGAGCGTTGGGCGTATGCTTCGTGTGGTCGCGTTTCTGGACGCCGGCAACGTGTACGATGAAGACAATAAGTTTGATTTTGGGCAATTGCGCCGAAGTGCTGGATTTGGGGTGCGCGTGCTCACACCTGTTGGCCCGATCCGCTTGGATTGGGGGTTCAAGCTTGATCGCCGTTCAGGCGAGAGTGCTGTCGAACTCGGCTTCCTCTTGGGTAGTTTTTAATTTCAGGAGTTGTGGTAGACTCCGCCCGCATTTATCATAGAGAGCAAAGCCAGGCTGAAGGCTATGGTTGGAGGACTGAGAGACAATATGGAGTCTGATATGTGTAGAGGGAAACGTCGGATGCGGCGAGGTGGTTTGGTGCTGGGACTTGTGGCGCTGCTCATGCTTGGGGGACAGGCGTATGCTCAGCGGGGCTTGAAGATTGCCATCGTCGATCTGCAGGCTGTGTTGGATAGCTCCGTACGGGGGAAGTCCGCCAAAGATAACTTGAGAAAGCTGGGTCTTGAACTGCAGGAGCAGATCAAATCCAAACGGGCTTTTAAAGAGAAACGCGAGACTGAGCTGCAACAACTCCGGACAGAGATGCGGACGCAAAGCCCGTTACTGAATGAGAAAGCACGTGTTGCCAAGCAAGAAGCCTTTCGCAAAAAAGCCCGGGAATTGAAACGGTTTATTGATGATACGAACAATTTTATCGAAGATGCCATGCAGGAGTTCCGTGAGAAAGAAGCCGTGGAGACACGGCGGCTCCTGGTCGAAGTGCGTAGGATTGTTCAGGAAGTCGGAAAACAGGAAGGCTATACCCTGGTACTTGAGGGCAACGAAAGCGCTGCGCTCGTCCTCTATAACGAAAAATCCATTGATATTACCCCGAAGGTCATTCAGCGCTATGACCAATCCTCAGCTGCGAAGCGCTGAGTGGCGGGAGCCTCTGCTATGCGCGTGACCCTTGGTGAGCTGGCGCGTTTGCTGGAGGGCGATGTTGTGGGTGAGGGAGAGATCGTCATCCACGGGTTCGCCCCCCTCGAACACGCGCAAGTTGGGGAACTTTCCTTTGTGTCAGATGACAAAAATGCCGCCCGTTTAAGCACGTCACAGGCCAGCGCAGTTCTTGTGGATGCGCAACGCCTTGTTGATCGCCCTGCTATTCGTGTCAGGGATCCTTACCTGGCATTCATCACGTTGTTGGAGCACTTTTTCCCTCCCCAACACCCTGCGTGGGGTCTTGATGCACGAGCTATCCTCGAGTCGGATGTGCAGGTTGGAGCGCATGTGCACATCGGGCCATACGCGGTGATCGCTCATGGCGCGCGTCTGGGCAATCGTGTCGTGATCTATCCCGGCACATACGTCGGCGCGGGTTGTGAGATTGGCGATGATTGTGTGCTCTACGCGAATGTGAGTCTGTATCCTCATGTCAGTCTTGGTCACCGGGTTGTGGTGCATAGTGGCGCGGTGATTGGAGCCGATGGCTTTGGGTTTTATCCACAATCGGATGGTTCGTATCGGAAGATTCCGCAGATCGGCCGTGTCGTGATTGCGGATGACGTCGAGATTGGGGCGAATACCTGTGTCGACCGGGCGATGCTTGGTGATACGATCATTGCAGGCGGTGCCAAACTTGATAATCTCGTCCAGGTCGGACATAACACAGAAGTGGGAGCCCATGCCGTACTTGCCGGTCAGGTAGGCCTCTCCGGTAGTGTGCGAGTGGGGGCGCGCGTGCGTATGGGGGGGCAAGTTGGCGTGGCCGATCATGTCCATATTGGCGAAGGGGCGACGCTGATGGCGCAGTCCGGGGTACCCTCGGACGTCGCGCCTGGCGCGACGGTCTTTGGCACGCCGGCGATGCGCAGTACGACGTTTAAACGCATGCATCTCTATAGTCAGCGGCTTGGTGAGCTGTTTCAGCAGGTGAAGCACCTGCAACGCCGTCTGGCGGAACTGGAAGAACGGGAGAAGAGGCCGTGATTGCACTGGGACCGGAAGACATCGCCGCGTTACTACCGCATCGGTACCCATTCTTGCTGGTAGATCGCGTCCTGGAAGTTGTCCGTAATGAGTATGCTATCGGTCTCAAGAACGTGACGCTCAACGAGCCATTTTTTCAAGGCCATTTTCCGACGTATCGCGTCATGCCTGGCGTATTGATTTTGGAAGCGATGGCGCAAGTCGGCGGTGTCCTGGTCTACTATTCGTCCGATGCGGTCTCCCTTGACAAAATTCCGCTGTTCACCGGTATTGATCGCGGGCGTTTTCGCCGCCAAGTGGTGCCGGGGGATCAACTTCGACTCCATTTAGAGATTCTGCGGCAGCGCGGACCGTTATGGCGTTTTCGCGGCCGCGCATTTGTCGATGATACATTGGCGGCTGAGGCCGAATTGCAGGCGGTGCTTGCCGATCCCCCCCAATCAGGAACGCCGCAGTGATGAGCCGTATCGACCCTCGCGCGATAGTGCACCCGACGGCGGAATTGGCGGACGACGTCACCGTGGGCCCTTATGCTATTCTTGGGGAAGACACGCGTATAGGAGCGGGCACAACAATCGGACCGCATGTCGTGCTTGAGCGCTGGACCACCATTGGTGCTCGTTGCCGTATCGGGGCACACGCGGTGTTAGGAGGGGACCCGCAACACCTGGGCTACACGGGGGAACCGAGTTACTTGCAGATCGGCGATGATAACGATATTCGGGAGCTTGTTGTCATCCAGCGCAGCGCCACGCCAGGGAAGAGCACGAGTATCGGATCGCATAATTTTATTATGGCGCAGGCGCATGTGGCTCACGACTGCCGGTTGGCCGATTCCACGGTGATTGCGAGTTTGGCGGCTCTCGCCGGCCACGTCGAAGTCGAGGATGGGGCCATGGTCGGCGGAGCTACGGGTATTCACCAATTCGTGCGTATCGGTGCGTACAGCATGGTTGGGGGGAGTTCCCGGTTGAGTCAAGATGTCCCACCATATATGTTGGTAGCGGGCAATCCTGCAACGGTGCGAGGCTTGAATGTCGTCGGCTTGCGCCGACACGGTTTTCAGCCGCATCAGCGTCGTGAATTAAAAGCTGCGTATCGTCTCCTCTATCGCTCCGGCTTGAATGTGAGTCAAGCCCTTGCTACAATACGGCGCCAGTCGGGCTCCAGTGCTCTAGTGACGCGCTTGGTGCACTTCATCGAAGGCTCGAAGCGAGGTATCTGTTCGCAAGCTGCGGCGTCTCACCAGCAGCACGATTGCTGAGTGCCTGTCACCTGGCACACTCGCCAATCGCCGCGTATTTTCCAGCATCATATTTTTCATACATACAGGCGGGGGCAAGACGCTCCAGCCCCTGATGTCGATGTATGCCCGAGGAACAATGGGAGCGACGATGCAGAAGGTCAGAGCCGGTGTCGTGGGTACCGGGCAAATGGGGCAATACCACGTGGGGATCTATAGTGAACTCTACGATGTCGAGCTGGTCGGGATTGCCGAGAGCGACCGTCTCCGTGGATTGAGTGTGGCGGGAAAATATAATACGGCATTGTATGATGATTATCGCGATCTCATGGGGCGCGTGGATGTCGTCAGTATTGCCGTACCCACCTCGTTACACTACGCCGTGGCCAAAGAGTTCCTCGAAGCCGGTGTCCACGTCCTGTTGGAAAAGCCGATCGCGCATACCATGGAAGAGGCGAGTGAGTTGTTCCGTATTGCCGAAACTCATGACGTGGTGCTGCATATCGGGCATGTCGAGCGTTTTAACGGCGCGATTCAAGAACTCAAAAAAATCGTGCAGGAACCATGGCTCATTGAGAGTCGCCGGCTTGGTCCGTTTGTCCCGCGCATCAAGGATGACGGTGTCATCCTTGATGTGATGATCCATGATATCGATATCATTCTGAATCTCGTCGGCTCGCCGATTCGTCGTATCGACGCGTTGGGGAAGTCGATCTCCTCGGATCGCGAAGATCTGGCGAGTGTGCAAATTTGTTTTCAGAACGGTTGTATTGCGAACATTATTGCCTCACGGTCAACCGAGATTAAGATTCGTACCATGGCGATCACCCAGCGCGATGCGTATATTTTGCTCGATTACACCGACCAGGATATCCGCGTGCACCGTCAAGCGTCATCAGAGCATATTGTCACCCGCGGCGCCTTACGCTATAAGCAGGAATCGCTGATCGAGCGCATCTTCGTCCATAAAGACAATCCGTTGAAGCTCGAAATCAAACATCTGATTGATTGCGTGACGCAGGAGGCAACGCGGGTCGTCTCCGTCGACGAGGAACTCCGCTCGCTACAAGTCGCGCTCCAGATTCTCGAAACCCTCGAGAAAGACGGTTTAATGTAGACGGAGCTTGGTGTGCAGCATTTTGGGATGATTGCCGGGGCCGGAGACTTCCCGGTGATAATTGCTCGGCAAGCATCTCGTGAGGGGTGGCCGTTACCGACGGTAGCGCTGTCGGCCCAAATTGCTGCTGACCTCACCCCTTATTGCCCTACGCTGGTGCAGTGCAGTCCTGGGCAGCTCTCCAAAATTCTCCGTGTTCTTCGCCGGCACAGTGTCCGCCAGGTCGTGATCGTTGGCAACATCCACAAGCAGTTTTTATTTCACAAACCGCGCTTGGATTTACGTGCAGTCCGCGTGCTTCGCCGTGTGCGGGATTATCGTGACAGCGCACTCTTTGAGGCAATTAGTGCGGAGTTGGCCCGCGAAGGGGTCGAAGTTGTGCCGCAAACACGTGTGCTTGGGCACCTACGCACGCCAGAGGGCGTTTTGGGAGCACGGCAGCCAAGCCTGCGTGAATGGGAGGATATCGCCTATGGGTTTGCCCAGGCCAAGCAGATTGTTGCGATGGATATCGGGCAAACACTGGTCGTGCGGCATCGTACGGTACTCGCCGTGGAGGCTGTTGAGGGCACGGACGCTGCAATCCGCCGTGGATGCGAGTTTGGCGGACGCGGCAGTGTGGTGGTCAAAGTCAGTCGCCCCCAGCAGGATCTCCGTTTTGATGTGCCGACGGTTGGTCCGCAAACGCTCCATGAAGTCATCGCGGGCCGGGCCACGGCGTTTGCAGTGGAAGCCGGTGCGACCTTCATGGTGTATCGCCCCCAGCTTATTGAGGTGGCAAACGCCCACCGCATTGCCTTGGTGGGGGTGTCGGAAGCGCTTATCCAGCAGATGACAACATAAGGACCTGTACAATGGCCTGTGATGTCTGGGGGAATGAAGCTTCGTTACTCGTGGTTGCTGGAGAGGCGTCAGGTGACCAGCACGGCGCGGCACTGGTCCAGGCCTTGGTGGCGCGGTTGCCTCGTCTGCACGTGTATGGTGTAGGGGGGGCACATATGCGTGCTGCAGGCGTGCAGACGTTATATGACCTTGAGGTGCTGAATACGATTGGGTTGGTTGAAGTGATGACGAAGATCCTGTCTGGCGTGCGCCTGGCACGTCGGCTAGTACGGGAAGCATTGCGCCGTGGGACGCGGGTGGTGGTGCTCATTGACGCGCCCGTGTTTAACGTCTTTCTTGCCCGGCAGGCGAAACGGGTCGGATTGCGGGTCATTTACTACATTAGCCCACAGGTCTGGGCGTGGCGCCGGGGGCGTATCACCAAAATCGCCCGACGTGTGGATACCATGCTGACGCTGTTCCCATTTGAAGTGCCAATGTATGCGGCTGCTGGAGTCCATGCCGCGTATGTTGGACACCCGGTGGTGGATCGAGTACGTGCAATTCCTGCTACTCCCCAAGTGAGGAAGCTGCTAGGGCTTCACCCTACACGGCCGGTCGTGGCGTTACTCCCGGGAAGCCGCCGGCATGAAATCCGCCGATTGTTACCACCAATGCTGGAAGCACTGCAGCGGATGATATCGCATGTCCCAGATATACACGGCGTTTTGCCACTTGCGCCGACAGTGATGCGACGCGAGATTCAACCATGGCTTGATCGCGTCACGGTGCCATTGACCATTGTTGAGGGCCAGAGCCTCGAGGCCTTGCGGGCGGCACAGGTTGCCTTGGTTGCGTCGGGCACGGCAACCCTCGAAGCCGGCCTGCTCGGCACACCCATGGTGGTGATGTACAAGGTACATGCTGCCACGGCGCTGTGTGCCAGACTGTTGCTACGCATTCCGTCTATCGGCTTGGTCAATATTGTGGCCGGTAAGGAAGTTGTGCCCGAGTTGCTTCAACATCAGGTACAACCTGAGGCGATTGCTGCACTTGCCCTCCGGTGGATACAAGAACCAGCAGAGCGGCAGCGGGTCGTACGCGAGCTGGCGTGTCTTCACGACATCATGGGAATGGAGGGAGGGGCGCAACGCGCGGCCGATCATGTTATGCGTTGGCTCACCTGTAGTGTCGGGGCGTCGGTCTCTCCAGGAACGACATAATGCATGTGTGGCATGGTGTGGCACGTAGGGGTCGCTTTCAACATCTAGTGCGGTACACCATAGCATGGTTGCTTCCCTGGCTCATTCGCGGACTTATCCTGACATTTCGTCCGGTGTATGTGCAGGAACACATTGTGCGCGGCGTGGCGCAATCGGGGCGGCCGTTGCTTCTGGCGTGTTGGCACGGTCGGATGTTCTGTTGCTTTCCGCTCTACCGTCGTTATCGTCTGGTGGCACTGGTGAGCCGGAGCCGTGACGGTGAATTGATCAGTCGGATCTTAGCGCGTTTGGGCATTGCAGCCGTCCGAGGGTCGAGCAGCCGGGACGGTGCGCGAGGTTTACTCGCACTCATCCATCAGATGCGTCAGGGGTATGTGGCTGTAGTAACGCCTGACGGCCCGCGCGGACCGTTGTATGCCGCGCAAGCGGGGGTTGTCATGGCGGCTGCACAAACGGGAGCGGTGATTGTACCGGTGACGTATAGCGCACGTTGGAAAAAGATTGTGCACACGTGGGATCGCTTTGTCATTCCGCTTCCGTGGTCACGGGTCGTGGTGATCTATGGCGAGCCGATTGCCGTGCCGGCAGGCGGGAGCGCGGACGTGCTCCAGGACAAACTGCAGGAGCTCGAAATGAGTTTGCGCCGTATTACGGAGATGGCCGACGGCTATTTTACGCGTGTCGAAACAGGGTGAGGGCTATACGATGTACGTCCTGTATTCGCTCGGTTTGTGCCTCGTTGGCCTTGTGAGTATGCCAATGCTTGTGTGGCGCAGTGTGCGTGGAGCCGCGTATCACCGCGATGCACTGGAGCGTTGGGGATATGGTGTCCGACAGCGAGCAAGTACTCTGCGGGACTGCGTTTGGTTTCACGCCGCTTCCGTCGGCGAAGTCCAAGGCTTGCAGCCGATTATCGCACGTATCCGGGAGGGTTTCCCGACGTTGCCAATTGTGTGCTCGACGTTTACCCCAACGGGGAAAATGATGGCCCAACGCCTGCTACCGGACGGCACTACAATCTTTCTCCTGCCGTTTGATTTCGCCTGGATTATGCGCCGTCTCGTACGGCACTTACGTCCGCGTGCTATCGTTGTACAAGAGACGGAACTTTGGCCGCACTTCTTGCGGGTTGCGGCCCAGCGGCGGGTGCCGGTTGTGGTGGTGAATGGCCGTTTGTCGCCACGGGCTTTCCGGCGGTATACCTGGTTTCGCGGATTCATGCGGCGTGTGTTGGCTGATGTCTCCCTCGTACTTGTGCAGTCCGAGGCAGTCGCAGGGCGTTTTCGGCATTTGGGCGTGTTAGATGAGCGTCTACACGTCGTCGGTAATACGAACATTGATCGGGGGCTCCTGGGCGTGAAGCACACGAGTGTCCCCGAGGACTTGGGCGAGATGTTGCACGGCAGGCCCGTGTTGGTTGCTGGCAGTACACATGATGGCGAGGAGGCACTTCTCTTGTCTATTTACCGTCGCCTCCGTGCCGTCTGTCCGGAACTCTGCCTCGTGCTAGCGCCGCGGCATATAGAACGGGCCGAGGCCGTCGCGCGTCTCGTGCGTGCGTCGCAATACCGTCCAGTGTACCGCTCGCGATGCCGTTCAGGAGCACTACCTATGCTTGGAGACGAGGATGTCGTGGTGTTGGATACCTTAGGTGAGCTGGCGACGCTCTATCGTCTCTGTATGCTCGCGTTTGTTGGTGGAAGTTTTGTGCCGATCGGCGGACATAATATTTTGGAGCCTGCCGTCTGCGCCAAGCCGGTATTCTTTGGGCCGCATATGTATCATTTTCCGGAACTCGCGACGATGTTGTGTGAGGCTGGTGGCGCCACACAAGTCCGGAATGCCGAGGAGTTATATGCCGGTATGGCGCGGATTCTCCAGTTTCCTGATGAGGGCAAATGCATGGGGCAGCGTGCGCGTGGTGCTCTCATGGCCAATCGTGGCGCACTAGAACAGACACAGCGTAGGGTGGCGACCATCCTGCAGGAACGTGTAGCATGGACATGATTGTGATGGGTGGAGTGCCCTGGCAGCAGACCCTCTATGCGTCAATGCGGGGTGAGAAGCGTCTCGGCGGGTGTACGCAGGCGTTCCTGGCGCTGGCATCACAGGGATACCGTGTGGCGCGTTGGGGGCATGCACTGAGCTATACGGCCGGACTGCGGCGGCAGCATCGATTACCGTGTCGGGTGGTGAGCATTGGGAACCTCACGCTCGGTGGGACGGGGAAAACGCCACTCACGCTGTGGATGGCGCGCTGGTTCCAGCACCAAGGCTGGCGTGTGGCGGTCTTGAGTCGTGGGTATGGCGGGTACGGTACCGGTGAGACGCGTGTGGTGTCGGAGGGACGGGGGCCGGTCTGCTCGTGGTCTGAGGTGGGCGATGAGCCGTATCTACTGGCGCAAGAACTGCCTGGAGTGCCAGTGCTCGTTGGGGCGTGCCGTGTGCTGAGCGGGCGGGTGGCCTGCGAGCAATTTGGCGCGCAAGTAGTCCTGCTCGACGACGGTTTTCAGCATCGTGCGTTACAGCGTGAGATGGATATGGTGCTGATTGATGCGACGAACCCCTTCGGGCATGGCGCCCTGGTACCGCGTGGGAATCTTCGTGAACCGTTGGCGGTCTTGCGTCGCGCTAGTGCCTTGGTTCTGGCACGCACGGAACTGGCAGGCGAAACACTTCCGGGGCTGATCACGCAGCTCCGCCGATGGCACGGACAGCGCCCGATTTACCACATGCAAACGGTAGTAGAAGCGCTGTGGCATGTTGGAGACCAGCGGTGCGAGGACGTGACCGTGTTGCACCGCCAGCGTGTCGTGGCGTTCGCCGGGATTGGGAATCCAGACGCGTTCGCCGCAACGCTGCAACAGCTTGGGTGTGAGGTGGCGGCGTTGCTGGTTTTTCCTGATCATCATCGCTATACAGTTGCTGATTGGCGGGCGATTCTTGATCTCGCGCGACAGTATGGAGGAGAATGTGTGGTGACGACCACCAAAGATGCCATCCGTCTGGAGTCCACGTGGCGAGCATCGATACCGCTGTATACGGTGCGGATCGATGTGACGTTTGCCCACGACGAAAAACCGTTGACAACACAATTACAGGCGCTTCTGGATGATGCGGGCTCTGGCGCATAATGCACTTTACAGTCTCTTTGTGGGGTGCTTTACCTGCCTCGCTAGCCTACCAAGGCCTATAGCCTACTGGCTCGGCGCACGGCTCGGAGATGTCGCCTACCTCGTTTTGCCAGGTCGTCGGCGGATCACCATACAAAATCTGCTCTTGGCCTTGGGGGATACGACGGCTCCTGTGGCATGCCGCCGCCTGTCGCGGTCGGTATTCCGCACGTTGGGATGGCATCTCGTTGATTTTAGCCGTTTACGCTTTCTCACCAGAGAGCGGTTTACGCGTATGTGTGCTGTTGAGGGAATTGAGCGTGTCCACGCACTCTTGCAACGTGACAAAGGCTTACTGATACTCTCGGCACATTTTGGCAGTTGGGAGTTGTCACCTGCAGTGGCGTTATGCCTCGATACGCCCTTCCACGTCATCGCCCGGCCGCCGGATCTCGCGGCATTTCGTCGTGTGGTTGAGGATCATCGGCGCCGGTGTGGTTTCCATACCATTGCTCGTGCTGAGGCCCTGGCTGCGAGCGTGCAAGCGCTGCGTCGAGGGGAAGCGGTTGCCGTCTTGATGGATCAAAGCAGCCTACGCCGTGAAGCGGTCGAGGTGGAATTTTTTGGTGTGAAGACGTTTACGTCGAAAGGCCCTGCGCTCATGGCGCTGCGCACGCATTGTCCGGTGATCAGTGCGTTTTTGGTGCGTGAGGCTCCGGGACGGCATCGGCTCATATTCGGTGAGGAAATTCCGGTCAAGGCCACGGGGGATCTCCGCCGGGACATTGCAGAAACGACCCGTACCTTTAATCGGGTCATCGAGTCGATGATTCGCCGTTATCCCGATCACTGGTTCTGGCTCCACCGGCGCTGGAAGCAACGCCCCGTGTCACGCAAGCGCACGGCGCAGGAGACGCGCTGACACATCGCGCACTATGGGTGTGTGGTACAAACAACGCACGGTTTTCGACATGTGACGGAAGCCACTGATATAAAGGGGAGGTCATGCGCATCGCGCTCGTCCACATGCGTCATGCAGAGACTGGCGGGACTGAACGCTATCTCAATCACATGGCGGCGCATCTGGCTACCGTGGGGTACGACGTGACGATTGTGTGTCGTCGGCATGCGGCGGCGCCGCACCCTGCGGTGCGGTTTGCGGTCTTGCATCAACCGGCGTTGGGACACGCGCAGCGTATGCGGGTGTTTGCCAAGGCGGTTGCACGCCACGTGGAGCAGACGCCGTATGACCTCGTTTTTGGTCTCGGGAAGACCTGGCCGCACGATGTGGTGCGTTTAGGTGGCGGGTGTCATCAGAGCTGGATGGAGCTTGGGCGTGAGGTGTTACCGCAGTGGATGGGCCTACAGTTCGATCGACAGTGGTTCAAGATGCGGCTGGCGTTGCGGCTGGAGGCCCAGGCGCTGACCCATGGGCGTGTGGCGCACATTCTGACCAACTCGCACATGGTCAAGGCTGATGTGATGAATCGGTATAGCATTGCCCCGGAACGCATCGCGGTCGTCCATAATGGCGTGGATCTGGAGCGGTTTCATCCGCGCCATCGTTCCGGAGCGCGACACACCCTCCGGCGCTTGTGCGGTTTCGAGGATGAGCATGCCGTCGTGCTTTTTCTCGGTACCGGGTACTATCGCAAAGGCTTGGACCGTCTCTTACGGGCCTTTCCGGCTCTCTTGCACGAGCGCCCTGAGGCCCGTCTGCTTATCGTGGGGCGGGATGGACAGCTGCGGCGGTGGCAGATGTTCGCTGAACGCCTCGATGTGGCACCGTATACCTGTTTCCTCGGTGGACGACAGGACGTGGAAATGTGCTACGGTATGAGCGATCTCTACGCCTTACCCACGCGGTATGACCCGTTTGCGAACACGACGCTGGAAGCCCTTGCCAGTGGTTTACCAGTCATCACCACAGAGACGAACGGTGGGTCTGAGGTGATGCAGGATGGTGTGCATGGTGCCATCTTGAGTGGCAAGGATGACGATGATGGGTTGCTCCAGGCGTTACTACACTGGACGGAGCCGCACGCGCGTGAGCGGGCGGCACAGGCCGTGCGTGTGCAAGCGGAGGGCTACAGTGTGGCGCGCGAATGTGAGGCCAGTACTGCTGTACTTCTGGAGGTTGCCGCGGCGAAGCGGTGAGGGGTGGAGAGCTGCAGGTGCGTATTTTGGTGATACAAACAGCTTTTCTTGGTGATGTCGTGCTGACTCTACCACTTGTTGAGGCCCTCCACACGTGTTTTCCCGGTGCGCATCTTACGATGTTGACCACGCCGGCCAATGCGCCGATACTCGATGGCCAGCCCGGTGTGGATACGATCATGACGTACGACAAGCGTGGTGCGCAGCAAGGCGTGCGGGGCATGTGGGCCTTGGCACGACGAGTGCGCGCTCAAGGCTACGATGTTGTGGTGTCCCCGCATCGTTCCATGCGTTCGGCGGTGTTGGCGGCATACAGTGGGAGTCCGCAACGCATTGGTTTTGCACAGTGGGGTACGCGCTGGGCGTATACTGCCACCGTGCCACGGCCTGTGGCGGCGCATGAAGCCGAGCGTAACGTGCAGCTCATACAGGCCTTACAGCCTGCACAGCCCCCAGCGTCGTCACGACTCACGTTACGCATTGCGCCCGAGGCCCACAAGCAGGCCGACAGTTTTTTTGCTGCTGCTGGCATTACAGGGAATACGATGCTCGTCGGGATCATTCCTGGTTCGCAGTGGGGCACGAAACGCTGGCCGGCAGAGCGTTTTGCTGCGCTGGTGGAGCGTGTGACGATACGGACCAATACGCGCTGCGTCCTGTTTGGTGCCCCTGGGGATCGGGCTATTGCCGAGGCCATCACCGCTGCGTGCCGTAGGCCGGTGCTTGACCTCATCGGCCACACGGATTTGCAAGCATTGCCGGCGTACCTGGACCGGTGTACAGTCGTAGTGAGTAACGATACCGGCCCGATGCATATTGCAGCTGCCCTGGGTAAGCCGATCGTCGCCCTCTATGGACCGACCACTGCGGCGATGGGTTTCACACCATATGGTGTCCTGTGGGAAGAGATGAGTGTGCCGCTCCCCTGCCGCCCCTGCAATGCCCACGGGCCGCACCGCTGTCCTTTATCGCACTGGCATTGTATGCTGGACGTATCTGTCGAACAGGTGATCGCCGGTGTGGAGCGCCTGTTACAACGGACGCATCATGCCGGCGAAAGGGCGCCATGAAAATCGTGCAACTCGATTCGCAACGCTCGTGGCGCGGTGGCGAACAGCAGGTGCTGTACCTATCGCAGGCGTTACAGGCCCGAGGTTATGACAATGTCATTGTGTGTCAGCCGCAGAGTGCGCTCTCGCAGCGTGCGACCGACGCTGGTTTGCCGACGTGGACTTTGCGTATGCGTCATGAGGTCGACCTCGCTGCCGCCTGGCGTTTGGGACGGTACCTTAAACAGCGGCGGGTTGATGTCCTCCATATGCATACGCCGCACGCGCATACGATTGGACTGCTGGCGCGCCGTGTGGCGCCTGGTGTGCGTCTCGTGGTATCCCGGCGCGTCGATTTTGCCCCGATTCGTCATTGGGGCAGTCGCTGGAAGTACCATGCCGCAGGGGTCTATTATCTGACGGTGTCGGACGCTATCCGACACGTACTCCTAACGAGCGGTATTCCGGCGGAGCAGGTCCAGACGATTCATAGCGGTATTGACGTGACACGTGGCGATGCCGTGCCCGATGCCGTCGCTCTCTTTCCTGAGGGGACTCGGGTGATTGGCGCGGTGGGCCATCTCGCCGGTCACAAGGGGCATGCGTATCTCTTGGAGGCGACCCGTTACTTGCTCCACGATGAGCCGGACGTTGGCGTGGCTATTATTGGCAGCGGCGATTTGCTGCCAGATCTGGAGGCACAAGCCGCAGCTTTGGGTATTGCCGAACGCGTACGTTTTCCCGGATTTCGGCACGACGTCATGGCGCTCATGCGTCAGTTCGAAATTTTTGTCATGCCGTCGTCACTTGAAGGTCTCGGGACCTCTGTCCTCGATGCGATGGCATTGGGAAAGCCCATAGTAGCGACGCGTGCCGGAGGCATTCCGGAAGTGGTGCATGATGGGGTGACGGGACTGCTGGTGCCACCGCGTGATCCGGTAGCGCTGGCGCGGGCCATGCGTGAGATGCTGCGACGTCCGGAGCAGGCGAAGCAATTCGGCGCGGCCGGGCGGGGACGCGTCGCGCGATATTTTACCGCGACGCGTATGGCCGACCGTACGTTGCAAGTCTATCAGCAATTGGTCGATGGGGTTCCTGTAGGAGACGTGTGTGCTTGAGCAGCTGCGGCATATTCTGGTTATTCGGTTGAGTTCGCTGGGCGACATCATGCTCACCACACCGGTACTCCGTTTATTGCGTGATCACTGTCCTAATGCCCGTATTGATGTCCTCGTCAAAGCTGCGTATCATGATCTGCTGCGTGCTCACCCGTGCGTGGACCGCGTGCTACTCATGTCGGAGCGTCAGTCTATGGCCACAACGCTCCGCACCGTGCGCCAGACGCACTATGATGTGGTGTTGGACTTACATCGCACGTTTCGCAGTCGCCTGGTGTATTGGGGCGTCGGGGCACGCCGCCGCTTAGCCTACAACAAACATACCTGGCGGCGAGCGCTCTTGGTGCATGGTCGTTGGAATACGCTGCAGACTGTGCCGCCGATTCCCGCTCGTTACGCCGTGCCGCTCCGGCGTTTGGGGATTCGTGCACCGCTGCCCGAAGTGTCTATGGAGGTTGACGCTGCAAGCTCTGCGGCCATCCGGGACTATCTGAGGCGGAACTTTCCACCGGGGCTCGAGCAGCCGTTATTGGCCGTGGCGCCTGGGGCACGGTGGCCCACGAAACGGTGGCTGACCGACCGCTTTGCGCGTGTGGCGCAGGAGCTTGCGTATCAGCGTGATGCCGCTGTTGTGTTGCTGGGCGATGCCGGCGATACAAGCCTGGCCCGGACTATCTGCAGCCAGCTTCGCGTGCCGGTGCTGGACTGTACCGGCCGACTTGCTCTCATGCAGACTGCTGCGTTACTTCAGCGCTGTCAATTATTGGTGTGTAACGATTCCGGACTCATGCATATGGCGACTGCCTTGCAGATACCGGTCGTGGCGATTTTCGGTCCAACAGTGCGAGAATTTGGGTTTTATCCTATGCAAGAGCAGGCCCGGGTGTTGAGCCATCCTTTGGCCTGCCGCCCTTGTAGCACGAAAGGGGCGGTCCGATGCCCGCGTGGGCATCACGAGTGTATGGAGGAGGTCACGACGAAGCAGGTGTTGACTGCTGCGATGCAGCTGTGGGAAGGAGTGACGGGGTGACGACGCTGTTGTTTGAAGTCGGCCATTTGTATCACCTTGCGGCCTTTGAGCCGCTCTATCACATCTTTCGACGTGATCCGCGCTATGAGATCGCTTTTACCTGCTCCTACGACGCCGAGCGCCGACTCGGCGTGTTTAACCGCTCCTTACGGCAAGAAATGGAAGACCGTTTACGGGCGGAGGGGCGGACGGTTGCCGATGATACACGCGGCTTTGATGTTGTGATTGTCGGAGATACCGATCGCAATCCGGAGCGGTACGGTCCCGCCCTGCTATGCTTTGTGAACCATGGCACGGGCATCAAAAATATTCTCTATCGTAACCTCCGCACCCAGGAGAACACGCGCTACCAAATCTTTGTCGAGGGGCCATACCGCGCCGAGAAGATTCACACGGCTGGTGTTACGGGATGCTCCGCGGTGCATACGGTCGGCTTGCCTAAGTTAGATCCGCTCTTTTGGCCCGAGTATCCGTCGCGTGCTCAGATCCTCCACCGACTCGGTCTTGATCCCGCCAAACCGACCGTGCTGTTTGCCCCGACGTATAAGCCGACGTGTATCGATGTGGTGCGTGATGATATCGTTGATGCGACGCGGGAGTACAACCTCATCATCAAGCTGCATCAGTACAGTTGGCGGGGGAAATATGCCCCGCACTGGCATCACAAGATCTATGAGCGCGCCGTGGCGCGTGCGTCGCATGCGGTGTTGATTCCGGTCGATGACTATAATATCGTGCCGTATCTGCATGCCGCAGATACGTTGGTCAGTGAGGCGTCGAGCACCATGTTTGATTTTGTCGCGCTGGACAAAACGGGCGTGATCGTCGTGTTGCCGCATGAGACCTTACGGCATCACGACGGCGAGCCGCTTCTGTCCGAGGACCCACAGCATTTTCTTGCCGGGGCATTTGTCCATATGCGCCATCCTGACGAGCTGCGTGGAGCCATCGCCGAGGCGTTGCGGGATGATCCTACGCGGCGAGCCAAGGCGCGGCAGTATCGTGACCATTTCTTTTTCGGGCTCGATGGCCACGCCTCACAACGCATGAAAACCGTGGTCGAACAGTTGCTCGCTGAGGGCATCCACGCGAATTATCCGTAAGTGTGACGTAGGCACGGAACATATGGTGGACGACATCGCTCGTATACTCCACGAGAGTGCAGCACTGAAGCAGCAGGTTGCGGCAACACAGGCTGCCGCGATTCGCGCCATGATTACTATGGTGAGTGAAAGCCTCCAACGTGGCGGGAAACTTTTGTTGTGTGGCAACGGGGGGAGTGCCGCCGATGCACAGCATTTGGCGACCGAGTGTATGGTGCGTTTGCAGGCTGAACGCCGTCCACTTCCAGCGATAGCGCTTACCACCGACACCTCGTTGCTGACAGCCGCGGGGAATGACTGGGGATTCGAGACCATATTTGCGCGGCAGGTTGAAGGCTTAGGGCAAGCGGGCGATGTTTTGTTAGCGTTGAGTACGAGCGGGACTTCGCGCAATGTCCTACGCGCAGTCGAGATGGCGCAGTGTCGTGACATTCGTACGATCGGTTTGCTGGGCCATGATGGTGGCGCTTTGCGGGAGTGTGTGGACCTGGCTGTGGTTGTCCCATCTTCCAACACCCAACGTATTCAGGAAGTCCATATCACGATTGGGCATATCCTCTGTGAAACATTAGAGCGGCTGGCCGTGGCGCACACATTATAGCGCACCTCGCCTCTGGCATTTCTTTTTGCCTGATTGAGCATCGTACATGGATATGTGGTCGACATTTCAACAGTGTCTGCAAGGACGGCGTCCTCGCGTGCTGGTGCTTGGGGACGTCATGTATGACGTGTATGTGTCCGGCACTGTCCATCGCATTTCGCCGGAGGCGCCGGTGCCGGTATTTCAGAGTACCGAGCAACACCAGACGCTCGGCGGAGCGGCAAACGTAGCGGCGAACCTGCATGCACTTGGCTGTGACGTGTCCCTGGTTGCTGTCATTGGCGCGGATGTCATGGGACAAGAGGTCCGAGAGCTCTTACGTCAACACGAGATTGCCGACAGCTGGTTGGTGGAAGACGCGACCCGCCCGACGACCACGAAGACCCGTCTGATTGCACAGCAACAACAGATGCTACGGCTTGACCACGAAGTGTGTTTGCCGGTCGAGCCGACGATACAAACACGTGTGGTGGATTATGCTCGTGCACTGCTGTCACAGGTCGATGGGCTGGTCTGTTCCGATTATGCCAAAGGCGTGTGTACCCCGGAGGTACTACGAGCGATATTCACTCAGGCGCGTGCGGCCGCGACGCCGGTCGTCGTCGATCCGAAAGTAGCGGACCTGACGCTGTATCGTGGCGCCACTGTGCTCACCCCGAATCTGTCCGAGGTGGAGCATGCCAGTGGCATGGCACTCAAGAGTGAGGCCGATATCGAACGCGCCGCGCGAGACCTCCTGCGTCGCAGTGAAGCGGAGGCCATGCTGGTCACGCGAGGGAAAGATGGGATGACCCTGGTGCGGGAGGGGCACAGTCCCGTGCATATCCCAGCCCAGGCGCGTGAGGTGTTCGATGTGACCGGCGCCGGCGATACGGCGGTGGCGACGTTCAGTATGGCGTTGTTGAATGGCTTGGCGTTGCCCGAGGCTGCCCATGTAGCCAATACCGCTGCGGGGCTGGTGGTGGGGAAAATGGGCACTGCTGTGGTATCACTCGACGAGTTACAGGCAGCACTGCGCCAGGAAATATCTGCACCTCGGAAGATCATGGGACGGACCGAGCTGGCGCGTGTCGTGCGCCAGCATCAGCAGCGCGGGGAGCGCATTGTGTTCACGAACGGCTGTTTCGATTTATTACACATTGGGCACATGCGTTATCTCCAGCAGGCGCGAACCCTAGGCGATCGCTTGCTCATTGCCCTCAATGACGACGCCTCGGTGCAGCGGCTGAAAGGCGCGCAGCGCCCGCTGATTCCGCAAGATGAGCGGGCAAGTTTACTCGCTGCGCTGGCGTGCGTCGATTATGTCACGGTGTTTGCCGAAGACACGCCGCTGGCATTGATTCAGCAGCTCCGGCCAGACGTGTTGGTCAAAGGCGGGGATTACACGCCGGAGACCGTGGTGGGACGGGCGGAGGTTGAGCTCTATGGCGGCACCGTCGTGATTGTTCCGTACGTGGATGAGGTGTCGACCACCGGTATTATCCACAGTATTCTCAAACGATACAGCTCGCCCGAGAGCGGGGAGTAAGCCATGGAGCCAGGTGCCGAAGAGCTACGCATGTTAGCGCAGGTGGAGACGTATTCCATCCATCAGCGACAGCATAAGGTCGGCGTGGCGGATTTCGTGGACCCGCAGGCGTGGCAACGCCACGACGGACTCCGGGCACTTTTCCCAGCCATCCTCAAGGGCGCCGACATCGTGGCGGTGGCGGACAGCTTTGCCGAGGCCAATCGGCGCGGTCGCGGTTGCCTTCTTGCCATGGGGGCTCACGTCATCAAGTGCGGTTTGAGTTTGCTGCTTATCGATCTTATGCGCCGTGGCTGGATACACGGGCTCGTGCTCAATGGCGCTGGCGCGATTCACGACCTGGAAGTCGCACTGATCGGGGCTACGTCAGAGGATGTGGCGCAAAACCTGGGAGATGGGCGCTTCGGCATGGTCGAAGAAACACCGCGCTTGATCAATACAGCGCTGCAGCAATACGACAGTGCGCAGGTCGGTATGGGCGCAGCCTTGGGACGGGCCATCGCCGAGGGGGAGTATCCGCACAAAGCCTGTAGTTTGCTGGCGGCAGCACATACCTACGCGGTGCCGGTGACTGTCCATGTTGCCATCGGTGCTGATACCATTCATACCCATCCTTCCACCGATGGCGCATTGCTGGGCCAGGCAACGTACCGCGATTTTCAGCGTCTGACCCTCCTGCTGCGGCAGTTACACGACGGCGGCTGTTATTGGAACATCGGCTCTGCCGTGCTGCTGCCGGAAGTCTTTCTCAAAGCTTTGACGCTGTGTCGAAATATTGGCCACGAGGTGGCGCGCTTTGTGACGGTGAATCTGGACATGGTGCAGCATTATCGGCCTGAGGTGAACGTCGTGCGGCGCCCTACCCTAGACGGCGGACGCGGCTATACGCTCATCGGTCATCACGAGATCATGCTACCGCTGCTGTATGCGATGATCGTTGAAGCGTTGGAGCCTGTGGCATAGAGCGTGGAGGTCTCTGACGTGAACGCGACACCGCTGAGCGTCTGTATCATCACGTACAACGAGGAAGAGAACCTCCCGCGCTGTGTGGCTTCGGTGGCGTTTGCGGATGACATTGTTGTGGTCGATAGCGGCAGTACGGATCGCACTGTCGACATTGCGCGGCAGGTGGGGTGTCGTGTGCTGGAGCATCCTTTCATGGGGCACGCGGCGCAAAAGAACTTCGCGGTGCAAGCCGCTGCACACCCGTGGGTGTTGTGTTTGGATGCCGATGAATGGCTTGAGCCGAGCGCCGAGGAGCCGTTGCGGGCGGCGCTGGCGTCCGCAGGACCTGATGTGGCGGGCTTTGCGGTGCTGCGCCACACGTTTTACCTGGGCGACTGGGTTAACCACGGTGGGTGGTGGCCGCAGTATAAACTCCGACTCTTCGACCGCAGACGCGGACAGTGGGAAGGGGAAATATTGCACGAGGGGGTGCGCGTTACCGGGCGCGTGCAGCGGCTTGGTGTCGAAATTGGACACCGGAGTTACCGTGACATCGCGCATCACCTCGAGAAGGTGAATGCCTATACGACACTCGTGGCGCGTGGACGCTACGAACGCGGGGCGGCGCCGGTCAATGTGGTGACGCTCATCGGGCGGCCACTGTGGCGCTTTTGTCGGATGTTTCTGCTTAAAGGCGGCTGGAAAGAAGGGCGCCGAGGGCTGATCATTGCCGCCATCGGCGCTTTTTACGTGTTCGCCCGGTATGCCAAGCTCTGGGAGCTACAGCACGTCAGCCGTAAGCCACGAGAGCCGGGTGAGCTCGACCAGGAGTAATGGGGTTGCCATGCACATCTTTCGGCGTATGTTCAGTTATGTGCAGCCGTATTGGCGCTACTTGCTCGGCTCCATTCTCTGCGGCATGGTGGTTTCGGCCACATCGGCGGTGGCTGCGCTACTGGTAAAGCCCATTCTCGACGAGATTTTTATTGCGCGTGATACGACGAAGTTATTCGCCTTCCCTCTACTCATTCTTGGGCTGTATGTCGCCCGCGGTCTTTTCCACTATGGTCATGTCTATTGGATTCGCGTCCTCGGACAGCGTGTCATCCGTGATATCCGCAATGTGCTCTTTGACCACATACAATGCATGCCGCTGCGCTTTTTGCATCAGCATCATACCGGCACGCTTTTGTCACGTGTGACCCATGACGTGTCGCAAATGGAGCGGGCCGTCAGTCGCGCTTCGAACGACGTGTTACGCCAGGGCTTGACCATGATCGGCCTTATCGGCGTGGCATTGTATCGGGATTGGATGTTGGCGATCTGTGCCGTGATCGTGTTGCCGTTGGCAAGTGTGCCGCTGGTAAAATTCGGTCGGAAGCTCCGGCGCTTGAGCCGTAATGCTCAAACGCATATGGGCCATCTCAGCGTATTACTGGAAGAAGTGTTTCGCGGTATAACGATCGTCAAAGGTTTTGGCCGCGAGGCGCACGAAAGTGCGCGGTTTCGGCAGCGCAACGAAGCCTATTACCGGGTGATGCGGCGCACGATCCGCGCCAGCGAACTGAGCGGGCCGATCATGGAAGGCATCGGAGCACTCGGGGTCGCAGCCGTGGTTGTCTATGGCGGGCAGAAAGTGATCGCCGGCACGACAACACCGGGCACGTTCTTTTCCTTTCTCTTCGCCATCATGATGCTGTACGAACCGTTGCGCAAGCTCAGTCGGCTCAACACGGTCATCCAACAGGCCGGGGCGGCAGCCGAGCGGGTGTTCGCGGTGCTGGATATGCCGGGAGAAGGGGAGACGCATACGCACACACCGGTGCTCCCCCCGATCCGTCGGCAGGTGGTATTCACGGACGTTACGTTACAGTACCAGCCCGAAGCACCTCCGGCCTTGCGCGGTGTGAACTTGGAGGTCCGTGCCGGCGAGGTGGTGGCATTGGTCGGTGAGAGTGGTGCCGGCAAGACATCCTTGGTGCATCTCCTACCGCGTTTTTATGAGCCGACGAGCGGCGGTATTACGATTGACGGCGTGGACATTGCCCAGGTATCGTTGGCGTCGCTTCGGGCGCAAATCGGGATTGTGTCGCAAGATATTGTGTTGTTTGACGATTCCGTACAGAACAATATTCTGTACGGCAGGCCACAGGCCACAATGGAAGACGTCTACGAAGCTGCCCGGGCCGCGTACGCCCATGAGTTTATTGCTGCCTTAGCACAGGGGTACGAAACGGTGATCGGCGAACGGGGAGTACGGCTCTCCGGTGGGGAAAAGCAACGTGTGGCGATTGCACGCGCATTGCTACGCAATCCGCCGATCCTGATTCTGGACGAAGCGACGTCATCGCTTGATAGTGCTTCGGAGCACATGGTCCAGCATGCTTTGGACAATCTGATGAAAGATCGTACAACGTTCGTCATTGCGCACCGGCTTTCCACGGTGCATCATGCCGAAAGAATCGTGGTGTTACACCAGGGCGCCATCGTGGAGACGGGTCGGCATAAAACGTTGTTGGCCCGCGAGGGTGTTTATGCGCGGCTGTATCGGCTGCAATTCGCTGCACAAGAGCACGGGCAGGTGTAAGCCCGCGCGAGGTATCTGGAGCCATGACGCTGCTACATCGTTACATCTGCGGCGCCTTCCTGCGCTTTTTCTGCCTGGGGCTCACGCTGTTCGCCTCGCTCTATTTCCTCATCGAACTCTTTGATCGTCTCGACAACTTTCTTGACTGGGGTGTGTTTTGGGGTGATGCCGCCATCTATATGTTGCTCCGGTTGCCTCGCATGGTGCATCTCATGGTGCCAATGGCGTGTTTGGCGGCCTCGGTTTTGGCCTTCAGCTCGCTGAGCCGTAGCAACGAGATTCTCGCCATGCGTGCCGCAGGTATTGCGCCACTGCGTTTAGCCGGCTCACTCTGCCTGCTCGGTATGGTGGCGTGCATGCTCTTACTGCTGGCGCAAGAATATCTACTGCCTGTGGCCAATCAGTCCTACCGGGTAATGTGGCGCACCCGGATGCAACGCACGACTGATGAGGATACTCTTGGCCGTCTTCAGCGCGGTCCCTTGTGGTATCGCGGGCCGAATCGGCTCTGGCAGGTACAGCGGAGCTTCCCCCTCGACAACCGTTTAGTCGGCGTCACGATCTTCGTCATGGACGTCACTGGCGACATACGCCAGCGGTATGACGCCGCAGAGGCGCTTTGGGAGGCCAAGGAGTGGGCGCTGCTCCGCGGGACGGTGCGCCGTTTCGATTCCGAGGGCGGATTCGATGGTCCGCCGGAACATTTTGTCGCGCGGCGCGTTGCCTTTCCTGAGACGCCTGCTGCTATCAGTGCTGTCCCGAAGAAACTGGATGAAATGGGCATGCGAGAATTGCTGGCATACGCCCGGCAGTTACGCCGCCGCGGTATACCGGAAACGCATCATATGGTGGAGTGGCACAGTCGCATCGCCTTCGCGGCTGTCTGTATCTTGATGGCCGGTTTCGGCGTCCCTCTTGCCCTGCGTTCCAACCGCGTGGGCGGTATGGCACGTGCGGTTGCCGTGACCATGGTGGGTGGATTGAGTTATTGGGTCCTCCATACTATGGCCATCGCGTGCGGGCATAGTGGACAATGCCCACCGCTACTCGCGGCCTGGACGGGAAACATTGCCTTGAGTTGCAGTGGCGTCTATCTTGCTTGGCGTACACGATGACATCCATGTTCGCGTCTTGCCTGAAAAGCTTGACTCATCTCGGATGCTGGTAGTAGAGCCCGAGTTCGTACATTTCTAACGGCTGGCGCGTCATGCCCAGCCGTTTCGTCTGTGTGAAGCAGACTTCTTCCGAGGAACTATGGCACTGCGTTGCTGCCGTTGCGTGATGATTTGGTGGTTGGTGACGAGTGCCCTGGGGCCGTATGGCGCTATGGGGACGGAAGCGCCAAGGCAAGCGGCCAGTCCGAATGCCGCAGATACTGTGGCAGAAGGCGTCCTGTTGCATGCCGAGACGCTAGAGTTTTTTCAAGCAGACAACCGTATGCTCGCGCGCGGGAAAGTCGTCATCAGCTACGGCGAAAATCGGTTGTTTGCCGATCGCGTGGAATTGGATACCGCAAGTGGGGTTGGCTCGGCATGGGGCAATGTTCGGTTCCACACGCCACAGGACGACATCACGGCGTCCCGCCTTGATTTCAATCTCACTTCAGAGCTCGGGTTGTTATACGACGGCAGCGGTGTGGCTGCAGGTGTGTATTACGTTGCCGGTGAACGTATTGCGCGTGAAGGGCCAAATACCTATACGGTGCGGCGTGGACGGGTCACCACCTGCTCGCATGCCACACCGGATTGGGAGTTTCGGGCACGGGAAGCGCGTATTGGGGTGGGACGGCACGTGACGCTGAAACACCCGTCGTTTTGGATCAAAGGCGTGCCGGTGTTCTATCTGCCGTATTTTTTGGTGCCGTTGAAGCAAGAGCGTGCCACGGGCATCTTACCGCCCCGCCTGGGGTACAACTCGACAGACGGCGCGGTGGCGGAGGCCGAGTTTTTCTGGGCCATTGCGGACTGGGTGGATGCGACGCTCGGGGTCGAATACCTCAGCGAGCGCGGCGTGAAACCGCGAGGGGAGTTCCGCTATATGCTCGACCCGCTGTCCGATGGCTACGTCGAGGGCACATATCTCGACGATCGTAAGACCGATACGGAACTCTGGCGCGTACTGGTCGAGCAGCGGCAGGAATTGGGCTGGGGCATACGCGGCCTTACACACATTGACCTACGCAGCGAGGGCGATGTGTTGCGCCGCATTGCTCGCGACATTCGGCAAGAGTCGCAACTCCGCACGGCCTCTTTCGGCGTGCTCACGAAACGGTTTCCGGATAGTACGCTGACACTCACAGGCGCTTCCTACGATGGCATCCCTGACAGTGGGAATGATCAGCAATTTCGCCGGCTTCCCACACTGCATTTTGAGCAATTTCTGACCTCGTTGTTCAATGGCGTACTCCTCTTTGGGCTGGAGGCGTCCTATGGTCGTATGAGCGCGACGGAGGTCGAGGATAACGAGCCGGTGCAACGACTCGATTTCTTCCCGCAACTCGCGTTGCCACTGACGTTTGGTCCGTGGTTGCGTGCGACGCTGTCCGGTGGGGTACGCGAGACGTTCTACGATCGCCAGACAACTGGGGGCGGCAGCACAACGCGCGAGTTGGCTGAAGGTCGGCTCAATCTGGAAGGTCCGACGTTGCGGCGTAAGTATGCACAGGCGGATGGGACGGGCGCGTTAACCCATGTCATCGCCGCGCGCCTCGACTATCGCTATGTCCCTCGTGTTGACCAAGATGACCTCCCGGCGTTTGATACGCTCGATGCCACGCAGCATTTCCTCGATCCCCTTGAGACGACCACGCTCATCGACCGCATCGAGACTGCCAATTACGCAAAAATTTCGTTGGTCAATCGTCTCTTCGCTCAGGGCATGTGGGGAGCGCAAACGCTACGGGAAGTGGGGCGTGTTGTCATCAGCCAGGGTTTTGACATTCGTGAGAGAGTTAACAAAGATGGGCAACTCATCGGACCGCTCGATATCGCGTGGAACCTGAGGCTCTGGCAGCGTCTTGAGCTTGACTCGGCGTTACGTCTCGATCCGACTGCGGCTGAGGTGGACGCCTCGAGTCTTCGGATGGCTGTGATATTGCCCTTTGGATGGCGTCTGCACGCGGGACATCACTATCGACAAGGACAGGCCCCGGATGTGCAATACGTGTTGGGTGGCGTGCGAGTGCCATTGGCACAAACGTTACGGCTGGGTTACGACATACGCTACGACGGCCTCAGCAATGTGGTGCGTGAGCATCACGTGAGCCTCGATTATCAGGCGCAATGTTGGAGCGTGGCCGTAGAGGCGCGTCTACGCGATACCGAAGACACCTCGTTTTTTGGTGGGACAAGTGTGTTCCTGCGCTTTCGCTTGCGGCACTTGTGACAGCCTAGGCGCCTGCCGCTATTGAGCGCCAGGCGGAGTAGTGCCGCCGGCATCGGCATCCGGCGTCTGCTCCGTCCCGTCTGCTCCGCCATTGCCATTGGCCTGACTGTTCATGCGCTCCCCCATCTGGATCAAGGGTTTGACCAGGTCAATGGGCACCGGAAAGACGATCGTCGAATTGTTTTCCGTGGCGACCTCAGCCAACGTTTGCAAAAAGCGCAATTGCAGTGACATCGGGTGCTGCCCCATGATGTCTGCAGCTTCGGCCAGCCGCGTCGAAGCTTGAAATTCGCCTTCCGCCGCGATGATCTTCGAACGCCGTTCACGTTCCGCTTCCGCTTGCCGGGCCATCGCCCGTTGCATTTCTTGCGGCAGGTCGACATGCTTGATTTCCACCGCGTCGACCTTGATACCCCACTGGTCCGTTTCCGCATCGAGGATCGATTGCAGCTGGGTGTGAATGGCGTCGCGTTGCGTCAAGAGCTCATCCAGTTCCGATTGCCCCAAGACATTCCGCAGCACGGTTTGGGCTTTCTGGTAGGTGGCCGAGTAGAAATCTTCCACGTTTACGACCGCTTCACGGGGACTGAGGACGCGGAAAAACACCACGGCATTGACGTTCATCGTGACATTATCTTTGGTAATAATATCTTGCGGCGGCACGTCGACGGTCACCACCCGGGTGTTGATACGATACATCCTCTCGATGAACGGAATGACGAAGATGATCCCTGGTCCGCGCACGCTTTGGTATTTCCCCAAGCGCAGGATGACCCCTCGTTCCCATTCACGCAAAATCTTGATAGCGTTCACAAGAATCAGGACAACCACAACAAGGACAAACGCGAAACCTGGCATG
>CAJIAL010000347.1_pt1 | contig 26453 bp, 25 predicted proteins | sample 9199091 | NCBI WGS metagenome assembly CAJIAL01 (sample SAMEA7708270, study PRJEB35096) | sediment metagenome | biome: marine neritic benthic zone biome [ENVO:01000025]; feature: sediment [ENVO:00002007]; material: shallow marine sediment [ENVO:03000034] sea grass bed [ENVO_01000059] ... | reverse complement strand
TGATGCAGCTCCGCCCGCTAGTCCACCGGCTCCGCGACAAAGACCGGAATCTTCCGGGTGGTCCGCCCCTGGTATTCCTCGTACGGCGGGTAGGCCGCGACGGCGACCTCCCAGAGCCTTGCCCGTTCGGCCGCGTCCTCGACCTCGCGCACCCGCATCGGCTGCACCACGGTCTCGTCGCGGAGCTCGACCGCCGGATTGACGCGCAGGTTGTACACCCAGACCGGATTCGTCGGCGCACCGCCCATCGACGCGATCAAGACGTAGTTATCGCCGTCCTTGACGCGCATCAGCGGGGTCTTGCGGATCGCGCCGGTCTTGTTCCCGGTGTGGGTCACGATGATGCACGGCAGCCCGGTGTCGCGCAGCGTGAGGCCTTCGGTACCACCGCTGCCTTCGTAGAGTTCAACCTGTTCGCGCACCCACTCTCTGGGGCTGGGAATATACTCTGCCATGGCGGTCTCCTCGATACAAGTTAGGTTGACAGGATAGGTTAATGGAGCAATATGCAACGCGCATTCTGGCGCGCCGCTGCGGGTCTTGTCAAGCGGCGACGCCGCGTGCTGCAAACCGCTTCAGTCGAGACGGCGGCCTGCATCTGCTACACTGGCAACGGCTCCACTTGACTCACGACTCTGCCATCGAATCGAAATGGTTGTCCGATATCCTTCCGAGGATTCCGGACCGGAAACGATGGCCGGGGCCGTATCACCCTGAAACCGAGGGCATGTGAAATGAACCGCGGAATCAAAAATGGTCAGACTCGATTGATTTTCCGAGAGGGGGCTGGCTATTCGGGAAGTGTCAATGGCCCACCGCTCACTCCAGGAGGTGGATGTTCTTTTCGGCACACATGGCCTTGAGAACCCGAGGCCAGACAGCAACACTCACCTCACCAAGGTGTGCTTTCTTGAGCAACAACATGAAGGTTCGAGACTGCCCAATACCACCCCCAATACTGAGCGGGAGTTCGTCGTGGATAATGGCCTGGTGGTAGGGAAACTTGAGGAAATCGCGCTGTCCCGTCAGCTCCAACTGCTGCGTGAGCGATGTCGCGTTCACCCGAATGCCCATCGATGACAACTCATGACGACGCTGCGTGACCGGATGCCACACCAGGATATCCCCGTTGAGACCGTGCATCGGTCTGCCGTCTACAGATGTCGTCTCCGTTACCCAATCGTCATAATCCGCCGCGCGCAGTTCATGGGGGTAGCCGTCTTGAAGCGTCCAGCCAATCCCATAGATAAAAAGCGCGGGATAGTCCTGCAAAATTCTGGATTCGCGTTGTTGACGTGGCAAGTCGGGGTACAGATCGAGGAGGTCCTCGGCGTGGAGGAACGTGAGTTGCTCGGGCAAGTTGGCATACCTGTCCGTCTTCAAGGCAGGAAAACACTCCTGGACATGCGTCTCGGCACCCTTGAGGACCTTCCAGATCTTCTCCACAACGTCCGTCAGAAATCGCAAGGTTCGCTGTTCTGCCGTGATCGCTAATTCCCAGTCCCACTGGTCCACGTAGGCGCTGTGGTCATGATCTAAGAAGTAGTCCTTGCGGACGGCGCGCATGTCGGTCAGGACCCCTTCACCGACCTCCATCCCGAGCTGGGCGAGCGCCATCCGCTTCCACTTGGTCGCGGCTTGGACAATCTGGGCCTCGATCGGGTGCTGGTCATGGTCATTGGCAATATGAAACTGGACCGGGGTGCGTGAGCCGTCACGGTCCAAGTAGTCGTTCACCCCACTTGCCACATCGACGATCAATGGCACCGTCACGCGTAACAAATTCAATTCCTGGCAGAGATGCGCTTCAATGTAGTCTTTCGCCGTGAAAATGGCCTGCTGGGTCTCCTTTGGCGTGAGGAGCGAGCTGTAGTCTCGGGGGAGGATGTTCTCCAGCTCGTCATAGTCACCAATACCTGGACCCGCCAGATCCGCTTGATTCTTCTCCATAGGTCTGTGCTCCTCCAGCACGTCTGTGTCGTCCTCAGATCGCCTTGACAGGATGTTCCCGCTAGATGACAAATCGCCTCCTGATCAGACACCTTGTCAGCTCCAACGGCTCACCATACACACACGGCATGCTAGTAACCTGGTAAGCTTACCGCTCGGCGTGGCGTACCTTGTATCAGTAAAAAGCAAAACCTATGCCATAAGCACTTCCCTGGCATTCATCTTGCTTCTTGAGAAAATGCACGGGAAAAGGCCTCTTCCTACATGTTGCGTGAGAAGGAGACACTGTATGGCCTGGCGTCTGTATGATACCGTTAATGGCGAGTGGTACAACGATGAGCTGTACGATACCCAAGAGGACTGCAACGCAGCAGCCGGCTTTTACATGCGCGAGGCAGAAGCCATGGAAGGCACGCTCGAGCTTTTGGCTGAGCCATTCGACCCGAGTGAACTGTCTGCAGAGCTGCCTGAGGAAGACGATGACGTTCCACGGTAATCACGTGGCGCCTATGACACCGCCTTCCGTCCCAGCCTTCCACAATCGCCCTTCCTGAGGCCCTCGCCCATCCTGAACTGCATGTCCAGACCTCACAGCGCCGCGCTGCGCCGTGCTCCGAACCACTCCAGGGGGTTACCGCACCGGAGGCGAGGGCATACCAATGGGCATGGGGGGGCGCAGGCGAAGGGCGTTGTGGGTTCCATTGGAGTTACAGCGATTGCACACCCCAGGGTGTCGAGGCGAGATTGCCTCTACCTCGCTTCGATCGATGATTACCATGAGCCATTTGCGGAGCATTAGGACGACTCTTTTAAATCCTCGGCAATTCGGGTCAAGGCATCTCGCTTTTCTTTGAGACTCTCACGAAAATCATAGTTGTCCGTGTCGGCAATTTCGTAACTCAGGTTGGATAGGACAGACGTGAGTGTTTCAACAAGGTATTTTGCTTCCTGTTCTGTCAATTCCAGCTGCGGCATTTCAGGCCTCCTTGGACTGGTGCTTTGAATAATAGGACGCACATGATTGGTGGAACTTGGCTGCGACAAAACCGACGTTGACCAGGAAACTCGAATCCCTATAGATGCGGCTGGGCAGCGACGCCGAGAAGTCAAAAACGGTCATCATTGTAGCTACGTAGCTACAAAAAGCAACTGGTGACATCATCCTTACACTTACCCCGTCACACCAGTTTCCACGCGCTGCAAAAAATCCAACACCGCACGTTGAAACCGCTCGGGCTGATCGAGGTTCACCAAATGCCCGGCCTCGGGAATGAGGACGAAGTGTGCGTGCGGCATGTGTCGATGCATCACCCGCATCGGCTCCAGGGCGGGATCGCGCTCTCCGGCAACGAGTAAGGTAGGTGCCGTAATCACAGCGAGACGTGCGGGAGGAAAGTCGTGGCGCAACAATGCCCGCATGGTGTGGGCAAAGCCGACCGGGTTGAGCGACAGAATCATCTGACGCACACGGGTATATTGCGCGGACAACGGCCCGGCAACCACATGATAGTTGGGATTCGCCTCCACCACGTAATCCGCCAAAGCTTCCATATCGCCGGCTTCGCACAACGCAATAGCCTGTTCACGGTAGGCGCGCATGGCCGGTGACGTCGGCAAGCCTGATGCCGTGTTCGAATCGAACACCATCAAGGCCCTGACGCGTTCGGGATACCTGACAGCGAACCGTGCCGCCACGCCACCACCCATAGACAACCCGCCGATGTAGGCCCGATCAATACCCAGATGATCGAGTACACCACACAAATCGTCCGCTGAACGCTCCACGCTATATGCCGCAGGATCGGCAGGACTCTGCGATCCGCCATGGCCGCGCGTGTCCCAGACAATACACCGATAGCGGGCCGCGAACGTCGGAATCTGTTCCGACCACATCCCGGCATTGCCGCCGACGCAATACGTCAGCACAAGCGGTGCGCCATCTCCATGGCTTTCGTAGTAAATCTCCACGCCATCAATCAGGGTCGTCGGCATCCTGGGGTCCTTCTATGATTTCGGGAGATTGCGTCAATCGATAAAATAGCCACCGTTGACATCCGTCACCTCCCCGGTGACCCAATCGGCGGCCATGAAGTAGATCACCGCCTTGGCAATATCCGCCCCTTCACCGGGGCGCTGCATGGGATATCGGTCCATCATCTCGGGTCGAGACTGATAGAGTGCCGTGGTGCGTGGGTTGAGGATCAGACCGGGGCAAATCGCGTTCACCGTGACAGTGGGCGCAACCTCACGCGCCAAGCCACGGGTAAAGCCCAACACGCCGGCTTTGGCTGCCGCATAGGCGCCTCGGCTCACGGAATTCTCATCGCCGCCTTGCTTACCGGAAATCGACGAATTATTGATAATGCGGCCGCCCTGCTCCGAAGCCAGCATATGCGGCAGGATCGCTTGGGCCCAGTTGAACAGTGACGTGACATTGATGTTCCAGGTACGCGCCCATTCGTCTTGTGTCATTTCCACAATGGGCTTGGGCATCGACGCGCCGGCAATATTGACCAGGCCAAAGACGTTGCCGAGTGCCTCGATCGCTTCGTGTGCCAGGCGCTGGACAGTCGTATAATCACTGACATCGCCGACGAGTGGAATGGCCATACCGCCCAGCTCGCTGACGCGCTCCACAGTCCGCTCCAGCGCCTCGGGATCGATGTCGTTGACGGCAAGCGAGGCCCCACAACGCACCAACGCCAGGGCGCAGGCCGAGCCGATACTGCCCCCCGCGGCGGTGACAATCACGCCCTTGCCCTTGAGATCGACGAGTAAATCCGGCATTACCAGCCCCTCCTTTATATCCTCCCAAGATGCGGATAGTGTGGTCAGGTGTCGTCATCGTACTCAGTCGGCTTTCGACTTCGGTCCAAAGGGTTCAGGGCGAAACGGAGTGTCGCGTTTGTCCAGGAAGGACCGCATGCCACCCTCACGCATCGCCGCAAATAAATCATCCCGTACCGGCTGGTGCGACGTATGGGCGAGTGTCGACAAGGCGCCGTTGAGGAGCATACCACTGCGTAAGCCTGAGGCTTCGAGACCGTAGCACGTTATCGCCTTATTCAAACGCACCGACGGCTCGGGCACTTTGGCAATACGCTCGGCCAGGGCACGCGCCGTCGGCAGGAGTTGATCATGGGGCACGACCTCGTTGACGATCCCCAGGCGCAAGGCTTCATGCGCATCGATGTGATCGCCTGTCAGCGCATACCGATGCGCGGCCTTCCAGCCGGCTAAGGCGGCGAACAGAAACGTCGTGTTGGAAATATGGCGCACCTCAGGCTGAGCAAAGACCGATTGCTCGGAGGCGATGGTGATGTCGCAGGCCATGGCGTACCAGAAGCCGCCGCCCATGGTCCAGCCGTTGACTGCAGCAATGACCGGGGTGCCGATGTGCCAAATGTGCATCAGCTTGTCGACCGTTTTGGTATCGTTATCCCACCACCACTTCAGATAGTCGCCAACGGTCTTGCCCTCGGGATCGAGAGTGCTTTGCGGCCGCTCCGGACTGGGCGCCATATCATAGCCGGCGGAGAAAGCGCGCCCGGCGCCCGTCAGAATAATCGCGCGCGCCTCGGGATCCGCGTCGGCCTCGTCGAGTGCCGTGTGCAGTTCTTGTTCCAGCGCCGGACTCAGGGCGTTGAGTGCATCGGGGCGATTCAGGGTGACGATTACGACCGAACCCTCTTTGTCGTAGAGAATGTGTTCATACGCCATGTCAAGACCTCTCCTTCTGCAAAGGGGGCGCTGCTCTCAAGCGCTCAATTGGACTCCGTGAGTTAGCGGAAAGCCGGCAGGACATCCGCCGTGAAACGCCGCAATTGCTCCTGTTGATCCTCGGCCGCAAAACGCACCACAAACGCCTGACAGCCCGCCTCGGCCAGCGCATGAATCGCCTGCGCACAATCTTCCGCCGTGCCGTAGGGGTCCTCACCCCAGCGCGCTTCGTCCAGGGATTGATAGGTACTGTGGTAGTAATCGTTGACGAAACGCACCCCGATTGTCTTCGCCTTGGCGCGGTCGTTATCGATATGACACAGCATTTGATAGCCGGGAGTGAGCGTAGCGGGATCGCGGTCGGCCTGACGGGCACAGTCTTGGATTTCGCCCCAGCACTGACGGTATTCGTCCGGCGATGCCGTGCACGTCATCCAGCCGTCGGCATGGTCGACAACGCGCTGCGCCATGCGGGCGCGCAGACGTGGAGACAGATTTCCGACATGCGGATTACTGGCGATCCAGATGGGCGGCGCCGGCTCCTGCTGAGGACGGAGTTCGCTCCGGACGCCATGCAGTGTGTGATGCGTGCCTGCAAAGTCGAATGGCTGGCCGGCCCAGAGACGGCGGATAATATCGAGTTGCTCCGTCATCACCTGCCCACGGGTTTTTACGTTCGCCCCGGCGGCTTCGAACTCTCCGGTGACGCCGGGCTGCGGACGCTCAGCCCCGACACACACGCCGAGGATGGTGCGCCCTTCCGCCAGGCGATCGAGCGTCGCCCAGCTCATCGCCAGCCAGGTGGGATTACGCAGCGGTGCAATAATGGCCGCCGTGCCGAGCTGCACCCGCTGGGTGCGCATGGCCAGCGCCGCGAGCGTCGTCAGGGCTTCGAGGCGGCTTTTCTGAAACATGCTGTCGCCCACCCACACCGAATCATAGCCCTCGGCTTCGACCGTTTCCGCCAGTGCCAGCAGGTCACGCTCCGGATAAGCTTGTGGATAAAGAATCGGTACCCTGGTGTTGACGTTAATGCCTATATGGAGCCGCATAGCACCACCCTCCCCTGCGTTCAGTTATCTGTGCGCGATATCTGCGCCAGTCGTGGCATGAGCTCGTCACAAATCGCCTGCATGAGGGGCGCTTTATCGGGAAAGCGCACCGGGCTCCAGATCTGCTCCACACCGAGCTGTTTCAGCGCCTGGAGCCGTTCCACGCACTCATCGACAGTGCCCACGATCGCCAGACGGTCGGCGAGATAGTCGGTCAGCCCCAAGTCCCGCACCATTTGCGCATTGGGATTGACCCCACCGGGTTGGATGTGAAAACGGGATTGATAACCATCCACAAGTTGCCGCAGCGGCGCGGCGATGTCCGGGGGCACTGCCTTGCCCTCAAGGGTGTAGCGGAAAATGATGTGGGCGTAACTGGCGAGTGAGAAGGTGAGCTGCTCGATGGCGGTGTCACGACTCGGGCCGACGTTGAGCAACCCGATCCACCAAATATCCAGGTCATCGAGGCTGCGTCCGGCTGCCGCCGCCCCCTTGGCAAGATAGCCCTTCGCAGCCTCGATGGCCTCCGGGTCAAACCCGGTGCAGACCCAGACGATATCGGCAATGCGTCCGGCCAGGCGTAACGCCCGCGGACCCGAGACCGGCATGGCAATCGGCACCCGTGGATGGGCATAATCGAGAGACGCGGTTTGCCCTTCCCACTCCGCCGTGCCCGTTTCCAGGAGGGCGCGGACCGTCTGGATATACGCCTCCAGCCGGGCCAAAGTTGCCGGTTTGCGCCCGATGTTATAGACCGCAGCATCCCCGCTGGCAATGCCGAGGTAGGCCCGCCCGTGGGTGAGCTCAGCTAGCGTCGCCGCCGCCCCGGCCGTGACACTCGGATGCCGCGTCACAGGATTCGTCGCCCACGGCCCAACCATGGCCTGCGTTGTATGGCTGCCGGCCAAGGTGCACCGCACCCACACCTCGCCATACAGCGTCTGCGAATCCCCCGTGCCGATGGCAGCCACACCAGCCGTATCAGCCTGTTGCACATACCGGATAAAATTGGCCAGCGTATCGCCGACAATGGTCAGTCCCAGGCGCATGAATTCCCTCTCCCTCACGAAGCGTCACGTCGGTGAGACATGATGTGGAGTGTTCTCTGTAGCGCAGCAGCACTAGGCCGTATCCGACTGCAAGGGCCGACCTTTCCGGGCAATAAACTCCGGGAAGGCTTCCTCGGCTCTGGCACCGCGGACCACGTTGGTGGTGTAATCACGCTCGAGAGCCCACTGGGCTTCGAGGTCCTGCTTCATCTGTTGCAGCAGCAGGTGTTTGATGCCCATAACCGACGCGCGGTTGTTATGAGCAATCGTGGTGGCCAGTTCCATGGTTTTCTCGCGCAACTGCGCCGACGGCACCAGGTGATTGAGCAGACCGATACGATAGGCCTCTTCCGCCTCGACCACGCGCGCCGAAAAGAGCAATTCTTTCGCCATCGGCCAGCCGACTTGATTGGGCAGCGTCCAGGTGCTGTTGATGCGCCCATAGGCGGCGGCGAGAAAACGAAAACGTGTGCGCTCGCAGCCAATGCGCATGTCCAGAGACGATGCCAACACTGCCGCACCGCCGTAGGCCAAGCCATTCATCATGCCAATAGTCGGTTTGGAACAGGCGCTGATTTCGTAGCTGCCGCGACTGCGGACAGCCCCCATGGCGCCTAACTCCTCCTGGGTGTAGCGGCGATCATCCTCACGCTGTTCATGGATATCGCCACCGGCAGAAAAAGCCCGGTCTCCGGCGCCGGTAATCACCAGACACCCGATGCTATCATCGGCACACATCTGCGTCACCGCATCATGCAACTCTGCAGACAATTGCCGACTCATGGGGTTGAGTTGCTCCGGACGATTCATCGTGAGAATCGCGACGCCGTGCTCTTTTTCGACCAGGATATATTCGTAGGCCATGCCGTTCTCCCGCAGTGCATGTTAGAGGTCAATGCCGGTGCTGGCAGCGTCTTTGTTGCCTCACCAAGCGCTGGCATTGTAGTGTACGGATCACAGAAAAGGAACTGCAAAGCCGCTTTCCAAAAATACCGGGCACGTATTCTCTGAGGTGACATGCAGGCAAGACACGTGTAGAATGGGCAGCGGTGGGGGGCATCCAGGCAATGCAGACGACGGGGAAGGCTGGCTCGATGCGGTAGAGCCGGGACTTCCTCAACACGGAGGCGAAGCGTGCATCCGCCGGGGGAAGGGGCCTAGCACTTTGCGGATGCTCCCTGTAACACCGGGAAACGACGTATGCGTGCGACCACACCAACCTTGGAAGTGCAGCTCACCGCGGCTGTCAGCGAGCAAGCACAAATCGATAGCATCAATGCCCTCGCCTGGGAGCTCCGCGAGCGCGACCCGCAACGCGCCTTGGCGCTCAGTGAAAGCGCCTATGCCTTGGCAGGGCAGGGTCCAGGCGACACACCATCGTACCCCACAGGCCTGGCCTACAGCTTAGCCCATTTAGGCTATGTGAATCACTACAAGGCCAACTACAGCCTGGCATTGTCACAATCGCTCGACGCCTTGGCGTTATTTGAACAGCTGGAGCACCTCGACGGCATACCACGGACGTTGACCATTATCGGGCTCACGTATCTCCGTCTTGGCAAGTATGCCGAGGCCCTGCAACATCAGCATCGGGCGTTACAGCTTGCCAAAGACGTCCATGACCAGACCAGCGAGGCCAAAGCCCTCAACTGTATCGGACTTGTCCACGTCTGGCTGCGTGATCACCAGGAAGCCCTGGGCTATTTTTATGATGCGTTACACCTTTATCAACACATTGGCGATACGAACGGCCAATGCACGGCCCTCACCAACCTTTGCATGAGCTATCGTGATCTCCACGCCTACGGCACGTCCCTGGAATATGGCACACAGTGCTTGCGCCTCTCTCAAGCCTCACACCATCCGCATCGTGCATCCATGGCGTTGAATAACCTCGGGATGACCTATGTCGCCTTGGAACAATTTGACGAAGCCCGCATATACTTCCACCAAGCTTTGGACCTTGTCGACCGCATTGACGACGCATTTGTCCAAGTCTCCGTCTTGTTCAACATTGGCAAGTCCCATCTCACGCAACAGCAGCTTGCCGCCAGCCAAAAGTATCTGCACCAGGCCTTACGTCTGGCCGTAGCGAGTGAGCAGCATGGCTTTCAGTTTGAGTGCCACCAAGCCCTCGCTGCCACGTACAAAGCCCAGGGGGATTTTGCACGCGCGTTACACCATTATGAGCAATTCCATACAATCAAAGAGCAGATTTTTAACGAAGAAAATGCCAATAAAATCAAAAATCTGGAAATACTGCATCACACCGAAACAGCCCGACAAGACGCTGAAATTTACCGGTTGAAAACCACCGCGTTGGAGCAGGAAATCGCCGAGCGTACCCGACAGGAAGAACTGTTTCGGGGGTTGGTGGAAACCACCCCGGATGCCATCGTTATTGTCGATACCTCGGGGGACATCGTCCTGGTCAATGGTCTGGCAGAAACGTTGTTCGGCTATACCCGGGAAGAACTGCTGGGTCAACCCGTCGAGATCCTCCTGCCTGCGCATGTCCGAAGCAGTCATCGCACCCTACGTCAACAGTACCTTGCCCACCCCAGGGTCCGACCAATGGATGCAGGGCGTGAGCTCTATGGTCAGCGCAAGGATGGGAGTACGTTTCCAGCCGACATCAGTCTCAGCCCTCTGGAGACGGCCGAAGGTCTGGTGATCTCCAGCACTATTCGTGACCTCACCGCCCGTAAGGAGGCTGAGGCTGCGCAGCAGCGCCTGGAATCCCAGCTCCGGCAAACCCATAAGCTCGAAGCCCTCGGCACCCTGGCCGGTGGCATCGCCCATGATTTTAATAACATTCTCGCCGCCATCGTGGGCTTTACCCACCTGGCAACCCAGGACCTTGCGCCAGACCATCCGGTGCAGCCGCGGTTGCACATGGTGCTGGAGACCAGTCATCGCGCCCGGGACTTAATCCAGCAAATTCTGCTGTTTTCCCGGCGCGGTGAGCAGGCTCGCTGTTCGGTGTCGTGTCACCAGATTGTCCACGAAGTCCTCCGGCTCATACGTGCCTCGCTCCCGGCCACGATTGAAGTCGTGCCACGTCTCAGCGCCGACACGCTCTCCATCGTGGCGGATCCGTCGCAAATCCACCAAGTCCTGATGAATCTGTGCACAAATGCCACCCACGCGATGCGGACAGCGGGAGGTGTACTCACCGTCCAGGTCGAGTCGTTTGACGTCGATGCCTCCTTCGCCAGTCAGCATCCGCCATTGCACCCGGGCTTACATGCCCGGCTCACGGTGCAGGATACAGGACACGGCATTGATGCCAAGACGCTGGAGCGCATCTTTGAACCGTTTTTCACCACCAAGGCTGTCGGTGAAGGCACGGGGTTGGGACTCGCGGTGGTCCATGGGATTATCATCAACCATAATGGGGCCATTACCGTAGAGAGCACCGTCGGCGTCGGGACCACGTTTATGGTGTATCTGCCCTGTCTGTAGGCAACATGTCATGGCATCTAATACAGCCGGGCGGAAGTCCCTACCGGTTCGCAAAGCTGTACTACCTTTGAAAACACAAGCATCCCACCCGCCAAACTGGCGGGGTAATTGCGGTACGCAGCACTGGTCGCTTTCCACACCGAAAAGAGGGGAACATGCAGCCTCGTCCTTCGATGTCCATTGCTCTTGCGTTGGTTGTCTTCTATAGCCTGGTGGTACTCGGACCTGCCTCCGCACTTGCCGCCAGCGGTGATGTCCTCAGCGGCAATAGACTGTTTCAGACCTATTGCGTGGCCTGTCACGGTCTCAGTGGCAAGGGCGACGGCATTGCCGCGAGCGTGCTGCAGACCACACCACGGGATTTGACCGATGACGACTTCATGTCCACCCGCACGGATGCGCAGCTTGCCGCCGCCATGCGTCGGCGAACCTCTCCCCACAGGCCCCTGGCCATGCCGGACTGGCAAGGGGCGTTGACGGCACAGGACATTCAGGATCTGGTGGCCTATGCCCGCACCCTCCATCGTCCCCCTGCAATGCAAGGCATCCCCGCCCGGGGCGCCAAGCTGTTCACGCGCTACTGCGGCACCTGCCACGGTTCTACTGGTAAAGCTGATGGGGTGTTTACCGAGCTCTTCACACCCCGGCCGCAGGACCTGACCGAACGCGGCGCGATGTCGCGCCGCACGGATACTGAGTTATACGGTGTTATTCGCCACGGCCGTGGCCCTGCGATGCCCGCCTGGGGCCATCTCCTGACCCCCCAAGAAATATGGGATCTGGTGGCACACATCCGGCAGTTCTCCCAACACCCATGAGGACACGTCGGCCGGCCCAAGGCTATTCCTGACTATATACTTGACACCAACCCAGGGGAATGCTACCGTACGCCCGTTTCTGGTGTGCTGTTATGGCATGGGCTAGGCGGCGCCTACCTTAGACGTGTGTGGCTGCAACCTTTGGCATATGGAGACGTATATGACAACCTTACGCTCTTCTCTGCGGCACCTGGTCCTCGTGGGCAGCTGCCTCACGTTCATCGTCACAGGCGTTTCAGCCCAGGATGATCAGGCTTTTTTGACCTACCGGCAAAAAGTTATGCAGTCTATCGGGGCCAATATGGGCGCGGTCGGGGCAACACTCAAAAACAAATTGCCTTATCAAAACAATATTGCCGCGCATGCACGCGGCATTCAGATCGCCAGCATGCTGATCGAAAGTGCCTTCAAAAAACGCATTACGGAAGGAAGAACGGACTCCAAGCCGGACGTCTGGCAAGATTGGGACAAATTCGTTGCGGCCGCACAGAAGCTGCGGGATGAGAGTCGCCAACTGGCCGTCGTCGCCCAATCCGGCGATATGGCAGCCATCGGGGCGCAAGTGAAAGCCGTCGGCAAAGCCTGCGGGGGGTGTCATAAACCGTTCCGCAAACCGAAAGAGGAACGCTTTAAACGATAAACGGTAACCGTCGTATGCGATGCCTCGTGGTGCTTGTGGTGTTCGTGGTCCTTGCTCCGACGTGGCTCCAGGCGCAAGAGGCCGTCAAACGTGGCGAATATATCTTCCGCGCCTCAGGCGGCTGTAGTTGTCACACCGATGTGAAAAAACAGGGAGCGTTCATGGCCGGTGGACGCCCCATCGCCACCCCGTTCGGCCGCGTCTACGCCACCAATATCACTCCCGATCCGAAAACCGGCATTGGCTCCTGGGATGATGCCACGTTCATCAAAGCCATGACGCAGGGTGTCGGCCCCAATGGCGCGCACTACTTTCCCGTCTTTCCCTACACCTCCTTCACCCGCATGACCAAACAGGACCTCCTCGACCTCAAGGCGTACCTTTTCTCTCTGCCGGCCGTGTCCAAAAAAAATCCCCCCCTGGAGCTGCGCTTTCCTTTCGGGTGGCGGCGCGGGGTGGCGGTGTGGAAATGGCGCTTCTTTCGCCCGGGGCCGTATAAGCCCCAGCCGAACCAGTCGGCGGAATGGAATCGCGGCGCGTACTTGGCCACAGCAGTGGCCCATTGCGGTGAATGCCACACCCCGCGGAATTTTATGGGCGGCCCCAAGAAGTCGATGTACTATGCCGGCTCCCTCGACGGCCCGGAAGGCGAACTTGCGCCCAACATTACCCCTGATGAGAAGACGGGTATCGGAACCTGGAGTATTCCGGATATCGTGTGGTTCCTGCAAAACGGCTTCAAACCCGACGGCGATGATACGCAGGGGCTGATGAGTGAGCTGATCGACCACGGCTATCAGTATCTCTCGCCGTCCGATGCCCGGGCCATTGCGGTCTATCTCAAATCTTTACCGCCTATTGCTAATGTGCTTCCCACCAAAGGGGAGTAACACAAGACTCCCCGAGCGACGTTCCACGCCTTCTCTCTGCTGACGAAACCCATCGACTGGGACTTTTTTCGTGGATCTGTTTTGGCGGGTATGCAATAGTCTTTTCCTACTTCAGCAGCTCCCTGAAGCAGTTCCACAAAAGTTCGGGGCGAAATGGCACGGTGATCCCAATCACCGCAGGTGCGTGAGTCAAGTCACAGAAGAAAAGGCTCATCACAGACGATAATAACCCTGACATGGTCAGCAGCTCCATCACGACGAAAGCGTGCACACAAGAGGGGACTTTGCTAGCGTTCAATTCGCCTCACCTATTCCAGGAGTTGCTTTGAGTCTCCAGTGGAGCTACTGATATCTACGGTTCGTAAAAGGCTTTTTGAATCATTGTAGTGGAGGTGGTTGTGCGGAGAGTCCTGCGTAGAGGTTCTCAAACAATCGAACTCATTCCGTGGCACGAGAATCCCACTGCCGACACCTTCCTAGAATTCCGCGATACGCTCAGCGCCCTCGATTTCCTGCACACCTTCATGTATGACCCGCTGAGTATGATGACCTTGCGCTCTAGTCTCACCGAGGAGCTGCCCTCTTCAGATCTCGCAGGCTTGGATGATCAGGAGGTTCTCGAGCAACTTGCCTCGCGACTGGTGTACGGCAATCTCAGAATCGTCTCTTTTGCCCCCTCTCAACCCGCTATTCAGGCGGGGGGGGCTGCACAGCCCCCCCCAGCGGTTGAGGAGGAGGAGGAAGAGGAAGAGCAAGCCGCGGGAGCTGTACCGGTTGCTGCAACCGTCCCGCAAACGGCTGTAAGTTGGATTAAGTTCGAGATTGTTGATGACGAAACCGGTCAACCGGTAGCAGACGTAAAACTCAAACTGAAGTTGCCCAACGGGTCAGTCAAAGAATACACCACAGATGCCAACGGCATAGTGCACATCACAGATCTCCCCCCCGGAACGTGCGACATTGAGCAAATGCTTGACGCGGATGCGTTAGAGGTTGTGCAGATCGCATAGCTCGTCCTCATTGGAGGTTGTCCATGGGCTTTGATAAGCGAGAGAATGCGAAAACGTATGCTCCTCAGGATGGTGATACGCTCCAGGCCATCGCTACGCGGGAGACGGCGGCCGGCAACGAGATCACCTGGCAAGACATCGCCAAATTCAATTGGGGCACCGACAACGAAGAGGAGATCAACGAGTACCTGCGTGACGAGTTGGGGTGTCACAAGCGCGATGACGCCAACAACTTCGTCATCGCAAGCGACGACGAGCCCAAGGGGGAGCTCCGCATCCCAGTACTTTTCAAAAAGGCCGGGTTATCGACGGAAAAGACGCACACGCTACACGTGCGCAAAAAGGTCTCCCCACCGCAATTTCTGGACTGTTGTGAGATTCCAGGAATCACCTTTGCGTTCGACAAATCTTTCGTGCGCCCGTCGGTGGTTGATCATATCAAGAAGCTCGAAGAAGCGGTCAGCAAACACCCGGCAGCAAAGATCATGATCTTTGGGCACACCGACAAGGTGGGTCCTGACGACTATAACAAGCGGCTCAGTGAACGCCGAGCCAAGAGCGTATTCGCATTTATTACCGACAACGCCGACATCTGGGAGGAGCTCTACAATGACCCCAACGAAAATTGGGGGGTAGAGGTAATACAAGAGATTCTAACGGATCTGGGGCACAACCCCGGCCCGATCGACGGTATTATGGGCGACCAGACTCGGTCAGGCATGCGGTCGTTCTTAGGCCTACCCGATGGCACCCCGGTCCAGAACGACGCCGCCTTTCGCAAGAAGCTGTTTACGGCCTACATGACCGGCAAGCATGACATTCAGTTGACGTCGGACCAGTTCATGGACCCGAAGCACATGGGCTGTGGCGAATTTAATCCGGTCAAGCACACCGAAGCAGCCCACGAACCAAACCGCCGGGTTGTTTTCTATCTGTTCAACCCAGAGCGCCTGCCGAAACTGCCCTGTGAGAACGCAAACCTCGCGCCTTGTCAGAAGCAAACGACGCCTCCGTTGCCACGACACAAGGAGAGCTTTAAGTGCAGCTTCTACGATAGTCTTGCGAAGAACTGTACCTGTGAGGTTGGGCCGACACCTCCGACACCCACCCCAGCTACGATCGAGATCATTGACGCCTCGGGCAATGTCGCAACCAGTGTAAAGATGGGGCTGTGGGACAACGCTTTCGATGCGTCAAGCAATGTTCTCAACAACGTCGCTGAGGCGGACAACTTCGCTGGCGCTGACACCCGGCGGTTCCACTTCCGAGTGAAAGATCCGGCTGCCACCGGTTCCTTTGTCACCATCGACTGGAAAACCCTCGGCTCCACACACACGGCCCTCGACTCGGCTGGTGCTTCGTTGACTCTTGTCGAGACTCCAGCAGGCTCCAAAACATTCGTTTCAAGAGGGTTGTTGCTCTGCTGTGACCTCGACGACGTGAACCAACAGACCAACAGCGGGCTGGTGGCTCCTCTCCCCGATGTGGGCAACCGGAACCGAGGCCAGAGCAACCACCGTCTGAAGACCGCCCGGATGGACGGCTTCGTCAATGGCGAGTATACCCCTGCCTCGGGCGCACCAGCCGTATCTGTGGAGCTTCCCGTCTTCGAGCGTAGCCCAGACGAGCGACGCCGGGTGCCTGTTCAGATTTTCGTGCTCCGTGTAGCGGCTGGAGGGGCTGGTGTCATCCCTACGGCCACGGGCACGGCACTCTGGACCACCGATATCCGGGTGATAAAAGAAACATACGAGCGCATTGGCGTCAAGCTCGAGACGACCACGGCGTCCGGCACGCCCACCACCGACATCGTGACCGTCGACGGGTTGTCGATCGTGCTGATCGATCCACCAACCGGTGTCAACCCTGCGAATATCTCTTTCGCGGACGAACGGACGATAGCAACGGCTCATCCTTCGGTGGGTGGAAACACGCTACGCCTGTTCTTCGTGGGAGGACTTGCATCGGGCAACGGGGGTGAAGCCTGGTCTGACGCACTGACGACGTCGGCCGGCAATGCCATGTTGCGAGCAACCGCCTGGACGATTCAGTCTACCGGACCGTATGCAGCCGCTCACGAGATGGGCCACGTGTTAACGGATAAACGAGGTAGCGTAGCGACTACAGGCCATTACACCGCTCCGACAGCACCGGCTGGAAACCGCTTGCATGACATGCAGAATCATATGAAGGCAAGTTTTCTCGGGGCTGAAAGCGCGACAGGCGCCAAGCGCTTGTGGGATGCCAATGACGGGGACGGTTTCAACCAGTTCACGGCCATCCGCGGCTCGCGCTACACGCGTGCCTTCTGAGGCCTTCAACCTGGAATACTCGAAGAAGTTTGGCGCAGAGATGCTTAGATCCTATGCCCCCTTGAAGTGGCACATCGCTGCTCTGAGTCTTGCGTCTATAGTCCTTTGCTACGGTTTTGCTGCTGGCTCTGCTTGGGGCGAAACGGGGCACATAACAAAGGAGAGGATGATAAACATGGCTGATGCCAACCTGATTCAGGACGAGGCAAACCGGCTCCAAGAGGTCTTGACAGCGGAAAAGGTGCATCCGCTCGTGCTAGAGGAAGGCTTCACAGAGTTTAGCAACGCCAGCAAGAACGCACTCGTCGCACGTGTCGCCCGCACCTTCGCTCCACACCCCTCAGGCAAACTGCTCGCGCGCCTGCTGTTCATCCGGACAGCCGACAACGAGGCGGCCATGCGCACAGCGTTCGTGGCCAACCTGCGCTCCCCGGATGCAGAGGCGCGCAAGGCCAGCCTCTATGGCCTCGCAGAACTGGGCCATGAAGCCCTCCAAGATCTGGCCTTACTTTCGATGCGTGATGAGGCAGACCAAGTGCTAACGGCGGCACTGAATATCTTGCTGCCCATAGCCAAGGAGACCCCCAACCTATGGGCTTACCTGCAGAATCTCTACACGACCCTGCAAGGCAAGGAGACGCTGCACATGAGCCTCAGCTTGCTTGAGGCCCACGGCATCGCTCCCCCCCGCACAGAGGCAGATTGAATCTCATGTTGTCACGACGCACCAACCGCCATTTAAGTCGTGATCGACTCCCCGCTAACGCGTCTATCAGCACCTTTGCCACTGACAAATCGGCCGGGTCAAATCACTCCAGAGATATAGGGTCTGTACCCAACGATTCAATCGCCACCACGGGCGGGTGGGGCATGTGTTGCAGGGCCGCTATAAGGCCGTTGTGATCGATCGCGACAATTACCTGTTGGAGGTGTGACGCTACGTGGTGTTGAATCCGGTGCGGGCAGGTCTCGCCCGGCTACCATCTGATTATCCCTGGAAGCAGCTACCGGGCGACCGCGGGGCTGGAACGTCCTCCGACGTGGCTCACCACGGCGTGGGTCCTGGCGCAGTGTGGACGACAGCGGCGCCAAGCGCACACCCGCTACCAGACATTCGTGCAGGAGGGCATCGATTATCCGGGGCCATGGGAGCAGGTCCGGGGGCAGATGCTCTTGGGCGATGAGACCTTTGTCACACGCCTACAGCCGGCTTTGCAAAAGAGTCGGGCCATCCGCGACGTGCCACGAGCCCAACGCTTTGCGGACCGGCCACAGTTAGAAGAACTCTTTGCAGACGTCGAGAACTACCCGAAAGTCATGCGAAATCAGCTTATACGACAGGCCCATGAGGCGCATGGGTACACCTTGGCCGCCATTGCCCAGAGGGTGGGGCTCCATTACACGACAGTCAGCAAGATCGTGAATGCACAGTGACAAGTCCCTCGAGGGACATGGGATCATCCAACATACCGCTCAGCCACAAACGCCCAGGACACAGCCCGAATCCACACCACACGTGACGGCCACTCATTATTGACATGTCAATATAATATCAATATGCTTTCGCAAAACATATTATTCATCGATGGAGCATACGTATGGCAACCGTCACGATCTCGCCCAAATTTCAAGTGGTGATCCCAAAACACATTCGGGAAAAGCTTGGCCTCGAACCCGGCCAAAAGGTGCAAGCCCTTGACTATGACAATCGCATTGAACTCATTCCCCTGCGGCCTCTGAAACATATGCGCGGCTTTTTGAAGGGCATCGAAACAGATGTACCGCGTGAGACGGACCGGCTATGAACGTGGTCGATTCATCAGGATGGTTGGAATACTTTGCGGATGCTGACAACGCCGATTTCTTTGCGCCCGCCATCGAAAACACCGCCGAGCTCGTTGTGCCGTCGCTGAGTCTCTATGAGGTGTTCAAACGGATTCTTCAACAGAGAGGCGAAGATCAGGCCCTACAAGCCGTGGCACAGATGCAGCAGGGACAGGTCGTGGAGCTGGACGCCTCATTGGCCTTACAAGCGGCTCGCTTGAGTGTACAAGAGCGACTCCCGATGGCGGATAGCATCATGCTCGCCTCGGCACGTGCCCATCAAGCTATCTTGTGGACTCAGGATGCAGATTTCGAAGGTCTGCACGACGTCCGTTATATCGCGAAGCGACCTCCCGACGGATAGAGAGCTTGGGTCGTGATAGACGCCCCGCTAACGCGTCTATTAGCGCCTTGACCGCTGACAAATCGGCCGGGTCAAATTCCTCGGGATTTTCAAACGTGGTCGTCCCCTGTTACTTCATTACTGCACCACACGCCACTAGTACTGCGTACCGCAAATGGTTCGTCGGTTGATCGCTCTGATATCACGTGGCTTACGGCGCTCAAACCGACGACGGACTTCTGTCGGCGTGTACTAGTCACACGTAATCAGGACCCCGCAGTCTTCGCAACGATAGCGCGTAGTCGCCTCTGCAGGCTGCTCCACAGGTTCGAAGTCCGAACGCCGCCGCCCGCTGCTTTCGTAACACTCCGGACAGAAGCGGTTGCCGAGTTCATCTTCATCGATGGTCAGGTGGCAATGTCGGCACCGCACTCGCCGGCTGTGTCCAGGCAAGAGCACGAGATGTTGATGGGTACAAGCCATAAGCGCGTTGGTGATTCCTCCGCATTGGGCGCGGCGTGTTGCTTGCGCTCCATGCAGCGCCGGGGTGTCCTCGCTCGACGCACGCGGAGCTCAGCGAAATTTGGGCATCACTTCCTTGGCAAAGAGTTCCATCGAGCGCATCACTTTGTCATGCTGCAGCGTGCCGTAGGACATGTTCACCCCAAAATACTCCACCTGATACTCCTGTTGCAGGGTGCGAAGCCATGTTGTCATCTGGTCTGGTGTGCCGAAATAGGCCATAGCCTGAAGTTGCCGTTCGTAGGGAGGCGGCTGAGTCGTGCGCGTAGCACGCCAGTGGTCCATATCCATGTAGATTTCGCTGCCCCCGGTCAGTGTGCGGCGTAGGCCGTTGAGGTCGCCCACCCAGGTCAGTGCTTGGCGTGGATCCTCTCTGGCATGCTTGGCGTCCTCCGCGACATAAGCCACACGGAAAAAGGGCATATCCTGCAGTAGAGACGGCTTGCCGGCAGCAACACAGCGCTCAGCGTACAACTGGCGGATGCCCAGCACGTCTTCGTCCGGCGTGTTGGTCCCGGTCATAATCGGCAGCCCTCGCTCGATAGACACGTCCACACTGGCCGGGGTGCGAGACACGGCCAGATACACCGGCGGATGCGGCGGCTGCACCGGCGAGGGGGCAATGGTCATATCCTCGACCTGATAGTACGCACCTTTGTATGTGAAGCCGGGCGTCGACCACAGGCCCAGGATGATGTCGAGAATCTCTTGGAAGCGCTGCGTGCGTGACTCGTAGTCCATGTTGAAATTGCCGTATTCGTACACCACTTGCCCCCGCCCCACACCGAAGTCCAGCCGGCCGTTGCTGAGCACGTCCAGCATAGCCGTCTCTTCAGCTAAGAAAACGGGATGTTGGAAGGTCAGAACGCTGACACCGGTGCCTACACGGATGGTCCGGGTTTTGGCCGCCACATAGTAGGCGAAAGAGAGGGCCACAGGGCAGATACCGAAACGGGTGAAGTGATGTTCGGCCAGCCATACCGAATCAAAGCCCAGTTCTTCCGCATACTGAATCTGCTCCATCGCCTCCCCGAAGATACGGCTCTGGTGGGATGGGTCTTGCTCGGGCCAGGAAGGGAGAATAAATAAGCTAAATTTCATCGACGATCAACTCCCTCAGCTGCGACATATTGGACGAGTGCTCGTGCCTCTACTCCTGCGCCGTCCTCACGTCGCCACCATGGAGGAGGACACTCGCCTTGTCAAGCCGCGTGCACAACTATTCTGGGTGACCGACCTCCCGGTCCACGGCGTCCAACCCTCCCCCGTCCACTTCTCGGCTTGTCTGGGACAGGCCATCGCTCTACAATCCTCCCTAAATATGTCACGTCGCTCGTCCCACCCTGACCAGAGGAAGCCAACCATGCTCGATCTGCTCATCACGAACGGACTGATTATCGACGGCAGCGGAAGCCCGGGCTTCCATGCCGCGGTGCTCGTCGAGAACGAACGCGTCACCATCCATCGCGGCGACACCGCTCATCTCCAAGCCCGTCGCGTCATCGATGCGACTGACCACGTCGTCTGTCCGGGCTTTGTCGATGTGCACTCCCATGCCGGGCTGACCATCATGGGCGAGCCCCATCACGACCCCAAGGTACGGCAGGGTGTCACCACCGAACTCATTGGTATCGACGGTATTTCGCACGCGCCGTTCAAAACGCACGCAGAGCTGCAACGCTACATCTGGCTCGATTCCGGCCTCAACGGCTACCCGCCGATGCCGGCGGATTGGCTGACAGTGGCCGAGATGCTCAGCCGGTACGATAATAAAGTCGCGATCAACATCGCCTATATCCTGGGGAACTCGCCGGTGCGGATCTGGAGTGTCGGCTGGAACGACCGTCCGGCCACCAAGGACGAACTCCAGGATATGAAATCGGTCGTGCGCGAAGCCATGGAAGAAGGCGCCTGGGGTCTGTCTACCGGTCTGGACTACCCGCCGGGTGCCTACGCCGATACGGAGGAACTGATTGCCCTCTCCGAGGCTTCGGCTCGCTTGGGCGGCTTTTACCACACCCACACCCGCGGCATTCTCCGCGCTCAGAGCCATTTAGCGCCGTGGGAAGAGGCCCTCGATATCGGCCGTCGGAGCGGCATTCCCGTGCATATGACGCACTACCGGCAGCCGGCGCAAGGGGTGGGGAGTCATCTGGATTACCTCGGGCTGATCGAAAACGCCCGCGACGAGGGCATGGACGTGACCTTTGACTGTTACACCTACCCTTACTCCGGCACCATGGTTCACATTGGCCTACCTTTGTGGTCCAAAGACGGCGGCCCGGAACGACTCATGGCCGCCTTGCAAGACCCCGACGACCGCACCCGCATGAAGAAGGAAATCTCTCGCAGTCGTCTCGAAAACAACTGGCTCACCAATTTCACTCAGCCGCAGAACCGGAAGTATGATGGCAAGCTGATTACCGACATCGCCGAAATGCGCAGCCAGGACCCGGCGGAGGCGCTCTTTGACTTGCTCATTGAGGAAAATCTGGGCATTTCAACCGTCGGTTTGGGCACCAATGCCCAAACCCTGCCGGCGTTTGTGTCGCATCCCTGCGGCATGATCGCTAGCGATGCGATCTTGTTTGGCGAGTATCCCAATCCGCGCACCTACGGCTGCTTCCCCATCGTTCTGGCAGAATTCGTCCGGGCGGAGCAACACCTACGCTTACCGGAAGCTATCCGCAAGATGACCTCCTTCCCGGCGCAGCGTCTGGGCCTGCCCGATCGCGGTCTGCTCCGCGACGGGTTCAAGGCCGACATCGTCGTGTTTAATCCCAAGACGGTCAAAACCCACGCCACTAAGGAAGACCCCAAGCACTACCCCATCGGTATCGACTATGTCATCGTCAACGGCGTAGTCGTGATCGACCAGGGGGACAACACCGGGGCACTTCCGGGGCGCGCACTACGGCGTGGCCATGCCTCGACCTAATATCGGGTCAGGTTAACTGTCGGCTGCTTCGACATCCTGAAACGCTTTGAGGTAGCGGGAGGTAATATTCGCGTAAATCGCTTTGGAAACATTCTCGTTGTACACGTGTGATGTCCGATTGCGATCCCGCATCATATCGAGCCAGGTGTCTTGGTGATCGATTACCCCCAATTGAAAGGCCCCGGCGATCGCGGCTCTGGGAAATGGCGCCTTTCCCCCCTGCGCCTCGACGATTTTTTGAAACGCCTTCCAAAACGTTTCAAAGGTGAATTCGAACGCCTGGATCACCGCAGCTCGGTCCATATCGCTGCCGGTTGATTGCTGGACAAACGACGCAAGCTGGGCCAAGGCACGGCGCGCATTAAAATATGTATCAGTTCGTGGATCGCTCATACACAATGACCCCATCTTCGTCAATCTGGGCGCGTAGCTCGCTACTGGCCTCGTCATAGCGCACGAGATCGAAGGGGAGCAGGGTTTCGGCGTGTTCATCGAGGTAGAGCACAAAGCCCGACCATTTTTCAGGATGCCGCAAGCCATCAAAAGCGAGATCGTAATCCGATGTCGCCCGGCTGCTCCCCCGCGCCCGCGAGCCATACAGGAGAATACGCGCTGGATCGATGGAGCTTCTCGCCGTGTCGATCACCTGCCGCAGGAATCTGGAGCGTTGCGGAGCAATCGCAGAGTCATCGACCTCACCCCGCTCCGTCACAACCACGCCAAAATCCGCACGCGCCGACTCGGCAGTAACGATCCCGTTCTTCACATCGGCCGCCACGTGCTGCGGGTCGCGTTCCAGCGGATTACCATACCCACCGCCGCCAGGCATCTCGACGATCAAGCGCTCACCCGGCGGAATAATTTGAAAGCCTTTGCTTTTGAGTACCGTACCGGATTCCAATCGCACATTGCCGGTGGATCCAGGACAGCCGCCATCCCGCCCACGGGCGGGGAAATGCACGCGCTCGAATGTCGCAAAAATCCCGAAAGGCGCATGTTCACGATTCGAGAGCACCATCGTCTGCCCAAGCCCACCGCGCTGACGGCCCGGACCGCCGGAGTCCGGGCGGTATTCCTTGCGCCACACCACAATCGGCGTAATGGCTTCGGTAATTTCCACCGGCACGTTGCGCACCCCGCTGGGAAACGGCGTGGCCGACAGTCCATCCAACCCAGGACGCGCCCCCGCCCCACCACTGTGAAAACTCGTGACCATAAACGGCGTCCACTCCCCTGTCGCCTGCCCGGTCATGCCGTGGCCGGCGCCGAGCCGTAAATTCCACAGGTTTGACGTGCCTTCCGCCGGCACCACGTCCGGTAGCACCTGGGCCAAACACCCGAACACCACATCCGGTAGCATATGCCCGATCGTCGCCCGCGCCACTACCGCACTCGGATGGATGGCGTTGACGATCGTGTGCTCGGGCGCGGTGACTTGAATCGCGTCTAACGTGCCGGTATTGTTCGGAATTGTCGGGGCGACCACACATTTGACCCCAAAGGAGGTATACGCCTCGGTATAACACATGGGACAGTTGATGCCGTACATCGACGTCCCTGAGGTCCCGTCAAAGTCGACCACGATTTCCCCATCGCCGATGGTTAACGACGCTACCAGGTCAATCGGCGCCTCATGGCCGTCGATCCGCATACTGTTGTGCCAGGTGCCTTTGGGTAGGTCGTTAATCGCCTTCGCCATGCCGCTGCGGCTCGTCTCGATAATGTAGGTGCCAAGTTCATCCAAAGTGGTAAGACCATATTCCTCCATCATGGCAAGCAGGCGCTGACTGCCGGTCTCGTTGCACGACACCAAGGCATAAATATCCCCTTCCACCTGTACCGGTTCGCGCACGTTTGCACGAATGAGGTTGAGCAGCCAGTGGTTCATCTCACCGCGCGTGGCCATCGGCATAATGGGGATAAACAACCCCTCGTGATACACCTGCCGTCCGTCCGCAGACTGCCCAAGGCCGCCGATATCGACCAAATGACTAGTGCAGGCAAACAACGCCACCATCTTGCCGTCTTGAAAGGTCGGGGACACGACCGTCAGATCGTTCAGGTGCCCGGTCCCTTTCCACGGGTCGTTGGTCACATAGGCGTCGCCTTCCTGCATGGTCTCGGGCGGAAAGACGTCGAGAAAGTGGAGCACGGAACGCGCCATCGAATTGATATGTCCTGGGGTACCGGTCACGGCTTGCGCCAGCATCTGGCCCTGCAGATCGAACACGCCGGCTGAGACGTCGCCGGCTTCGCGGGTGGAGGTACTGAAGGCCGTACGCACCAGCGTTTGCGCCTGCTCTTCGACCACCGACAGCAGTCGGTTCCACATCACCTGTAAACGAATGCGAGTCATGCCGTCATGGCTCATGACGCTATGTCCTCCCGTGTCATTATGATCTGCCCGAGGGTATTGATAGTTGCATTGAAGCCGCCACTGATCACCGTAGACGTTTCGTCTTCGAGAAGAATCGCCGGCCCGTCAATCGTCGCTCCCGGCTGCAGAGCCGTACGCGTATACACCGGCATGGTGACGTGCTCGCCACGCATCGCATCGAACACCCTGCGCTCGGTCTGCGGCTTGGGCCGCGAGGTGCCTTTGGGGAACGCTACTGCCGACGGCATGATGGTATCTGTCGACAACGACAAGGTCCAGGTCAGTACTTCGACACTGAGGTTGGGGATAATGCGAGCGAACAGGCTGCGGTAGGCGTCATCAAACCACGCCTGATACGCTGTGACATCACCGGTCTCATACTCCCGTACCGGGAGTTGCACGGTAATTTCATGACCTTGACCGCGATACCGCATGAACGCCGTCCGCGTCTCGACCAAGAGTGCGGTGGGCGCACCGAGCCGTACTACCGCCTCCGCTTCATCTCGCATTTCGGCGAAGATGTTGTTGACGTATGCCGCATCGAATTGCCGCAAGTCCATGTAGCGCGTCCGCACCACTTCGTAGCCGATCGGCGCGCGTAAGAAACCGACGGCTGATCCAACACCGGCGCCGCTGGGGATGATAACGCGTGTAATGCCGAGTTTTTCCGCCAGGCGTGCCGCATGCAACGGTGCCGCGCCGCCAAAAGCCACGAGCGTGCGGTCGGACGTTTCCTTGCCGTTTTCGATCGCATGCACCCGCGCCGCATTGGCCATGTTTTCGTTGACGATTTCATCAATGCCGGCAGCAGCCACCGTGGCGTCCATACCGAGTGGATGACCAATCGTCTCATCGACCGCAGCCGTGGCGCACTCGGGCTGCAACGCCACCTTCCCGCCGGCAAACCGTGCCGGGTCAATCCGTCCCATGACGACATCCGCATCGGTCACGGTCGGTGCCGTGCCGCCGCGCCCGTAACACGCCGGCCCCGGTTCAGAGCCGGCGCTTTGCGGCCCCACCTGAATACGTTGCAAGTTGTCCAAACTGGCAATCGAGCCACCACCGGCGCCGATTTCGACCATATCAATCACGGGAATACGAATCGGTAACCCACTGCCTTTGAGGAACCGATACATCCGGGCCACCTCGAACGACCGCGACAATTGCGGTTGCCCCGCGTCGATCAGCGTGATCTTTGCCGTCGTGCCGCCCATGTCAAACGACAACACCTTGTCGAGCGCATTCTCGGCCGCGATGTGTTGCGCCAGAATCGCGCCGCCGGCTGGCCCCGACTCGACTAACCGAATGGGATGGGCTATCGCCGTTTCTACCGTCGTGACTCCGCCGCTCGACATCATAAGCAGCAGCGGACACGTCATGCCGAGCGCCGCAAGGCCGTCCGCCAAACGCCGCACATACCCGGCCATCATCGGTTGCACGTATGCGTTGGCGCAGGCCGTCGACATGCGTTCATACTCCCGGATCTCCGGGCACACATCGGACGACAACGTCAGTGAAACATGCGGCAGCGCCGCCGTGAGGA
>CAJIAL010000484.1_pt1 | contig 26583 bp, 23 predicted proteins | sample 9199091 | NCBI WGS metagenome assembly CAJIAL01 (sample SAMEA7708270, study PRJEB35096) | sediment metagenome | biome: marine neritic benthic zone biome [ENVO:01000025]; feature: sediment [ENVO:00002007]; material: shallow marine sediment [ENVO:03000034] sea grass bed [ENVO_01000059] ... | reverse complement strand
CGAAACCGAGCAGGCTGCCGGTGAACGCCACCGCTGCAGCGGGGGTCTGCGCTTTGATCAACGCGAATTCGTTGTGGTGCGTGACCGCAGTGTAGATGACGGTATAGATCACAATGGCAACAGCACCGCTCACAAAGTACGTGAGAAAGCTCAGTAGACCGGCCCCGAATTCGTTCCACATCGTGGGCGCTCCTTGTGAAGGATGAGTAGACGCGTCTCATGTCGCTATTGGAACACGCCAAATCTGAGTCAAAACAAACCCCTCTCATCATATCATAGATGTGCTGGCAGTGTGGCAAGGTAATCGCACACAGGGCAGGGGGAGCGCATTTGTAGTAACGCATTACTTGCCAGATACCGGGGTTCACGAAAAAAAGCCCCACTCACATGACGCACTCAGGGGCATGATGTACGGGAGTCATCTCACAATTCTGGGTGATCTCCTGCACATGCGTAATACGCACGCCGCACAGGAGCTCGCCCACGTGGAAGACAATCAGTGCTTGGCTGGCGTCTACAACGGCCAGTGTCTCCATACCGCTTTCTCCTTTTCTACGTAGTGGCTACGCCATCCGTTTGTGCATCAGATGGTGCGCACGCGTTCGAGCAACCATTCTTGATCCAGCTTCATCAGCTAGTCATCAATACCGGCCGCCGGCCCATGCCTTTCGGCCTCCTCCCCGGCCACCGAGGTCAGCGCAACAATCTGAATGATGAGTCTATACACCACGCGTGCAGCTTGTCTTGCCCTAAGATTGTGTCTATAATAGCCGGGTTTGCCATATCGAAAGATATCCTCGACATGTGAGCGGCCGTGGCCGGCAGCTCGCGGCGTCTAGGCGAGGGTAACAAAAGAATGTGGATCCATGGCTGACCCGCAATGCTCTTCAGACCCAGACACAATGCAGTCGTCAAAATCTCCCCGGGCTACATCCCCACCATCCACGCCGGCGCAGGTGACTGAGCAAGCGGCCTCTGCACCACGCAACGAAACCGGCTTGCCCATTGTGGGTATCGGTGCGTCCGCCGGCGGGCTGGAAGCGCTGGAGATGTTCTTTGCTCATACACCGCCTGACAGTGGCATCGCCTTTGTCATCGTGACCCATATGGATCCGCATGCCACCAGCTTCCTGCCCGAACTGCTCGGCCGCACCACCTCCATGCCGGTCCGTGAAGCTACGGAGGGGCAGCGCTTGGTGCCAAACGAAGTCACAGTGATGCCCCCGGGCACAGCGCTGGTGGTCGAGGGAGGTGCCCTGCACCTCCGCGACATCGCTATCCCACACGGACGGCCTTTGCCCATCGATAGGTTTTTTCGCAGCCTGGCGGAGGAGCAGCAGGAAAAGGCCATTGGCGTCATTCTCTCCGGTACAGGTACGGACGGCACTGTGGGCGCGAGAGCGATCAAGAGTATGGCCGGCATGGTCATGGTGCAGGAAGCGCAGTCGGCCAAGTTTGCTGGTATGCCCCAAAGCGCCATCGATGCCGGACTCCCAGACTACGTGCTGCCTCCGGAGCAGATGCCTGCGGCGTTGCGGAGCTATGTGCAGAGCCCCTATCATGCCCGTAGCGCGGCAGCCCCCTCGACCCTCGACATCGCACCCGAAGTGTTGCAAGACGTCATGTCGCTTGTCCATTCCCATACGGGACACAGCTTTACCCCCTATAAAATCAGCAGTATCCGCCGGCGCGTTGAGCGCCGCCTAATCCTGCATCAGATAGCGCAGCCCGAGCAGTACCCGCGTTACTTGCGCGAGCACCCCGACGAACTCGACCGTCTGTTCCACGAGCTGCTCATCGGTGTCACGGCGTTCTTTCGGGACCCGGAGGCGTTTGCGGCTCTCGCCACCATCGTGCCAGCGCTGCTGCGCACCAAGCGCAATGGTGAGCCGGTGCGGGTATGGGTCCCGGGCTGTTCCACCGGTGAGGAAGCCTATTCCCTGGCGATGCTCCTGCGGGAGTGCCTGGAGTTGGCACACAAGCCGTGCCCGGTGCAAATTTTCGCCACCGATTTGGATGACCGGGCCATCGAGACCGCTCGGCTCGGACGCTATCCCGAGGGCATTGCGGCCGACGTCACCCCCGAGCGCTTGCAGCGCTTCTTTACCCACGAGGATGCGGCCTACCAGATCACCAAGGAGATTCGGGAAACGGTCATTTTCGCGCCGCATAACCTCCTTGTCGATCCGCCTTTTACTCACCTGGATCTGCTCTCGTGCCGGAATCTGCTGATCTATATCGATGCCAATACGCAGCATCAGCTGCTTGACATGTTTCATTACGCCTTGCATCCAGGCGGGGTGCTCTTTCTCGGCACGTCCGAGACCATTGGTCATTCGGATGACTTGTTTAGCACCCAGGACCGGCAATGGAAAATTTTTACCCGCAATGACGTTGTGCCACCGGCCTATCCGCTGCCGGAGCACACCGCCCCGTCGTTCTACCCAGCGATCACCCGTGCCCCGCAGAGTTCCCACGATGTCCAGGGGTTCAGCACGCCCGGCAGCCAGGCCGAGGCGTATTTGGCGCAGCGCTATGCCCCGCCGAGTGTGCTGATCACGACCCGCGGCGATATCGTGCATTTTCACGGCCGCACCGCCCCCTACCTCGAGCCGCCGCGCGGCCAACCGAGTCTGAATATTTTCCGTATGGCCCGTGAGGGGCTCGATCAGGTGCTGGCCCCAACGATCCGAGCGGCCCTGGCGCAGGATGCGCCCGTCGTCCGCCCCGGGATCACGGTCACCGCCAATGGCACCACCGTTACCACCGATGTGATCGTGGAGCGCGTGCACGACTCCGCTTCCCTCCAGGGGCTCCTGCTGGTGACCTTCCGGCCTCCTGCAACCGACCCCGCTCCAACGGCCAATGCCGTCGCGTCCCCGACGCCACGCCGGCGCCGCCTGGTAGACGTCGAGCGTGAGCTCAAGGAGACCAGGGAATCACTGCAATACACGATCGAAGCCTTGGAAGCCACCAATGAAGAACTGACGTCCGCCAATGAAGAGTTGCAATCGACCAATGAAGAAATGCAGAGCGCCAACGAGGAACTCAAAACCTCCAGAGAGGAGATGCAATCGCTCAATGAGGAGCTCCAGACGGTCAACGCCGAGCTGCACAGCAAGGTCGACGAACTGTCGCACGCCAATGATGATATGACAAATCTGCTCAACAGCACGGATATCGCCACCATCTTTTTGGACGATGTGTTACAGATCAAACGGTTCACGACGCAGGCGACGCGGGTGATGGCGCTGATCCTCTCGGACGTGGGACGGCCGATCAGTGACCTCACGTCACACCTCGACTATGCCACGCTGGTAGAGGATGCCCACGAGGTCCTGCGTACCCTGGTACCACAGGAAAAGGAGGTGCGTACCAACGACGGGATGTGGTATCTCGTGCGGATTATGCCCTACCGCACGAGTGAGAACGTGATTGATGGTTTGGTCATAACCTTCGTGGATATCGACCACGTCAAACGCGCCGAGTCTGCGCGTCAACGCGCCTCCGAGCAATTGGAAGCGGAAGTAGCTGAGCGCCGGCGTATCGAGGAGCGTTTACAGCACCTCTCCAAAGTCTTTATGGAGGCAACGGTGCCCATTATCCTCGAGGATGTCGACGGCTCTATCACCGACCTGAATGCGGAGGCGGAACAGACCTATGGCTGGAGACGGGAGGAATTAATCGGGCAGCCCATCACGACCCTCGTCCCCGCCGAGTTTCAGGCCCAGATCAATGACCTCCTGGCCCGCTGTCGTCGGGGTGAAAACCTCCGGAATGTGGAAACGGTTCGCCAAACCAAGGCCGGGGAGGATCTCCGTGTGCTCCTGACCGTGTCGCCGTTGACCGACCGGAACGGGGAGGTTGCGGGCATGGTCACCATCGCCAAACACCCGGACGCTAGGCCACGGAACGTGAACGCACCGTAACCGGTTCTCGCGGCGTAGGGGGTACAAATACGCTGAAGCGAGCTGAGGAACGATACCATGCAGAACACCTCGGACGAGAGTTCGACTCCCCAGCAGGACCTCCGCCGGCGGGCGGAAGCCATCGTCGAGCAGACGCCCCCCACGGAGGCTAAACTCCCGGAGGATCAGCAGCGGGTGTTGCACGAACTCCAGGTGCACCAGGTGGAGCTGGAGCTCCAGAACGAGGAATTGCGTCGCAGCCAGGCCGAGCTCCAAGACGCCCGGGATACCTACGCGGCGCTTTACGACTTCGCGCCGATTGGCTATCTGTCCCTGGACCCGAGGGGGATTATCCTGGGAGCAAATCTGACCGCGGCGGCGCTGCTCGGCGTCGACCGGGGCGCCTTGCCGCAGACCTCCTTGGCCCGTTTTCTTGTCCGCGACGACCAGGACACCTTCTACCTGCACCGGCGCCAGGTGTTCGAGACCGGCACGCCCCAGACCTGCGATCTCCATGTGCAGCGCCCCGACGGCACGGTATTTGTGGCGTCTCTCGAAAGCCGCAGGGTCCAGGCCGTGGCCGGCCAGGGGCAACAGTGTTTCACCGCGCTGAGCGACATCACCCCCCGTAAGCTAGCCGAGGAGGCTTTACTATATCAGCGCGACTGGCTCGATGTGACACTATCGAGCATCGGTGATGGTGTGATCGCCACGGACACGCTGGGCAGTATCACGTCCATCAACCGTGAGGCCGAACGGCTGACCGGCTGGTCGGCACCGGAAGCTATCAGCCGCCGCCTCGACGAGGTGTTCCGCGTGCTCCATGAGCACACCCGGCAGCCGGTGGAAAGTCTCGTGATGCGAACCCTGCGGGACGGGACGGCGCTCGACTCGGCGAACCATATGGTGTTACAGACGCGGGAGAACCAGGAGTACATAATTATCAGTAATAGTACGCCGATACACCACCACGACGGGACGCTCTACGGTGTGGTACTGATCTTTCGTGACATGACAGAAAATCGGCGTCTCGAGACCGAAGTCCGGCAGGCCCAGAAGATGCGGGCTATCGGGACCCTTGCGGGAGGGATTGCCCATGAGTTTAACAATCTGCTGAGCGCCATCCTGGGCTTTGCCGAGCTCATCCAATACGAGGAGCCACAACGCAGTCGAGCCTGGGAGAACGTGCAACGGATACTCACGGCGGGACACCAAGCCAAGGAGGTGGTACAGCAGCTCCTCGCCTTCAGTCGCCAGGCGGATATCGCACGGAGTGCTGTGTACCCCCAGAAGCTGGTGCAAGAAACGCTCGGCTTGCTGCGGGCCTCGCTGCCAGCGACAATTGCGCTCCACCAGCACTGTGGCGACAATATCGGAGCCATCCTCGCAAATGCCACCCAACTGCAACAGGTGGTCATGAATTTGTGTGTGAATGCAGAGCAGGCCATGCGCGAGACGGGCGGGACCATCGACGTACACTTGGACACTGTGGAGGTGGATGCCGCTTTGGCGGCCGCCTATCCCGGTCTCCACCCAGAGCCGCATATCCGCCTCGTGGTCCGTGATACGGGTCCCGGCATGGAGCCCCGCATCACCGAGCGGATTTTCGAACCCTTCTTTACCACGAAAGAGGTGGGGGAAGGCGCGGGCATGGGCTTGGCGATTGTGCATGGTATCATCGCGAGTCACGGGGGGGCTATTGCTGTCGAGAGTACCCCAGGCCACGGGACAACGTTCACCGTGTATCTGCCCCGTATTGACCAGGAGTCTCCCCCCACTCCGCAGAGCCAGGAAGCCTTGCCCCAGGGCACCGAGCGCATTCTCTTTGTCGACGACGAGCAAACCCTGGCGCTCCTGGGACACGAGATGTTAACGTGCCTGGGCTATCAGGTGGAGGTCTTCACGAACAGCCAGGAGGCACTGGAGGCCTTTCACGCGGCGCCGCAGAGCTTTGACCTGGTCATCACCGACCAAACGATGCCGCAGATGACAGGCGCTGTTCTGGCGCGCGAACTGCTGCGGCTTCGACCCGACATCCCCGTGATCCTGTGCACCGGGTTTAGTCATGTCCTCGATGCGGCACAAGCGCAGGAGATCGGAATCGACGCCTTCCTCATGAAACCTGTAATCCTCCGTGATCTTGCGGTCACCATTCGGCAGGTCCTTACACAGAGGCGAAGCACCTGAGCTGGGAGACAATGCCATCGACGGCCGCCCTGTACTCTAGCCGTAGAGGCAGCGCCACCATGCAGAACCTCCGCCAACGGGCGGATCTGGTGCAACCGTGTTTTCTGGCGCTACTCGCTCCGTGCATGCGATATCGTCGGTGTGCCTGCCTTACCCGGCATGACAATGTGTACCATGGCTCGGCGGTACATCCAGCGCGGGATTTTGGTCAAAAAAGCCGGACGGTTTTAATTTAAACCCGATCGAAGTGACCGGCATCACGGGCCAGTCCTCCAACCGCGCGATATGGTTGGCATTCATCACGTACCACACCACTACATCGGTATTGTCGACGGCACGGTTGGCTTGCGTCCACACGGGCAGACCGTCCGTCCCGGTGCTTTGATTGGGATACTGCCCCGCCGGGTAGTTTTCCTGCGGAGTATACGGTGTGACCCACAGATGCTGCCACATGTACCCGGCGCGTTGCGCAATGCTTGAGTCCGGTTGGGCAAACGGTAGTGTGTTTTCGCCCGGCAGGAGTTTATAGGACACAGGGGCGCCCGTCTTGTTGTGTGACGTCGGATTGGTAATCTGCCAGTAGCGCGCGGCGAACGGATCGATGCGGCGTTGCGCCTCCTGCTCGGTGGTGAGCGCAGTGTGCCGGGTGGAGAAGGCATTGCCGTAGGGATTCGCCGGGCCTGGTGGCTCCGCCACGGAGTCCACTTCCACCACGGTATTGCGCTGCCCATCGACGGCGGTGTCCAGCCGGATACAAAAGACGTGCTGATGGTTGGGCGCATACAATCCCGGTGTCAACATCGTCCCGTGCTTGCTCGGAGACTCCGTGTGGGTTGCCGCCGTGCTGAGAATGCCCGTCATCTTGATGTCCAGTTCGATCGTACCGTCCTGGTACAAATACCAGTAGAAGCCGTATTCGTAATTCCCCACCGTGGCGATAGAGGATATGACCAGACGGCGCGAACGGCGGACCTCTACCGCTTGCGTGCGGAAATCAAAATGCTTCCAGAGGATGCTGAAATCTTCTTCATGCAGACAGATGGCATGCTTAATGGGGAGAATCTCGCCCGACCCCATGGTGATATGGGTGTCGAAATAATAAATTTCCCCGAGGCAATCGCAGCCGAGTTCCAGTGAATTCGCCAGCATGCCGATACCGTATTCCCCGACGTCGAAGGCATTCTTGCGGCATTGGGTAATACTCGGGTCGCCGTACGGCACCGTCATTTCGGCCACAGAGGCCCGATACAGAATGGGGCGCACGGCGCCGTTGTCCTCATAGCCCACCTGGTGTAATACCAAGCCCTCGCGGTGCGTAAAGCCGACACGAAAGCGCCATTTCTGCCAGCGCACTTCCCAGCCGTTGACGTCAAAGCTCACCCCATCAGGTTGTACAATATCGAGGGGTTTGAGGTCCGAGCGCGTTTCCGTGATATACGCCGAGGAGTAATTCCCCATTTCTTCGGGCACGGGGATAACTTCATGATCCTCGACCCGCACCACTTCCATGGAGTTGAGGTCCACTACTACCATCAGCCCATCGATAGGATGGGCGTAGTTGTTGTCGCCTTCTTCAAGACGCGTCCAGAGTAATGCCCGCGACAGCCGACGCTGTTGTTCAATATCTTCACCGTAATTCCCCGCCGACCATGGATCGACGGTGACCAGGTCGAAGTTCGTCACGCCACGTTTGCGTAGGGCCTCCTGCACGTCCGGATGCACCTTCACGGCCGCCTCGCACTCGAAAAATTCATCGACAATGATCGAGGGCTGCACGCCGGGAATGTGTGTGAAGTGGATGACAGCGTGCTGGGTGAGCGAGACCAGAGCTTCGTAGGTGTGTCCCGTCGAGTTGTCCAGTAAGACCACCAAGGCCTGGCGCTCAATGCTATCGCCGGGTGTGAAGCTGAGCACGGTCTGTTTCTCGGGTTCGTGCAGATTGATGCAGACAAACCGCATGCGGTTGTTCTGGGTAAAGTGTTCATGGGCACGGACGATGGCGACGGCCTCCTCCATTTCCCCCGCAGTCAAGGGGTCGAGAGGATGCTGGACGGCTGCCACGTCGGTAGTTGCTGCGGTGAATTGGATCTCATTGCTCATGCGTTGCTCCTTCTCGCGATATATATGCGGAATATCTACGACACAGGCGGCCGATGCGTATGCCACTCGGTGTGGGTTTCATAGGCATGGCCGATGCGGAGGACGGTGACCTCGTCAAAAGGCTTCCCGACAATTTGCAAGGCGAGTGGCAGGCCGTCGATACTCAGCCCACAGGGGACCGTCAGCGCCGGCTGGCCGGTTAAGTTAAAAGGGCAGGTGGCGGAGACGACAGCCTGGAGCATTTTGATTTCACGCCCCTCGATGGTGACCGAGCGGGCACCGAGAACAGGAGCGGGGATCAGGGCTCCAGGCGTGAGCAGCGCGTCGATAGATGCACAAGCTGCAAGCATCTCTTGGCGGAAGCGCCATTTTGTTTGTAGTGCTTTGACATAGTCGGTAGCCAAAGTCGAGGCGCCACGGTCGAGGAATTTCCGCACCTGCGGGCCGTAGTCGTCGGCTTGCGTTTGCATGTACGGTGCGTGCCAGGCATTGGCTTCGCCGTTGATGATGATCTGGGCGGTATCCCAGGCGGTGTCCATAGTGGGCAGCGTCACCTCTTCAATATGCGCGCCGAGTCCTGCCAGCACTTCGACCGCGGCATGAAACGCCTGGGTGACCTCGGGATCGGTCGCATCAGGAAAGAATGCAGTGGGTACGCCAAGGCGTAGGCCGCGGATATCTCCGGTCAGCTGGGCCGTATAGTCAGCAACTGGTGTATCGACTGAGACCTGATCACGTGGATCAAAGCCGGCGATGGCTTGCAACATGAGGGCGGCATCACGCACGGTGCGAGTCATCGGGCCGATGTGATCGAGCGACCAAGCCAGGGGCACGACGCCGTGAATACTGACGCGGCCATGCGTGGCTTTCAGTCCGACGATACCGCAATAGGCCGCAGGGATACGGATCGATCCGCCTGTGTCAGTCCCAAGGGCCCCGGCACACAGGCCAGCGGCCACTGCAGCGCCCGAACCGCTGCTGGAGCCGCCGGGGTTGTGCTCGAGATGCCAGGGGTTGGGCACGGCACCATAATGCTGGCTCGGAACCAGGGTGGCGAACTCGTGCATATTGAGCTTGCCGAGCAGCACCGCACCTGCAGCATCCAAATGCTGGATCACCGTGGCATCATGATCCGGGATGTTCGTGTGTAACACCTTCGAGCCACATGACGTCAGAATGCCCTTGGTTGCCGCGATATCTTTGTGCGCTAACGGTATGCCGTGCAGCGGGCTGCGAGGGCCGTGCGTGCGGATGGCCGTTTCAGCAGCGTGCGCTTCCGACAGCGCACGCTCTGCTGTCACGGTGATAAAGCTGTTGAGTTGCGGGTCAATCTGGTCGATCCGATCCAAATACGCTTGGGTCAGTTCAACTGGGGAAACGTCACCCTGCGCCAAGAGTTCCGCCAGCTGACTGATGGATTGGAAACAGAGATCGCGTGTGTCCATGGGTGCCCCTCCTGCGGCGCTGTGTGGATGGGTACGTCGGCTACGTGGGCGCAAAAACAGAGGGCATTATGACGGAACACGGTGGAGAAACACCAGAGTTGTTTTCGTGTAGAGGCTGGTGTAGAAATTGGAAGGGGGAAAAGCCAGGGAAGGTGTGGGGAACGTTGAGCTCGGGTGTTTAACTTGTGTGGGAGTGTTCCTGTCTATGAAATCGCCTGCTATTGGTGTACAAATAGTGGTCACATACAGGGGAAACGCTGCCTCTATAGCCGTAACCAGTTGAAATGAGTACGGAGGCGCCTGGCAGAGCCGAAAGGGAGAGCGTCCATCATGACGAACTTCAACTGCTCTGCGCAGTAGTAGGCGGCTTGTCGCAGAGCACATCGTGGTTAGTTAAAGGTTGCCGTGTATGGATTTTGTCATTGTCGGCGGGGGGGTGTATGGAGCGGGTGTCGCTTGGCATCTGGCGCAACGTGGGGCCGAAGTCCTGCTGCTCGAAGCCCGAGAGATTGCCGGTGGAGCGTCAGGTGGTTTGGGGAAACGGGGGGTTCGGGCGAATGGCCGCGATGTACGTGAACTGCCGTTGATGCGCCTGGCCTATGACTTGTGGCCACGCCTGGCAGAGGATATTGGCGCACCAACGGGGTATGAACGGGCGGGTAATGTGCATTTGATTGAGCACGAGCGCGATTATCACGCCGCGCCAGCGCGGGCCTGGATGCAGGAACAACAGGGGATTCCCACTCAACTCCTTGCCGCAGATGCGGTGCGTGAGATGGAACCGGCTGTGAGTGAGCGCATCATGGCTGCGCTCTATTGTCCGAACGACGGTGTTGCTGATCACACGGCTACCACACGCGGGTTTGCCCAGGCTGCCGAACGGCATGGCGCCGTGGTCCGTGAGCACACACGGGTGACAGGCTTGGAACGACAGGGGGAACGTATTACGGCAGTATTGACGAGTGAGCAAGAACGCATTGCCGTGCAGCGTGCTGTCCTGTTGTTGTCGAATACGCATGTGCCTGACCTATTACACGAAACATATGGCATCACGTTGCCGGTGTGGCGTGTCTTGCCGCAAATTGTCCTGACGGAGCGAGTCGAGCCCATGCCGGTGCGGCACCTCATCGGCCATGCCAGCCGCAAGTTGGCGATGAAATCGACGCCAGATGGACACGTGATGATCTCCGGCGGCTGGCGCGGCCGTTGGAATCCGGTAACGGAGCAGGGCGAGCCGCAGCCGGAGCAAGTGCAGGGAAATGTCGCTGAGGCCGTGGCGGTGTATCCTTGTTTAGATGGTGTGGGGATTGTCGAGGCGAAAACCGATCGGGCCGAGAGTTCGACGGTGGACGACATTCCCATCATCGACCGGGTGCCCGGTACCAGCAATGCGTGGTTTGCAACTGGGTGGTCCGGGCATGGCTGGGCCATCGCGCCAGCCGTCAGTCAGCTCATAGCGACATGGGCTTTGCACGGAGAGGTACCGTCGTTACTGCGTCCGTTTACGTATGATCGTTTTATGCCGTAGAGCCGTACCGTGTTGGGTGGTGAGGGTCGTTGACTTACCGCATGCCAGACAGAGGGAGCCGTGCTGGGATAACACAACCTCTTGGCACGGCACTAACGGGAGGGGCAGGGCATGGAAGAAGGCGCGAATACAACTATTCGTCAAAGTGTCGACGTCAAAGGTACGGAACGTGGCGCGGCGCGCTCGTTATATCGGACGCTGGTTCCGCCGGAGCGCAAAGCCAAAAGGTTGGTGGACTCGGCCATCCTTCACTGGCTGCTCAATTACCTCAAAGTGGCGTTTTCCCCTCGCCATCGTTTTCCACGTTACGATGCGCCACCTGCGGAGAGACCCGGGATTTTCCCCCTGCCGGAACGCTGCTCTGTGGCCTTGGCGGGTGATTGGGGCAGTGGCACCGAAAGTTCCTATCGCGTCATGGACCGGATACGCGACCAGCAGCCCGATATCACCATCCACCTCGGCGACATTTATTATTCCGGCACGAAGGAAGAAGTCGAGCGCTACTTTTTGCATCCCGGTGCCTGGTATCGGGGTCCACAGGGCTCGTATGCCTTGAACGCCAATCACGAGATGTACTCCGGGGGCGAAGGCTATTTTGATACCATCCTGCCGTCCTTTGACCAGCAGACCAGTTATTTTTGTTTAGAGAACGAGCACTGGCGCATTGTGGCGCTTGATACTGGCTACTATGCGAAGATTTTTCCGTTTTTCGAATTATTGTTTGCCTCGAAATTTTTGAAATTGCATAAAGCCATGCGGCGGTGGTTGGCTGATGTCGTGTTCGCGGATGAGACAGATCGACGCCCAGTCGTATTACTCACGCATCACCAGTGGTTCAGTGCCTTCGAATCGGAGTACCCGCGCTTCGGTAAGCAGTTACGCCCGTACCTGGATCGGGTGGTGTTGTGGTATTGGGGGCACGAGCATCGTTTCGCCGGTTACGGCTTGCACGGTCGTGGCAATGCCCCAAAAATTCGTGCCCGGTGTATTGGACACGGCGGCATGCCGGTGGAGCTCGAGGCGCCAAAGCGAGGGCGTGATCTCGTGTTCCATGATGAACGCAGCTATCAGGCAAACACCGTGAAGGGCGAGGACATCGGTTTTTGTGGACATACCCTGCTGGCGTTTGATGGTGATGCACTGGTCGCCCGGTATTATGACGAAACTGGTACAACCCTCCTGGTTGAACGATGGACCCGCGATGCCGCCACGCAGCAGCTCAAGGGGGATGTCTTGTCCCATCACGATGGCCTGACCGTCATGCCTGGGAAAACTATTGATGATTTGGTGCGGTGATAAGGGCAGTTTTTCAGAGAGAGGTAGTTAGCAAGCTATGGACAGTGCAGGCGACAATCCCATTCCTGTTTTGGTTGTGTCGGGATTTCTCGGCTCAGGGAAAACCACCTTGGTGCGGCATTTACTCCAGGAAGCCCAGCGTACCGGCGACCGTATCGCGGTTATTTCAAACGAGTTCGGCGCCTTAGGCATCGATCGCGCGTTATTAGGGGCGAGTGACGAAGCCTATGTCGAGCTGGAGGGTGGCTGCGTGTGTTGTCAGTTGTCGGACGAATTACTCGACACTCTCCAGATGCTGCGTGAACGGGTGCAGCCGCATCGTGTCATTGTGGAGACGTCCGGCGTGGCGTTGCCGTCGGATACACAGTTGCAATTTTGGCGTGAGCCGGTGTGCCACTGGGTAGAAGATGATATGGCGGTGGTGGTGGTGAATGCCGAGCAGCTCCACGAGGGGCGTGATCTGCATGGCACGTTCGAGGATCAAGTCTCGTCGGCGGATTTATTAGTGCTCAACAAAACGGATCTTGTCGCCAATGCAGCCTTGCCCGACTTCGAAGCGCTCTTGCGTGAGATGGCGCCGGAGACGCCGGTGTTGCGGTGTGTACATGGTCAGATTGATCCTGCTGTCCTGTTTCCGCCCGATCCGGAAGGTCTGCGGGCGCAGCGGCGACAGACTCGGACGTCCCTACCACATCAGCACGAAACGTTCTCTACGGAGGAGCTGACCATTCACGGTGAGGTCGATCCTGAGGCATTGATCGCGCAGTTACGACAACTCGGTGTGCTGCGAGCCAAGGGCTTTGTGCGGACCGCAATCGGTGTGCAGCTTGTGCAAGGGGTAGGGCGCCGGATTGAAGTGGTGGCTGCGCCGGCTCCGCCGCCCGCGACGCTGGTTGGACGGATTGTGCTGATTCGCCGCGATGATGACCATACATAGGTGTAATATATCCCCTACCTTAACGATCCTTTACCCTCCGACGCATCAGGAGAACGTCACCGCTGTAACAGATCAGCGGGTGCGTCGGGGCAGGACAACGGCCCACCTCACTGTAGCCAAGCTGCGTGTACAGCGCGACCGCACGGGTATTCGCCGCAAAGACGTGGAGACTGGTCGCCGGGTATCCGTGAACTGCCCCTTCCCTATGGGCATGGGACATCAGAGCACGTCCCACGCCTGCACTACGCGAGGCCGGATACACGGCCATAGCCCCTTTCCTTTGTGCCACCCAGAAGATTACCGCCGTTTTGGCGGCGGGTAGGCATCCAGGTCAAACGCCGCGCCGTTGACGAGTACTTCCGTTTGCACCGGCACCGGGTGGCGAACAGTTTGCAACATATAGCACCCATTTTCGGCGTTACGAATAAGCCCGGCCAGGCGTTCGGGCGGTTCGTCAGATTCCACTTCCAGGCGCGTTTCAAAGCCGTCACTTTGTCCCTGAATGGTTTGTCCGAGCACCGAGCCTTCGGCACGAAAATGGGCTGTCACGTGCACCCGGGCGGTGGTGACGTCGATTTTCATCATGTGACCGTACCGGCCAATTTGGGTCAGGAGTCAAAAGCCTAGTGCCATGGTGAAATACGCCAGAGGCGGCGGTGCGGTGTTATCCCCTCCGATGGTTTCCGGTTCATCGCAGTAAATGGTAAAGCCGCGGGAGGTCCCGCTCTTTAATTGCCGTCGCAACGTCTCCGTATCGGCTTCGATAGTTATCGTACGTTTATACGGGGCCTCAGGACTCGTGGGAACAGCTTCAGCCATGGGTGCAGCTCCTCGTAGAGAAGGTAGAATATGTAGACGATGGCATGCTAGGGTAGGGGCGTGTATGGTGTCAAGCATTTCATGTGGTATGGTTATACCGAATGCAGAATGTCGCATGCCACACAACAAGGGAGCACCATGCAACACATCAATGCCATCGGTTTCGATTTGTTCGATACGCTGATCACCGTCCAGAACCTCGGTATGTCAGAGGCGATGGAACGCTTAGTCCGCTGTCTGCAAGCTGAAGGTTTTGCCGTCGAGTGCGCGACCTTTATGCCGGTTTATCGCGACACAGCCCGCGGGTTTATGCAGGCCGCGCGGCAAGATGGTAAGGAAACCCACAATCGGTTCTGGATCAGTAAGGCGTTGCAGCAAGTCGGTATTGACGCCGCCCCCGATGACCCCCGCATACGCCGTACTATTGATGCCTATTTTTCCGCCTTTCTCGATCATGCGACACTGTTGCCTGGCACGCTCGAGATGCTGCAGGCGTTGCAGGGACGGTATCGTTTGGGATTATTGTCAAATTTCACGCACCCGCCGGTCGTGACGCACATCCTGGCGCAGTTTGGCCTCGATACCTATTTGGATGTGCAATTGGTCTCTGGCACCCTCGGCTATCGCAAGCCGCATGCCAATGTGTTCGACGCCCTGGTACAGCATTTTGAGGTTCCAGCCACTCAGATTGCGTTTGTCGGCGACGATGTGCATGCCGACGTGCACGGCGCGCAGCAATCGGGTATTCAGCCGATTTGGACGACGTACGCGCAGGCGTACAAAGCACAACAACAGCCCGACAAGGCTGCGGGGCAGAAAGACAATCCCGATCCGCCGGTGTGGATGGCTGATGAGTCCGGGACTGCTGTGACGACCGAGCGTGTCCCGACGATTACCTCTTGGGACGACCTGCTGACGCTCCTGAACAGACCATGAGGCGCGCATGAAACGGATATGCGTCTTTTGTGGATCGCAAACAGGGAAAGATGACACCTACCGCCATGTCGCCACAATACTGGGAGGGCTGTTCGCGCAGCGTGGCTATGGCCTGGTGTATGGCGGGGGACAACGCGGCCTGATGGGCGTAATTGCCACAGCCGTGATGGAGCGTGGGGGCGAGGTCTTCGGGGTCATTCCCGAGGCTATGGTCGAACGCGAATGGGCCAACACCGGCATCACCGAGCTGTTCGTCGAGGCCAGCATGCATGCCCGCAAGGCGCGTATGGCCGAGTTGGCCGATGCGTTTATCGCCATGCCCGGCGGCTACGGAACCCTGGAAGAGTTGTTCGAGATCATTACCTGGGCTCAGCTCGGTATTCATCGCAAACCCATTGGTCTGCTCAACGTATCGGGCTATTTTGATGCGCTGTTGGCCCTGGTGGATCGCGCTATTACCGACGGTTTTATCTATCCCGAGCATCGGGATTTCATCATTAGTAGTGCTGAGCCGGCAGTGTTGCTTGACATGATCGAGCAGCACACCATGCCGTCCGTGCCCGCCTGGCCGGGTACGACCAAGGATATGTAGGTGGTGTCACCTCTACCGTTTGCGGGTGGTTGTCCGGTTGTGCTCCACATCATAACGATAGCCGGTCATCCCCGGTATGGGATGACCGGCGTTACGCCAGTATCCCAAGCATCTTCAGGCTCTCCATTTAAGCCGTGCCCTACCCTGTCCGATAAGCAAAACGTCAAAGCACATGCCTGCTGAAGAGGGGTGTGCCGCGCCGTATCCTCTCCTATCTGTCTTATCCAATGTGTCATAGAGGCGCATGCCTTTTGCTCTGAAGTGGAACCCGTGCGTGTCAGCGAGCTCTGATCTCTATAATGCTCCCAAAAAAACCTGGAGAGCAGCGGGGTATACCCCGCTCAGGCTCCTTACCGTCGTCTGGGTCGTGACGGAGATTGCGTTTTTCTGGATGAGCTGGACCGCTGACAACGTGTATCGCCTCCCTGCCCTTGTGGTCTTTTCCCTGTCGCTCGTTGCCTGGCTGGCGGCGATGTACCGCCTGCGCCAGTGGGGCCGAGCCCTCGCAGCGAGCATCAGCCAGCATGAACGGGTCGAGGTGGCATTGCGGACCAGCATAGCGCAGTACCATGACCTGTTCGAGAATGCCAGCGATATGATCTACACCTTTGACTCCGAGCGGAACCTCACCTCGGTCAATCAGGCGTTCGCACGTCTCACGGGCTACACACGTGACGAACTGGTTGGGATGAACGTCGTCGATCTTGCCGCACCGGAGTTCCATCAGAGTAGTCAGCAGATGCGTATCAAAAAGACCGAGGGTACCGCATGGACGACATACGAATTGGCGCTCCTGCACAAAGACCATCACCGTGTGCCGATCGAAACGAGCACGCGGCTTATCTACAAAAACGGAGAACCTGTTGGGGTGCAAGGGATTGCTCGCGATATTACCGAGCGCAAGCAGGCTGAAGAGGCTTTGAAGAAGGCCCATGACGAGCTCGAAAGGCGGGTGGCAGAACGGACAGCTGCGCTGCAGTACACCAATGAACAGTTGCAATCAGAAATTTTCGAGCGCATGCAGACCGAAGCAGCAATGCGCCAGGCTAAAGAGGCTGCAGAGGCCGCCAACTCGACCAAGAGCGAATTCCTGGCGACGATGAGCCACGAGATCCGTACCCCCATGAATGGCGTCATTGGTATGACCGAGCTGCTCTTGGATACGGCGTTAGACGTTGAACAACAAGAGTACGCGGAGACCGTGCGTAAGTGCGGTGTGGATCTCCTGGTCATCATCAACGATATCCTGGACTTCTCCAAGATCGAGGCTGCGAAGCTGGAGTTGGAGAGCATCGATTTCGAACTGCCTACCATTGCCGAAGACATCGTCGACCTCCTTGCTGAACGTGCCCAGGGAAAGGGCCTCGAAATCAGTAGCCTGGTGCATGCGGACGTGCCTCGTTGGGTCGTAGGTGACCCGGGACGCCTGCGGCAGATCCTTACCAATTTGGTCGGGAATGCCGTGAAATTTACGGAAACCGGGGAGATTGCCGTAACTGTGACCCTTGCTGAAGCCGCGACCCGCGATCCTCTAATCCGCTTTGCGGTGACTGACACTGGCATTGGCATCCCGCCTGAGGCCCAGGAACGCTTGTTCGACGTGTTTACCCAGGTGGATGGCTCTACGACCCGCAAGTATGGTGGCACTGGGCTCGGCTTGGCGATCGCCAAGCGGCTTGCCACCCTCATGGGCGGAGATATTGGTGTAGAGAGCATCCCTGGCCAGGGAAGTACGTTCTGGTTTACCGTTCGGCTCTCTCGATGTCCTGCACGCTCCTCGGGGGAACCGCTCGATACACTGCGCGGCTTACGCGTGTTATGTGTTGGTGCCAACGCGACTCACCGCACTCTTCTCGAGGTACAGTTGGGTAGTTGGGGTGTACAGGTCGACTGCGTCACAGATGGACCGAGCGCTCATACCCGGCTCCAGGAGGTGCAGTGCACGGCCTTTCCCTACAACCTGGCGATTCTCGATCAGCAGATGCCCGGGATGGATGGCATCACCTTAGCTAGGGCCATCAAGGCCGATCCGAATCTCGCGCCCCTACGGTTGGTGTTGCTGACTGCCCGTGGCCAACGTGGGCAGTGGGTTGGTATTTCGGCCACCCTCACGAAACCGATTCGCCAATCGCATCTGTACGACTGCCTTGCCGCGGTCATGCCCGCGGCAGCCGAGCTGCCTTCTCGTCAGGGGAGCGCCCGCCACAGCCTGCCAGAAACGCCGGTGCAGTCACGGGGCAAGGTGCTCGTGGTAGATGATAACGTGGTTAATCAGAAAATAGCGGCGCGCATGCTAGAGCGGTGCGGCTGTCGAGTGGATATCGCCTCGAACGGGCGCGAAGCGGTGGAGGCGTCGGCCCACATGGCCTACGATCACATCTTCATGGACTGTCAGATGCCCGAGATGGATGGTTTTGCGGCGACGGCGGCTATTCGGCAGCGTGAGGCCCGAACGGGCGCCCATGTTCCCATCATCGCGATGACGGCCAATGCCATGCAGGGCTCCCGTGAACGGTGCCTGGAGGCGGGTATGGACGATTACGTCTCCAAACCGACGAAAGCCGAGGACCTTGAGATGATACTCCAGAAATGGCAGCCGGTGTCCTCGGGGACGTCCAGAGCTCCCAGGGTCTCAAAAGCCGAGGAGCTCCCGTGAGTCTCATGACTCGAGTACTGTGTACCGCAATTACCCTGCCAGTTTGGCAGGGGAGATTTCCTTGTGGGTACGCGTGTTACGACGTTCGGAACGGCTTTAGGACTTCAGCCATGGTGTACTAGGCTCAGGCTGACCCCCGTGGCAGCTTTGCGTCGCGCTCCTGTCCTAGTAGGTCTGCAAAGGCGAGTGCGAGCATTGTACCATACGCGACCGAGGTCATATTACTCTGTGTATTCACTGGGAAAGAAAAGGGCTCAGCATGCAAACTCGCGGTCAAAGTCGTCTCGAAGTCGGCATCGATGTCGGCCTGTCTCTCCTCGTCAACATCGGTGTCCAGGTCGGCTTCTATGGCGCTCTCGCTACCGCCGGCCGCAGCCTAGCCGTGGCCGCGCTCGTCTTGACCTTGGCCGTCCCCAGGAGGTATGGGTTGCGCCGACTGTTTAATGCGCGGCTCCCAGCCGGAGCCCGGCAACCGTCTTGGCATGCGTGGGTGGAGGTCGGGGCGGATACGGTCCTGGGGTTGCTGGTGGCTATTGGGGTCCAGTGGGTGTTTTATGGGCCGGCCGCGACCTGGGCCAAAGCCGGCGGCTTGACCGGCGTGGTGTATGCCATCACCATGTGCCGCCGTTACCTCCTGCGCCGTCTGTTCGAAAGGTGGAGTGCTCGCCAGCACAGAGCATCTCTTCGGCATCGGTCTCTACCCGACAAAACCTCACAAGAGGTGCCGATGGAGGGAGCCCTGCCCCAACGCTCCTCCGAGGATCTGTGTGCACGGCTCGGGAGGCTACCTTCCTGAGCGGGCTGCACTCGCCCGCGTTATGCTGACATCGACACCTCCAAGATGTACTCACTGGAGCGGCCTTGGGCCAAGTACCTCTCAACGAGTTTGAGGAGGCCCTGGTGTAAGACCTCGTGAACCAACTCCGGACCTGCTGTCTCACCGTTGATTTGTCCTGTGCTAACGCCCTCTCTCCGATATCGACACCTCCACAAGCGCACGTTTGCCGTCAACATCTTTTGATCACGCACATAACACCATTGAACATCGCCCACCTTGGGCTTACCCCACCAGATATAAGGCCTACTCTGTCGGCTCATGGCAACCGCGCTACGCAGTTGATAGTGACCGTTCTCAGATTTCCTCAGATTTCCTCAGATTCTCCTCAGATTCTCCTCAGGATTTCCCCCCGAGAAACAGCTAGTATCTCCAGAGCAGGAAGCTTCGATCTCAGCCTCCCCAGCCGTTAGGCGCACAGATGGTGACAGGGTACCCGAGGGTAGGGAGCACTCTCTCGAATCATAGGGACTGCCCTAGTCAGCAGTTGTCGTGAGGACGTACCGATGCTGTCCCCTGTACCCATGCAAGGAGGGCCGGTTTCGTCTCGGGAGCCGAGCGGTTTGCCCTCCCTTTCACGGCGCAGAAAGGAGTCGATGATGGCTACAGCAACGCTTACCAGCTCGCCCGTGCTCACCCTGAGCGACACCCCGGAGCTCAATGCTCTGCACTATTGGTGGGAAATACGACAGGCCGATCCTGAGACGGCCAGCGCCTATGGAGACGGTGCCCCACAGAGTTTTGCTGAGCTGTTGGCGCGTGTCGACACCGGCCAGTACCTTTTTTACCTCGCCTCTCATATGGAGAGCGTTGTCGGAGCCATGTGGTTGCATGACATCGTCCGTGAGCACGATGGCACGCCGTATGCCGGATGGCTCGGCACCTACGTCCTGCCGGATCATCGTGGGCGGCACACCACGCAAGAGATGTGGGCACTGGCCCATAAGGCCTTGACAGCGCTCGGGATACGGCACATTTACATTGCCGCACATCACGCCAACACCCGTGCCCAGGCGGTGGCAGAGCGGCACCTCGGTTTCCATCGCGTGGGGGTCTGTCCAGCGTTCATGCGGTGTGAAGACATACCGACCGATTTTTTGATCCTGTGCATGCATAAAGAAGACAGAGCAGAAGCCTGGGCCTTGGCGCATGCACGCGCGAGCATGCAGCTCCTCGCCCAAGGCTCGTGTATTTTGCAATCGCAGAGTTGGTCATACCGTCACGTGAGAGAAGCCGGGGAAATTTCAACACGCCTGAGCGCTTGACGGTATGCCCTCTGTCTCTCACTGTGTTGCATGTTCCAGGCATTCCAGAGACAAGTGGTACGTGCGCCAGGGGCGCTAATCATGACGAACCGGCCAAACCTCACGCGCGTAGCGACGTGACGAGAGTACTGAGGGCGTCCGGGCCACCGACGTTGCCGGGAAAGATGATATAACTCAGTCCGGGATGGCGGGTTTCCGGCCCCAGCTGCCAGACCGGCACCCCAGGTAGAACTTGGCCGAGCACCATAGCACGGTGCACGCCGAGTCCTTGCGTGGCGATATCGCTGGAGGTATTGCCGCCTTTGGCGAGGATATACCGTGGCCGTGTCCTGAGCGCTCGCATAATACTGGCTACGCCGGAGGAGACTCGTTGACTGATCGATAGACTGTCGGCAGCGGTATTACCGGTGACCAATTCACGGCTGGTGAACAGTACAACATCCTGATGGCTACTGAGGGCAGTATCTGCCTCCCGGGCAGCACGCTCGATCACGGAAGCACGTCGGGCCTCATCCAGAAGTTCAGCGACGTCGATGGCAACCGGGGTTACGCCCGGCTGGGCGAGCAGGTGTTCCAGCTGGCTGGTACTGCGTGGCACGTGTGAGCCTACCATGACTAACCCCGCCCCGGCTGCGTGCGACACTAACTCTGCCGGAGTAAGTAATGCCCGCATAGGAATACCCGCCCGCACCTGCAGAAATGACGCTGCAGTGCGATACAGAAATGCCTTCCCCTGAGCTTCCGCCGCCAGAAGGCCTTGGGTAAAGACGGCCAGATCACGGTAGCTGGCAGCGTTGACGGCACAGATACGGCTACCTGTCAACGCCATCAATCGGTTGGTGACCTGGGAAGGGCCACCGCGCCGAATGTCGTCAAGCGAGATCGACACCACCTGATAGGCAGCCACGCGGCCGCCGGTTTTTTCTGCTATCCACGCACGCAAATCCGAGGCGCGATATCCGAAAGAGGCGTCACGCGCAAATTCTGTGTCGCCGGCAGGTACCAACTCATCACCCTCCGCGACATAATGCGTGTCACGGATCGTATAGCGTCCGCCTTCCAGAAAGAATGGTATGAGCAGCCAGGCATCGAAGTGGTCCCCGAGCGCTGCGGCAAGCGCCTCGACCTCGCCGGGAAAATGCCCCCGCAGCGTCGAATCGCTGCGACTGACCACCGCTACCCGTTGTCCAAGGCGGCGGGAAGCTGCACGCACATTACGCCCGATGTCATCATACAGGGCTTGGGCCTCAGGCAGGGGGAGACTACGAGAATTGGTCAGCAGAAAACAGACGGGTGCCTCGTCTTGGAGTTCGGTGCAGAGCGCCTCGACAGACCACTCGGTCAGGACAGGCAAGCCGTGCACGGTTTGGGCACCAGTAGGGTCGTCGTCGAGTACCACCACTTTCGTCGGAGTGTTCTGCAACGCTGTGCGAATGGCAGGGAGCGGATCCTCAGGCCATTCCGGTGGCAGGCTGGCGAGAAAGTCTGTGAGGCGTTGACGTGTTGGCGTCATAGCGTGCTCCATGTGTGCCTGACTTAGATAGTAAGTGCCAGCACATATATTTTGCCACATTGCGTGGTAGGCATACGTGCCTACCACAGCGCCATTGCGCTCTAGCCATGTATGAAAACTTTTGTCCGGGAACTTAAAACCTTGCTCTATGGCGGTCAACGCAAGCCGTTGTGCTCTGGGGCCATGGCGGCGTCCTGGACCCACGACAAAAGTTGCGTATCGAGCCAGCGGTACCCGCCTTGTTCCCACGGACGCCCGAGAAAGCCGAGGTGCCCACCCCGTGCGGTCTGCCACACCTGGACCTGCGGCGGCAAGGCCATGGTGGTGAACACGGTTGCGTCAATAAAGGGATCGTCGGCGGCAAATAAGATGCGACATGGGACAGCAATCTGCGGTACCAGCGGCGCGGCACTACAGCGTTGGTAGTAATCAAGAGCGTCACGGAAGCCGCAATGCGGGGCGATATACGCATCATCAAACTGGCGTAAAGTCAAGCGCTCAGGGAGGTTTGCAGCAGGGAGATCGGGAAACTGCGCATGGCGCGTGGTCACAGCCGCTTTGAGTAAGGTGACGAAGTGCTGTTCGTAGACTCGATTTCCGGGCTGCGAGAGTTTGGCGGAACAGGCCGTGAGATCGGCAGACGGACAGACGGCAATCACGTGCCCAAGGTAATCCGATGCCGCCTCTCCGAGCTCACCGGCGAGTTTGAGCACGATATTGCCTCCGAGCGAAAACCCGATAGCAGTAAGGGGTGACTGCGGCGTTTCGTCACGCACATCGGCGAGGACGGCCAACACGTCATCACTGCGGCCGCTGTGATACGGTTGCCGGGCCAGGCCATGGCCGGAGCCGCATCCACGCATATTCATCCGCACTGCTCTGATGCCGCAGCGCCACAGTTTGCGGGCTAGGCGCACCATATACGGCGATTGATGGCAGCCGCACAGGCCATGTACCATTACGACCGTCGGATCGTAGACGCGCCAGCCGGGCGGGGTCGACACTTCCGAAGCAATGTGATCCCCATCCGCCAAACGCACGAGTCTGGTGACGGATGGTGGCTCGCGCGTGATGTGCATCCGTGACGCGACAACGGTTTGGAGATGGCGGTGCTGCAACAGAGGAAAGGGGCGAAACGACAGAGTGTGCTGCATGCCGGTCACGCCTCTGTTTGTGTTTCTGCTGTCGGTTCGGGAAGATCGAGATGATACAGTTGCGCCATGAGTTTCAGGAGGGCCGTATCACGTTCCTGGCCTAAGCCGGCTGCAGCGCCCATGAGAAATTGCTGATGCGCACTGGCCGCCATAGGGAGGGGGAAATGCGCCTGTTTACCGACCTCTTGGACGATACCGAGGTCCTTGACGAAAATATCCACCGTACCCCCAGGAGCTTCTTTGCCCGCTATCAGGTCCGGTACGCGGCTATCGAAAATACGTGAGACACCTGAACTGTTGCGAATGACCTCGTACATGCGTTCCAGGTCGACTCCCAAGCGCGCCGCGAGTGCTACGGCTTCTATGGTGGTCGCGAGATGCACACCAACCAGTAGTTGATTGATGATTTTCACCGTCGAGCCTTCCCCAGGCGCATCACCCAAGCGGTAGACCTGCGAGGCCACGACCGGTAACAACGATTCACACGCGGCAAACGCCTCGGCAGGCCCTGAGGCCATGGCCGTTAACGTGCCCTCTTCCGCCCCTTTGACCCCACCACTCACCGGGCAGTCGAGTAGGGGATAGCCCCGTTCCTGTAATCGTGCCCCTAATGCTTGCGTGTAGGTCGGTGGTACGGTACTGCACAGCATGACCGAGCTGCCCTGGTGCAGGGTTGTCAGGGCGCCGTGTGCACCAAACAACGCCTCCTCAACCTGCTCGGCCGAGGCGACAATCAGCAACAAGACACTCGCATGCATCGCGGCGTCCGCTGGGTGCAACGCCGAGTGCCCGCCGTTTGCCACCAACTGCTGCATAGCCTGGGGATTGATGTCATATCCCGTGACCCGGAAACCCGCCTGGACCAGGCGGGCTGCCATGCGGCTTCCCATCGTGCCTAGACCGATGAAGCCGATCTGTTGCTCGTTGCCTTGCTGTGTGGTCATGCGTATATCCTTGCGAATCGTATTTCCGTTGGGGCTACAGAGACAGTATCATAGCATAGACGTAGGAGCTGACATGGGTATCTTGATTAAGCTATCCTCCTGTATCATGAAACATGCCTAGAGCTCGCAGAGTCAACCGTGTGTGAAGTTCAAAGGAATATATGCTATGCCGCCGCGTATGACCGACAAGGAAATCAAAGCGTTTTTTGACTCGAAGCCCGGCTGGGTGATTCTCTCCACCTTTGGGCCTCAGGGCTATCCACACAGTGTGCCGATCGGGTATTTTCGTTTGGGTGATGATATATACCTGGGCTGTCGTGCTGGCACGCAGAAGATCAAGAATATCGAACGTAATCCGAAGGTCAGCTTAGTGCTGGAGAGTGGCAGTACGCGCCAGGATCTCAAGGGGGTCATGATCCAGGGGGAGGCGACGGTGTATGCTGATCCGGAGAATATTCTTCGACTCAGCCGCGAGGCGGCACGGCTGCGCGGTGTGGCAGAGGATGACTTGCCGAGTGAGCCTCGTCCTGGAGCTGCGTACATCCGTGTGCAGCCCAAACGGGTGATTTCTTGGGATTACGGGCGCGAGACAGAGGACAGGTAAGCAGATGCCACCAAGACGGAGCAGCTCGGCACTTCATACCTTTAGCGTGCGTTTCCCGGCACCGCTTGATATCCCTACCTCGCTCGAACTCTTCCGGCGTTGGGGTGACGATGGACTTGACCGGTGGGATGGCCGGGTGTGCGTGCGCACGGCGTGGGTTCGGGGGGAGTCCGTGCCGTTTGCGTATACCGTGACGGGTACGGTAGACGAGCCGGCACTGGAGGTCGCGGTGGCTGATGCGGAGCACGTTCCTGCCGTGCGGAGGATAGTCGAGCGCATGTTTGTCACGGCCCCGGAGCCATTGCGGGCACTGATGGCTCACGATCCCGTTATTGCCGAGCTCGAATCCCGCTTTCGCGGTGTGCGCCCTGTGGTGCAATGCAATCCTTTTACCGCGTTGATCCGCTCGATTAGTGCCCAACAAGTCAATCTCAATTGGGCCACGACCGTCCGCCGACGCTTGGCGGAGACGTTCGGGCAACGCCTGATGTTCGGGAACTTTGAGGTCTTCAGTCTTGGACCCGAGTCTTTGGCCGAAGCGGATGTTGCTACGTTGCGTGAGCTGCAATTCACCACGCGCAAATCGGAATATATCATTGGTTTAGCACAGGCTGTGGCCGGGGGGCATCTTGACTTGGATGCGCTACACGATGCAGAGGATGCGGAAGTTATTGCTCACCTGACAGCGCTGCGTGGCCTCGGTGTATGGACCGCCGAATGGTTTCTCGCCCGCACGTTGGGGCGTCCGCGGGTGTCCGCCGGCGATCTTGGGGTGCGCAAAGCCATAGGCAAAGCGTATTTGGACAGCAACATGCCTTCAGCAGAGCAGGTACGCGAACTGACTGCCCATTGGGGTGAGGCTGCGGGCGTGGCGCAGCAGCTCGTGTTGCATGCGTTGAGCGTTGATACCTAACGGGCAAGGTCGGGTATGCGGCCCGCCTCGTTCGTCATGTGTGTGCGCTCTCGGGTTGTTGCTGAAGTTTCCCGACGCCATGTAAAGTGACTTTGCCGTATTCTTGTTGTAACCGCTCCAGCGCAGCTTCGAGGGCGGAAAACGTTGCCGTATGCTGGCGCACTATGTCCAAAGCGGTATGTATGTCGGCGCTGATCGGGGAAAACAGGGACGGGGAACACACCTCTTCGGTAATACGGACGATGTCGCGTCGTAGACCGCGGTGCAGCCGCCACAGAAGTGCACCACGGAGGAGCCAGGCCCAGGCGAGGATCCACAGAAGCGCTTGTATCAGATAATCGAGGCCAAACAGGACTGTGCGCCCCGTTCCCGGGGTTGCCGGGCAGGGGAAAAAATTGCACCACAGGTGTTCGTAGAAAAAATTACGGCCGAGATCGTAGACAATCAGCGCCGGTAACAACGTAAACAGCACTTCGAGTATGCCGTGAGTCACGGTGCCGGCGTATTTCCCCACCCGCTGTTCGGCTGCCACTTCTAACGCGTCTTCCACACGTTGTTGCACCTGCGCGGCCATGGCGGCCAACGCCTCGTCCGAAAAACGTTCCCGCTGCGCTCCGACCGCGTTGTCGAGGAGCGGATCGAGTCCTGCATCGTGCGCATAGCCTTCCAGGATACTCCGCATCTGCCCGACGTCGGGTGCCGTGACGCCGAGTTCGGCGCGGCTGCCGAGCGCTTGGGCCGCACGTTGCTCTTTCCACTTATCACGGAGTGTGGCGGCGGTAAACAGACCGCCGGCAACGGTGAGCTGGGTGGCAGTGCGTGCGAAGGTGAATGGCAGCCAGCGCAGCAGCACACTGCCGCTGCCCAGCAGGCGGAGCAAGGCCGCGAACGGGCCGCCGCCCCACTGTTGGCGAATATGATCGAGCAGTTTTGTGCGCCACACGAAGCGAT
>CAJIAL010000732.1_pt1 | contig 26636 bp, 25 predicted proteins | sample 9199091 | NCBI WGS metagenome assembly CAJIAL01 (sample SAMEA7708270, study PRJEB35096) | sediment metagenome | biome: marine neritic benthic zone biome [ENVO:01000025]; feature: sediment [ENVO:00002007]; material: shallow marine sediment [ENVO:03000034] sea grass bed [ENVO_01000059] ... | reverse complement strand
TGATGGTATTGCCGGGCAATTTTGATCGCCGATTCCACCGCTTCGGACCCCCCGCTACAAAAGAACACCGTGCCGAGATCGCCAGGGGTAATGTCGGCCAGGAGCGTGGCGAGCTGAATGGCGGGGACCGTGGTGGTTTGCGTCGAACTGGCATAGGCAAGCGTGGAGGCCTGTGCCGCCATGGCTTCGGCGATTTCTTTACGACCGTGTCCGACATTGACGAGCCACAGACCGGCGAGCGCATCGATGTATTCCTTGCCATCGATGTCTTTCACAATGCAGCCATTGCCTTCTACCAAGATGCGTTTCCCCTCCTGCTCGGCCAAGGAACGCCAGGAAGAGGCATGGAGCCAGACGTGTTCACTGCCGGCTTGCCGTAAGGCGGAGACATCCGCGTCGGTGGGAAGAGTGGAGATGGCAGGTGTTGGAGTGGCCATAGGTTGAGGCTCCTCTGTTGCGCCGGTGGGTAATGCATCCCGTGTTGCGATTATGCCCGGACGATATCCTCGGGCTGGGTGAACAGAATGTGATCGTGATAGTAATGGATCAACAGAAACGAGAGCACCACGATATAGTAGCTCTGTTCGAAGGTGATATCGAGCAATGCAACGGTCGCGCCGATCAGGGCGAGCGCCAGCAGCGCACACGCCAGAGTGATGCCGTAGAAATACCGAAAATGCCCTTGATCATTGGCCGCGAGCCACTGCATGACCCCTGCTTCGCGCTCGCCGCGTTGCCGACGCAAGAGCAGAATATACCAGGTGAGCGCCATGTACTGGAACGAGTGCCAGGTGTTAAAGCCTTGAAACGCGATTTCGAGTTTTTGTCCGCTATAGCTCGTAGTGAGCAATGCCAAGATGACGGTGGTACCAATCAGGAGAATCTTGGCGTAGTGTGCGGTTCCCTGGCGTATCTCGGCCAGCGTTTTGCCGAGGAACAGGAGGAGAGCGAGGGCAAAAAATCCCGCCGCGAGATAGAAAACGACAGGGGTTTTGAGAAAATCCGGGTAGAGCAACAGCGTGGAACCAATGTAGAACTCGTCATGAATGAATTTATACGTGGCGATGGGAAACAGACAACTAAACACCAGGGCATAATCGATCAACTGGAACCACTGTTGCACCTGGCGCGGTTGTTTGCGGTCATAGCATTCAACGATATAGGCAATTTGATGTAACACGTGCATCGAGGCCCAGAAGAAAAATACGGTGATGAGTAGCTGGAAATGCCACAGAGCGCAGGCGATCACCAGGACCGGAATGAGTAGCGAGCTCCAGGTGACAAAGCGGTGCCGTTGACGAAAAGACGGATTGAAGGTCGTGCGGAAAAATGTGGCGTACATATGGGGGCCGCCGATGGCTCCGGCGACAACAAGATTGATGATTATGGACGATTTGCCAATGAGCTCATAGAGCAGCAGGGGAATGATCACCAAGACGCCACTGAAGGTAAGAAAACAGAGGTCCCAACGTTTACTGTGGAGCCACGGGCCTGGTTCCCAACCTGCCCAACTTGCCTGCTCATGCACCAACACTTCGTTTCTCGCCATGCCAGGTGACTCCTCTGCATGCTGTGAACGCTTGCAACGTCAGGATTACGCCGCGTGCGCTGACATCTATGTACAAAGGCATCTAGATCTCGATTGAGATGGAGTAGAGTATGTGCCGCAATAGAGCGGTCACAGTGTTGCAAATTCGGGTGAAAAGCACAAGTGTTTTCCCCGGTGATACTTCGGGGGACATTGAGGTCTATGGAGCTGTCTGCGATAATAGTGAATACTTGCAGTGCTTCCCACACGAGACAACAACGTGTTGTACACCACATAACTACCCTCATACGTTGGCGCCCTTGGGGGGCGGTAAGGCAGGGCATGCAGGCCACGGCAGCAACCTCGGACGCGCATCCCGAGACAAATAAATGGTGGGTCGCCACGGCGATTTTAGCCGGCCAGTTAACCACATCCTTCGGCATGTTTGCAGTGGTCGTCGCCCTCCCAAAGATCATGACGTCGTTTGGCGCCGACGTGAATATGATCCAGTGGGTCATGACCGGTTACCTTATCTCCCGTGCGGTGCCGATGCCAGCTCTGGGCTGGTTGTCCGGCCTCCTGGGGAATCGTAATCTGTATGTGTTCGGGGTGCTGGGCGCGACGGTGTGCACGATGTTATGCGGTTTGGCGTGGAGCATCGAGTCGTTGATTGTCTTCCGGGTGCTGCAGGGCGCCTTGGGCGCACCGGCCATGGGTATTGGAATGGTGCTGTTGTACGAAGCCTTTCCCGCCCGCCAACGGGGGATGGCCATGGGGCTGATTTTGTTGGTCGGGTCGCTTGGCCCGACGATTGGTCCGTCGTTGGGCGGCTATTTGGTGCAGGAGATCAGTTGGCGGGCGATCTTCTTTTTGGCGTTGCCCAGTGGTATTGCCAGCATCGTGATGACGCTCGTCATTATTCCCAAAGATACCCCGCAAGCAGGCAAGGCGATCGATGTCCCGGGTTTGGCCACGATGACGATTTTCCTCGTGGCACTGCTGTTGGCGCTGACGCAGGGCCAACGTCAGGGGTGGGATTCGGGCTATATTATCAGTTTGTTTATCATTGCTGGGGTCTTTTTTGTGCTCTTTCTGATCACCGAATCCTTGGTGGCGCATCCGGTCGTGCATTTGCGGCTCTACCGCAACATCGGCTTCACGATATCCTCGATGGTGGTGTTTCTGTATAATGCCGGATTTGTCGGCACGAACTTCCTGGTCGCACTGATGCTGCAGGTCGTTTTTGATTTCACGCCACTCCAGGCAGGGCTGGTGTTAGCGCCTGGCGCCATCGTGATGGGCTGGGTCGGCTTAGGGGCTGGGAAGCTCTCGGACCGCATTGAGCCACGCATTCTTATTGTCCTCGGCTTAGCCTTTTTTGCGTTGGATATGTATTTCTTTTCACGCCTGACGTTGCTTACGGGCGTGGGGACCGTGACCCTGCTTGTCATCATTCAGCGCGGCAGCTTTGGGCTGATTCAGTCACCGATTACGAATGTGGTCATGCGGACGCTGTCGCCTGAAGAACGGAGTATGGGGTCGGGATTGCACGGCGTGCATCGTGGGGTTGCTATGGCGTTTGGCGTGGCGCTTTGTAGTCTTCTTTTGGAGGAACGCCAGGCGGTGCATAACGTGTTGCTGTCACAGCATCACGACCAAATGGCCTTGCCGGTGCAGCAGGCGCTGGCCGCTTTTCAGGGTTTTTTGCTACAAGCGGGGGAAGTACCGCAGATTGCTACGGCGAAAGCGACAGCTGCCTTGGGGCAACTCTTGTCGCGATACGTGCGCATGGCGGCATATGCGGATTGTTTTTTACTCTTGTCTATTGTCTTTATCGCTGCCTTGGCTCCTGCTTGCATCGTGCGTATGCGCCGGCAGCAGCCGGCGCCGTCACCTATACTGCCACCGTCTGCGCAGCCTGAGGCGGTAGCGACTCGTCGTGGAGCCGACACCTCGTAATCTTTCCCTTGCCACCTGGGGCGAGTTGATCTGAGCTGCGCTCCTAGCGTATCCTATAAGTACCAGGATGTACCAGGATGTATCAGGACAACGCGAGCATCTCGCATACTGACACTCTGTCATCACGATAAAGGGACCCTATCCCATGGCACTGCTTTCCATTGACGCTCCTGCAACGCGCCCATCCCCGGAAGACGTTGCAGTACGTACCCGGCATATCCACGGACTCCATGTGGTGTTGCTGAAACCCTCAAAATATGACGACGACGGCTACGTTTTACGCCATTGGCGTGGTGTGTTGCCAAGTAACACGCTTGCCTGTCTCTACGCGCTGACGGAGGACATCCGCCAGCGCAGGGCGTTAGGGGACGATTTGGTGATTACCACGGAGCTGCTTGATGAAGCGGTGCACAAAATTAAGCCAGCGCAAATCATCAAGCAAAGCCGGCGCCCAGGCTGGAAGACGCTCGTGTGTCTCGCTGGTGTCCAGTCCAATCAGTATCCGCGTGCGGTGGATTTGGCACGTGAGTTCCGCGCCGCTGGCCTCGACGTTCTCCTTGGGGGGTTTCATGTCAGTGGTGTGTTGTCACTGTTTCATCAACCGACCCCGGAGATTCAAGAGATTCTCGATCTTGGTATCACAGTTGTGGCGGGTGAGGTGGAAGTCGAGTGGGAAGCCCTGCTCTGTGATGCGCTGTTAGGTCAACTGCAGCCAATCTACAACTTTTTGCACGACACACCAGACCTTGGTGCCCCACCGATCCCGATGGTGCACAGCTCCTATATGAAACGCTTTGTCTACAAGCAGTTTGGCACCATTGATTGCGGGCGTGGCTGTCCCTTTAGTTGCAGCTTCTGCACGATTATTAATGTCCAGGGCCGGAAAATGCGTATGCGTAGCCCAGAGGAAATCGCTCGGGCTATCAAGGAGAATTACGAGCGGTCGGGGATCAGCTTCTACTTCTTTACCGACGACAATTTTGCTCGCAACAAGAAGTGGCGAGAGATCTTCGAGGCACTCATCCATTTGCGAGAGACCGAGGGCATTGCCATCGAATTCATCATGCAGGTCGATGTGCTCTCGTATAAGATCAAGGATTTTATTTCCTTAGCGCGGCAAGCTGGGTGTTCGCAAGTCTTTATCGGAATGGAAAGCATCAATGATGACAACCTGCAGGCGGCTGATAAAAATCAAAACGACTCGGCTGATTACAGCAACCTGATTGACGCTTGGCATGCTGCCGAGGTGGCGACGCATGTCGGGTTCATCATCGGATTCCCGTTTGATACGTATGACTCGATTGCGCGGGATATCGAGCGGCTGAAAAACGAGATCAAAGTGGATCAGGCCTCTTTCTTCATGCTCACCCCTCTCCCCGGTTCCATGGACCACTTCCATGCGGTAGAGGCAGGGGTAGCGATCGACGCGGACCTGAATCAATTTGATTCGTTCCATGCCACCACGGACCATCCCAATATGTCACGTGAACAGTGGTTTCAGGCCTACAAAGACGCCTGGCGCTCGTTTTACAGCTTTGAGAATATGCGTAATATCTTGGAGCGTGCGACGCCGCGTATGTATTGGAATGTGTTCAAGAATTTTGTGTGGTACAAGAGCGCGGCTCTCTTGGAGGGAAATCACCCCATGATGACCGGATTTTTCCGCTTGCGGGGGCGTACCAGTCGTCGGCCGGGATGGGCCATCGAGAGCCGTTGGCAGTATTGGCGCTGGCGTCTCCCGGAGATTGCGCGCTATCTCAAGGCGTGGATTGGATTTCTCTTGGAATTGGAAGAATTATGGCTGCAGACACGGAAGCGTAGCGAGCGCGAGCAACGAGTCTTGGATGCTCTCGTGAGCATCCGTGGTGGCGTCTTGCACAACGCGCGTGTTGAAGAATGGCAGCAGGCGTATGCCCGCGCCAAATTGCAAGTGCCGTCTCGGGTCCGCTTGCTGATGCAGAAATGTAACATCTGGTCGATTACGGCAATGACGTCGCGCCAGGAACTCCGGCAGTTTTGGCGTCAGACCAAGGAATTGGTACACGCCGGGAAACTCGCGCGTATTCCGGTGCATAAACTGGTGCGGTATTTGTGGCACGAGGTGAAGGTGCACACGCGCTTCGGCGTGAGCTTTGTGTTTAATCTGGTGCCGCAGCGCAACGACCGTTCTATGGCGCTCGAATAGCGGCTCCAACGTGCGCTAGACGTGCCCTCTATCCTACATTGGCGCAGGAGAGATGCCTATGAGTGCTCAATCCGTACAACTTGGCGTGTTGCTTCCGACACGCGGTGTCCTCTTTACCAAAGAGGGGCCTCCGGATGTACGTCCCATTTATCGTCTGGCCGAACAGGCGGAGGATCAGGGGTATCATTCGGTGTGGGTTGGAGACAGCATCACGGCGAAACCGCGTCTTGAATCACTCACGATGTTAGGCGCTTTGGCGGCGCGCACCAGCCGTGTGCGTATTGGTACTGCAGTGTTACTGGCCGCCTTACGCCATCCGCTTGTCCTTGCCCATGCCGTGGCGTCACTGGACGTACTTTCAACCGGCCGTATCTTGTTAGGAGTTGGGGCCGGGCGTGGGGGCCGCGACATTCTGGCGCAGGAATTTGAGAACTGTGGGGTGCCGTTTATGGAGCGGGGGCCGCGCATCACGGAGCTGCTTGATATCTGCAGGCGTCTCTGGACACAAACCCCTGTGTCATACGACGGCGCGTATTATCAGCTGTCGGATGTCGCGCTTGAGCCGCGCCCCGTCCAAGCGGCTGGCCCTCCCCTGTGGATTTCCAGTAATCTCGTCAAGCAAGGGTTGCGACGTGTCGGCACGCTGGGAGATGCGTGGATCACAAACGTCACGACGTTGGACGACTACAAGAAGTGCTGGGAGCAAGTCAGTGCCGCTGCAGAAACTGCCGGGCGCGACCCACAGCAGATGCATCAGTGTCTCTATCTCACAGTGAACGTGCACCCGGATGGCGATGTGGCGCGCCGTGAGGGACGCGGTTTTTTGGAGAATTATTACAAAAAACCTGCGGCGTCGATTGAGGAAGACTTGGTGTGTCAATTTGGGAGTCCTGACGAAGTGCTTGAACGTATCGATGGCTATGCACGTTTGGGAGTCCGCACGGTGATCATCCGTTTTGCCGCGCCTGATCAAGCTGAGCAGCTCGATATCTGTTCGAAAGAAATCTTGCCCCGTTTATAAGGCTCGTTCCGTCAGCATGAAAGGGAGGTTATGGCCTCGGGCGATCAGCGTGAGCACCTCACATGCATGCTTGCCCTGCTCAAGCAAACGTATCCCGAGGCCCGCTGTCGGCTTGAATTCTCCACGCCGTTAGACTTACTGATTGCCACAATCCTGTCAGCCCAGTGTACTGATGAGCGAGTGAATAAGGTGACACACTCACTTTTCCGCACCTATCGCACGGCGGCTGACTATGCTGCGGCTGATTCGGAAGTGCTGGCGCAGGAGGTACGATCGACAGGCTTTTATCGCCAAAAGACCGCGAATATTCAACGCTGTTGCGCGACGCTGGTGCAGGAATACGATGGCCGTGTTCCGGAGACCATGGAGGCCCTTGTGGCCTTGGCAGGTGTTGGGCGTAAGACGGCCAATGTCATTCTCGGCAATGCCCTACAGCGGCCTCAGGGCATCGCGGTGGATACCCATGTGAAGCGGGTAGCGCAGCGCCTGGGATTGACCACCGCTACGACTCCCGATACAATCGAAAAGGATCTGGTCGCGTTGGTTCCCCGTCAAGAGTGGACCCAATTTTCGCACGTGCTCATTTTCCACGGAAGGGCATGTTGCAAAGCACGAGTACCTCGTTGCGAGGCGTGCCCGTTACAGCATCTCTGTCCTGCCAGACGATAGTGAGGCCGAAGACATGCATCTTATTATCGAGCCAACAAGAAGGTAGTGCTTGTATGGTATTGGCCTCGTGAATCCTAAACGACACCATAGACGCCCTCAAAGCGGGGCTCGCTCTCCTTCGCGTTCTCCCTCAAAACAGCCGAAAGGGTTTGCGGAGCTTGATCCTGGCACGATGGGATTTGATCTCCCATCGTGGATGGATGAACCGTCAAATCTTGACTCGCCTGGGGAGACCTCTCAGCTGGCTGGAAATGACGATGTTTCCGCTGAAGCGACTCATGCCCGCACCATTGTAGAGGGCATGAAAGTCGTATGCATCTGCAAAGGAATACGCCAGCGTGTCTTCTGGAGAGCGCTGGACGCGGGCATGTGCACGAAAGAAGCGATCAACCGTGAGACAGGTTCTGGCAGCGGTAGCTGCGGTGGACGTCGCTGCGGTCCGCGCATTCTGGATATGCTGCGCCACCTTTCCGAGTAGAACGGCGCGTAAATAAAAATCACTGTCCCAAACACCGCCGTGCCCCGACTCTCTAACCCGCCTCCCTTGAAGCGCGCGTATCGTGTATGGTATACCTTAGCGCGATTCGAAAACCCCTGACGATAGCCTCCTACTTACGGGTTGGGCGTCCCCTATACACAAGAATGTCCTCGGATGTTGGCTGTACACATGCGGCCCTACGTTCGCGGACAGCACGAGAGGAACAGACTTACATGGCTGAACAGTACAAGGACTGGTCCGAGCCAGAAGTGTACGAGATTTTGCGGACCGTGAAATATCCCGGCTATAGCCGGGATGTCGTGTCGTTTGGGATGGTGCAAGGCATTCGGGTTGCCGGACGGGATGTGACGGTCACTCTTCAGATGACGACGAATCAGGAAGAGATTGCCACGAAGTTGCGGCAGGCTACCGAAGAAGCGCTCGCGGCTCTGCCTGGAGTTGGTGCCGTGCAGGTCGATATTCGCCGTAAAGAGCAAGCCTCCCCCGAGACGCCACAGAACCAGAGTCCGTTTGAGACTCAAGCAGGATTACCGGGAATACAGCATGTCGTTGCGGTTGCCAGTGGCAAAGGCGGTGTGGGGAAGAGCACCGTGGCGACGAATCTTGCTGTTGCCCTCGGTATGCTGGGCTTACGCACGGGTCTCCTCGATGCGGATATCTACGGACCCAGTATCCCGCTGATGATGGGTGTCAATGAACAGCCGCAGGTCAATAGTGCCAATCGCATTATGCCGTTCGTGAATCACGGCATCAAAATACAATCTTTGGGATTTTTTCTTGGGGAGAATGCCCCGGTTATTTGGCGTGGACCGATGGTGATGAAAGCGGTCCAACAGCTTTTAAAGGATACGGAATGGGGTGAACTCGATGTGTTGGTCATTGATCTGCCTCCAGGAACAGGTGACGTGCAGCTGACGCTGGTGCAAACGGTTCCGCTTACGGGCGCTATCCTCGTGACAACACCGCAAGACTTGGCATTGTTGGATGTCAAAAAAGGCGCTGAGATGTTTAAGCAGGTCAATGCCCCACTCGTAGGTATTGTCGAAAATATGAGCTACTTTGTGTGTGCTGATTGTGGCAAGGAAACCGAAATTTTTCGCCGGGGCGGTGGGCAGAAGGAAAGTGAACGACTTGGCATTCCGTTGTTAGGGAGGGTTCCCCTGGATCCCGCCGTCTGTGATACAGGTGATGTCGGCGTGCCATTGGTCTTAAGTCATCCCGACACGACAGCCGCTACAGAGTTGCAAAACGTTGCTGCAGCCGTTGTGGAAATTTTAGGCCATGGGGTTGCTCCGGCCCCGGTGAAGATTATCAATTAACAACGAGCATGCGCGCCGTATCGCGTATCTTGGGTGGGAATGGCAAAGGCCCGTTTCCTCGTCTGAGGAAACGGGCCTTTGCGCGTTACGACAACAGGGTTAGTTGTCAACGAAGCTCCGCAGATTATTACTCCGGCTCGGATGCTTCAACTTCCGCAGGGCCTGCGCTTCGATCTGTCGGATGCGCTCACGTGAGACACCAAACATTTGCCCGACCTCTTCCAGGGTATGTGGTGTTTCTTCGCCCAGGCCGAAACGCATCCGCAAAATGCGTTCTTCCTTCGGGCTGAGGGTGTTCAGCATCTTGTGGATTTTATCGCGCAAGTCGCGGTTGATAACCGCATCCAACGGCGAAGTGGATTTTTTGTCTTCGATCAGGGCGCCAAGTTCGGTGTCCCCTTCCCCAATGTGATTTTCCAGCGAAATAGTCCGCTTGGCCACTTTCAGGGTGTTCTTGACTTTTTCCACCTGTAAGCCGGTGTCTTGGGCGATTTCCTCCGGCAGCGGTTTCCGGCCGAGTTCGACCATCAGTGCTTGGGAGGAGCGCACAACTTTGTTCAGAATCTCGATCATGTGCACCGGGATGCGAATCGTTTTGCCCTGTTCGGCGATGGCACGCGTGATTGCCTGACGAATCCACCAGCTGGCATACGTGCTGAACTTGAATCCCCGGTGGTAGTCGAATTTGTCCACAGCTCGCATCAGGCCAATGTTGCCTTCCTGGATGAGATCCAAGAACGACAGCCCACGGTTAATGTACTTCTTGGCGATGCTCACGACGAGACGCAAGTTCGCCTCCACCATCTCCTTTTTGGCCTGTTTAAGCCGTTCTTCAACAGGAAGGAGTCGTGCGACCAAGTCGTGGTATTCCTCAAGGTGTTCAATGGCGATCCATGCGGTTTCATCGTTTGGAGACCCCGCGCCGCGTTGGGCGCGAGCCTTGACATCATCTACGGCCAAGTGCAACAAGGAGAATTTGAAATGCAAGGCTTTGAGATGTCCCAGAAAATCGATAACGTCTGCAGTCGCAGTACTCGAGGAACCGTCCGATGTTTTTGCTGGCGCTGCGCAAGCGGTCTGCGTGAAGGCTGTGAGCGTCTGTAGCAAAGCCTTCTCATGTTTGGCCGGCGACATGTCAAAGTCTTCTGGCACATCTGTGACTTCCGCTGCCGTCAATTCTCCTGCTCGGAGCCGCGTACAATCATCGGCAAGTTTCCGGGCCAGAATGGGGTTTTGCAGCGCGTAGACCAACCGTTCCATTTCCGCTTGTTCAATACGTTTGGCAATTTCAACTTCGCCTTCGCGATCTAGCAAGGGCACAGAACGTATTTCTTGAAAATAGACGAGGACCGGTTCATCCGTCTTCTCTTCGTACGTCGGCTCAGGGGCGGTGGAGTGCCTACGCTCAGGGAGGGCTTCTTCACTTTCTTCCGCCTCGTCGATGGTATATTTCTCGTCGTCGGCGAGGGCTTCGTTTGCAGGGAGATCCTTGTGTTCGAACAAGGCGAAAAGGTCTTCGGTTTCTTCCGTCTCTTCTGGCGTGTCCGTCACGCTGGGATCGTCGATGGAAAAGGTCGGAGAGGGATTTTTATCTCGAGTGTCAAGGCCTGCTTTCATACGCGTCTGCTTCACTTTATCCTTCATTAGGTACTCCGTTAATCGTCAGCCTTCATCCCAGGGCGTATTTACCCCGCTCCGTTGTGTCTCTCTTACGTTCGTAGGAGAGCCAGAGAGAATTCCTCCCTCGTGTGGTGTATCAATATCGTTCGTATGTGTACGCGACTGGCGTCAGACGGCCTCGTTGGCCAGTCTGTTTACGGGAATGCAACCTCGGTGATGCTCGGGAAGCCTCGGCTGCTAGGTTGGGTACGTCAGGAGTATAACCGTTGTGATGTGTGTGGTAAGCACCTATGTTTCTGCGCTTGTGTAGCGTGTTGATCCTCTCTGCCTGTAGGAGCCTGCCGTTATATGAACACAAGTGCAGCAGGATATCAGAGGAGAATGTATATTCTGTATGCTCTTTTGTCAACCAGGGTACGTATAAATCCTGCATACGCTCTAAGTCTTTTCGCTCCACGAGGCGTATTGCCCTGTTTTCATTGCGATGGTACACTCGGGCTCGATGAAGCAAAATAGCGAGATCTGGTAAGGGAGGCAGTGCATGGCAGGGCCGCTTGATGGTGTGACAATTCTCGAATTAGTCCGCGTTGCCCCAGGGGCGTTTTGTACCATGATGTTGGCGGATATGGGCGCGAATGTCCTCAAGATTGAAACCCCTCCAGCCCAGGCCCCTCTTCCGGGTTCTGAGGAGGCGGAGCAGGAAGCACGCCGTGCTTCCTTGAGCTTTGTCAACCGGAACAAGCGGAGTATTGCGTTGAACTTGAAACACGCCGAGGCCCAAAATGTCCTGCACCAGCTTGCCGCTGATGCCGATGTCGTGGTCGAAGGGTTTCGCCCCGGTGTGATGGCGCGTTTACACGGCGATTACGATACCCTACGGACTATCAATCCGCGGTTGATCTATTGTTCGCTGAGCGGCTTTGGGCAAGATGGTCCGTATCGCGATTACCCTGCACATGACATTAATTTTTTGGCGCTTGGTGGCGTCCTGAATTTGATCGGACAGCCAAACCAGCCTCCGGCTATCCCGCTCAATATTGTGGCCGATTACGCCGGGGCATCAATGCATGGTGTCGTGGGCATTCTGTTAGCCTTACTGGCTCGGCAGCATACGGGAGTCGGTCAATTCGTGGACGTTTCCTATCTCGATACCACCGTGTCATTGCTAGCCGCAACTCCAATGCTGCGCGATTTCTTTGTGAACGGTACCACGGGCGAGCGCGGCGAGGGAGCATTGGGAGGCTCGTATCCGTATTACACGACGTATGAGACCGCCGATAACAAGCTGTTGTCAGTCGGGTGTACCGAGCCCTGGTTGTGGGAGAATTTTTGCAAAGCAATCGGCCGCGAGGATTTGGCGCGTTTTGCCTTGCAGAGCGACCATTTCGCCAGCGTTGCAGATAGCGCTGCGTACCAAGCGAAACAAGAAGTACAAGAGGTACTGCGACAGCGGACACGTGATGAATGGTTCGAGTTTTTCAAAGAGAAGAATGTCTGTGTTGGTCCTGTGTATACGGTGGATGAAACCTTCGACGACCCGCAAGTCAAAGCGCGAAACATGGTCGTCAGTATCGACGATCCGCGCCACGGTCAGGTCCGCCAAGCGGGGGTTGCCATTAAGTTATCGGAAACGCCAGGAAGTATCCGGAGCCTTGGGCCAATCATAGGTGAACACACGGACGAGGTCTTGGCGTCTTTGGGCTACGATGAGGAAGCGCGGCAGCATCTCCGGCAGGCCGGGGCTCTTGGGTAAGTGTTCACCTCTATCCCACTACTTGACTAAAGCGTGTCTGTCAGGCTAAAAAGCCCGATGAGCACGACGTAGCGCGCCACGCGAGTGCCGAGTCCTAGACCGATGGTATAACCGGCATGGAAACGCAACACACCGCCGATGAGCATGATCGGGTCGCCTACCAGTGGCATCCAGGACGCGGCAAGACACCAACCGCCGTAGCGCCTTGCCCAGGTAAGAGCCTTTACACCCCACCGTTGACGCCGCAGGCGTGCGAGAGTTGGCTTGGTGAGGAGCCAGCCAAGCCCGTAGTTGGTCATGGCGCCGAGACTATTCCCTACGGTGGCATAGAGCAGTACTGCAATGGGGGAAAGGCCAAGCTGTAAAGCTGCAACGACAGCCACCTCAGACGAAAAAGGGAGGACCGTTGCCGCGAGAAAGGCGACGAGTGCCAGGCCGAAGAGGCCGTAGTCTACCACCCAAACATGCATATCCATATACCATGCTATGGGCGCTGCGGGAACATCATGGCTCGTTGCCTCGGTGCGCGGGGTATGCTACAAACGATGCTGGTGTAATAGCAAGGGTGGCGCTGAATGCTACAAGGAGGATAGCACATGGGATTTGTTGGCATTGAGGAAATTTTCCTCCAGGTCAAAGATTTGAACGCGGCGATTGATTTCTATCATAACAAACTCGGCATCCCGTTGGATAAGCACGATGAGGAGCGGGCATATTTGCAGTGTGACCGAGGGCATATCGTCCTGCAAACCATCGAGCACACCGGGCGGCATCAAGCCGGTGGGCCGCTCCACTTTGCCTTTACCGTGACTGAAGATACGTTCGATAAGGTCGTCGATACATTTGTCGGTTCTGCATACAACACGCGTGGACCCATTGAGCGAGAAGCGCCGCGCAAAGGGCGCACCTTGTTCATCTTTGACCCGGACGGTAACGAAACCGAGGTCAACACGCGTTACTTGTACGATGCACCCTTACGGTGAGCAGCTCGCCTCAGACCTGGGCAAGTAAGCGACCGTATCCTGCTATGGGCTCGCCGACCCCGGCGGTGCGGAGCGCGTGCCACATCATGGCTGTCGCGCTTGAAAGCACCGGTTTGCCCAGGTCGGCTTCGAGCAGGGCAAGCACTGATATGGTCGGAAGGCCTGTGCCACTAATGAAGATCGCTTCCGCCTCGTCAGTATCGACGCGCCGGACGAGGCGGTAGGCGCGTTCGGCGGATTCTTCGTAAATGTTCCGGACGTTCTCCATACGCCCATAGCCGACGATCTGTAACCCGTGGGACTCCAGGAATTGCTTGCCTTGCTGGCTCGTCGATTCGGCGTAGGGCGTGGCATAGGCGACTTTGCGTATCTGGAGATGCTCTAGAGCCTGCAAGACCGAGCCTGCCGCAGTCAGGACGCGACAGTTGCTGCTGGCTTCGAGCCGTGCAAGCAGGTCTTTCTCCTCTTGTGCAGACAAGGTGTAGCTTGACGCCGTGTGCGCTAGGACCATGACGTCAGGGTGGACCATCGCAAGGAGCGCTGCGCTGGCGTCAATGTTGGCAAGATAGCTCCGATTCCGTTCTTCTTGCCCCTCCAGTGTGCCGGTGGGACCGGTTGCTACCAAACGTGAAAAATGCAACGAGACGCCTTCGGGCGCTAATTGCATCATTTCCGGTTCCACCGTCGGATTACCAGGCGGGACGAGAAATCCCACCCGCGCACGCCATCCCATCATCGTTTCGTGTCCTTTCAACAAGTGATTACACGTCAAGGCGCAAGCGCGTCAGAGCGATGCGGTATGCTGAGAACTCAGAGGTTACTTGTCCTGCTTGACTGCTTCACCAATCAACTCGATATTGATCGTATTCCCCACAACTAGGCCACCGTTGTCCATGACCTTACTATAAGCGACCCCGAAGTCTTGCCGATTGATCCGTAGAATAGCCTCGAAGCCGATGCGCATCTTGCCCCACGGATCTTTGATTTTACCGGTGATGGTGAAAGGAATCTCGATTTCTTTCGTAATGCCATGAATCGTCACATCACCCACGAGCCGGTTGACATCGCCAGATTGCTTGATACGCTTGCTCACGAACGTAATATCTGGATGATTCGCGGCATCGAAGAAATCGGGGCTACGCAGGTGCTTATCGCGTTTGGCATTATCCGTGTCAATGCTTGCGACTTTAATCGTGCCCTTAAGCGCGGACTTGGTGATGTCCTGTTCATTGTAAGTAATCGTGCCGGTAAAATCGTTGAACTTGCCACGGACTTTATTAATGACAAGATGCCGGACAGTGAATCCTACCAAGGCATGGGTCTTGTCGACGATGTAGGTGTCGGCACCCACAGCAATACCAGTCACACACCAGCTGACAAGTATGGCAAGAACGACGCGAGCACATCTCTTGGGGATCATTCGGCTTCTCCTTTGTGACGGTTCGCATGATGCAATGAACGTGTCTCGTGTAGACAGACAATGAGAAGACGGTAGGTTGGTGGATGCGACTGTGCCAAGTGGTTGGCCTCAGCGGTACCGCGTGCTGCAGGGATGCTCATAGGTTCAGAGAAAGGTGACCAGTCGTTTGCCGGCTGGCACGTGCCTTTTTGCTTGCACCTTGCTAACGTGCCGTTCACAATAACGTAGAATTATTTCAGAGTATTCCCCGTTATGGCCATTCTAGAAAGCCCATGTCCGCAAAAACCAACTATACCATGGCTTGCTGTCCTCGGTGGCCAGCATGTCGACGTGACCCGCCACACGGGGCACCAGAGAGCGCCCTGGCGAACGTCAAACCTCTTTTACACGCATAAGCGCACAACGTATGACCGAAACCTTTGGTGTCGAGCATAGCCCGACAGAGTCTTTGTCTGCGGTTATTTTAGCCGCCGGACGTGGGCAACGCTTACATGGCGAAGCCCAGGAAGAATTGAAACCATTGACGCCGCTGTTGGGGCTCTCACTGCTTGAGCGCGCGGCATTGACGTGCCAAGAGGTGGGGGTGACGGATTGTTACGTCGTGGTGGGCTATCAACACGAGCGCTTGGCAGCGCATGTCGCCCGTGTGGCGCGTCGCTACACGATGCGGTTGCAGGCCGTCGTGAACCCCCAGTGGGAGGTGGGGAATGGAACTTCGGCGTTGGCGGTTGAGCCGCTCGTCACGGGACCGTTTCTCTTGCTGATGTGTGATCATGTGTTCGAGGCGTCGATTTTCCGGTGCATTCTTGAGGCGGCGCAGTCGTCAGAGGCGAGTTTGCTGGCTGTCGACCACCGTATCGACCAGATTTTTGACCCGGATGATGCGACGAAAGTGCAACTGCGCCAACAGGCGATTACGGCCATCGGCAAGGAGTTGGCGACGTATGATGCGGTTGATACGGGACTCTTTTATTGTCAGCCGTCGTTGTTTGAGGCGCTGAGGCAGGCGCAGGCTGCAGGCGATGGTTCGCTCACGGGCGGTATCCGCCGCTTGATTGCGGCCGAGAGTATGCAGGCCGTGCCCATTGGCGAGCGGTTCTGGATTGACGTCGATACCGCTGAAAGCCTGGCGTATGCGCAATGCATGCTGCTGGAACACTTGCAGGGACCCCACGGCTCGCTGCCGTGGTTGAACTTGTCACAGTAATGTGCACACGTGGAGGTTGGGCATGGCTACTGTCCGCGGCTTGGTCTTTGATGCCTACGGAACGCTGTTTGACGTGCATTCGGTGATTGCCGCCTGCGCGGAGGTCGCGCCTGATGCACCGGCGTTAAGCGAGACCTGGCGGTTGAAGCAACTGGAATATACCTGGCTGCGCGGTCTCATGGGGCACTACGAGGATTTCTGGTCCGTGACGCAGGCGGCTTTGCGCTTTGCCCTGCGACGGCATGGTATCACGCTGAACGAGGCGCAGTATCAACGCTTGCTCGATGCCTATGACCGTTTGGCGACGTATCCGGAGGTTCCGGACGCGTTGGAAAGCATGCAGCATATACCGAAGGCAATTCTCTCCAATGGTTCCCCACGTATGTTGCAGGCAGTCGTGGAACATAATAATCTGCAAGATACGTTCACTCATGTCCTCAGCGTCGATCCACTCCGCACCTTCAAGCCCAATCCGGTCGTGTACGAGCTTGCCCCCACGCACCTCGGTATTCCGAAGGAAGCATTGGTGTTTGTGTCGTCAAACTCTTTTGACGTGATTGGTTCCAAGGCGTTTGGCTTCCAGGTAGCGTGGATCAATCGCGCCAACGCCCCGCTCGACGAACTTGGGCAGGAGCCGGACGTCATCATTCAGCGTCTGGATGTACTGCCGCAGGCCTTTGGACTGTAACCCTGGAGGCTTGTCAGAAAGGAGTTGCTGCCATGGAGTACCGCGAGATGTGTTATTTACCGGCAACACAACTCGCTGCGGCAATCCGCACGAAAGAACTCTCGGCTGTTGAGGTCTGCGAGGCGGTGCTCGGGCGTATCAGACGGATTAACCCTCAGCTGCATGCCTACTGTACGATCATAGAAGAGCAGGCACTCGCCGCAGCGCACGCTGCAGAGGACGCAGTCATGCGTGGTGATGCGGTGGGGCCGTTGCATGGCGTCCCCTTCTCGCTCAAAGACCTGACGCCGACCAAGGGCATTCGCACGACGTTCGGCTCCAAAATCTATGAACATCATATCCCGGACGAAGATGCCATACTCGTCGAACGCTTGCGTGACGCGGGCGGAGTATTGCTCGGCAAAACCAATACGCCGGAGTTCGGGTGCAAGGGCCTAACAGACAATAAAATTTTTGGCACGACGTATAATCCCTGGGCGCTTGAGCGAACCCCCGGTGGCTCCAGTGGCGGGGCTGGCGCGGCGGTGGCTGCAGGCATGGGCGTCCTGGCCGAGGGCAGTGATTTAGCCGGCTCGATTCGTATGCCGGCAAGCTTTTGCGGCATCGTGGGCTTTAAACCGTCGCAGGGCCGTATCCCACGCTATCCGACCAATAACGCGTGGAACACGCTCAGTTTTAACGGACCACTGACCCGTACGGTAGCGGACGCAGCCCTCATGTTTCAGACCATGGCCGGCCCGGATGACCGCGATCCTGTGTCGTTGCCGGATATGGGGGAAGATTTTTGCTCCGTGGTACAGGGGAAGCTCATGCTAGGCGGCCTGCGCGTGGCCTGGACGCCCGACCTCGGTGGTATGGCACCCGTTGAGCCAGTGGTGCGGCAGATCTGTGAACGTGCGGCAAAAGTCTTTGCCGATTTCGGCTGCCACGTTGAAGATGCCAGCCCGGATTGCACCGGCGCGCATGAGCTGTTCGCGGTTTTGAACGCCAACCTGCGCATGGCGGCTGTTGGAGACTACGCTGCAGAGTGGGCGGAGCAGATGGATCCCCTACTCGTGTGGCGTATCGAGCAAGGCCGAGAGTTCTCATTGACAGATGTCGGCAAGGCCGAGAACGCGCGTACGGCGCTGTATCAGCGCGTGCGGACGTTTTTTGAAGACTACGATTTGTTGCTGCTGCCCACGACCGGCACCCTGCCCTATCCCGCTGATGGCAGCTATCCCACTGAAGTCGCCGGCAGGGCGATTACCACACCCTATGAACTCCTCCTATTGACGTATGCGTTTAACCTGACCGGACAGCCAGCTATTTCGGTGCCGGCCGGATGGACCTCTGAAGGCCTTCCGGTTGGTCTGCAAATTGTCGGACGTTGGCGTGCTGACGCGCTTGTCTTACACGCTGCAGCAGCGTTTGAAGCCGCGTGTCCCTGGGCACACCGCCGTCCGCCGATTGATTGATGCTCTCTCGCCTGTTATGCCTTCCAGATTGTCCGTCAGACCCCACTTGAGGTCCTGGCGCGACGATGATACTCTCCTCTTGATTGAGAGAACCGGCATTCCTCCTGCACACGGGAAAAGAACATGGCTGCACTCACCGTTTTCGATCCGTCCGGGGCCACGGAAATTACGCGGCTGCACGCCCCACGTCTTGATGCATTGGCCAACAAGAATATCGCGATGCTGTCTGACGACATGTGGCAGGCGCACCGTGTCTTACCACTGATCCGGGAATATCTGGAAAGTACATATGGTCTCGAAGTGATTCCGGAAACGGAATTTCCCATGGGTTCCACGCCCATGGACCGGGACGAAACAGCGGATATGTTCGTCGAGCGCGGTGTTGATGCCGTCGTTGTCGGCAACGCGTCGTGAGGCGCGTGTGCCACTGCGTGCGGCCGTGCTGCCGCGCGAATTGAGAGCCGAGGCATTCCCACCGTTATCGTGACGCGGGAAGATTTTGTCGGAGTGGTGCGCAACGCCTTCGCCGGCATGGGCTTTGACCAGGACGCGCCGATGGTGACGTTCCCGATAGATCCCTTTCTGGTAGGCAGCGATCTTACCCCCATTCAGGCCAAACTCGATGATTTTGTCCGAGGTCTGGTGACCTGGGAACCGCAGGCGAAGCAGACCGGGGTACAACAACCGCCGAAAGTGCATCTCAATGCCGCTGACTACGAAGTAGCGCTGGACGCCATGAATCGGCAATTTCTCATCAATACCTGGGGGGATGGCTTGCCCCTGAACGCCCCAACCGAGGCGCGTGTGGCCTGGGTCCTGCGCGGTACTGATCGACCACGCGATGCCGTCGTCGGCAAGATTCTGCCCAAAGGCGGCATTGCCACGGTGGAAACACTAGCGGTCTCACTGGCGATGGCGGGCGGCCGGCCGGAATATTTGCCAGTATTGCTTGCGGCGGTCGAGGCTATTCTGGAGCCGGGTTTGGAGCACGATAAGTTTCAAGCCACGTCCGGCAGTACGTTTCCGGTGGTGATGGTCAACGGCCCCATGGCACAGCAGATCCGCCTCAATTCCGGTTTTGGCTTGCTTGGTCCCGATCCACAGCATCCTGCCGGAGCAAGTATTGGTCGCGCCCTGCGCCTGCTGCTACAAAATGTCGGCGGTGCGCTCCCTGGTGTCGGTACCATGGCGATGTTCGGCGGTATGCGTTACACTAACGCCGTATTTGCCGAGGATGAAGCCGGCCTCCCGGAAGGATGGGAGCCGATTTGCACCACGCAATTCGGCCTGCCGCGTGGTACGAATGCCGTGACAGTATACGTGGCAACCGGCGCCTCGAACATCCTGCGGCGTGGTGTGGGCAAGGAGGAACTGGAAGAGGAGGGCGTACAAAGTCTGCTACGCGTGGCCAGTTATGTTGGCAGCGCCAGTCCGCATTATACGCACGGTTGGGCGCACGGCACGCCGGGGGCATTGCTGATGTCTCGTGTTGTGGCCAAACAATTGGCGGGCCTCGGCTGGACGAAGGCTTCGATCACGCAGTTCATCTGGGAGCAAGTGCGGATGTCGGCTGATCGTGTCCGTGAAACCGGTATGCGGCAGTGGATCGATGCTGCGGCCGATCCGGATACCGTGGCGTCGGCCACGATGGACCCCTGGCCGATTTGCCGCACGCCGGAGCAAATCATCCTGGGCGTGGCAGGTGGCTATCACCCGACGCACAATTTCTGGATGCAAGCCTATGCGCCACAAGTGGCTAGCCGGCAGATTGCCTTGCCCGCTGGGTGGGAGGCGTTGATTGCCGAAGCGGATGAGGCGCTTGGGGCCTGCGGCGAGGCGTGTTCAGTGTAGAGACGTTTGAGGGGAAATCACGGTATGGCGAAGTCGACACAGCATCTCCAGGAACCGGCAATCGACCTCAACATGGGCACCGCACAGCTCCCGGGGCGCGATGTACTGGACCGAGAGACGTTTCGGCAGCTCAATGTCCGCTCTGACCGGCGCGGTACGGCGCATTTTGCCGGGCATCTCCTCACGATTGCCGCAACGGGGTGGCTCGTCCACGCGACGCGTGAAGCATGGCTCCTGCTTGTGCCGGCCATGCTCCTCCACGGCGTAGCGATTGTGACCTTGTTTGCCCCAATGCATGAGTGTACGCACCGCACAGCGTTTCGCTCGCGCCGGCTGAATCAGGTGGTGGGCTGGATTGCCGGAGTTATGGCATTCTACAACAGCGACTATTACCGTCGCTACCACTACTGGCATCACCGCTACACTCAGGACCCGGCGCGTGATCCCGAATTGGCGTCGCCGAAGCCACGCACGGTTGCCGAATATGTACTGCGTATCAGCGGTATCTTCTTCTGGCGTGACAAGATTCGAGACATGATCGTGGTGGCATCCGGCCGCACGGCGCACCTCCCTTTCGTGCCGGAGCACGTGCGGAGTCGGCTTGCCTGGTCCATGCGGGCGCAAGCAGCGTTGTACGTGTTGGTTGCCGTGCTTGCGGTGGCGTGGAACAGTACGGCCCCGTTGGTCTACTGGCTGCTGCCGATGCTCCTCGGGCAGCCCGTTTTACGGGCAATCACGCTTGCCGAACATACCGGGTGCAGTGAGGACGCGAATGGCCTGACGAATACGCGAACCACGCTGACTACATGGCCCGTGCGCTTTGTCATGTGGAATATGCCCTATCACGCCGAGCATCATCTGTATCCTTCCATCCCTTTCCACGCGCTGCCACGGGCGCATGTGCGGATCCGGGACCGCATAGCGCATCGTGATCCTGGGTACATCGCAGTGCACCGAGTTCTCGTGCACAATCTTTCGCATGCGGCATCTACAATCGGATAAGGGCCTGTCGAATTGTCTGATGTGGGAGGGTGTATGGCAGACTATGAGGTATGTGAGCTGGGCGATGTTGTGCTGCAATCGGCGATGACGCTGCGCGATGCTAAACTGGCTTACAAGACCTATGGCACGCTCAACAGCCGGCGTGACAATGCCATCCTGATTCCGACCTATTACGGCGGCCAGCATACGCAGAACGAGCCGTTGATCGGACCCGGCATGGCCCTCGATCCGGCGACGTATTGTATCATTGTGCCCAATATGTTCGGAAATGGGCTGTCGTCATCGCCCAGCAACACTCCTCCGCCGTTTGACCGCGCCCGCTTCCCGCCGGTGACGCTGTACGATAACGTCATGTGTCAACACCGTTTGGTGACAGAACGTTTTGGCATCGAACGTCTGGCGCTTGTCGCGGGCTTTTCTATGGGGGCGCAGCAAACCTTTCATTGGGGCGCGCTCTTTCCCGACATGGTGGAGCGTATTCTCCCCTGGTGCGGGTCCGCGAAAACATCGCACCATAATTTCGTGTTTCTGGAAGGGGTGAAAGCCGCGCTCACCGCTGATGACGCCTGGCGTGGCGGATGGTACGACACACCGCCGACCAAGGGGCTCCGCGCCTTTGCCCGAGTCTATGCCGGATGGTTTGTGTCACAAGCGTTCTACCGTGAAGAAGGCTACCTGCAGATGGGGGCGGCCTCGGTGGAAGATTTTCTCGTTATGCAGGAAGGGCGACGGCTCAACAGCGATGCTAACGACTTACTCACTATGCTCTGGAGTTGGCAACACGGCGACATCAGCGCCAACTCACTCTACCACGGCAATTTCACCAAGGCTTTAGGCGCCATCACAGCCAAGGCTATAGTCATGCCGTCGCAAACCGATCTCTATTTCCCGCCCGAAGACAACGAGTGGGAAGTGCGTCACATGCCCAACGCCGAATTCCGCCCCATTCCCTCCATTTGGGGCCATATGGCGGGCAGTCCGGGCGTGAATGCTGTCGATACGGCCTTTATTGATCGGGCCTTGCAAGAGCTGTTGGCCCGCTGATGCGTACGCTGCATACAAAGAGGTCCGTTTTGATCGCACTGGTAGTGCCTGGTGGAGGCAAAAGCGATCACCCACGCAGCAGCCGACGCTTTCCCCCGATGGCCCCGATGAGAGGTCTTGTGCCTAACACCCCGACAAACACTGCCGTTGCACACAGCACGATACTCGCCCCGGAAGCGATATCCAGGTGATAGCTGAGATACATCCCTACCACGCCACTGAGCCCTCCGCATACTGTCGAGATCCCGAGCATACGCGCAAAGTTACTCGTCAACAGACGTGCGGTTGAAGCCGGAATGACCACGGCTGCAGCAACCAGGGTGACGCCGAGGACTTGCATTGAAGCCAGAATGACGAAGGCGAGCAGACAGGCGAAGATAAAGCGAATGCGACGTGTCGGCACGCCGGAGACCTGTGCGACTTCTTCATCGAAGGTGCTGTAGAGGAGTGGTTTGTACAGAAGGAACAAGGCCCCGCCGGTGCAAAGGCTGACGGCACTGATGATGAGCAGATCGGTGGTGGTGACACCGAGGACGTTGCCGAAGAGCGCGGCGTCGAAATCTTGCATAAAACGCCGGGTACGGCTCATGAGCGCCACACCGATGGCAAAGCTGGCCGTCGTGACAATGCCAATGGCTGCATCGGCGTTCAGCTCGCGCTTGGCCGCAAGCTTGTCGATGAGCAGGACCGCGCCAAGTCCCCAGAGCCCCGCCCCGATATAGAAGTTCACCTGCAACAAAAAACTCGCCACGGCACCGCCGAATACGGCGTGCGCCAGACCGTGGCCGATGTAACTCATCTGACGCAGTACGACATACACGCCGAGCAATCCGCACAGGCTCCCGACCAGCCAGGCGACCAGCAAGCCGTGCAGAAAAAAACGATAGTGCAGGGGGTCAGTCAGCAGTGCCATCAGCCGTGATCCGTGAGGCAGAAGCACGCACTTGCTGCCGGGTGTGGTGACGGTGGATGAGCGAATGGTTGGCGATGAACGTCATACCGTCCAACGTGATTACCCGCATGTCGGCGCCGTAGGTCTTGCGGAGAATGCTCGGTGTCAGAACTGCCGCGGGTGGCCCCTGTGCGATCAGACCATGGTTGAAGCAAATCACCCACGGCACGTGACTGGCGATGGTGTTGAGATCGTGGGTCGTGAGTAAGATCGTCAGCCCTTCCCCGTTCAGCTCACGCAACACGTGCAAAATATCGTGCTGCGTTTTCAGATCGACCCCGGCCATGGGTTCGTCAAGTAGAAGCAGTTGCGGCTTGCCGATCAAGGCCCGGGCGAGAAACACGCGTTGTTGTTGACCGCCGGACAGCTCACTAATATGCCGCTTGGCATACGACGCTAAACCCAGGCGGTCCAAGATCGCGTACGTCTGCCGGCGATCCTCCCGACTCGGCCACGGCCAGCGGCTGGCCTGCCGGTAGCGGCCCATGCGCACGACTTGTTCGACACTGACAGGAAAATTCCAGGCGATGGCTTCGCGCTGCGGCACGTAGCCGATGGTGGTGTGCGCCCGCACATGGACCTCCCCGGCACGGTGCGGGAGCAACGCCAGAATACTTTTGAGCAACGTACTTTTGCCACTGCCGGTCGGGCCAACCATGGCGGCAAACTGACCGGGCGCCAGAGTGAAATCCACGTCGCGCCACACGGGCGTGCGGTCGTATCCGGCGGAGACGTGTTGCAAGTGCACGATCGGAGTGGGCATGCGTTACGCTTTCTTCGCTAAGAGATCGGGAGTACACGCGTCCAAGATGGCGGGTGTCCCGCCTAAGGCCGTGACCATGGTGCGTACATTGGCCAGCATCATGCCAACGTAGCTGTGCTCGGGCGTCCCCGGCATCCCGGGAAAGGTGTCGTCACGCAAGGCTTTGACGTATGCGACACCAGTTTCCGCAGCGATTGTGGCGAGGACGGGACTAGGGAAGACAGCGGAACCGAAAATCGCCGGAACGTTGGCCTGACGGATTTGCCGGATGATGCGCGCCACTTCCCGGGCGGACGGCTCGGCAAAATTGGCCGGTTGAATAGCGCCGAGCACCCGCATGCCGTAGCGTGTGGCGAAGTACGGCCAGGAGTCGTGATACGTCAACAGTATGCGGTGTACCGAGGGAATGCTGTCGATGGCAGTAGTGATACAGCGATCAAGTCGCTGTAAACGGAGCTGATAGGCTGCAGCGTTACGATGATACCGAGCCGCATTGGCGCTGTCGAGTGTGCTGAGTTGATCGCGGATAAGCCGGGCGTACGTCATGGCATGGGCGACGTTCAGCCACAGATGCGGATTCGGCTGTCCCTGCGCTTGCGGAAAGCCGGTATCGTACAGCCATTGTGCCCGTGTAATGGTGTTGTCCCCGAGCTTCAGCAGCGTGACACCTGGTTTGCCACTGCTACGCACCAGCTCTTCCGTCGGGATTTCGAGGGATAAACCGTTCAGAATGACGAGATCCGCCTCGGCGAGATGGCGCACGTCACGCGGTGTTGGTTGAAAGGTATGAGCGTTGACCCCTTGCGGCACGAGGCCGTGCAGATGGATAGCCTCACCGCCTATATGCGCGGTAATGTCGGTGATCGGTGCCACGGTGGTGACCACACGCAGCGGTGTGGCCGTCACGCCCGGGAGACGGAACGCGCAGAGCGTCAGGAGCAGGAAGCAGATGGTACGAAGCGCGGGCTGCATGAGTTGTATCGCTCTCGAGAACGGCAGACGATTCACGGTATCTGCATGAACATTCACGCCGTGTTTTTCCAGCGGTGACCGATGGGAAAACTGTCTTGCGGCTTTGGTCTCACATCTTGTTGCATGGGCGGGCATTGTAGCGCAGGTGGGAGGCGGATACAACGGTGCTGGGCCCGCATGACGGGACCAGCGACCTCTTGTTCAGTGGGTAGCTTCCCCTGTATGCTTGCGCTCAGTACTCACAGAGGAGATCACACCATGGAATTTGGCATTTGTGTGCCGCATTATGGCAAACCGATCGAGATCGACCGCGTACTGGATATCGCCAAGCGTGCTGAAACGCTGGGCTTCGCTTCCGTCTGGGTCACGGACCACATTCTGGTGCCGCGAACGATGAATATCATCTACCGCGACAACATGCTCGAACCCCTGGCTATGCTGAGTCATCTTGCGGCAGTGGTAACACGCGTGCGTTTGGGCACCAGTGTAATTATTTTGCCGTACCGCAGTCCGATTATCGTGGCCAAGATGCTGGCGACGATTGACCAGTTATCGCACGGTCGCGTCATTCTCGGTACGGGCGCTGGTTGGATGGAGGAAGAATTTCAGGCCGTGAACGCCCCGTTCGCCGATCGCGGTGACTACAGCGATGAATGCTTACGCATCATCCGCCAGTCATGGACGCAGGAGACGGTCAGTATGCATGGGAAATTTCACCGCTATGAGGACATGCAACCCTCGCCGCGTCCCGTGCAATCGGGCGGCCCGCCGATCTGGGTCGGCGGCAATAGCGCCCGTTCGCGGCGGCGTGTGGCCGAATTAGGTGATGGGTGGCACTCCTCCGGTCTGAATGCGGCCGAGATGGCGCCAGGGTGTGCGCACGTGCAGGAACTGTGGGCCAAGAACAACCGCCAAGGTGCGCCGGTGTTTTCTGCACGCATTGCCCTGACGATCGATGGGGTGTCACAGGAGGTGACGTCCTACGCCTCACGCAATGTTCGCTCCAGCATTAGCGGGAGTGAAGCGGCGGTCGTCGATCAGCTTGGCGCCTTCAAAGATCTGGGATTGGAACACGTGGTGTTCGAAATGTCGACCCAGTCGCACGATGGCACATTAGCTACTATGGAAACGTTCATGGAGCGCATTCAGCCCCAACTCGTCTAATCTCTCATGCACCGCGAGTGATGTCAGCAATGGCCGGATGCGCGGAAATCAGATCCAGCGCTGTGCGGAGGAGCGTCTTTCCTGGTTCCATCCGGGGCCATGGGGAGGCGCCCGAGGGATGCGGCAGGGGGATGGTGTCGAAGGTGTGGTCAGCATAGGTACAGCGAAACATGTGACCGACATGCGCTTCCATCGACTGATAAGGCATGAACTGGGTGATGGCGAGCTTGCCCACGGGGATCACCAAGGCAGGAGTAAGCAACGCTATTTCCGTCTGTAACCAGCCGGAGCAATTGCTGATTTCTTCTGTCGAGGGGACGCGGTCGCCCCCTCGGGGTTTTTTGCCGGGAAAGCACCGACACACCGCTGCCATGTACACACGCGAGCGAAAAGTCTCTTCGTCCAGTCCACAGGCGCCGTGGAACCAGGCGAATAGCGTTTTACCCGCGGTCCAGGCGAACGGCTTGCCCATGCGTGGTTCTTTATCGCCCGGGGCTTGGCCTACCAGCATGACGCGGCTGGCCACCGCCCGTCCGGTGACGGGCGGCGGGTGCATGCTCGGACACTGCCGGCAGGCCTG
>CAJIAL010000350.1_pt1 | contig 26726 bp, 22 predicted proteins | sample 9199091 | NCBI WGS metagenome assembly CAJIAL01 (sample SAMEA7708270, study PRJEB35096) | sediment metagenome | biome: marine neritic benthic zone biome [ENVO:01000025]; feature: sediment [ENVO:00002007]; material: shallow marine sediment [ENVO:03000034] sea grass bed [ENVO_01000059] ... | reverse complement strand
CCGGAGCCCGCAGGTGGCGAAAGCGGTAGGCTATTTGCCGGCGGATTGCCCCCTGGATATCCCGTTCGAGGTCATCGACGGCGAACACGATATCTTTGGCGACGGGGCCCTCGTACTCACGCCGACGGCCGGGCATACCCCAGGGCACCAATCGCTCCGGGTGACCCTCGCCAGCGGTCAGCAGATGGTGCTGGCAGGCGACGCCTGTTATCTACGCGAGACACTCGCCCACATGCGCTTACCCAAAGTGGTATGGGATGCGAAAAAAGCCTTGCAGTCGCTTGAAAAACTGCAACGGCTGGCCCAACAGCCAGGAACCCTGTTTGTCCCCGGCCATGACCCGGTGGCGTGGGCAGACATCCAACATGCGCCGGCGTATTACGAGTAACAGGCAGGGAGGAGTTCTTAAGAGTCTTGCTGCTGTTGGAGTTGCTGCTGGAGTTGGGCAATTGTGGCTTCCAATTCGCGTAAGCGCGCGGCATCCGCCAAGGCATCGGCCTGGAGGCGCGCTTTTTCAATCGCCTGTCGGATCGCTTTGCCGAGCAGACTGGAATTCACTTCATCTTTACGAAAGTAGTCGAGCGCCCCAGCTTGCATAGCAGCGACCGGCAGCCGTTCCTGGCCAAACGCCGTCAGCATAATCACCGGGGCCGCCAGCCCACGCGACTGCTTTTCTTCCAGGAAGGCGATCCCATCCATATCCGGTAAATAGTAATCGAGCAACACCAGATCGTACGCTTGCTGGCCGAGCGCCTCCAAGCCGTCTTGGGCCGATTCGACATGGGTGAGCGTAAACACGGCATCTTCCGCCTGGCGTAGAATACGCTCAAGCAGCAAAATATCGCGTTTGGAATCATCAATGACCAAAAGATTATAGGATGGCAAAGCCATCGTGTGCTCCTTTCCTCTCACGCCTCAGGCGGCAGTTCAATCGTCTCAAACCAAAACGTGACCAACTGCCCCATGACTTCCGTAAAACGGCCAAATTCTACCGGTTTCAGGAGATACGCATTGGCGCCAGACTCATACGCCAAACGAATATCATCCGCCCGCCCGGACGTCGTGAGCACAATAATCGGCACGGATTTAAACCGTGGGTCTTGTTTCAAGCGCTGTAACACCTCGTGCCCACCCATACGCGGCAGATTCAAATCAAGCAAGATCACATCCGGACGCGGTGCGTCCTTCGGGTCAACATAGGCCCCCTCGCGGTACAGATAGGCCAACGCCTCGTCACCATCTCGGACAATGCGTAAATCATGCTTCAAGCCAGCTTGGACAAACGCCCGCTGTGTCAGCCGGACATCCCGTGGATTGTCTTCAATCAACAACACGGTCAGTTGGCTCACTATGCTTCCTCCGTCTTCGGAATCGTAAACCAGAATGTCGAGCCTTCATCGAGTGTTGATTCGACTCCGATTTGCCCCCCGTACGATTCCACAATCTTTTTGACGATCGTCAGTCCGGCCCCTGTTCCCGGGTATTCCTCCCGTGTATGCAGCCGTTTAAAAATCTCGAAAATGCGCTCGTAATGCTTCGTATCGATCCCAATGCCATTATCGCTCACGGTAAAGCGATAATACCGTTCTTGCTCCTCGCAGCCAATCACAATACTCGGTGACCGTCCCGGCGGGAGAAATTTCAAGGCGTTACTCACAAGATTACTGAAGATCTGCGTCAGACGCACCTCGGGATACATGACGGTAGGGAGATCAGCGGGAATGTCAATACTCGCGTCCATATCGACAATCTCGATTTGCAGATCGTGCAGCACGCGATCAAGCACCTGCGCCACCTCGACCGCGACAGCCTCCGTGTGCTGCCGGGCAATCCGGGAGTATTCCAGCAAGCCATCCAGCAGCTTTTTCATATGTAACGCATCATCAATGATTTCCTTGCAGAGCTGCTGGCCGGTCGTGTCTAACGCATCCCCATAATCTTCAAGCAACCACCGCGCGTACCCTTCAAAGGTGCGCAGGGGAGCCTGCAAATCATGGCTGGCAGAGTACGCGAAATCCTCCATTTCTTGCCGTAAACGCGCCCGCTCGGTGACGTCACGCAGGACAGAGAGCAGGCACGACCGGCCCTCATAGTTGATCAGGCGACTCGAGTACACGATGATAATCGTCCGGCCCCGGCGCGTCCGCATTTCGCGGCGCTGGCCCTCGACGCGCTGGTATTGGGAAATCCGTTCCCAAAACGTATCGCGTAATTCCGGGTGCACCAAAAATTCGGTCACGCTGCGTCCGATCAACTCCGCCGGCGTCTCGAACTCCAAAATCGTGGCGAGCTGGCGATTTGCCTGGAAAATGACGCCGTGGGTACTCGTGACCAAGACCCCGTCCGGCGACAGGTCAAAGAGGTCGTGATAAAACGTTTCCGAGCGCGCAAAGTCGCCCGAGGCCATCCCAGAAGTCGCGGCGGCATATGACGCAGCATCAGACACACCGGTTGTTTCCTGGCGCTCCATGTGCGTAACAGGCCGTTCATAGAGGCGGCGATAGAGATCCACAGCCTGCCGACCGACGCTGTGGAGCAATGGCCGGGCAGTTTCAGGAAAGGCGAGTGCGAAAGTGCTCTCGTCCTCCTTCTGCGGCTCAAGCGCCCCACTGGGCGCCTGCTCCGCTTGGCGACACCGCTCAATAGCCGCGTGGAGGTGTTGGGCCAGCAATGGCCCGGCGCATTCGCGGGTGAGATGTTCGATTTCTTGCAGCAGGCGGTCACAACCGGCTTCGACTTCAGAGGCTGATACCGTTGCGATGGCCTTGGTCACGCTTGTGGCTTCAAGGCCTTGTGACTGCCACACCAAAGACGTCAGAAAAGGATGGGTTGCTTGAACCGCAACGATACTGAAAGCAATCACCTCCAGCGCTGTCTCGGACCCGAACACCGGCTCAAGTGTCTGCCATGCGCAGGTATATAACCGCTGATAGCGCTGCGCTATGGTTGCTTGCCACGGCTGATCTTCCTGGGCCATACGTCACTCCCATCCCCACAGAACTGCGACCAGCAGTCCCCGCCCGCTGGCCGGCTTCATGCCATCACTTACGCCTCGTAGATGTGCCGCCCTACAGCCCCAAGCCGTAGAGCGTGGAAGCATTCTCCCACAACATCTTGCGCTTGATGGTGTCGTCCACGCCGACAAACTGCTCGGCAATCGCCTCCTGGGACTCTGGCCAGGTGCCGTCACGGTGCGGATAATCACTCGCCCACATAACGTTGTCCGGCGCAATCTCAGCCATTATGCGCACCCCAATCGGATCCTTTTGAAATGTGGCATAGATCTGGCGTTGGAAATATTCACTCGGCTTGAGCGACAAATCCAGGTCATCCGCCAACCGGTCTTCGTAGGTATAATCCATGCGCTCCAGGACATACGGCAGCCAGCCGATACCGCTCTCGCCCAGCACAATTTTGAGTCCCGGATGGCGTTCAGGTATGCCGCTAAAGACCACCGAAGTCAGGACTTCATCCAGCTGCATAGGCGAGACGACCAGCCAGGCGCCCTTCGGTCCGGGCACGCTGTCGCCGCCCATCTTGTCTACAATCGACGCCCCACCCTCGAAGACATGCGGGGTGATAATCAGCCCCATTTCTTCCGCCGCCGACCACAGCGGTTCCCAGTACTCGTGCCAGATGGGATACTCGGGCGTCCACGCCACAAATGCCGCGCCTTTAAGGCCACGTTCGACACAATACGTTGCTTCGGCCACGGCGGCAGCCACATCATGGTTGGGCAAGCATCCCAGGCCGCAAAAACGCTGTGGCGCTTGGGCATTAAAATCCGCGATGAAATCGTTATAGGCGTGATAGACTACTCCCACAAGCTCCGGATCGCTCAGGCCACTCCCTCCAGTCAAGCCTTTGGACAGGCCTAAAATCCCATAGATGACCTCCGCCGCCACCCCATCACGCTCTTGATCCTGCTGGCGTAGCACCGGATCGGCCGGACTCGTCTTCTCGCCACTGGCAAAGCCTTCCCGCACGAGAATCGCGCCGCGCTTCCCTGCGGTGAGGCCAGGTCCGTAATAGCCAAAGCGCGACAGTGTTTTCCCTTCACTCTGCCACACTTTCCCTTCAGCGGTCTCCACTATGTGCGGCACACGCCCGTGCCACTTCTGCGCTACCCGAGCGGTGAAGGCATCGTGAGGCATATAGGTTAAGTCCATGTGGGAATCAGCGGAAATGGCGGGGGTTGTCATACAGTCTCTCCTTCTCTAATCTGCGCGCCTGGGAAGAGAAATGTGTGCTGAAAGTGGTGCATCATCATAGTGCAGGAGGCAGGCGATAGCAAGCAAGACCTCCGGTGCGAATATGGGGAAAAGCGCGCAACATGTATAATGGGAGCGCGCAACTATTTAGCCGACATGCGTGCGGCTTTCACCCAGCAGAGAGGAGCGTCATGGAACATATACCGTACGTCATTATTGGTGGGGGCCTCGCCGCCGTGGCGGCAGCTGATGCGATTCGCCGGCGCGATAAAACCGGGCGCCTACTGCTCATCTCGGCCGAAGCGCACCCGCCGTATGACCGGGTGCCGCTGTCGAAAGAATTTTTGCTCGGCACTATGGAACGCGAGGACATCTTTCTGCGCCGCCCACGTTTCTATGAGCGCAACAAGGTGGAGATGGCTCTTGGGCAGGCGGTCACGGCTCTCGATCTCGCCGACCGCTGTGTCACGTGTGCCGATGGCGCCCAGTTCACCTTCGACAAACTCCTCCTGGCCACTGGCGGCCGCCCGCGACGCTTGCCCGTTCCGGGAGGGGATCTCGCCGGCGTGTACTATTTGCGCGATATCGAAGACAGCGAAGCCCTCAAGCACGCCGTGCGGGGAGCACACCGCGCGGTGGTGATCGGCGGCGGCTTTATCGGGTGCGAACTGGCTACCGCTTTCGCCAAGCTCGGACTGGATACCACGGTCATCGAGCTCACCCCGGCCGTGCTCAGTTTGGTGGTCGATGCGGAGACGAGCCTGTTTGTGCAATCGTTCCTGCAACAGCAAGGGGTGTCGGTGCGCACCGGCACCGGTGCCGCCCGTTTCATCGGCACAGACGGACGTGTCACCGGCATAGAAACCTCTGAAGGTAACACACTCGAGACGGATTTCGTCGCGGTCGGCGTCGGCATTGCCCCGAATACTGAACTCGCGGCCGATGCCGGACTCTCTGTCGACAACGGTGTCGTAGTCAACGAATACTTGGAAGCTGCAGAGGGGGTGTTTGCGGCGGGAGATATTGCCAACTATTACAGTCCGGTCCTCGGACGTCAGCTCCGGGTCGAGCACTACGACGTGGCCCTGCAACACGGCCGGGTGGCCGGAGCCAACATGACCGGCGAACGGCAGAGCTATACGGAACTCCCCTACTTTTTCTCGTTTATGGGCGACCTACGCCTCAACGTCATCGGGGATATGGGACGACGCGAACAATGCATACGCCGGGGAGAGCTGTCGATCGAGCCAGGGTTTTTGCAGGGATACTTCGCCGATGGCTTGCTCCAAGCCGTGCTCTCAGTCAACCTGAACGGCGAGCTCTTGCAAGCTGCACGAGAACGCATTGCCTCGCGCCAGCCTGTGGCTGACCCAGCGGCGTTTGCCGACGTAACACGCGACATCACGTCATTGTAACGCAGGCCGTGGGAGAATCCGTACAACTCGGGGGAGCGGCACGCCAGCCTTGTGCCGCTCTCCGCGCTAAGAACACCCTCAGTCCGTATGGTTGAGCGGCTGCATCTTGTCATAAAAGCTCGGACGAAAATGCACCGACAGATCCATGAGCACTTCCGCAATATCATCGTCGACCAAAAGCAAACGGCTGCGATGGTCCCACGGCATGTCGGGCTCTTCATCAACGAACGCTACCCAGAGCCGCTGCGCGACTTCCTCGGCCAGCACAAATTTCGCCCACGGCTCAGCAGTGCACAATTCTTCCAACGACATCGGGTGTGGCAAGACAGCAATCGTGACATCTTGCTGTCGGCCTTTGGGAAGCGCGGTACGCACGAGTTGAATCACTTCTAGCATTGTCACAGAGAGCGGCCTCATTCCTTTGCAGACAACAGCGGGCAATGTTTCTTGCAATCCCCAGGGACCATAGACAGCAAAAGCGCCCACGTACCTGTGGTGTGGTAGCATCGACATACCGCTACTGTAACACGGCCCTGCAGTCATGCAAAGTCCTACATCTCGTCTCAGCGACATGGTACAATATCCGCATGAAAACACTTCCAGTGAAACCTGCGAATTTGACCGCCGTGTTATTGGGGATTCTTGTACTCATTGCCCTCGGCGGCGTCCTCTATGTGCTCCGAGGCGTCATCCTGCCGTTCCTCGTGGCCATTTTTCTTGCGCAGCTGTTGGATCCCGTCATCCGTGCTCTCACCCGACTCCACTTTCCCCATGCCGTGGCAACCGCGCTGGCCCTGCTGACGATGTCCATTCTCCTCGTCCTTACCAGCGTCTTACTGTATGCCGGAGCGCTCTCGTTTGCCAAAGGGTTTCCGACCTACGAACCGAAACTCCGGAGCTTAGTAACCTTACTCATCTCGTATGCGAAATTTGCGCCGCAAGAATGGCGTTTGGCCGATTTAGGCGCCCAGCTCGCGGGCACCTCGGTCGCCAACGCGATGCTCTCGAGTCTCGGCTCCTTTGTCACATTGGCCGGCCATCTCTTGCTCATCTTCATTTTCATGGTGTTTCTGCTCGTTGGCCAACGCCATATGCCAACACGGATACGCCGGGCTTTCGAGGCAGACCGCGCCCAGCATATCAACGACATTCTGGAACGGATCACTCAGCAGATGCAAACCTACCTCGGTACGAAAGCGCTGATTAGCTTCGTCACGGGAATCCTGGTGCATCTTATTTTGATGCTCTTCGATATCGACTTCGCCATCCTGTGGGCTGTGCTGGCCTTCATGCTCAACTTTATCCCCTCGGTCGGGTCATCGCTTGCCGCCATCCCGCCTATTCTCATTGCCTTGCTCAAATTCGACTCACCTATGCCTGCAGTCTGGGTGGCGGTATGTCTCACCATCATCAATGTGACCCTTGGAGGAGTAGTCGAACCACGCCTTATGGGCCAACGGCTCAACCTCAGTCCGCTGCTGGTCATAATTTCTTTACTGTTTTGGGGGTGGTTATGGGGCATTACAGGTATGGCCCTCGCCGTGCCGATCATGGTCACAATTAAAATCATCTGCGAAAACATCCCCACCTTACATTTCGTGAGTATCCTAATGAGCAGTGAATAGGGCACCACCCAACGCGCAGCGACAATGGGGTGCGTCCGTCTCACTCGCTCATCTCACTTAAGAAAATCCTTATTGCTACCGATAAACACAGAACAACCCGAACAGGCAACGGGGCACGCCGCATACGCTCCTGCGCATTGACGCATTTGTACACGTCTGAGAGCCCCAAACATGTCTCGACCAGGGTATCACGCAGAAGAACCCGAGAACGCCAAGCGAGACAAAATCCGCCTGCAAGTCCAACGATGCATGAGCCTGCCCTCTATTCCGGCGATCCTGCGCCCCATTCAACTGCTCGCGAGTGACATTAATTGCTCACTGGACGACCTGGCGCTCGTGTTCAAACGTGACCCAGCCTCTGTCGCACGCCTACTGCAAATGGTCAATTCCGCCATGTACGGCTTCAGCCGCTCAATCATCTCGGTGCGGCAAGCCATTCTTCTCCTCGGGCTGAACGCCATCAATGCCATTATGCAGCAGGCCACCGATACTCAAGATCCCTCCGCTACCACCGCAACGTGTACCATGCAAGACATCTGGCTACACAACTATGCCGTAGCCCTTTTGTCACAACATATTGCAATGGATGCCGCGCGCTTGCAGGTGGATCAGGAAGTCGCCTATTGCGCCGGATTGCTACACGATATTGGCCGCGTGGCTCTCCTACACCTATTCCCCGAGGAATATCTCGCGATGCTCGAGCAGCCCGCAGAGAACTCCAACGACGACATCACACAGCGAGAACTCGACACGTTTCACGCCAGCCATGCCCAGGTTGGACGGTGGCTCGGAGAGCAATGGAATTTTCCGACTCCCATTCTTAGAACCATTACCCTGCATCATCACCCGCAACACACCGACAATCTCGTCACTATTGTGCAACTCGCCGACCAGCTCGTGAAATCACGCCATATCGGCTTCGCCATACCCGACATGCGGGAGCCCCGCTTCCATAGTCTCCTCCGCGCCCTGAACCTCCACCCACGACGTGTACGTCGCTACGAAGACTATATCCAAGAAGAAATAACCAACCTGCGCACCATCATTCCTCTGGGCACCACGCGATAAACGCACGCGGCTTGTCAGTTGCGCGCACCATATGCCCACCCCTCGACTTTCCAGGGCAAATACCCTATCGTAACGCATATTTTGTATATGAGGCAGAGCGATCTGCGCCTGTATCCCGTGGGCGCCGCTGCTGTCGCCATAGAGGAGACACGCTTATGCCTTCCGCCCAGCAAGAGACTTTGTTGACTATCCCCGACGCATACGCCCGCACCTATATGCACTCGTACGACCTGCATCAAGAAGCAAAAGCCGTGCTACCCGGAGGCGTCACCCACATGGCACGGCATTTTGATCCCTTCCCGCTGTATATCGATACCTGTGCCGGCGCCCACAAGTGGGACGTGGATGGGAACCGCTATATCGACTATTGGATGGGGCACGGAGCTATGCTCTTAGGGCATGCGCACCCGGCGATTGTTGAAGCGGTGCAGCAGCAAGTCAGCCGTGGCACCCACGCCGGTGGCAGCACCCGTCTGGAAATCGAGTGGGCCCGGCTCCTGACCGAATTGGTCCCCTGTGCCGAGCAGGTGAAATTTACCAGCTCCGGCACCGAGGCGACGTTGCTGGCGCTGCGCGCGGCCCGCGCCTATACGGGGAAAGACATCATCATCAAGTTCGAGGGGCATTTTCACGGCTGGCACGATTACGCCATGTGCGGCGTGAATCCGCCCTATGACACGCCCACATCGGCCGGGATCCCCGAGGCGGTACAACAGTCGGTGCTGCTGGTCCCATTCAATGACCAAGCGGCTCTCACAGCCGCCCTCGACAGTTCGGATAATATTGCCGCGGTCATCGCCGAACCCGGGGGATCATTCGACGACACGGTGCCCGCCGACCCGGCTTTCCTCGCCCATTTGCGGCAAGAAACAGCACGCCGGGACATCGTCCTCATCTTCGATGAAGTGGTCACGGGATTCCGCTATGCCGTCGGAGGCTGTCAAGAATATTTCAATATCACCCCGGATCTTACAACACTGGCAAAAATCATGGCTGGGGGGCTCAATGGTGGGGCATTAGTAGGACGGCAAGCCATCATGGAGGTCTTCGAACCCGCCCATCATGCTGCGGGGCAACGTACGTGGACGGTGCCGCATCCGGGCACCTTTAACGCCAATCCGCTGTCTGCCGCCGCAGGGATTGCGGCCTTGCAGATTCTTGCCACCGGTGAACCGACTAAGCGTGCCCAGGAAATGACCGCCATGCTCATTGAAGAGATCAACGCCATGCTCACCCAGCATGGCGTGCCAGGATGTGCTTACGGGCGCGCCTCGATCTTCAAAACCTTCATTGGCGCGGAAGCCCCGCGTATCACACGCTACGACTTCAGCAATGTCCACGACGACACACGTACCCTCGTCCAGGGTCCGCCCCATGTGGGCGTACTCCGCCAAGGTATGCTGCTGAACGGGGTGGATTTGATGCGGGCGGCCGGCTTTGTCTCGGAAGCGCACACGTCCAGTATTATTGAGGAAACCGTCGAGGCATTCGAACGCACGATTGTGCGTATGCAACACGAAGGTTTTCTTGCGTGAAACAGTGCCACACAGCCAGCCGAGAGGTTTGGAGGTCTGTCGGCTCAGTAAATTCCTTGCGCCTTCACCATATTCTTACTACTATATAGCGCAAAATCTTATAGTCCCAACGCGCACAAGGCAATGTGAGTGCAGGTGGCCGCTCTCCAACAAAAATGGTATGGAACTCCATATATCACTTCCGGGACTCTCTATTTCTATGACGCCAGGGCGCCCCGTTACGTGTTCCTGCTCTCTTCTGAGGCTTACGACACTTCACACACGCTGCTTGCACTGGGAAATCCGGCACACATTGGCCGAGGAGCACCAATGAAAGAGCTGATTGAGGAAATTGCCAAAGCTATCGTTGAAAAGCCGGAAGAAGTGCAAGTAAGAGGAGTTGAAGGAGAACACGCAGTCGTCATCGAGCTGCGCGTCGCCAAGGATGACATAGGAAAAGTGATCGGCAAACAAGGGAAAACGATCACGGCAATGCGCACCATTCTCAATGCCACACGTGCGCAAAAACAAAAACGCCAGGTGCTCGAAGTCATCGAATAAGCGTATACTGTGCCAAGAAGAATACGGGCGTGCCGCCCGACGTCTTCTCCGATCATGCCGATCCAAGTCTAAGCCGAGGCAACTATGCGTCTACGCTTGCGTGTCACCTGTCGTCTGCTGCGCACAGCCGGTATCCATTCATGGTCCGTTGTGCACGGTGCCTCTTGGCCCTTCCTTCGCTGGTGCGTACTCTGGTGCGTGGGCTTGCTGGTGGTATGCGGGGGCTGTACGCCCTCATCGTCGCCCACACCTCCGCGCCCTCCCATGGGCATTGCCCAGGCACCGGAGGAAGAGCAACAAGCATTTCTCGCTGCAGAAGCGCTCCGCACCCACGGACAAGAAGCCGCAGCATCCAACGCGTTCCGAACGTTTGTGGCACGCTATCCGTCCAGCGTGCTCACTGACCAAGCCTTGCTCGCCCTTGGCCGTCTCAGCGTTGCACAGGGAGAACAGGCACAAGGCGAGGGTTATTATCGCAGCCTTATCGAGCGTTTTCCGTCATCCCCCCACCTTGCAGACGCTCACCTCGAGCGCGGCATCGTGCTGTACCATTTACAAGAGTACGACACCAGTCACGCTGCCTTGCAGCAAGCCTTACGTACCTCGCCCACGCTCGACCAAGAAGCCCAAGCGCATTACTATCTCGGCGTAATCGCCTATCAGTTCCAACGGTATCCCGAGGCCATAACCAGCATGAAACTGGCAAGCGATATCAGCCAGGATACCGCACTGATCGAGCGTACCCGGGCGGATCTCGCCACCATCATACATACCAATCTCTCAGAAGCTGAGTTACAGCAATTAGCCCAGAAATACCCCGGGGTCTATCCCGGGGATCTCCTCCTTATGCAATTGGCGCAGGTGCACCATGCCGCCAACAAACCGCTCGAAGAAATCGCCACATGGCAACGATTTCTGACAGCGTTTCCAACGCATCAACAGCGGGAGCTGGCGCAAGCCCGGCTGGACGTCCTGCAGAACGCCTTGACCACGGATGCAACCAAGATTGGTGTACTCTTGCCGCTGTCCGGTGAAGGCAGTGTCGCGGGCCAACGGGCCCTGTGGGGGATTGAACTTGCCATGGCGACGATACGCCAGCGCCAACCGGGGGTACATCTGTCTCTCGTAATTCGTGATTCCCAAGGGACCGTGGCCGGCGCCAGACGAGCCCTGCGTGCGCTTGTCACGGAAGAACAGGTCATCGGTGTCGTCGGTCCACTTTTTAGCGACGTCGCCACCGACCTCGCGACCCTGGTCGACACCCTGATGATTCCGACCATTTCCCCCTATGCGCGGGATAGCGACTTCCCTTTGCTGAGCCCGTTTGCCTTTCGCAACAGCCTGACTGACGCCATGCAAGGACGCTTTCTTGCCGAATACGCCGTGCACACACTCAATCTCTCACGTTTCGCCGTTCTCTACCCTGATGAACCGTACGGCACGACACTCAAAGATCGCTTTATTGAGAACGTCCTTGCCCTTGAGGGAGAAGTGGTTGCAGAGGCCTCATATCCGCCAGAGACCACAGATTTCCGCCAGCACATCAAGCGCATTGGCGGTGTCGATGATGATACGTTGCGTGATTTGCTTGCCGGCTCAACGCCTTCGCCTCTGTCGCCACCGTCAGCATTGCCCCTGCAAACGGTGGAATCTCAAGAGCCCCCAACACTCTACGATGCCGTATTTTTGCCTGGCTACTATGACAAAGTCGGGCTCATCGCGCCGGAACTGGCGTTTTTTAATATTACCGACGTGCAATTGCTTGGTTCAGATGGCTGGAACAGCCCAAAGATCGTTGAAATCGGCGAGCGTTTTGTCAATCGAGGCATTTTCGTGGACGGCTTTTTCGTCGATGCCACCTCACCGCTTGTTACCACCTTTGTCAAACAGTTCGAGGCACGATATGGCGAGCGACCAGGACTCTTAGCGGCACAGGCCTACGACACGTTCCTGCTCATCGCACACCTCTTACACCAAGGGGTCATGACGCGGCAGCAACTGCGCGAGGCCTTATTGAATGTCCACGAGTATGTCGGGGTGTCTGGAACCACCACGATCGATCCGGAAGGGAATGCGGAGAAACTCCTGTATCTCCTCACGATTCAAGACGGACATATTCGACAACTTAATTAGCGCTGTCAATAGTGGGAGGGACTTGGAGGCCGGATTCCTGCTGCGACTGTGGGGCAGGCTGTGGAGAGCGCTTGTCGAAAAAGCGCGGGTCGAGCCGCTGCGCCGTTGATCGACGGCGACGGTCCAAGTGGTGAATATTGCGACGTAAATCGTCTGCGCGTGGCGCTTCCGCTTCGGGAGCCGTACCGTCAATAAATGCTTCAAACAGCGTCTCCGACTCTGTGGCAACAGACGCTTGTTCGCCGCTTTTCGCGTCAACGCGAAAAAAACGCACACCGGGGGGAATGGCAAAATCGGTCACCGGTTGTTCCCGCACGGCCTCACGCATGAATGCCAGCCAAATCGGACTCGCCACGCGGCCGCCGCTCTCACGGCGACCGAGCGTCATACGATCATCAATCCCGACCCACACACCGGTAATAATCTCCGGCGTAAAGCCAAGAAACCACGCGTCGCGAAAATCGTTGGTTGTCCCGGTTTTGGCCGCTACCGGGCGCTTCAAGGCCCGGACAGACCGTCCTGTGCCGTATTGCACCACACCCTGCATCAGGCTCGTCATCACATACGCCACCTCAGAACTCAAGGCCCGACGTGCCTGCGGCAGATTATTTTCCAGGACCTGCTTGTTGGCATCAACGATCTTGGTGATGAACACTGGTGGGACGTACATCCCGCCGTTTGCTATGCCGCCATATGCCGCAGTCAGTTCCCACAGCGTGACCCCAGACGAACCAAGCGCAAGCGACAAATACGGCGCCAGAGGGCTGATAATACCCAAGCGTTCCGCCACCGACAACGCGGCAGGTACGCCAATTTGTTCCAAGAGTTTGATTGTGACTGTATTGCGGGAGTGCGTCAATGCCGTGCGTAAGGTCGTCGGGCCATAGCGTTTTTGGGTGTAATTTGTCGGCTTCCACACACCGTTCTCATTGTCATCTGCTTTGACGATCGCTTTATCATAAATGATTGACGCGGGCGTCTTTTTCGCTTCCAAGGCCGCCGCGTAAATGATGGGTTTAAAGGCCGAACCCGGCTGCCGCAATGACTGGGTAGCTCGATTAAACTGACTCCGTGCAAAGTCGTATCCCCCGGTCATGGCAAGCACATGGCCACTTCCGACTTCCATCGTCAGGAGCGCCCCCTCCACAACGGGCTCTTGTTCGAGAGCCACGCGGTGCGCCGCGCCAGCAGGGTCTACGTGCAAGATCTGCACCCGAATGACATCTCCGGGCTGAAAGAGTTCCGGTGCCGTGAGTTTCTTCCGCGAGCGAAAGCGCTCTTGGAGCTTGGGCTCCCGCACCCAGGCAAAACCTTCTTCTGCTGTCAGGATGCCGTAGCCCTCTTTGAGTGCGATCCGCGCAGCGGTATCTGTAACCTGCAGGACGACCCCATCGACCATCTCCCCGGCACGGAGGGGCGTGTCTTCCTCCGTCTTCCGTGTGACCGACACAATCAGGCTGGCATCAGCCTCGGCGTCTCCTGTCAATTCCAGACGACGCTGCGGCCCTTGATAGCCATGACGCTTGTCGACCGCCAGGACTCCTTGTCGCACCGCCTTGTCGGCAGCGGCCTGTAGGCGCATGTCTAACGTCGTATGCACCTCGAAACCACCACGATAGAGCGCCGTAGCCCCATACTGCTCTTCAAGATATTTCCGGACAAACTCGACAAAGTACGGCGCTTTATTCACTTGCTGGTAGCTCGCTCTCAGACGCACCGATTCCTTGGCCGCCTGCCGAGCTTGTGCGTCCGTGATATACCCGCCCTTGACCATACGACGCAACACATGCTCCCGCCGCTTCGTGGCCAGGTCAAGGCTTTTGAGCGGAGAATATTTATTGGGCGCTTGCGGCAAGCCGGCAATCAGGGCAGACTCACCAAGCGTCAACTCGCTCACGTGTTTATCAAAATAAATCTTCGATGCCGCGGCCACACCATACGCGTTATGACCATAAAAAATCTGATTCAGATACATCCGTAAGATGTCATCTTTGCCAAAACGTTGCTCGATGCGCCAGGCAAGAATCGCCTCGCGCAATTTGCGGCGGAACGTGCGCTCACGATTGAGAAAGAGCGTGCGTGCCACCTGCTGCGTCAACGTGCTCGCCCCTTCTTTGACGGAGCCCGCCCGCACGTTCACCCACACGGCTCGGAGAATCCCCAAGAAATCCACCCCGCGATGCGTCAGGAAACGGGAATCTTCGACCGCAATCGTCGCCTGCCGAAGCGCCAGCGGAATATCGGATAAATCGACCAGAATCCGCTTCTCAATGAAGAAATCGGCAATCACCTCACCATGGCGGTCATACACCTTCGTCACGAGGCTGGATTGATAATGCTCCAAATCCGCCAGACTCGGTAAATCTTGGACCAGTTGGCGGTAAAACACGAACCCGGCAATCCCGCCACTGAGCGCGGCGAGGCCCAAGACGATGACCGTGCTCAGCACCAACCAGCGCAGCCAGCGCCGGCCTTTCTTGGCCTGCCGCGGCTGTGGCGTGTCATTGTCATCCTGATGGTGCGGTTTCATAAAATTTTTCTCTACCTCGTGTTAGACAACGCCTCTCCGACCCTGAAGAAACTGCGTAAGCATGTTCGCCGACGTATTAGCCTTCCTGCAGCACACGCTGGACGGCCTGCATGTCGTTCCACACCGCCCGCTTCTCTTGCGGATTGCGCAGCAGGTACGCCGGATGATACGTCGGCATCACTTGAATCTCGCCAAGCATATGAAAGCGACCGCGCAAACGGGAAATACGCTCATCCGTCTGGAGTATCGTCTGGGCAGCGAAGGTGCCCAGAGCACAGATGACCCGAGGGCGTAAAGACTCCAATTGTTCCTGGAGAATGGGTCGGCATGCCGCCACCTCGTCCGGCTGGGGGTTCCGGTTCTCTGGCGGGCGGCACTTCACGACATTCATGATATACACTTGCTCGCGACGTAATCCGATGGCCTCGATAATACGCGTCAAAAGTTGTCCGGCGCGGCCAACGAACGGCACACCTTGTCGGTCTTCATCCCGTCCTGGCGCTTCGCCCACAAACACCAAATCCGCGTTCGAATCGCCCGTCCCGAAGACAACATGGGTGCGTCCGGTGTGGAGCCGGCATTGCGTGCAATTCTGTATAGAGGCCTCAAGACGTCGCAACCGCTCGGCCGCATTCGGCACCGATGCTGCAGGCACACCACTCGCCATCTGTGGCAACGGCAACTCCGTGACACCGAGGTGCTGTAAATACCGGATATAATCCCGTATGCCGGTCACCACACTCGACATATCCTGTGCAGTCATACCACTCCTCCGCCTCGTTGCACCAACAAGGGTTGCACTCGGTCGAGGATTTCATCGGCCAAACGCTCTTTCCGCATCACCGGCAATTCGTCGATATGTCCAGCCGCATCGAGGATATTGACGCGGTTATCATCGCTTGCAAAGCCAATCGACGGATCGCTCACATCATTGACCACGATAAAATCTAACTGCTTGCTTTGGACTTTGTGTTTAGCGTTGTTGAGGAGATCTTGAGTCTCGGCCGCAAACCCGACCAAGACCTGTCCGGTGGTCTTCAGCCGGCCGAGTTCGGCGAGAATATCCGGATTGCGCTCCAGCGGGATAGCAAGCTCTGCGCCTTCCTTTTTCACCTTATCAGCGGCCATAACCCGCGGCCGAAAATCAGATACCGCCGCCGTTTTAATCACCACGTCCGCTTGGGCAAAATGATCCAGGACGGCCTGACGCATCTCCAACGCCGTCTGGATACGCACACAGGTAACGCCCGGAGGGGACGCCAAATGGGTGGGACCAGTAACGAGAATCACCTTCGCCCCGCGCCGCTGGGCCGCCGCAGCCAGAACAAAGCCGGTTTTCCCTGACGAACGATTGGAAATATGTCGTACCGGATCGATCGGCTCCTGCGTCGGCCCCGCCGTGATGATCACCACCTTCCCGGCAAGCGCTGTGGAACTGTGCAGCTGTTCTGCCACGGTCGCCGCAATGGCCTCAGACGACATCACCCAGCCCAACTCGTCTGTGGCATCGCCCTCCGACACACCTTGATCATGCAAGACCATCCCGGCATCGCGTAACACCTGGATGTTCCGTTGGACGAGCGGATGCTGATAGCTCTGCGCTTGCCCCGGATAGGCAAACACCGTCGGGCCTTGATGTAGGAGACAAGCCCGTACCAGCGCCTCATCGGCACACCCTGTCGCCGCTTTGGCAAGCAAGGCCGGTGTGGCCGGCACGATCACGAACGCATCGATATCCTGCACCAGCGTCGCCAAGGGCCGATAGTCCGCGCCGATAGTTGTCCCGTAGAGATCCTGCGGGAGTGCCACCAGCTCGCCAGCAAGCGTCTGAAACGTCAACGCCGGGACAAAGGCTTCCGTCTCTGTGCTCAGGACGACCCGCACCGTGGCCCCAGCACGCTGTAACGCCCGCAACACTTCTACCGCGACCCATGTCAGCGGCCCACTTCCAGCCCCCAACACGACGGTCTTGTTGCGTAACATCATCTCCCCTTTATCTGGATGACGTTGGCGCTTTGGCTACGGCATCATGACTGGCCAAGAGCGCCTCGAGAGGAGCCGGCCCGACACGGGCAATACGATGGCGTTCCGCTTCGATAATCGCCCGTAAGGCGCCGACAGCGACAGTCAGTTCGTCGTTGTACACGACATAATCATATTCAGTATAGTGAGCGAGTTCTTGCCGGGCAACAGCCAGGCGGCGTGCCCGGACCTCCTGCGGCTCCGAGTTGCGGTGCTGTAAACGGGCTTCCAAGGCCTGCAACGTTGGCGGGAGCACAAAAACAAACGTGGCCTCAACGTGCGCTGCCCGCAGTTTAGCCGCCCCTTGCACGTCAATAGCCAGGAGCATATCCGTGCCGGCACCTAAGGTCTCGTCGACTTGCTGGCGTAAGGTGCCATACAAATGCTCATGGACCCAGGCCCATTCCAGGAAATCGCCCGCCTCAATCCGCCGCTCAAACGTGTCGCGGGAGACAAAATAGTACTCGCGACCATCACGCTCGTGCGTTCGTGCCGCCCGTGTCGTGCAGGCAATCGATTGCACGATACGGGGCATCGTGACGAGAATCTCGCGACATAACGACGTTTTACCGACCCCCGACGGACCGGAGACAACGAACAATCCGCCTCGACCATGCTGAACGCTCTTCCCCACGGCACCCTCTATTCCACGTTCTGAATCTGTTCGCGAACTTTCTCGAGTTCGCTCTTGATATCCACCACCAGATGGGCAATCGGCACATCGTTACTCTTGGAGGCAATCGTGTTCACCTCGCGATTGATTTCCTGCACCAGGAATTCACCTTTGCGTCCGACACTGTCCGTCGCGGCAAGCGCCTGGTCAAACGCTTGCAGATGGGCATCGAGCCGCGTCAGCTCTTCTGCCACATCCGTACGTTCAGCCAGGAGCACAACCTCTTGATGCAGCCGCTCGGGATCGAGCGTGTATTGCTGAAACAATTCCTGCGTGCGTTGCACGAGCCGCTCGCGATATTCCGTCACTACAGACGGAGCTCGCTGACGAATGGCCTCGACATGCGTAGCAACCCGCTGCATACGCTGGCGCAAATCCGCCTCCAGGAACACGCCTTCCTGCTCACGCATGGCCTTGAGGGCTTGTAGCGCGTTCCCCAGCCCCTCCGCAATCACGTCCCAGGCTTCCTCCGCATCGGCATCGGCCTCCTCAACTTTCAAAATCTCGCGCAGCCCCAAGATCAATCCAAGATCAATAGCCCCAGGCAGATCCAATGTTTGTTGGAGCTGTTGCAACGCCTGGTAGTAGTCACGAGCCAGGGCGTAATCCAGGGCTAGCGCCCGTTGCCCGCCGCCGTCCGTCTGTTGCGTCAGCGTGATATCAATGCGACCACGCGTAAAATGCTGTCCCACCAGTTGTTTCATCCGGGCTTCCAGGGGGGCATAGAGCCGGGGATAGCGGATGGCCACATCGAGATGGCGATGATTGACGGAACGCGCTTCCACCGCAAAATGGAACGCCTCAGTAAGCACTTCACTGCGGCCATAGCCGGTCATACTCTGCATAAGCAGGAATCTCTTCTCTCACAAAAACGTCAGACCATCTACGGACGACGTGGCACGCTCGCCCGCGAGTACATGTGCCGATACCGCTGCAAGGTCGAGACCAGACGTGTCGTCATCGCCGTTGTCACTTTCTCGACCGCTTGCCGGCCTCCCAGCTCCGCGTCGGTATGATCGACGGTCGAACGGGCCCGGTCAAAAGCCAATTGCTCGCCTGTCGCCGTAATCCACGCGCGTACTTGCGCCGTTGCCTCAACCGTCTGGATAGAGAGGTCAATGACTTGATTGTGCGTCTTGTGCACATCCACGACGCCGACCAGTACCACATCGGCGCCGGCTTTTTTTCCGGCAAAAAACGCGGTCGATTCTTGCCCATCCCATGCCGTCGGGTCTTGGAGCTCGATGATGCGAAAGTTCTGCGTCCGGAGATAGTCACGCAGTGCCTCAGCCATCAACCGTTTCGCTTCGCCTTCAAGCAGCACACGTGCTTGACGTACCGGCCGTTCTTGCACCAGCAATAGCAGTTGCGGCACAGCCCCACCGGCCCGCATGAGGCCTAAGGCTTCAATCTCCTGGGCCACATCCGGCAGCGCCACCTCGGCTTCCACCTGGATCCGATATACTTTCCGCGCCACATCAGGGTATTCCCACAGCACACGGTAACTGCGCACATAGCGCACAGCCCGATTATAGATACGCGATTTGAGTGTCTCCAGATTGGCCACGAGGGTGTCAACCGTGACAAAATCGGCGACCGTTTGCTCCAAGGCTTGCCGCAAGCTCATCCGCAATGCCTGCTGGCGCGCTGCGGCTTGATTCTGGTTGATGATCGGGCTCACCCCTTCGACGATCCGCGTCGGTTCGACCGCCAGCCCGACACGCCATACCACACTCAGGAGGCACACCACAACACCCACACCTACACACCAACGTGACATGATTCTTCCTGTACGCGTGTGCCCGAACCATTGTCTTGAGCGCACATGGTCTGTCCCCCCGTAGAACACTCACTTCACGATAAGCACACGACACTGTCGGAAAAGATGGCGTGTACTACTATCCTCCCGAATGCGTATGGCATCCGCGCGAGACATGACCACATCAACACGAGAACTCCCTGCGACCCGACGAGCTCGTACGACCAGCGGATTCGTCCCTACCCGTGCGAACGTCTGAGCCTCGGGAGCGCCAGTACTATACGCCACATACCCACGGCGCGCGGCAATTGCGGCATCGACCACCTCAGGAGCGTATAACACCTGGGCATCTTCGTCGAGAATGCGGGGGAACACTGCTGCCTGCAGTACTAACCCGCGCGCATCGACGACAATGCCAGTGTACACAGCATCCGCCGGCGTCGTCACCGCCGGCGCCGGCGATGCACGCTCCGGCAACAGCGCTGTCATGAGTGGGCCAACGAGCGACACCTGCACAGTGCTTTCGACACTCCCACGCGCTTTGTAACGCGTGCGTGTGACCGGAGCAGTGTCCGCTAACTCCTGAAGTGCGAGCCGGCGCGATGTTGACTCTTGCAGCGCCTGAGCCACAGTACGCGTCGCATCGAAACGCAGAGCCAGTAGCGCCTGGAACAACCGCTGCCGTCCTATACGCAACGCGTGCACGTATGCTCCGGCAACCTGTGATGGCGCTGTCACACGCCCAGACCCGTCGGCCTGCCCGGAACTTTGTAGGAGTCCTGCGGCCCAATCAACCTGTCCCGTGGGCAAGACTGTCGTCACACGGGCGTTGGCACGCCCTCCTTGGACCGCTCCCACACTTGCCGTTGTTAGACACGCGAGCGCCCAGAACACACTAAGCCAGCGCACCCATCCACGCCACTCACCCATCCGCAGTCACCTTGCTCAGGCTCGACGCGCCGCACGACGCGTACGGACGGCCTGCTGTAACCGAGCCACCTCAAAAGCCTCAAGCGATCGGTAGCTGCCGGGGGCTAACCCACGCGCAGTGAGTGGTCCCATGCCCACACGCTGCAAGCGATTGACGCGGTACGGTCCGCAATGCTCCAACATGCGATGGATCTGGCGATGGCGCCCCTCGTACAGAGTGATACGCACCAAACAGGTTTTTTCTCCGCGTCGTAAGACCTGCACCTCGGCCGGCAACGTCTTCCCGTCATCGAGCACAATCCCCTTGCGCAACCGCATCACATCTTGCTCGGTGAGGAGCCCGTAGACCTTCACCGTGTAGACCCGAGGAATATGATAGCGCGGATGCATCAACTGGTTCGCCAATGTCCCGTCATTGGTGAGCAACAACACGCCTTCGGTATTCACATCCAACCGGCCGACCGGAAACAGCCGTGTCTTGTGCCGTTTGAGCAAATCGAAAACCGTCGGGCGTCCCTTGTCATCGTCACACGTCGTCACGTAGCCGCGCGGTTTGTGCAGCAGGATATACTGACGCGCGGTCACCGGCGGCAGACGCCGGCCATCGACCAACACCGCATCGCTGGTCAGATCGACTGTCGTACCAAGTTTGGTCACTCTATGCCCATTGACGCTGACCCGTCCTTGGGTAATCAACGTCTCCGCCTTGCGACGTGACGTAACCCCTGCTTGCGCAATCGCTTTTTGCAAGCGCACTCCCTGCATACTCGTACTCACTCTGTGCTTCCAACCCTCACAAATAATGCCACAAAAATCTTGCACGGATTGTAGGCACTAGGCCACCCAACGTCAATGGAAAGCCTTGGCCCAGGCAGGGAAATGCTTCCCCGTCTCACGCCGGTCATCGCGTCCTCTCTGAGGCGTCTGGCGTTTTCTTATGTGTCCCTATACAATATGCTACCATACGAACCCTCCAGGGATGGAATCATTTACACATCCGTCAGATTCTCAGTACGCCAGACGAATGCGGAAGGCTATGTCACAGATACACGCTGCTTATCTTCGTCAATTGCCCTCGGTGGATGAACTCCTCCGGCATCAAGATGTCCAAGAGTGGATGCACCACTTTTCCCGCCATGCCGTCACGACAAGTATCCGGCAGGTCCTGCAGCAGTGCCGGCAGCACATTTTGCAGAGTAGTGACGCAGCGGTCTTAGACACGCTCTCTCTCAGTGCGGAAGCAATTCTAGGGCAGCTGCACCAGACCTTGCGTCAGAGCCAGGGCTACCGCTTACAACGGCTTATCAATGCTACCGGGGTAATTATTCATACGAATCTCGGCCGCTCGCTCTTGGCCCCTGAGGCCGTGAAGCATCTGCGTACGGTTGCCGAGTCGTACAGCAATCTGGAGTACGACATTGCCCAAGGCGAACGTGGATCACGCCATGCGCACCTCGAGGCCTATCTCCGCGACCTCACGCAGGCTGAAGCCGCGCTCGTCGTCAACAATAACGCGGCGGCGGTCTTTCTGGCTCTTCAGGCATTGGCAAGCGGCAAGGAAGTCATTGTGTCACGGGGACAACTGATCGAAATCGGCGGATCGTTTCGTATCCCTGACATCATGCGGAGCAGCGGCGCCATCCTGCGCGAAGTCGGCACTACCAACAAAACGCACCGGCGCGATTATGCGCAGGCCATTACCGCAGACACCGCGTTGCTACTTCGGGTCCACACCAGTAACTACCGTATCGTTGGCTTCACCGCAGAAGTGTCTTTGCCTGAGCTGGTCCAATTGGGCCGTGACCATCAGCTGCCGGTGATGGAAGATCTGGGCAGCGGCACCCTGGTCAATTTACAACCGTACGGCTTGCCGGAAGAACCGACCGTGCCGGAAGTCGTTGCCAGCGGTGTGGATCTCGTGACGTTCAGTGGCGACAAACTTCTGGGCGGCCCCCAAGCCGGGATTCTTGTCGGCAAAGCCGCGTATATCGACACCGTGCGCCGTCACCCTCTACACCGTGCCATGCGGGTGGATAAATTTACCGTGGCAGCCCTGGAAGCCACCTTGAAATTGTATGCGGATCCCGATCAGGCCATAGAAAAGATTCCGACCCTGACCATGCTCAGTATGACACCACAGATGATCGCCAGACGGGTCACGCGTCTGCGACGGCGGTTTTCTCCCGTCCTGCAAGAGATGTATACCCCGCAGGTGATCGATGGTATGTCCGCAGTGGGCGGTGGCGCGTTGCCGCTGGCACAGCTGCCAACCAAGCTCTTGGCGTTACGGCCGACCTTTTGCTCCGTCGTGGAACTCGAACGCCGTCTGCGTTGTCGTCAACCGCCTATCGTCGGGCGTATCGCGCACGATCTGTACCTCTTGGATATGCGGACCGTGCAAGATCGGGAACTTCCGGAAATCGCTACGGCACTCGAAGAAGTGGTACCAAAGTTATGAAACAAATCGTTCTCGGCACCGCAGGTCATATTGACCACGGCAAAACCAGTTTGATTCGTGCACTCACAGGGATCGACACCGACCGCTTAAAAGAGGAAAAAGAGCGGGGTATCACGATCGAACTCGGCTTCGCGTCGTTGCTGTTGGATGATGACGTCCAGCTCGGCATCGTCGATGTGCCAGGGCATGAACGCTTTGTGAAAAACATGCTGGCGGGCGTTGGCGGCATCGACCTCGTAGCTCTCGTGATTGCCGCTGATGAAGGTGTCATGCCACAGACACGCGAGCACTTGGCGATCTGCGAACTGCTCCACGTCCGGGAAGGCTTGGTGGCCTTAACCAAAACAGACATGGTCGACCCTGACTGGCTCGAACTCGTGCAAGAAGACACTGCCGAGTTTCTCCAAGGCACGTTTCTCGACGGCAAGCCAATCATCCCCGTCTCATCCAAAACCGGCGAGGGACTACCGGACCTCCTCGACACGCTACGCACCATGTGCCGCGACTTACATCCACGGACATCCACCGGTCCGGTCCGCTTGCCGGTGGACCGGGTCTTTACGATGCACGGCTTCGGGGCGGTGGTGACCGGCACCCTCTTCTCCGGCAGCTTGCACCTCGAAGACCGTGTTGACATTCTCCCATCACAACTTTCCGCGCGCGTACGGGGCTTGCAGGTCCATGGGGAGGCCGTGAAGGAAGCCGTTGCGGGCCAACGCACCGCGGTCAACGTACAAGGCATCGAAAAAGCCGACTTGGAACGGGGTGAGGTTCTGGTGACACCGGGGCGGTTTCCGTCCACCCACATGCTCGACCTCACCCTCACGTTACTGGCTGACGCACCGCGTCCGCTGAAGAATCGCACGCGGGTGCGCTTTCATATCGGCACCAGCGAAATTCTGGGGCGTGTCATTTTGCTCGACTGTGACGAACTGCAGCCCGGTGAGGAAACCTTGGCGCAGATTCGCTTAGAAGCCCCGGCCGTTGCCGCAACACACGATCGCTACGTCATCCGCAGTTACTCCCCGATTCAAACCATCGGCGGGGGCCGTATCCTTGATGCCTTACCGGCGAAACACAAGCGGTACCGCCCGCAGGTCATCGAGCAACTTACGATTCTACGTGATGGCACCGACGCCGACGCCTTGACGGTCCATCTGTTCAATGCCGGCTATGCAGGTCTCAAATGGGGCGATTTTCTCCTGCGGAGTACACATGACGAGGCGATGTTACGGACCCAGATCGATGCTCTACTCCAGCAGGGTATCGGAGTCGCCATCGAAACGAATCCGCCGTGGATACTGCACTATGAGCAATACGATCAAGCGCGCCGTCAGATCGTGCATCTCCTGGAGGAATTTCACCGTGACAATCCACTCAAACCAGCGATGTTTACGGAGGAGCTGCGCAGCAAGTTTCCCCGCATGGAAGACAAAGTGTTTGCCGCCATGCTACACACCCTCGCAGACACGGGTGAGCTGGATGTCAGCCGTGACAAGGTGAAATTATCGCAGCACAACGTCACCCTCTCCGCCGAGCATCAGGCGCTTGTCGACGCCCTGGAGCAGGAGTTTCTCCGCGCGCAGTTTCAACCCCCAAGCCCGGATGAAGCGTTGGCAGCCCACAAATTGACGCACGCCGAGGATTATGCATTGTTACAAGTGTTGGTTGATCAGCAAAAACTCGTGCGATTGAAGGGTGATCTGTTTTATCACCAGGAGGTATTGGCAGACATCGAACGGCGGCTCCGAACTCACCTCGAACAGTACGACGCAATCACCGCCGGTGAGTTTCGCGACTTACTGCAGATTTCCCGCAAGTACGCAATTCCTTTGCTGGAGCATTTCGACAATCAGCGTGTGACGATTCGGATGGGAGATACCCGCGTACTGCGTAAAGCCTCATAGCCACTCTACGCTCACACCCAGCATTCCATCCGCTCACACCCAGCATTCCATCAGGAGGTGTGAGACATGCAGGACCAGACGGCAGGCTCTTCGCTATATGTCACTGTACTCGGAAGAGATCGTGCATTCCACATGGTAAAAAAACGGCGTAGCAGATAGCGCCGTCCCATCGTGACCGCATAGACTAACACCGTCAACCCACCGGCTTTCGCCCACGTAGCCGCCTCACCATAAAAGATCCATTGCAAAATAAACGCGACAGCTATGGCAATCGCGGTGTCCAACCCGACTTCACACCATGACTGCCGACGCGATTGTTGTGTCCCGGTTGCAAGCCACGTATTAAAGAGGTGCCGCGTGGCATATCGCCTGGGGAGCGCTAATCCGAGGACCAACATAGCAAACAAGAGACTGCGCCCCGCGGTCGCGAGGGCGCCATAGACCAGCAGCTGTCCCCCGATATTCACTCCAAGGGAGAGCACAAAATCAATACCAACCTCACAGAGTGTCTGACGGCGGGGTTGCATACGGGGAACCTCCATGACAGTCGTGTTGTGGCTGCTCGGTCACGTGCCCGATCCGGTGGCTATGGTTTCCTTAATTGTGTCCAATAGCACAGGGGATGTGCTATCTTTTTGTGCAAAAACCTGTATATAATTGAATATGTAGAGGAAGGACTAAGAGAGGAGTGTTTTTTGTTTAGGTGTAGAGAGTTAACACGATCACCCAGAGCCATTGTTGGAAAGTAATATCACAAGGAAGCAATGTCACAAGAAGATGGGGGACAGGAGGCAACGATGCATGATGCTGACAGAACCCCGGAACAGCGTCTGACAGAGGAAGCAGTGCTCCGGGAGCAACTTGCAGCGCGCGACGCAGAAATTGCAGCATGCAAGCAAGCGCTGGCTCAACTCCAGGAGAGCGAAGCGCGGTATCGCGACCTCTTCGAGAATGCCAGTGATATCATGTACACGCTCGACTTGGAAGGTACTATCACTTCGCTCAACAAGGCAGGTGAACAACTCGGACGACTTCTGGGTTATCCCTCTCCCTCTGACGCCATACGCACCGAAAACTTGCACGGCGAGCAGGGTGTTATTGCCGCTGATTTCCAAAGGCACAGTCGCCAGATGCTGGCCAAGAAAGACGCGGGGACGGCCTGGACGACCTATGAACTCGAATTGATGACCAAAGACGGACAACGCCTACCGCTCGAAGTGAGCTCACGTCTCATTTATACGAACGGGCAGCCCACCGGCGTGCAAGGCATTGCGCGCGACATCACCGCACGCAAGCAAGTCGAAGCACGATTGCAGCAAGCCTATCAGGAACTCGAACACCGGGTGCAAGAGCGCACGGCCGATCTGCGCCAGCTCAACGCCAAACTCCAAGCGGACATCGCCGAGCGCAAGCAGGTGGAAGCACTCAACCGCAGTATCGTGGAAGCGATGCCCGGTGGAATCATCCAAGTGTCGCAAGAAGGACACATCGTCCGAGCCAATGCAGAAGCCGAAAGTATCCTTGGGCTCACGTATGATCGTCGCACCCACTACTTCGCAGCGCATACGGTGCCGCAGTTCGTGTGGGAGGATGGCACGCCGTGCGAGGAAAAAGAAGACCCGATCGCGCAATGTCTCGCCACGCACAAACCCCAGCCAGCCACAACCATGGGGATACGCCATCCAGATGGCACCGTGACTTGGGCCGTGTTTACGGCCATACCGCTACGGGCTCCGGCAACCGGCGAGCTCACCGGAGCCCTGATGACTTTCCTCGACATCACCGAGCGCAAGCAAGCGGAAGAAGACCGCAAACGCCTCGAAGCCCAGCTGCGGCAATCCCAGAAAATGGAAGCCATTGGCACGATGGCCGGCGGGATTGCGCACGACTTCAACAACATCCTCGGGGCCATCCTGAATT
>CAJIAL010000496.1_pt1 | contig 26861 bp, 25 predicted proteins | sample 9199091 | NCBI WGS metagenome assembly CAJIAL01 (sample SAMEA7708270, study PRJEB35096) | sediment metagenome | biome: marine neritic benthic zone biome [ENVO:01000025]; feature: sediment [ENVO:00002007]; material: shallow marine sediment [ENVO:03000034] sea grass bed [ENVO_01000059] ... | reverse complement strand
GGATGCCGAGCGTGCCGCCCTCATGGGCGGGAGCCTGGCGAAGATCTACAACTGGTCGCCTGACCTGGGTGGGTAGATTGGGAATGGATTGCGCGCAATCCATTCCCATTTGTAGAAGCGTCCAGACTGGTGAAAAAGTGGGGGAAACCGTCTCTCATCGATTCCACGATCCACAGGTCGGAACCCCTCTAGAGGCTGCGGACGAACTCGATCAACCGCGCGTGGAAGCTCTCGGCGTCGTCGAGGTAGTAGGGGTGAGCTGCACCCTCCATGCCCCTGGATACGTGGTGTACGGTTGGCAGGCTTGACATAGACCACTACCACGAGGCTGGCGATCAGTGGATGCTTCATGCGTAGGAGACGGAGCACCTCGACTCCGTCTCGTTCCTCCTGGGGCAAACTCACAACACAGGATTAAGGCGTCAGTTCGCCTGCACGACTTCGCTGGGGGGTATCCAGTGAGAGTCTGACGCGTTGCAACAGTATCCAGGCTGCAAGCCAGACAACGATGGCGACGGGGTGACCGGATTGGAGCAGCACGGGAACGAAGGTATCAAAAACGGGCGCCATAATTGATGCGGCGTAGATCACGATGCCCAAGAAGAACGCCCGGCGCCAGCGGAACGGCTCCATATACACGTGCCTTTACACGGAAGGACTCTGACCGATCAACGTGAACGGCGCTGATGTAACACCGGTGGCAAGCCACCCTTGGGCCGCGTGTGGAAACTGCAGGATGCTTCCAAAGTTAACCGGGCATGAACGACAGCCGAAAGCGTTGGAAAATCGTGACGCAATTCAAGCATAAAAGTGCGCGAAGGGGCTCTCGAGGTCGACTGACCTACTGAGCCGTTCTGCCCCCGTCAATCACGAGCTCGGACCCCGTCATGAAGGACGACTCATCGGAGGCTAAATACAGAACCCCATAGGCAATTTCTGCCGGGTCGGCTCGTCTGCCCATGGGGGTGCGATCTCGACGCTCTGGAATGTCAGGCGCATCCTGGACCATGGGGGTATCGACACCGCCCGGGTGTACGGAGTTGCACCGGATGTTGTCTTTGACATGCTCAATTGCCGTCGCTTTGGTCAAGAGGCGCACCGCCCCCTTGGTCGCAATGTACGCCGCAAGCCCCGGGCTCCCCCGCAGACCAGCCGTTGACGAGATGTTCACAATCGCCCCGCCTCCAGCCTGCCGCATGGCCGGAATGGCATGTTTGGTGCCCAGAAAAACCCCCTTCGCATTGATCGCCATGATGTGATCCCACTCCGCTTCGCTGGTTTCCTCCAGACGTTTCCAGATCACAATTGCGGCGTTATTCACCAGAATATCCAACTTGCCGTAACGGTTGACAGCCGTCCCCACCGCTTCAATCCAATCGGCGTCGTTGGTCACATCCAGATGAATATAGGTTGCTTCGCCACCGGATGCGCGTATCTCAGCCTCGACCTGTTTGCCCTCGTCGTCCCGGATATCGCCTAACACCACTTTGGCGCCTTCGCGCGCAAAGAGTGTCGCTTCTGTCGCGCCCTGGCCCCTGGCACCGCCGCTGATCAGGGCCACTTTCCCATCGAGCCGTCCCATGACGTTCTCCTCTGAAAAAACGTTACCGCCTTCCCTTTGCGGCTATAGATTCTCTCGAAACGTCGTGTGTGTTAGTTCGCATTATAGGATGGGGCAGCAGAGGTCACAATAGTAGGGAGGCGAAAGGCCATGCTATCACTTTTTGCCCTGCCCCTCTGGCTTGCGGCGATGGCGGCGGCTCCAGGGCGAAGCAGAAGACCGCCGCAGCGGCGTGCAGCTAGACGTAGCGCGGCAAAGCTCTGCCTGGACAGGCAGATCAGGAGGGATGCAGGTAACGTCTCAAGGGTTCTCCTCGTCAATCGGGGGAGAGAACGGTTCCCTCCCCGCTTAACGGTCAAGGCACGATGGGAAGGTTGTTGACGACGTCACAGACGAGGTCCGGATCGGCGACGTGATAGGCCGCCGTGTAGAGGGCTTTACATATGGTATCGGGGTGGTGGGTGATGTTGATGTGCGCGACCCGGCCTTCCAGCGCGGGATCGGGGCCACCATCGATCTGCCTGATCGGTATGTTGATGGCATTGGGTGCCAGGTTGGCCGCGACGCGTCGACCTTGTTGAAAAGGCGTGGTAGACGACGGGCAGTCGTCGATTTGGGGCTCGTGACAGCCAACGGGATCGCGGCATTCCCGATCAAACATCGTGACGTAGAGCGGTCCGCGCGTGGTGGAGTCGCCATTTTTACGGCTGCCGAGAGCTTCCTGAGGAAAGGTGTCAAACCGGTTGCCGTTGACGAGGTAGGTGAGCATGTGGGTGTCGACCATCGGATGGCCGTTGAGTTTTTCGATAAAATTGGCGGCCGATGAATAGTAGGGAGGCCATGGGAACTCGGTGTGAATCGGTACGCAGGTCTCCCCCGAATAGCCGTTGTTGAGCTGATGGACCGACTCCTTGAAGAGTTGGACCAGTGTCCAGCCCCACCGGCCAGGGTCGAGCGTCGGCGCCAGCCAGATAGTCGTGCCATGGTTTGGCGGTGCGATGGCGATCACCTGGGGACCAGTGTGATTTGATACGTGCGGGCCAGATGCTCAGTCCGCTCAACGTACTGCGGAATTTGCAACGAGGTGAAGAGATCGTGGGCCGTGCGCAGATGGGCAACCACCTCGTGATGATGTCCTTGGGTCTGGGCGAGAGCGGCCCATGCCAGGTGAGTGCGGGCGACTTCGGATTGGACATCAATTGCCGTAAACGTCTGCCTCGCGTTTTGAAAATGCTTGACCGCACTCGTCAACGCCGCTTGCGCCATGGCGATCCGACCGAGGGCGCGATGGGCTAAGCCCACGCCGTAAAAATGCTTGGCTTCCGTACACAAGTCTAACCCGTCTTGCGCGAATGGGAGTATAGGAAAATCAAAAGGCATTTTAGCGGTGCCACCTCGGGACCACAAGCCCTACCACCCTCCGAGTATAGGGAAATCCGCGTATGGCCGACATGCCGCGAGTTGCTCTTGCATGTGTCCAATGGACCCCCTGCTTGTAGAGTGACAGGAGCGCTGCAGGATCGAAACGCACGCCTATTGCCTCATGGAGAACCGCTACCATCTACGGCACCGACCAACCAACCCTCGCCCAAGGGTTCTCATGCAACGCGGGCTCCGAACAATGCGGGCACAAGCCATTGCAAAAGTATGCACAAATTCTGTGCTTGGCATTTTTTGTGCTCCATAGTAGACTTACCGTATGCTCAAGAATATCACTCTCAAAATCGACGACCACCTCCTGACAAGAGTCCGTCACCTCGCCGTTGACGAAGACAAGTCCGTTTCCGCGTGGGTATCGGAGTTGCTTGCACGGACGCTGCACGAGGCCGACGAGTACGAACAGGCCCGTCGTGAGGCGATCGACACCTTGAACGGAGGCTTTCATCTCGGCGGTCGCCCGCTCAGTCGTGAGGATGCCCATGATCGCCGTTGATATATTCATCGACACGAACATCTTGATTTACGCTCACGATCTTGATGCCGGCGAAAAACACGCCAAGGCCTCGCAACTGGTGCATGATTTTTGGGACCGACGAGCAGTGCCGTCTCTGAGTGTCCAAGTTCTTCAAGAAATGCATGTCAATCTCATTCGCAAAGGCGTCTCGGTTGACAAGTCGGCGGACACTGTTCGACGTTACTTGGCTTGGCGCGTCATGAACAACTCGAAAACACTTCTGCGACGTGCTTTCGACGTCCAGCAACGTTGGCAGCTGTCTTTCTGGGCTGCAGCAATCGTTGCTGCAGCCCAGCAGGCCGCAGCAAGTACATTGTGGTCTGAAGACCTCAATGCAGGGCAAAATTACGGCGGTGTGGTGGTCGTCAATCCCCTCGATGAGTGAAAAGGCGGTCCAACAACAGTGGGTCGTTCCCTTCCCCATTCCTATCGCTAAGCCTATTGGCACAGCTCCCAGGTGACTCATGGCGCCAATCCCACTTGACACCACCCAGGGACACGCGCAAAACTGTCGTTATTGCGAGGGAGCAGAGCGACCGCCCCCTGCGGGGCGAGGCAATCTCTCGCGAGGCTGACAAGACGTCAGCCTTGCGCAACCAACTGCTGACCAAGAGAGGGGACAACGTGTGGTAGACAATATGTCCAAGCGAGGCTTTGACCCGCTCACATACAGGTTTGAAGACGAGGCTCCCACGCCGGGCGGCGCCACGCTAATTGCCGATGGCGTGTTCTGGATTCGGATGCCCATGCGGGGCAGGCTGAATCATATCAACGTCTGGTTGCTGCGTGATGGCGACGGCTGGACGATCGTGGATACCGGCATCTTCGATGAGGGCGTGAAGGAGCATTGGCGTGCCATCTTCGAGCAGTATCTGGAGGGCAGGCCCATCACGCGGGTGATTGCGACGCACCTGCACAACGATCATACGGGGCTTGCCGGTTGGATCACCCAGAAATGGGGGTGCGAACTCTGGATGAGCCGTAGTGACTTTTATATGTGCAAGGTCATGGCGGCAGATGGCCCGTCGGATGTCCCTGAAGACGCCCTCCAGTTTTACCGCCGTGCCGGATTCACCGAAGACAGATTGGATCGCTATCGCCAGCGATTCGGCCAGTTCGGGGCCAACATTGCCCCATTGCCTGCAGGGTTCCGTCGTATCAGTGATGGGCAGTACCTGAACATCGGGAGCCGCGAGTGGCGCGCCGTGATTGGCCATGGGCATGCGCCCGAACACGTGTGTCTCTACTGTCCGGAGCTGAAACTGATCATTGGCGGTGATCAAATCCTGCCGAAGATTACCCCAAACGTGAGCGTCCAACCTTCGGAGCCGCATGCCAATCCGCTGCGCGATTGGCTGGCCTCCTGCGCTCGGTTTCGGGAGCTGTTACCGCCGAATCTCCTGGTGCTGCCGGCGCATGAAAGTCTCTACGAAGGTCTGCATGAGCGGCTCACCGCCTTAATCGACTGGCACGAGGTGGCTTTGGAAAAACTCTACGATCTTTGCGATACGCCGAAACGTGCAGTCGATGTCTTTCCGGCGCTGTTCAAGAGCAAGATTACTGAGGGCAGCTACTTCCCGGCGACGGGCGAGTCGCTGGCGCATCTCCATTGCGCAGTCGAGCGCAGAATGCTGATGGTCGAGGAAGACGAAAACGGCGTTGCCTGGTGGCGTCAGGCTTAGTAGTCGGTTTCCCAATGAACGATGCGGTGGCCTGGGGAAGTACGCATCGATCTCAATTGACCCATTATGACAGGAGCATGACCAATGGCAGCGAAAAAAGGCGATGGGCTACTCATGGTATACAGCGACGTGCCTGCCGAGTTGGATGAAGAATACAACCGCTGGTATAACGAAGAGCATATTGACCAACTGTTATCGATTCCCGGCGTACTGAGTGCTGCCCGCTATGAGGCAGTGGCCGGTGGCCCGAAGTACCTGGCGAGCTACGAGCTGGCGTCTGCGGACGTCTGTCAGTCTGACGCGTGGCATCAAGTGGTGGACACTCCGACGGAGTGGTCCAAGCGTATGTCGCCTCGCGTCATCGGTACCGCGTTCATCAGCAACCTCTATCGCCGTATTTACCCACAGGAACAATCTGAGGAGACCGCGCAGGCGGAGATGGCGCCGGTTATCTTGTGCGGTCGTATGTCGGTTCCGGACGAGATCGATGCGCAGTTCAATGAGGCGTACAATACCGAGCGTCTGCCGATGTGCGCAAGCATTCCAGGCTACATCCGCGCCCGGCGCTTTGAGGCTGTGCGAGGCGAGCCCAAGTACACCACGGTGCACGAAATGGAATCGCTCGATGTCTGGAAGAGCCAGGCGTGGGACAATTGGCGGACAGCCGTAACCCCCGTGTGGAACAGCGTGATTCGGGCCAATATGGTGCACGCTGAGGGCTCTCCGGCCGTCTTCCGCCGTATCTTTCCGGCGTAAAAAAACCCGCCTCCCATGGGCTCGCTTTGCTTGTCGTGCCAGCGAGGTGAGTCCATCGCTAGCTCACCTGGCTGGGCTATGCCAGGAAATGTGACCTGCACTTGGAAGGGGGCGCATTCGCAGTTTGCAACAGCCCATCCCGCCACATCGATTCCATCACCCCGAGAGTAACCAGCCCTGGAAGAAACACCGGTATCTGCGTAGCGATAGGTGCGAGTTCGGCGGTGAGGCCCATGGTCGTCGAACCCAGGATGATCGCATGGGCGCCGGCGTCGCGGGCCAACGCGATGTGCTCGCAGAGAGCAGCAGGATAGTCCTCACGACTGGGATACGTTGCGCCCAGTGAGCCGACGCACGTGAGTGCCTGACTATAGCCATACGCGTGCACCAATGCTCGCAGGGGCTCCACGTGGCAATCGAGGGCGGCAATGATGGCGAAGGTGGGTGCCACGAGCGAGACGAGGGACAACGTGGTACGCATGGGGCCAAACGTAGGCAGGCCGGTTTGGGCACGGATAGCATCGACGGCGGGATCGAAGGTGCAGTCGATCAGGATGGCATCGAAGAGTTCCGGCGATGTGTGCAGGCCTGCACGCAGGACGGCCTTGTCACAGACGTGGAGATCATATCGCGTGTACAGCATGGGTGGGCCGTCCGGTAGCTCACACACATCGATGGTCGTCTCGGCGGCCGCCCGCTCGCCAAACCGACGGAGGCGCCGTTGCCGGTCGCGGTCCGTCACCCGAATCGGGGGAATGATGTTGACGCGGAATGGCATGGTTGGCCTTTCAGGGCCCGACGTGCAGAATCAGCAAGGCTGAGCGTCAGTTATGGGCTGTTCATATATGTGGTGTAATGGTGGGAGAGCGATGTTTACGCTAGAGTCAGTCAGCGTACCGTAGGGCGGGCGCTGGCACCCGCCCTACGAGGCGGTTACTTCTTGGCCAGCCAGACGTCTTCCATGCGCCGATTCATGTGGTGGTAGTGCATCGGCTCGTAGTTCCTGATCCGGGAGGAACGCGTCTCGAGCCGCTTCCACCACAACCCCGGCATCCAGTACATCTTATCTAGGATAATGCGCTGCGCTTGTCTGACCAGCTCGATCCGCTTTTCCTCATCGAGCTCCTCTTTCTGTTGCTGGAACAACTTGTCGACCTCCGGATCGCTAATCAGGCCATCGTTACCCGTGCCATCCGTGATAAACGCCTGTAACATGGCATCGGGGTCACGGCTCGGATTGCCCATGGGATCCACGTTGACGACGAAATTATGCGCGTTATTATCTTTGCGCCAGGTGGCGCTCTCTTTCAGCTTGTGCTCGGCCTGAACACCAATCTTTTTCCAGGCCGACGTCAAATAGACACCGAAATCGATGTACGGCAGCTTGACCGAGCGGTTGCTCAACACCGTCTTGAAGCCATTGGGATAGCCCGCCTCGGCCAATAGACGCTTGGCTTCAGCGATATTCGCCTGATGGTTTTTGCCAAATCCCGCGTATTGCTGCAATTCTTCCATCGGCAAGGCGAACTTCGAATCCGGATGCATGATCCCGCCGACGATGCTGAGACCGCTCAATGGATCGAGCACCTTAGCCATGTCGTAGCGATCGATCGCCAAGGATAGGGCCTTGCGCACCCGGGCGTCATCAAAGGGCTTCTGCGTGACATTGAAGGCCACGCCCCATTGCAAGTTGATGCGGGGGTAAGCGACCGTCAACTTATCACCCATCTGTTTTTTCATCGCTTCCACTTCAGCGGGAGGGAAGCCCCGCAGTTCCACATCGGTGCGACCGGTCCGCACCGACTTGGCCCGCGCACCCGTGTCTTTAATCATGAAATATTTGATGCCATCCAGGTAGGGAAGGCCCTTTTTCCAGTAGTTGGGATTGCGCTCCATCTCGATAAAGGCGCCCCGGCGGATGCGCTTGAGCTTGAATGGGCCGGTGCCCATCGCATTCTTTCTGTACCAGTTGGGGTCCTCGTCGAGCTTCGCTTTGGAATAAATGAAATTGTAGGGGAGTGCCAGCAGCGGGATAAACGAGGCAGCGGGATAGTGCAACTTAAACACCACCGTGTAGGGATCGGGCGCTTCGATACTTTTGACCATCTGATAAATCTTCCGCTTATGGCTTATCACACCTTTGGGCGGAAAGACGATTTTATCCCAGCTCGCCTTGGCATCGGCCGCAGTAAAATCGGTGCCATCGTGGAACTTTACACCTTTGCGCAGCTTGAACGTATACGTCATACCATCGTCACTGCTCGTCCAGGATGCCGCCAAGTCACCGACGATGTCATCGTGGCGATGGGGGTGGAATTTGATCAGCGTATTGTAGACATTCCCGAAGGGGATCATCACTAGGAAGGTTGACTCCTGATGCATATCCAGGCTAGGAGGGTCGCCCTGGATCGCCACCTTCATGATACCGCCATATTGTGGTTTCTCCTCAGCCAATGCGAGCGAGGTCGACCCCAAGCCGACAAGCAGGCACACACTGAGAAGGATCACTCCGAGTTTAGAACGTCGCATTACTCTCGTTCTCCTGTTACCATACGATTGTTACCCTCTGTCCAGACCTATTGACACGTCGATACCCCACGAGCGAGCGGACAACGCGCATCGCGATCTGCAGTGATATCACAGGCCAAGCGGTAGGGTCAAGCATCTCCGATTCGTCACGCCCCCCTACTGCGCGCTAGGCTCGGGCAAATGGACCGGCGAACAGGAGTACCGGTGAATGATTCGACTGGCTTGACACCTCGAGAGGTCCTCGCGACGAGTGTGGCCGCGGGACTCGGGACTGGAGTGGTATCCCTAGCGGGTGCCGCCTAGCCAAGGACAGCGGCAGCCGAGACACCCGTGCCCGGTGGCCAGGCCACGGTCAGCAATGGCGGCTACCCGGAAGTCTGGGATCACCATCTGGCAGGGACGTTGGCGCGAATCGTATGCAAGCCGACGTGCTGGTATTATCCGCCGAAGCGCATCCCTTGCTGTAAACCGGCGCTCCCGATAAATTCTTCCGCTGCGACTTTCTTGCCGCCTGCAGGGCGCACCCGGAGCACGCGAATGTGCCCACCTTGGGCCGCCACGGTAAAGCTGTCGGGCTGGACGGCCGTCACTTCCCCAGGGGCGCCGCCGAGATCCCCAACGCTTTTTTTTGCGTCATAGATATACACTTCCTGGCCGTTCAGGATGCTCCAGGCACCGGGTTGCGGATCGGCGCCACGGATGAGATTCCATACCTCAGCCACCGGCTTGGACCAGTCGATCTGCACGTCGTCTTTACGGCACCAGCCTTCGTAGGTTGCCTGCGCTTCGTCTTGTACAATTTTTGGGGCGGTGCCGTCGCGTACCATGTCCACGGCTTCCAGCATGGCTTCAACCCCCAGAGGAAACAGCTTGTTGAAATAGAGGCTGCCAAGGGTGTCAGTGTCGGCAAGCTCGACTTCCTTTTGCAGCAGAATCGGGCCGGTATCGAGTCCTTTGTCCGGCCAGAAAATGGTCAGACCTGTCTTGGTTTCTCCCCAAATAATCGGCCAGTTGATCGAGCTGGGACCGCGGTGCTTGGGCAGGAGCGAGGGATGGTACTGAATCGTCCCGTGGGTGGGCGCATTCAGCACGGCTTCCGGCACGATGAGCGTCACATAGGCCATGACGCACAGATCGGCGTTCAGCGCGGCAAACTCCTCCTGCACGGCGGCGTTTTTGTACGACTTTGGTTGGTACACGGGAATATTGTGAGCAAGCGCCGCCTCTTTCAGCGGGTCTGTACGCTGGCCTGCTTTTTCCGGGGCACCGTACGCGGCAATGATGTTTTCGCCGCGCTCCAACAAAGCTTCCAAGACGCTTTTGCCAAACGCTTGTTGACCGTGCACAACAATACGCATAGGTGTGGTCCTCTCTGGGTTAATGGGTGGGAGGGAGCAGGGTGTTTTCTGCTGCTTCGAGGGTTTGCGCAATGAGAGTGGCGATGGTCATCGGACCGACACCGCCCGGCACGGGCGTATACGCCGCGCAGGTAGCGATGATAGCCGACAGTTCGATATCGCCGATGCCGCCCGGATGGTAGCCGGCGTCAATCACGACCGCGCCCGGCGCAATCCATGAGCCTTTGATAAATTCTGGCCTGCCAACAGCACCGACAACGATGTCCGCCTGGCTGACGATCTCCGGCAGTTGCTGCGTGCGGGAATGACACACCGTGATGGTGGCATTGGCATTCATGAGCATCATCGCCAAGGGTTTGCCGAGAATTGGGCTGCGGCCTACGATGACCGCACGCTTCCCTTCCAGGGGGATGTCGTAGTGCGCCAGCAGGCGCATAATCCCGGCCGGCGTTGCCGAGCCGTAGGCCGCTTCGCCCATGGCCATACGGCCGAAACCGTGGCAGGTGACGCCGTCGACATCTTTGGCCAGACTAATGGCGTCGAAACACTGCCGCTCATTAATCTGCGCCGGCACCGGATGTTGCAACAGAATCCCCGTGACCTCGGGATCGCGGTTGAGAGCGTCAATCTGCTCCAGCAGGGCTTGCGTGGTCGTCTCGGTCGGCAATTCGATTTTGCGCGACAGCATCCCCACGCGTTTACATGCGTTGCCTTTCATCCGGACATACGTAGCGGAGGCCGGGTCGTCGCCGACGAGGATGGTGGCGAGCGTCGGGGGCGGCCCCTGAGTGCGGGCACAGAGTTTTTCGACGCGTTCGCGGAGTTCCTGTTCGAGCTGCTTCGCTAAACCTTTGCCGTCCAGAACGATGCCGGGCATACCTCCTCCCCTGTTGTCGCGGAAAATCTGTTGCCGGCGTGATGATGATCAGTGTGAGGGCGTTATCATACAACGTGTACAGGTCAGACGCCAGGATGGAATGGGTTAGCTTAATCGCTGAACGACGTCGTGCGGTGTCGCACGATCTCTCCTTCCACGGTGTAGATGACGTCTTCAGCGACATTGGTAGCAAGGTCTGCGATGCGTTCGAGGTGGCGAGACACGGAAAGCAGATGGAAGAGGCGTTCTACCTGGTCGGGCGATTGGCGAATCTGGTCCTGGATAAGTACGTGCATCTGGCGATTGTGGTCATCAACTTCGTTATCCGCCAGGCACACGAGACGTGCCAGGTGCGAATCTTCCTGGACCAAGGCATCGAGACAATGTTTCACCATAGTCTGGGTTTTCTGCGCCATTTCTTCCAGGCTGGCGGGTACGTCGAATTTCGGTTGCTTCGCAAGATACTCGGCCCGACGGGCGATGTTGACGCCGAGATCTCCCATGCGCTCGAGATCGTTATTGATTTTTAAAACGGCGACAACAAAACGCAAGTCAATCGCCACCGGCTGATGCAGCGCGAGGATCTTGAGACAATCTTCCTCGACATCGACCTCCATATGGTCGATCTCGTCATCGCCTTCAACTACGGCGTGGGCCAGGGTGGCATCGTGTTTCATGACGGAGGCGATCGCCTTGGCGATGCATTCTTCCACCACGGACCCCACGGCGAGGATTTTTTTCTTCAACAGTTCAATTTCGCGCTGAAAATGCCGGCTCATAGCCCCTCTCCTTCGCCTGATCACCCAAATCGGCCGGTGATATAGTCTTGCGTTTGCTTTTTCTCCGGAGCAGTAAACATTTTATCGGTTTCTTCATACTCGATAAGAGCGCCCAAATACAGGAAGGCGGTGTAATCGGAGACGCGCGCGGCCTGCTGCATGTTGTGCGTCACAATGATCACGGTGAAATGCTGTTTGAGCTCATCGATCAAGTCTTCAATACGGCTTGTCGCAATCGGATCGAGCGCCGAGCACGGCTCATCCATCAGGATGATGTCCGGATTAATCGCAATAGCGCGAGCGATACACAAACGTTGCATTTGTCCGCCGGAAAGACGCAGTGCAGACTCGTGCAAGCGATCCTTCACTTCATCCCATAAGGCGGCACCGCGTAAGCTGCGCTCTACCGTTTCTTCCAGGATGGTTTTATTGCGGACCCCGGCAATGCGTAAGCCATAGACAATGTTTTCATAAATCGATTTGGGAAACGGATTTGACTTCTGAAACACCATCCCGACACGACGCCGTAAACGAATAACATCAATATCCGGGGCGTTAATTTCTTCCCCATCGAACTGAATGCTGCCGTCAATACGGACGTTATCCACCAAATCGTTCATACGGTTAAAGCAGCGCAGGAGGGTCGATTTGCCGCACCCCGATGGGCCAATAAAGGCCGTGACTTTGTTGCGGGGGATCGACAAGGAGATATCCTGCAAAGCCTCCACAGCACCGTAATAAAGATGGAGACGGGTGATGTCAAGCACCGGATCGGGCACTTTCATCGTGTCCGGCATGGGTGGCGTGACGTCGTGAGAATTCCCGTTAAAAGGCTCCTGTGGCATATTTTTTCCTTAAGCGATCGCGAATGTAAATAGCGCCGACGTTCATGAGCACGACCAAGGTAATGAGCAGGAGCGTGCTCGCAAAGACCATGGGCTTGGCCGCTTCGGAATCAGGCGATTGAAACCCGAGATCGTAAATGTGAAATCCCAGATGCATGAACTTGCGTTCCAGATGGACGAACGGAAAGATGGTATCCATGGGTAAGCTCGGAGCGAGCTTGACAACGCCCACGAGCATCAGCGGCGCCACCTCGCCGGCGCCCCGGGCCATGGCAAGAATGAGGCCGGTCAGGATCCCCGGCGCTGCCGCCGGGATGATGATGCGCTGAATCGTCTGCCATTTGGAGGCGCCGCACGCCAGCGAACCTTCGCGCATCCCGCGTGGCACGGCGGCCAGCGCTTCTTCGGTGGCGACGATGACCACGGGGACGGTCATCAAGGCTAAGGTGAGTGAGGCCCACACGATACCGCCGGTACCGAAGGTCGGCGTCGGCAAGATATCGGAAAAAAAGATGCGATCAACCGAGCCGCCAACGAAGTAGACGAAAAACCCGAGGCCGAATACGCCAAACACAATCGACGGCACCCCCGCCAGGTTATTCACGGCGATGCGCACGGACCGCACGACAAAGCCTTGTTTGGCGTATTCGCGTAAGTAGATCGCCGCGACCACTCCAAACGGCGTCACGGCCAGGCTCATCAATACCGTCATGACAAACGTTCCGAAAATAGCCGGAAATACGCCGCCTTCGGTGTTCGCTTCGCGCGGTTCATGGCTCAGAAAGACCCACACATTACGAGCCAGCAGACCCAGGCGCTGGAGGAACGTCAGTTGGTTCGGGGCGTAATAGTGTACCAACTGTCCGAGCGGCAGGCTCCGTTCTTCTCCCGTGGGGAGACGATAGTGCAGGGTGGGCGCGTTTTGCTGTGCCCGCAGTGTCCGTGCTTGGGCGGCAAGCGCTTCATAGCGGGTCTGTAAGGCCGCCATGCGCTCGCGGATTGTTGCTGCTTCCTGCGATGCGTCGGCCGGCGCGTCGGAGCGCTCGAGACGGCGCTGCCGCCGTTGGAGTTTTTCCATCGTGGCGTTGATCGCGCCGATATCGTACTTCTCGATACGACGAATATCAGCCCAGCGTTGCGTGACCGCGGTGGCTGCGGTATGCAGCTGTGCGGCAAAACGCGGATCGGTTGCTGCTATGGTGCCGGTTTCGGGCGTTTTCAGGGTTAATGGTGTGCCGATGGCATCGCCATATTCGAGGCGTTCGAACACCATGAATTCCGGTGGATAGGTCACCCCGATGATGTCGGCGTAATCGACGAAGCGAAAGCTCAAGCCGTAGGCATCTCTATTGCCGACAAACAGTTGCCATTCCGTTTGTGCGGTGTCGGTCGAGTCCGGCTGGGTACGTGCGGTCTTGGGTTGTTGTTTCACGACCTCGCCGGCAAGCAGCGGAGCGTCGCGCAACCGTGCTGCACTGCCGTCTTTGAGCTCCAGCTGGGCGACACGCTTGGGCCAGAAAGCCCCGAAGCCGTTGGCGACGATGAGGCCGAGGAGATAGACGATCATGAGCAAGCCCACGGCCAGGCCCATCGCCGTGCTCCAGACGAACGATTCGCCCGTCGTTTGCCGCTGCGGGCGCGGTGTGGATTGCGTGGGTTCAGATGACGTCATGTCTTAGACCGTTTTGAAGCGTTCACGAAGATGTTGGCGCAAGATTTCCGCCAGCGTGTTCATCAGAAACGTCAGCACAAACAGCGCCATAGCGCCGAGGAACAGGGTACGATACAGCGTACCATGGTGCGGTGCTTCCGGGAGTTCAACGGCGATATTGGCCGAGAGTGTGCGCATACCGGAAAAGATATTGAAGTCCATGATGGGGGTATTACCGGTGGCCATGAGGACGATCATGGTTTCGCCGACGGCGCGGCCCACGCCAATCATCAAGGCGGAAAAAATGCCTGCCGACGCGGTCGGGAGAATAATGCGGATGGCGGTTTGCCAGCGGCTGGCACCGAGCGCCAGCGAACCCGATCTGAGGGCCGGGGGCACACTGGACAGGGCATCCTCAGAGATGGTGAAGACGATCGGAATAACGGCAAAGCCCATCATAAAGCCGACGACCAGCGAGTTGCGTTGTTCGAAACTGGCTCCGGTGACGTGCGGCCACCAGCGGCGAAAATCAGCCACGCGTTCACCCGTCGCGGGATCCGTTACTGCGAAGAGCACATGCTCGACGACTGGCCCCAGGTGCCACGCGACGTAACTGACGACGAGCAGGATCGGGATAAACGCGAAAAATTCGTACCCTTCTTTGATGCGCTTGCGATAGCGCAGTGCCAATGAACTCCACCACCATCCGAAGAGGAAGGCCGAGGCAGGCACAAGGAGCAGAAACATGAGAAACGATGGCACGCGTTGCTCAAGCAGTGGCGCGAGCCAGAGCGCGGCGAGAAACCCGAGGATGACCGACGGCAGCGACGCCATGATTTCCATCGCCGGCTTCACGAGGATGCGCAAGCGCGGATGGAGAAACTGCGAGGTGTAAATCGCCGAGAGCAACGCCACGGGAATGGCAAAGAACATGGCGTAGAGGGTGCCTTTGAGCGAGCCGATAATGACCGGAATGAGCGAGAGTTTGGGCTCGAAGTCATCCGTACCGCCAGTCGACTGCCAGACATAGGCCGGTTGTGACGCGCCCTCGTACCATATCTGGCTGAACAACGCCTTGACACCGGCCTCCGGATGGGGATCGTCAAGGTGGTAGATGTGGAGCACCTGTGCCGTATCGAAGAAGAGCAGACGGTCGTATTTTCCCCCGATCAAGGCATGCGAGACCGAAAAAGGGAGCTGGTCGTACCAACGAATCGTTTCGGTCGTAGCATAACGCAGACTGGCGTGATTGTCCGTGCCGATGAGGAAGGCTTTGTTGCGTCCGCTGGCGGCAAAGAATGCCCCGGGGCCGGAGAGGGCCGGAAAGGTTTTGGTACGGCCGAACAGCCGCGTTGTGCCGCCCTCGGGCACGTAGAGGCTAAAGATGCGGTTGTCCCCATTGGCATTGGTTACGACTAATGACACGCCACCTTGGAGGTAGTCGAGCGTGGCAATAGCACGTTCTTGGAGATCCTTGAAGGGTGTGAAGACCTGCCGCAAGGTGAGTTCGTCATCTTCGTGGAAAAAGTAATAGACGTCCCCTGCCGTGGTTGCGACGATGATGCCGTCGGCCTGGCCATTCACGGAGATGGTTTTGGGGACACCCTTCATCTCGGCCGTGAGATCGTAGGTGTCGCCGAGGACGGTTTTCCCCGCCCCCAACAGGCTACGTTTTTGCGTCAGGGTGACGGCGTGGACTTCAATGGTCTGGTTGACGTTTTGGAGAACGGCTGCGAGTTTGGTCGAGCCGGAGTCACCATAGGCGATCTGCGTGATGGGGGAGCCTGGTTTGCCGATGGCAAACAGTTGGCCGGCGCGCGGCTGGGCCTCGACGACGCGGGTGCCGCCGGTGAAATTCGCTGTATAGTGCAGAGGAACAACGGCAAAGCGGCCGTCGTCTGTGGCATACACCAGGTTTTGCTGTTGCTGATCGTAATGGAAAGCCGTGAATGTGATGTCGGCGTCAAACCCAGGATCGACCAAGCGAATGCCGCGTTCGCCGACGAGATCGACAAAGACCAGCGAGCCGTTCTGTGTGAGGGCAAACGGGTATTCCGTCCACTCATCGGCTCCAATGAGGGCATACGTGCCTTGCGGGAGTTGGACGTTGCGCTGCGGCGTGATGGTGGCGCCTTGGAAGAGCGGGAGAATCTGCGACAGGATAAAGACGAAAATCCCCAGGACGGCGACGATCACACTAATACCGCCGATGGTGATGAAGTACGTCATGTAGCGGTCGATGAGGAGGGTGGATTTGGCCGTTTCAAAACGCTGCGGTGCGTCCACCGGAGTCGGCGGGGCCGGGGTCTTTACCATGGCGATACTTTCTTGGACTTGGAGAGTCTTCCGCGCCTGGGCACACCGCGTGAGTCACGCATCGCTTGTCACCTGTCGAGGCATTGGTTTACGCCGTTTCTCGAGTGTAGGAGGGGTCTCCAGGCGTCGATTTTTTTCCGACGCTGGAGACCCTACCAGAGTCCATATGAGGTCTACTTACTTGGCAGCGGCAATACGGGTAAGTAGGCCAATTGTGTCGGCTGCGACCGCCGCCGGCAAGGGGTAGTACCCATCTTTGACGACGATTTCCTGCCCTTCTTTCGAAAGCACGAACTTGAGGAATTCCATCGACAGCTTGTCAAGCGGATCGTTGGGTTTTTTGTTGACGTACACAAAGAGGAAGCGCGCCAGCGGGTAATCACCCGCCAGACTGTTGTCCAGTGTCGGCGTGAACGTTTGCTTGCCTTTACCCAACGCGAGCGCTTTGACGCCGGACGTTTGGTAGCCGATGCCGGAATACCCGATCCCCCCGAGGTCGCTCGCGATGCCTTGCACTACGGACGAGGAGCCGGGCTGCTCTTTCACGGTATTTTTGAAGTCGCCTTTTTTCAGGGCAATCTTTTTGAACATCCCATACGTGCCGGAGGCACTGTTACGACCATACAGGGAGAACGGGCGGTTTGCCCACCCGCCTTGCAGCCCGACATCGCCCCAGGTCCGCACCTCCTTGCCGCCACGCTTGTATGTGCTGGAGAAAATGCTGTCGACTTGTTGCAGGGTGAGTCCCTTGATCGGGTTGTCTTTGTGGACAAAGACTGCCAAGGCGTCGATCGACACCTTGATCGGCATCGGTTTGTAGCCGTATTTCTGTTCGAACTTATCCACTTCTTTGGACTTCATCGGCCGGCTCATGGGGCCGAGCTGGGCCGTGCCTTCAATCAAGGCCGGTGGCGCCGTGGAGGAGCCTTTGCCTTCGATCTGGATATTGACGTTTGGATAGATCGCCCGGAAGCCTTCAGCCCACAAGGTCATGAGATTATTCAGGGTGTCGGACCCAATACTGTTGAGATTGCCGGAGACCCCGCCGACGCGTTGATACGACGGCAAGTTCGGATCGACGGTGACTTGCGCGGTTGCTGATGGTGCTTGTGTGCCGAGCAGCAAACTTACGGCCAGTGCCGTGCCGCCCATGAGCTGCCGAGAGGTACGCCAAAAGTCCATGACAGAGCTCCTTTCCTCACGCTGCGGAGACAGTTTTATAAACAACGTATCTCTCGTGTGTGAGCATCGTGTTAAGAACACGTGAGAATTGTGTAAAGGGCAGGGCGCATTCCCCCGTCCTATGCTGCTATAACAACTATGGGGGAGAAATGTTAGGAGCGTGTGAGAGGCGTGTGAGAATGGGGTTATTTTTTGCGTCGGATTGCGACGGCGAGGCGTGGTGCTAGTGCGCGGTGCTGCTCCGCAGACGGTACCCCACGCCGCGGATGGTTTCGATGGCGTCTCCCGCCGTTCCGAGTTTGCGGCGCAGCGCAGCGATGTGTACATCGACAGAACGCTCGGTCACGCCGGCATCGGTACCGCGCGCTTTATCGACAATCTGATAGCGCGTGAATACCCATCCCGGCCGTTGTGCCAGCACGAGGAGAATATTGAACTGGGTGGGCGTCAAACGCACCTGCTGTGTGCCAACGCGGACTTCATGGTGCCCCGGGTTGATCGTCAAGGCGTCGCGGACCAATACCGCTGGCTCCGGTATGGTAGGGGTGTCCAGCCGGCGCAAAGCGGCCTTGACGCGTGCCAGGAGCACACGCGGACTAAAGGGTTTGGTGAGATAATCATCGGCGCCGAGTTCCAAGCCGGTGACGACATCGGCTTCTTCACTTCTAGCCGTGAGCATGATAATGGGTATCGACGCTGTGCTTGAGTCGTTTTTCAAGGTTTTACAGACGTCTAAGCCGTCAATCCCCGGCAGGAGGACATCAAGCACCATCAGATCGGGTTGGTGCGTCTGCGCCTGTGCAAGTGCGTCTTCCCCGGAACTTACACAGCTGACGGTATAGCCTGCTGCCATGAGGTTACAGCGTAGAAGTTCGAGCAGGTCATGCTCGTCATCGACGACGAGGATGTGCGCGTTTGCCATACGGCCTCCTTGACTGCTGAGACGAATGTCCTCCGCGAGCTTCAAATATCTCAAACCAGATGCACTGGGGTAGCCCGTATACTGACAGTATGACGCGGCGGTGTTAGCACGGGATGAAGAGCCCGTTAATTCTCCGTGAAGGACCTGTAGAGAGTAGAGTTGTACCGGTTCTCTAGCATCGGTATGACTGCGGAGCCCAGACCGCGACTGCGTCGCTGCCGTCATGGCAGTTTCAGCATGCCCTTGGATGTGCCAGCCTTGGTATTACAGCAGGGCCTGTTCCCACGGACCCGTGATGGCAAAGGTGATGCCGGGCGTTTGAATGTTGACGAAGAGCCAACGGCCGTCAGGACTGAAAGTCGCCCCGGCCCATTCTGCTTGCCGGAAATCGCCGGATAATCCTTTGACGTTATCGAGGACGATATTATTGGAAGCGACGGAAAAGATCGTGCCCGCCGCGGTGAGCCCGAGCAGTCGTGATACCACGCCGATACTGTCTTCACACAAGAGGAGGACACCACCGGGGCTGACGGTGAGGTTGTCCGGGTTAGCCAGCACCTGCGCGCTGGGCGATTCGTACAGGAGGCGGAGGCGGGAGCGGCGTGGGTCGTAGGCCCAGACTTGTCCTTGCCGGGCAGCGCCGCCGCTTGTCGAGGTGAAGTAGACGAGGCCGTTGTCGTACTTGCAGCCTTCGAGGCGGCGAAACGTAGCGCCGCCCTGCTCCAGGCCCTGCCGGTAGACGCCGAGGCCATCGTGTGTGCCGGGAGTATGCGCCCATTCCGGATGGGGGATGTCGACCCACGTGACGGCAAACACCGCACCGCTAGGTAGGCCGTCAGACAAGTCGAGCTGCGGGACGCCGACCACCGTGAGCATTTGCAGGCGTCCCCCGTGGCGGAGCTGGCCGGGCACGTGCGGCACGCAACGATAGAATCCTGCAGTCTCGCGGTCTTCCGTGGCGTACACGATCCCCGTTGCCGAATCGACCGCGACGGCTTCATGCATAAAACGGCCCAGGGCCGGTAGGGGAGTCGGGTTGGCGGTGCCGACAGCCGGTACTTCAAACACCCAGCCATGATCTTTGGCCAGCTGCTGCGTACTTGCGACGTTGCCGAGTTCGCCGATGCCGGCAACAGTTTCTTCGCAGGTGAGCCACGAGCCCCATGGCGTCGCACCGCCAGCGCAGTTCGTGCTCGTACCGCTGAGGCTGATCCAGCTATCGAGCCACGTGCCGGTGCGCGTGTTGAAGCGAAGGGTGGTTGTCCCGCCGGCGGCTTGCGGATCATACACAAGGTGGCGTGGCCCAAAGGCGCCATCGCTCGTGCCGTCTTCGTGGTTGCGCACCAGCACCACTGTGTTGCCGTCGGAGGCGATCACGGCCATGCCATCATGACGTGGTGGCGTGGGGTGCCCATCGCGCATCGTTTCTCCCGTCCAACCGAAGGAGGTATAGTGGAATCCCGCTGGGAGGAGCAGCAGGTCGAGTCCGGTCGTGGCATCAGGGCGAGGGACAAGCGGGCCATAGACCGGGTGTGCAGGTATCTCGGCGGTGGAAGAAGCGCAGGCCGATAATGCTTGCAGCAACACCGTGGCAGACCCGCTCGCCAACATGGTGGTCGTGGTATGTAAAAAGGTACGGCGATGTATCATGACCTGTTTCACCGGCTAAGAGGATGGCGAAACTCTGTATACACGATTGTAGCGTACACGGTGGACAGGGGCTAGCCCTGTGACATAGATGTTGACAGAGATAGCCATCCACATTGACAATACATCCTGCGAGTCGACATGGGTGCCGCTGTGCAGCGAGGATCATGTTGTGATAAGGGAGAGTTTATGACTGCCGTAACGGTAAATGGACGCAGTTACCAGATGCCGCAGCGCCCAACGGTGGTGGTGTGCATCGACGGCGCCGATCCCGAGTATTTTACTGATGGGCTTGCACGCGGGATACTGCCGGCGTTGCAACGGTTTCGGGAGCACGGCGTCTATGCCACCGCCCAGGCCATGATCCCGAGTTTTACCAACCCGAATAATCTCTCCATTGTGACCGGCGCTCCTCCGGCTGTGCATGGCATCAGCGGCAATTTCTTTCTCGACCCCGAGACCGGGAACGAAGTGATGATGAACGAGCCGCGTTTCTTACGAGCCGAGAGCATTCTCGCCGCCTTGTCCCGAGAGAACGCCCGGGTCACGATCATCACGGCCAAGGACAAGCTCCGCCGTCTCTTGGGTCATGGCGTCGAACACGGTATGTGTTTCTCGGCCGAAAAGGCACATGAGGTGACGCGTGCAGAGCACGGCATCGACCAGGTGAACGACCTGGTGGGCTGGGAGACGCCGGAAGTCTATTCGAGTGAGCTCAGCGCCTTCGTCATGGAAGCCGGGTTGCGCTTGTACGAGCAACAGCGACCGGATGTGATGTATCTATCGCTGACTGATTACATCCAGCACAAGCACGCACCGGGCACACCGGAAGCCGATGCCTTTTATCGCATGCTCGATCAGTATTTCAGCGCCTTCGACGAGCGCGGCGCCGTGGTTGCCCTGACGGCGGATCATGGCATGCGCGATAAAAATGATGCCATCGGCCGGCCATGTATCGTGTATCTCCGCACGCTGCTTGACGACTGGCTGGGTGTGGGCACGACCCGCGTGATTTTGCCGATTACGGATCCCTATGTGGTGCATCACGGCGCCCTTGGTTCCTTTGCCACGATTTACGTCACGCCGGAAGTGGATGTGTCTCAGGTAGGGGCGCGATTACGGGATGTGCCAGGCATTGAATATGTCGGAACACGTACAGAGGCCAGTCAGCGGTTTGCCCTCCCGGCTGATCGTATTGGCGACATGGTGGTCATCAGCGATCACACGACCGTTCTCGGCAAAGCGCCGGAGGATCACGATCTCAGCTTGCTCGAAGGCGGCCTGCGCTCACACGGCGGCTTGGGTGAGCAAATGGTACCGTTCGTGTTGAACATGCCGGTGCATGAGGCGTATCGGCAGCGGCTCAACGTCAATCTGTGTAACGCTGATATCTTTGACTTTGCCCTCAACGGCGTTGCCCTTGCCTAGTACAGAACATACCACGTGATAGCCGTGGCCCCTGTGCGTCTCACGCCGTCTTGTCTGCCTGCAAGTCCAGTTCGGTGACCATTTCCTCGCGCATGGCAAATTTCTGCACCTTGCCCGTCACGGTCATCGGGAAGGCCGTCACGAACTTGATATAGCGCGGAATTTTGTAATGGGCGATCTGCCCCCGACAAAACTCTTTGATCTCCTCAGAATCAGCCGTTATGCCGTCGCGGAGTATCACCCAGGCGCAGAGTTCCTCGCCGTAACGCTGATCGGGCGCGCCGAAGACCTGCACATCTTGAATCTTCGGATGCCGGTAAAGATACTCTTCAATCTCACGCGGATAGAGGTTTTCGCCGCCGCGAATGACCATATCCTTGATGCGTCCGACGATATTGCCGTACCCGTCTTCGTCAATGGTCGCCAAGTCGCCGGTGTGCATCCACCCGGCTTGATCGATAGCCTCGGCAGTGCGCTCGGCGTCGTTCCAATACCCCTGCATGACGCAGTAGCCCCGCGTGAGCAACTCGCCCGGAATACCCGGCGGTACAATACGGCCCTCGGCGTCGACGATTTTCACCTCGATGTGCGGCTGAATACGGCCTACGGTCGACACCCGCCGCTCGAGTGGATCATCCACCGCGCTTTGAAAGCTCACCGGACTGGTCTCGGTCATGCCGTATGCGATGGTCACTTGCTCCATATGCATTTCCTGGTTCACTCGTTTCATCACTTCAATCGGGCAGGGGGCCCCGGCCATGATGCCGGTGCGCAAATGGCTGAGGTCAAACCGTGCGAACTCGGGGTGGTCGAGTTCGGCAATAAACATCGTTGGCACGCCATGTAGCGCCGTGCAGCGCTCGGCCTCTACAGTTTCCAGCACCGCAAGTGGCTCGAAGGCTTCCGAGGGATAGACCATGGTAGCCCCATGGGTGACGCAGGTTAAGTTGCCCATCACCATGCCAAAGCAGTGATACAGCGGCACAGGAATGCACAGCCGGTCGCGGTTGGTTAACTGCATGGCCTGCCGACAAAATACCCATTATTGAGAATGTTATGATGGGTCAACGTGGCGCCTTTAGGCGAGCCGGTGGTACCACTGGTGAACTGAATATTGATAGGGTCATCGAACTGGAGGATATCCGCGAGCTCGGCCAGGCGTTGCCGTTCGGCCTCGCCTCCCATACCAGCAACATCGGCAAAGCGCAGCATGCCCGCAGGCGCGTCATCGCCCAGACAAATCACCGTGCGCACATCCGGCAGGGTGGCCGCGTGCAAGGCGCCCGGTGCGGCCTGGTCGAGTTCCGGCGCCAGGTGGCGCAGCATGCCGACGTAATCACTGCTCTTGAACGCCGCGGCCGTCACCAGACCTTTGCACCCCACTTTATTCAGGGCGTATTCCAGCTCGGCCAGGCGGTAGGCCGGGTTGATATTGACGAGAATAATCCCTGCCTTGGCCGTGGCAAATTGGGTTACGGCCCACTCAGCGTTGTTTGGCGACCAGATACCCACGCGGTCGCCGGGCTCCAAACCGAGCGCCAGCAGCCCGGCGGCAAAGGCATCCACCTCCCGTTGCAATTCGCGATACGTCCAGCGAATATTTTGGTGTCGCACCACCAGTGCCTCGGCATCGGGCCGCCGCCTGACAGCTTGGTCGAAATGCGCCCCGATCGTCTCACCAATTAAAGCCGTCTCACTGGCCCCGTGTACATAGCTGTGGGTTAACGTGCTCATCGGTTTGTCCTCACGATTCCCTGGAACATCGCAGTGCAGTTCCCGCACAAAAGTTTTCACGCCTGACCAAAGCGCAAGGGAAAGATATGGCGCATTGGGCTCATGGGTGAAGCGTGTCAGACCAAGCATATGCTCTACGTGCTCTCCGCCTTGGAGCACATTCTGCCGCAGCAGGGGTATGACGTCACCCAAGGGGAAGGCGTGACTGCGGCTCAGAAAGTGTTGGCTGCCTCATCTCAACGAGGACTGATTTCTAGAAGCTGATGCGCATCTTACCCACCAGCTGGTACGACAGGACGAGCCGGTACTCGGCCGTTGTCCATAAGGAAGCGACGCCCTTGCGGCGTTACGCTGACCATCGCACCAGTGTCGGCATGCCATTCCCGGATGAGATACCCCTTATCGACGGCCTCTTCCCATACCGGCAGTCTGGGGCAGGAGGTGCGCCAGGCGGCCATGACGTCGTCATAACGCCGCGGCTGCTGGTAGACCCAGGCGACCAGATCCAAGAGGAGCGGACGCAGACCCTCAGACATATCTGACTCCTTTCTTACGTAGCGCTATTACGTAGGCGCCGGAACTCTGCAGGCGCCATCCGACGCCCATGCTGCGCGGCCTCGTCGTTTGCCCGCTTGCCGACCGATGCAGATACGCATTTTTATACCGTTCAAGGATGGATCTGCTGCATAGCAAAATCAAGCGATTTTCTCAGCCTTGCGTTGTTGCTTCAGAGGCTCCGTCCTGTTTCCTGAGGAGACGCGGCCGTGGTGGTGTGCTAGGATGCCTGCCGGAACCGAGGCGGTGTGGGTGATCAAGTGACAGTGGCCAACGACTGGCAATGTGAGAGGACAACAATATGCAGCTCGGTATTCATTTGACCCCCTTTTTTAGTCCGCCGGAACGGCCACCGACACAGATTTTGGACGAAGTGATTGCGGCAGTCAGCGCCGTTTCCACCATGGGGTATGCTTGGGTATCGACGCCACACCACTGGCTGTCGCACCCCACGGTGTGGCCCCAGCCGTTTCCATTGGTGGCGCGTTTGGCGCCGGAAACCGGGACCATGCGTATTAAGACGTCCGTCTTGCTGTTGCCTCTCCTGAACGCCGTCGATGTGGCGGAAAATGTGGTGACGCTCGATCACATGACGCACGGCCGGCTCACCCTCGGCGTGGCGCTTGGCTACCGCGAAGAGGAGCTGGAGGTGGTTGGCTTAAGGCGGAAGGATCGGGTGCCCAAACTGGAAGAATCGCTCCACGTCATGAAACGTCTGTGGACGGGCGATGAGGTAACATACAGCGGGACATACGTCACGCTTAACCAGGCGCGTTTGGGCTTCGGACCGTACCAGCAACCGCACCCACCGATCGAGTTTGGGGCGCAGAGCCCTGGCGCCGTGCGGCGCGCGGCGCGCCTTGGTGACGGCATTTTTTTAGGCCCGCAGGTGGCCTGGCGCGATATTCGAGAACTGGTGACGATTTACCAAGACGCACGGCAGCAGAGCGGCAACCCGGACCCGGGTATGCTGGGCGCGTCGCGGTGTCTGATTGTCGGACGGGACAAAGAGGACGCGGCTGCCAAGGCGCAGTCGTATCTCGAAAAGACGTTTCATAACTACAAGCGTTGGCGGATGCAAGAACGCACCATGGTGCCTCTGCAGCTCGATTTTGCCTCCGGTTTGGACGCCTGGACCATCCATGGTTCGCCGCAGGATTGTCTGGAAATGATTCAGGCGGCGCGTGAGGATGCGGGTTTGGAGTACATCGGGTTTACCATCTACAGTTTGCCGACCGAGCTGCACGCGCGGGTTGACTACCTGCAGATGATCGCCGAAGAAATCGTGGCCAAGGTGTGAGGGGTATGCCTTCCTGTCTCATTGCCTGCGATTGCCAAGCAGCAGCAAAAACGGGATGCCGAGGACAAAGATCATGCCCATGAGCCAGAAAATATCATTATAGGCCAGCATGGTTGCTTGACGTGTGACCATGCCGTCAAGCAACTTGAGCGCGCTGTCCTCAGCCACGCCCGGGGGCAGACCGCCGCGCGTGGCTATGCCCCCGGTCAGACTATCGAGGGTCAGAGTTGTGCTCACGTCGTAGGGCGTGACATGGTCAACCAGGCGCGCCCGATGTAACGCCGCGCGTTGCTCGATCTGGCTGGCCACAAAGGCATAGCCCACATTGCCCCCAATACGGCGGCCCAGGGTGTACAGACTCGCCGCCGCCGTCATCATCGGTAGTGGTATCGTGCGCATGACAACGGTCGACATCGGGCCAAACATAAATGCCATGCCTGCCCCGGTTAGCAAGAAACTCGGCAGCATCTGGGGCAAGCCGACCTCCAGCGTAAACCCCGCCATGTCGAGATACCCGATCATCATGAGACCCACCCCGCAACTAATCAGGAGCCGACTATCTACGTAGTTATAGAGGCGGCCGATAATGGGGGTGACGATAAGCACGCTCAGCATGCGCGGCATCTGGAAAATGCCCGAATCCATTACCGAAAAACCCTGCAGGCGTTGCAGAAAAAGCGCCAGGACAAAAAAACTCCCGAACAGGGTGATGCCAAACAGCGCCCCCAAACAGATACCGGCCGTAAAAGGGACATTGCTGAGCAGACGGAATTGAATCACCGGTTCGTCCGTATACAACTCCCAGATGACCAGGGCTACCAGGGTCACGCCAGCTATGAAAGCGGTGATAATAATGAACGTCGACTCGAACCACTGCTCCCGCTCGCCCCGCTCCAGAAACAGTTGCAACGTCGTCAGGCCCACGACCAACAAGACAATGCCGACCACGTCAATGCGGATCAATCGCCGTTGCATATAGGGTGGATCCCTGAGGACCAGGATGGACATGAAAATGCCGAAGACGCCTATGGGCAGGTTGATGTAAAAAATCCAGGGCCAGCCGTACGTATCCGTGAGCCAGCCCCCGAGTACCGGGCCGACAGCCGGCGCCACGGCGACGCCCATGGTGTAGAGCGCCATCGCCATGCCCCGCTCCTCTTCGGGAAACGTTTCCAGGGTAATGGCCTGGCTGAGAGGAATGAGCCCGCCGCCGCCGATGCCTTGGAGAGCCCGCGCCAGGATCATGACCTCGAGCGAGCGCGCGGCGCCGCAGAGTATCGACGCGGCGGTGAAGAGGATAAAGGAGAGGACAAAGAAGCGTTTGCGGCCGAGCAGATTGCTAAACCAGGCGGCCATGGTGACGAGGACAATCTCGGCGATGCTATAGGAGACCGCGACCCAGGTAATGGCATCGAGCGACACGCCAAACGTACTGATCATTTGCGGCATGGCCACATTCACGATGCTGAAGTCCATCACCGACACAAACGAGCCCAGCACGACCGTGCCGGCGATGACCCACTTACCGGCCGGCGCCTGTGTGACTGCGGTTGCCTGCTGCATGACCTTGTGGGCCTCCTCTCACACCTTGCCAGGCACTGTAGAGCTCTTTTATATACAACCGGCTGATGTTTGCTGTATGCGTCACAGGGGCCAGCCGAGCCATTCGCAGATACCGCGTCCCATGACCCACTCGAGGTCCTCGCCCTGGAGCCACGGCAGATGCTCGGTGAAAAGCGTGATGCATTCGTAGTAGGTACAGGGCATACGCGTGAGGTCCGTTCC
>CAJIAL010000284.1_pt1 | contig 27008 bp, 24 predicted proteins | sample 9199091 | NCBI WGS metagenome assembly CAJIAL01 (sample SAMEA7708270, study PRJEB35096) | sediment metagenome | biome: marine neritic benthic zone biome [ENVO:01000025]; feature: sediment [ENVO:00002007]; material: shallow marine sediment [ENVO:03000034] sea grass bed [ENVO_01000059] ... | reverse complement strand
CGGCAAGATACGACGTAAGAAAATCCACCACGCCCGTGGATACTCCCCCACCGTCAGGCCATCCAGCAAAGCCGGCGACAAGGTACGGAGCCTTGAGCGGAGGTTGTTCGGCCAACACCAATTTTCCCATGAGTGTTTCTCACACCTCCATGCTCAAACGCTACACGTATTTTTTGATCGTAACGACTGGATGCTCGGGGGGACGTACCACTTTGCGCGGAGCATCTTCAGCATCGGCCTTTTTACTCCGTGTCGTTTTGCGTCGTGTCCGTGATTTCGCAGCAGTAGGATTGAGCAGCGCATCCAAATGATCTTGGATTTCACGTAAGCGGTTTGCAGCAATGCGCTCCTGGAGGGGCGTACCACCTTCTGCCAAAAGCTTCTCAAAATGTTGTTTCGCGGTTTCCATATCTTGTCGCGCCAGGGCTTCATTTCCCAGACGGATTTCTTCGTGCATGACTCCTCCAGAGCAAACAGTAATTCTTTCATTATACATGATGCCAGCATGACATGCCTAACCCACAGGTCTGTCATGCGCCGTTACACCGCTTACCCTCGGAAGGCGCGAATCGTCTGTGCATACGCCGACACTGCCACAGCATCAGGTGTAAACGGGAGAATGACCGGCACATCGATGCCAGCGTCGACAAATTGCGCCACTTTCTCACGGCACATCTCTGCCGGTCCAATGATGCCCAAAGCATCAACCATGTGGTCCGTAATCTGCTGCTTTGCCCGCTCTCGATCACCCTGATTCCAGGCTTCCTGCATCGCATCGACTTCTGCCGCAAAGCCAAACCGCCGGAAAACGCGACTATACACATCTGCCACCGTATACCCGGTAATATCCCGCCGTAGCCATTCCAACGCCGACGGCCGATCATCCGTGACACAAGTTCGCAGGTACAAGGCAATATCGACGGTATCCGGATCACGGCCAGCGGCCTCAGCACCAGCTCGAATCTCTGCCACCACATCACCCACTGACGTCAGTGGAACCCACGTCAGAAGCACACCATCGGCAATCGCTCCCGCAAGCCGTAACATCCGGGTATTGACTGCCGCCAGGTAAATCGGTACGGCGCCTGGCGCCGGCAGGCTTAAGCGGAAATTGTGCGAGCGGTAAAATCTCCCTTCATACGTGAGCCGCTCGCCACGCAAGCCCTGACGCACCATGTCGACGTATTCAGCCGTGCGCTCAAGCGGATGATCCCACGGCACACCGTGCCAATCGCTCACAATAATACGGGTACTGACCCCCAAGCCGAGGATGGTGCGATGCGGTGCAATGGCGTGGAACGTCGCCGCTTGCATGGTCAGAAATGTCGGTGTACGGGTAAAAATCGAGGCAACACCGGGGCCAACTTTAATCCGTGACGTTTGACTCAGCAGCACTCCCAGGAAGGTAAAGAGTTCCAAACCATTGGTCTCACCAGCCCACAATTGCTCGTAGCCTTGCTCCTCCGCAAGCTGCGCCATCTGCACGTACTCGGAAATCGTCATTGTCGGGTGCGGGACAAGTGACACGCCGATGCGTTGCATACCTCTCCTTCCCCCAAGCAGCCGGTGTTAAGCAAAGGCAGTCACAGAAGCGTCCCGTCTTCTACCGACACACGCGGAGATATCAAGCCTGGGCTGTGCGGTGGACTCATCTAGCATACTGTCTCCGCGTCGGCGAAGCAAGCGACACGGTTGTGTCGTATACCTTGACTCTGCGGCTTGTTCCTACCAGCCGAACTCGGTATCATCACGGTCCACAGCGTTTCGACCGTATCCACGACAAACCTCAACGACGTACAAGGAGATACCAGAGTGCAACCATACATGCGAGTCGTCCAACAGATCTGTCTTGGCCTGGTGCTGTGGACGGGCCTCAGTCTTACGCCGCAGTATGTACACGCCGAGAACGCCGGCACTCGTGCAATTATCGACACGAAATTCGGGAGTATGGAAATTCGCTTCTTCCCTGACAAAGCGCCGAATCATGTCAAAAATTTCATCAAGCTTGCCACCTCAGGCTTTTACAACGGCACCATTTTTCACCGCGTCATTCCTGGCTTTATGATTCAAGGCGGCGATCCGAATACGAAAGACAAAACAAACACCGCGCGCTACGGCACAGGAGGCCCCGGACACACGGTCAAAGCCGAGTTCAACGATCGCCCGCACACACGTGGCGTCCTCTCGATGGCGCGCTCGCGTCATCCGGATAGCGCCGGCTCACAATTCTTCATCGTGGTCAAGGATTCACCCTTTCTCAACAACCAATACACCGTCTTCGGTGAAGTCACAAAGGGGATGGAAGTCGCGGACAAAATCGTCTCGCAAAAACGCGACCAGCGTGACAACCCTCTGGGGCGTATCGAGATGACCGTCCGTATCGTGCAGGAAAGCAAACCCTAAACAAGACAGGACCATCAACGCGCTTCACTCGGTTTCGACAGTGAGGCCGAGTTTTCCCGGGTTGAGAATACCGCGCGGATCGAGGCTCTGCTTGACACGGTGGAGGACATCGCCCCCCGCGCGGTGCTCCCGCGCCATCAACGCGGCCAAGCGTATCCCTACACCGTGGCAGTACTCCATCGAGCCGTCAACGTCTTGGCACAGCATCAATAGTTCCTGTTGTGCAGCAGCAAGATCGGCGAGCTTCCCGCCGGTATAGACCAACGAAAACAACCCGGCATGGTCCCACAGCCCAGTTTGTGTCGCCCGCAAATCACGCTGCGCTAAACGCTCAAGACATTGCTGACGATAGGCCAAGACCGCTGAAGGCGGCAAGGCCACATGCATATAGTCAAAATGTGGGCGCGTCCGACGCCACGGCGTGCCCGCCCGCCGGGCAGCAGCATAGGCATCGCCAATGTCGTGGCGTTCCTCCCAAAACTCCTGGACCTCACGTTGCGGCATACGTCGTCCCTGATACCGTTTACACAGCGCAGCGGCTTCTTCAGCCTCGGCTTTCGCCACCCGTTTGGGACCCTCATAACTCACGAAGAGCACAGCGAACGGGTCATGGTCAGGGGTGGGGTCTTGATCACCGTAATCCAAGAGTCCCGGGCGTATGCCGGAATCGAACAAGGCATTCACTGCGGCAAAACCTGTGGCAAAATCCTGGAAACGCCACGCCTGTAACAGGCGTTCTTGCGGTATCGGGAACAGGCGGAGCGTTGCCGCAGTGATAATGCCGTAACAGCCCTCAGCTCCGACAAAGAACGCGTGCAGGGACGGACCGGTGGACGATTTTTCGACGGCGCGGGTACGCACAACTTCTCCGGTCGGCAACACTGCTTCAATCCCAAGTACTTGGTCGCCCATAGCGCCGTATTTGCCGCCCAGATAGCCCAAACTGTTCGTCGAAATCGTGCCGCCGACGGTTGCCACGGCAACGGTCCATGGATCATGGCCGCACATCAAGCCATGCTCGGCAGCGGCCTGATTGAGCGCCTCGATGGTCACGCCAGCCCCAACATCGGCCATCCGATCTGCAGGACGAATACGGATCGTCTGCAAGTGCCGTAAGTCCAGGACAATCCCCGGGATAATCGAGGCGGCCCCACCCATCAACCCACTTCCCCCGCCCACGGGGATTACCGGCGTCTCTGCCGTATTGGCCACCTGCAAGACTCTGGAGACGTCATCCGTGGTGCCAGGACGCACGACACATAACGGCCGAGCCATCGCTGTGCCCTCCGGGAAGCGCTCCGGATGGAGAGCATCACGGGCCAAGAGAGCAAGAATGTCCCGGTCCGTTGCCACCTGTTCCGGGACAAGGACTTCACGCAGCGCCTGCACTATCGCCTCAGCCGACATAGCCGTTGCCTCCCTGTACCTCGTCTGTCTCCCCGGCTCGTACCCGGTATGTCTGCTTGGCACGTGCTGTGCCTGGCCTGCTTGGCATAGCAAGACAAGATACGACTAGGGGAAAATGCAAAATATCAGGCACATCCGCTCTCGCGCACGCCCTGAAATCCCGCACTTTAAGTTTTGTCATACGTCATCCGATAAGACACGCTATCGACCAATCAAGCCGGTATGGTGTGGGCTCAGCCGTATACACCCAACCTTGCCAAACCTCGCTATCATCGAATGCTACCGTGGATAGATGTGATGTTTAATCCAACCATTCACCTTATTGATGCCTTCATCGACATCTTACGCCACGAGTATCTGCAGACCTATAGCAACCTTGAGCCAGATTACCCGGGCATTCTTACGTGGGCGGGACGCATGGCCTTGGAAACGATTGCCACGAGCGATGCGCTGTATCACAACGTCGAACACACCATCATGGTCACACTCGTCGGACAAGAAATTCTCAAGGGCAAGCATCTCCGCGAAGGCGGGGTAACCCCGTACGATTGGTTACACTTTCTCTTGTCTCTTTTCTGTCATGACATCGGCTATGTCAAGAACCTGTGGCACGATGACGCCAACGGCTCCCATAATACCGGCCACACAGGAGAGATCATCACCCTCCCCGAGGGTGCCACTGATGCCTCGTTGGCCCCCTATCACGTCGACCGCGGCAAGCGTTTTATCCGTAAACGCTTTCTTGGCCACGCAATTATCGACCCCATGCTCATCGCCAGTAACATCGAACGCACACGCTTCCCAGTCCCTGACAAAAGCGATCAGCACAACACTGCCGACTACCCTGGTTTAGTGCGCGCGGCTGATCTCATTGGCCAGCTCGCCGACCCCCATTATCTGCAAAAATTCCCCGCCTTGTTCTACGAATTCGAAGAAATCGGCATGAACGCCAAGCTCGGCTATCGCTCCCCAAGTGATCTACGCACGGACTACCCGACATTCTATTGGTCCATGGTCTCGCCATATATCCAAGATGCCTTACGCTATCTCAGCCTCACCCAAGCCGGCCAACAATGGATCGCACATCTCTACGCGCATGTTTTCGCTGTCGAGCATCAACAGCCCATCAGTGGGGAATTCGCCATCATTCCTTTGTAAATGTAAAACCCCACGGCAGACGCCACACCACCTCCGCTCCCCATCGCTCCCATTGCTCTTTCATACCGGTTCACGACAGGCAGGCGTATTGTTGCGCGGCGTATTGACAGTTGACGATACCACGTACGCTTCCAGAGGAACGGACGGAGTAGCAGTAACAAGAGGCAACAGCACCTCAGGCTCCGTCACACGCCGATCGAGCCACACGGCTTCGGCGGCCGGATCGAGGATAACCGGCATACGGTGATGAATCGGCTGCATGACGTCATTCGCCGCCGTCGTCAGCAAAGCGCAGGTGGCCAACCGCGTACCGTCCGCATCCCGCCACACTTCCCACAGACCGGCAAAGGCAAAAGGTTGCTGACTACAGAGCCTGATATACATCGGCTCTTTACCTGTCGCCGTACGACGCCATTCATAAAAACCATCGGCCAGTACTAAACACCGCCGTTTGCGCAAGGCCTGGCGGAAGCTGGGTTTCTCCGCCACTGTCTCCACACGCGCGTTGATTAATCGGTTACCGATGCTGGGATCACGCGCCCACGACGGCACGAGTCCCCAACGCAGCGTCCCGGCACGGTTGGTGCCATCATTGATGACCGCCACCACGTCTTGTCCTGGCGCAATATTGTACGACGGAGTGTACGTCAACGCCGAGGTGTCACAGACAAAACGCTCCTGCACCACGGCAGGATCGGTCGCGAACGTAAAACGTCCACACATGCCTACTCTCCTGCATTACGAGGTCAAGGGCGAGACCAAACCAAGCGCAGCACACAGCTCACCCAGGGCCGCGGGCGTATCAGCGTGCACCGGAATACCATGCTGGAGGCGCTCACGCCGCCGCTCATCCTCCAGTTCTCCGGGTAAGAGAATACGCTCTACGCCTGGAGCACGTGGCGTGGTACGAATTTCCTGTCGTAACTGCCCCATACGCGCCTGAAACATGTCAAGCGGCATAAAGGCTGTTGGCTCAAGCACACCAAAGAGATGGCCCAGATCATGTCGGGCGTCAGGAGTACCTAACGCCTCCGGCGCGTGGGCCTGGCCAAACCCGGCCCCCGTGAGGATACCCGTCAATATTTCAAGCACCAGGGCCATGCCGTACCCTTTGTGCTCGCCGATCACCGGACGCGGCACGAAATCACGACCCAACGGTGCCCGCATCTGACGGTCTTGCTCCGCCTCGGCCCCTTGCGGGCGTGTAGCAATGACGGACATATCCAGGACGAGCGCGGGTTCTTGCCCGGTGGGGATAGCAATGGCAAAGGGATTGTTCCCTAATGCCGGCAGTATACCACCCCACGGCGGCAAACCGATTTTAAGCTCGGTGTTCGTGGCGACAAAACCAATGGCATGCTGTGGGAGGGCAAGCATGGCATAAAACGCCATCATACCCAGTGTGGTTGAATTCCGCACACCGACTAACGCCAGTCCCTGCCCAGACGCTTGACGCAGGCAACGCTGCATTGCCTGCGTGCCGACGACGGAGCCCAAACCATTGTCGCCGTCCACCACCGTGACTGCAGCATGCTCGTGCACTACGGTGAGTTGCGGCGTCGGATTAATGCCACCAGCTTGCAAACGATTCACAGTGTTGCGCAAGCGCCTGACAGCAAAGGCATCCATACCCGCGCCCTGGCGTAGGGCACTCTCGAGGCGCACCGCTGCCGCACGTTGGGCATCGGCACGCGGCACGCCGGCGCGCACAAAGACTTCGACAGAAAATCATGGAGTACAGATGGCTGAATACGCACTCATCTCTCCCACTACGCGTGCAAGGCCTACTCTACCTCCGACTATACACCTTGTCCGTCCCACTGAGCCGCCGGTGGAGCATGCAAAACATCGGTAAGCTGGCCAGCAAGAAAAAACCACCCACGAGCAAAAAGCTATCACGAAACGCCGCGGCAACGGCCTCGACGTCCATCTGCTGTTTAATCGTGCTGAGTGCCGCCTGCTCAGCGCTACTCTGCGCAATTCCCCCTTGATGCAATAGGTGCTTGAGCTCATCCAGCGCAGCAGTGTGGCTCGTAGACGCCGCATCGTAGTTGTGATACGCCATGAGCTGATGCGATACCCGCTGCCGTTCAAACAAAACGCTGGTGACCGTCACGCCAAGGCTGGCGCCGATGTTCCGCACCACACCCATTAAGCCCTGTCCCATGCGCACCTGATCGGTCTCGAGCACTTGCACATTCAGCGCCGTCAGTGGAGTAAACACCGCAAACATACAAATACGATAGAGTACAATATACCCCACGAGCACGCTGGTGGCGGTCAGTGCCGTAAAGGACGAAAAACCATAAAACACCCACAAGAGCGCCACAACACCACCAAGAATGACAAAGGGCGGTGGCATCATGTCGCTCATGCGACCAGTGAGGACGCCACTCAGGCCTGCAGCCACCAGCGCGGGCACGATAACCAGCCCGGCCTGCAACGGCGTGAACCCCATCACTTGCTGCAAAAAAATGGGCACCATGAACTGCGCCCCAAACAGTCCCATACTGTTTAAAAAGGCCGTGGAACAAATCAAACAAAACGCCCGGGAGCGAAATAACCGTAGTGTGACCGCGGGATACATGGCCAGGAGTTCACGCAGGATAAACAGCGTGCCACCTATCAGCGCCAGAGCAGTGAGTAGTACAAGGGTCGACACCGCCGTGGTATCGTCCCGACCCCAGCTAATCGCCAACAAGAGCGGCACCAGGAATCCACCCAGCGCCAGCAACCCGGGATAATCGACCGGTCCGCTGCGCTGTTCACGGTGCTGCGGAAGAATTAAGAAACCCAGGATAGCGGCAAGAATCCCTGTGGGCACCCCCATGAAAAACGTCAGACGCCAGGAGATTTCTTCCAGAAAATACCCTCCTAACGTGAAGGAGGTAATATGGCCGGCCGACCAGCCGATGGTGCGTAATCCCAACGCCAGACCCCGCTGTTGCGGCGGAAAAACTTGCACCAGAATGACGGCGGTCAAACCCTCGATGGGCCCAAGGACTAACCCCTGCATCAGACGAAAACCGACCAACATCGGTAGGCCTGTTGCCACCCCGCAACCAATACTTGCGACGACAAAGCCGATCATAATGGCGACAAAAAGGTTGCGATTGCCCAGTATACTGCCAAGCCATCCCAGAATAGGGATGACAAGCGTACGGGCGATCAGAAACCCTGTCGTCACCCACTGGGTAGCAGCTAAATCCGTCCCGAACGCGGCCATCAAACGCGGAATGGCGAGGTTCACGCTATTGCCGGCGAACGTGCCTGTGCCCTCAGCAAGCAAGATAATCGCCGCAACCACCCATTTGTAATGGGAGGCTTGCGTATCAAGGCGCAACACCGTGGAGGGTTGCGTATGCTCATGCGCGAACGCCATGTCCAGCCTTCTCAGAGCCGCCCCACGTGCAGTCAGCGTCCCTTCGGTACCCAGGGAGCCACACAGACAACAATAATGATCCCCACCACGGCGCACACCACGGTGGTGAGGGGCGCGCCAACCTCTGCAGCGGCGGCTCCGGAGAGCATACTCCCGAAGAACAAGGGGGCCACGGCGAGGGAACGGATACCCATCACCCGCCCGCGCATATCGCTACTGCCTCTGCCGAGCAGCATAATCGTAATATTGGTCATGCACACGGCCTGGGCCACGCCGATAAGGGCCAGGATGCCTAAGGCGAAATAGAAATTGGGCGTGAACGCAAACACCAAGAGAAATCCACACCACACCAATGTGCCAAAGAGCATGAGCTGCCCAGCATAGCGCGTGCTACCAAGAGTGACCATAATGAACGAGCCCAGCAAGGCCCCCGCGCCAAGCGCGGCGACCAACAGTCCCAAGCCCGCTGCCCCCACACTGAATACGTCGCGGGCAAAAACCGGTAACAAATTAAATTGCAATGGGAAGGCGGCCAGATTCACCAAACCGGCAATAATGAGCGCCGTTGCCAAGCCGGCGTCGGTCCAGCAATAACGCCAGCCCTCGCAGAGGTTCTGCCAGATGGGCGCACGCGACGGGTGATGCCGTTGCGCATCCTGCACGCGGATAGCGACGTAGCTGGCAAGTTGCAACGCGTTGAGGCCCAATAAGACCACATACACCCATAACACTCCGGTTGCGGCGCCTTCCAGCCCGAGGCTGCGCGCGACGGTATCCGGTAAGCCAAAAGGGGCAGGAAGCCACGTCAGGCCATAATCGCCGCTGGTAAGCACGCGCCCTTGATGCGTAGTCACATACCACTGGTCAGGACGAAACGTGGCCCAATTCAGCCGTAAGACCATGTCGGCTTCCGACCAATCCCACACCCGCAATGCCGGACGACAACAGGCCAACAACATCCCGCCGAGCACAGGTCCGACAACGCCCGTTAGGTTCATCGCGAGATTGTTCAGCGCAATACCGTTGGCTAATTCCGGTCCGCGGAGAATATCGGCCTGCATACTTTGTTGTGCTGGTTGGAAAAACGCCCAGAAAATGCCATTGGCGATGGTAGCAGCGAAGAGGTGCCAGACTTCGAGGCGGCGGAGGGCAACGAGGACGATCAGGACTCCAATAAGGCCACACCTGACAGCCAACACGCCGATATTGAGGCGCCGCCGGTCGACGCGATCGACCACGGTTCCCGTCAATGGACCCAGGAATGATCCCAGAAAGCGGACAGCGGCGATCAGGCCGACGAGGAAGGGAGAGTTGGTCATCTCCAGGACTAACCACCCAAGCACCACACCGTCCATGCGCTGGACGAACGACGAACTGACAAAGGCAAACCAGAGATAGCGAAAATTCCGATTAAAGAATGCCGCCAGCAACGGCACACGCTGTCCCGAGCCGGCAGCACTGCTGGTCGAGGTCGCTGAGCGCATGAATTGAACAGCCTTGTGTGGTGCGGAAGGAACGGCTCAATGCACGACGAACTCACGCGCCTAAAATGTGATAGCCCGCATCGACGAAATGGACGGTCCCAGTCACCCCACTCGATAAATCGCTGCAGAGATACAGCGCCGCCTTCCCCACTTCTTCCACCGTGATACTGCGGCGTAAGGGGGTCTTTTCCGCATGCTGTTTCATCATATCGGTAAACCCGGAGATGGCGCGTGCAGACGCCGTGCGCACCGGCCCGGCAGAAATGGCGTTGACGCGAATACCGAGTTGTCCCAAATCGTTAGCCAGGTAGCGCACACTGTTTTCTAGCGCCGCTTTGGCGATCGCCATGACGTTATAATTCGGCACGACACGCTCACTGGCCATATAGGTTAGTGTCAAGACGCTACTGTCACCTGCCGGCATCAGCGGCGCAACGCGTTGCGCCGCGGCGACGAGGGAATAGGCACTGATATCCATCGCCGTATGAAACCCGCTCCGGGATATGTTCCGAAACGGGTCCTGTAAGTCCGCACGCTCGGCAAAGGCAACACAATGGATGAGGTAATTCACCTGGCCGAAGTCGGTGCGGAGCTGCTCACACACGGCATCAATTTGGGCATCGTCGGTCAGCTCACACGGCATGTGGAGGACATCGCGCCATTCACTCGTCAGCTTGTGCACCTCATCTTTGACGCGCTCATTCTGGTACGTAACGGCGAGCCGGACGCCGTGCGACTGCAACAGATCGGCAATCGCATAGGCAATCGACCACCGGTTCGCGATGCCGAGCACCAGAGCCGTTTTTCCACTGAGATCGAGATAGTTCATACCATGCATCCTCTCTGCTGCTTCATCGCCTCACCGGACTGCCGTTGCACGAGCGGGCATGCCTGTCCGTACCAATTGTGGTCTGATTCCCAACGCACAACGTCGAGGAATCGTCGAAACTATAGAAGACGCTCCAACCCGGGGTCAACCTCTTTACCCAATTGAATCCTCCGGCACCTGCCTACCATACCATAGGGCCGACCAAGGCACTATCAGCACTGGAAACACCACCCACAGACATGGTATGGTGTGTGCTACACGCTCGGGGCTATGACTGCCGTATGACATGCGTGCGTTCAGTCTTTATGGTAAAGCATTCGGTATGGCAGCTCCAGAGACCCCTTCATTCCTCAGTGTCCGCGATCGCTGGCTCACAGCCGGTCTCTTGGGCATTGGTCTGGTCACATTTGCCATCAGCGCCTCGACCACCAATCTCATTCTTGCCAAGTTGATGACCAGCTTGCGGGTGGAACTGTACAACGCCCACTGGGTCATCACGACCTTCGGCATTGCCCGCACCATCACTATCCCCGCGATCGGGTGGCTGAGTGGTCGTTTTGGGCCACGGGCACTCTATCTCATCGCCATCGGGGGCTTTTGCCTCGGCACCCTGGGCAGTGCGCTCGCATGGGACTGGACGTCCTTGCTCTTTTTCCGCATCGTGACCGGCGCTGCAGGCGGCCTCATTCCTCCGCTGGCCATGGCCATTTTTTACCAGATTTTTCCGCCACAGCAACGCGGTATGGCTTTGGGACTCTCCCTCATGGGTTGGTCAATCGGACCGGCCGTCGGTCCGCTGATGGGCGGGTATCTCCTGGAGTTCGCGTCGTGGCGTACGATCTATGTGGCCATTTTGCCGATGGGCGGGCTGGGGTTCATCCTGGCGTGGCTCTTCTTACCACCGCTCAAACGGCCGGCGTCACGACGGCTGGATTACTACGGCTTGCTCAGTATGAGTATCGCCGTCACCTGCTTTCTCATTGCCTTAAGCCAAGGGCGCCGTGAAGGCTGGGATTCGCAATATATCATTACCTTACTCATCGTGGCCGCAGTCGCCGGTCTGACATTTATCATCATCGAGCTGCTGCACCCGGAGCCGTTAGTCGAGCTCCGCCTGTTCCGCTCGGTCCCCTTCGTCATGGCCGTCTGCGTCATGTGCCTCACCACGATGGCCTTCCGCAGCACCGGACCGATGTTCCCAGTCCTGATGCAGCGCATTTTGCATTTCGAGCCGTTGCTTGTCGCCTGGACCATGATGCCGTCGCAGATCATCTATGGCCTGGCGGTTCTCGCCACCGGGCGACTCTCGGACAAGCTTTCGCCCCAAGCCCTAGTCCTGGGAGGACTCCTCATGTACGTGGCCACCTTTGTCGGCTATTCCGGCATCAACGTCTGGACCACGGCCTTCACCATGACAACATTTCTCACCTTTCGGTTTATCGCGGAAGGCTTGATCGTCTCGCCCAACAATTTGACGGCACTCCGCGCCCTGCCGGAAAGCCAGGTGATGATGGCCTCGGGGCTCATCGGACTCACACGCAGTATCTCCAACACCCTCGGTCCCGCCACGGCAGCGGTGCTCTGGGATCAGCGCTTCAGCCGCCACCTGCAAGCCTATGCCGAGAGTAGTCCGGTCGATTCGGTCGGTTTCACCACGGCATTGCAACACTTTCGGCAGACGCTCGATTGGATGGGAGAAACCGCAACACAAATCCCAACCATGGCCATGGGGCTCATAGGACGCGTCCTGCAAAACGAAGCAAGCACCGCTGCCTGGCAGGACTATCTGCTCTTCAATGCCCTCCTGGCAACACTCGCTTTGCTGCCGGCCACGTTGGTCAATCCGAACGTCTGGCGTTATTTTCGGCGGCGCCCCGCTCCGAAACAGCCCAACACCCCATCGCCAATCCCAGCCGACACACCTAGGCAGACGCCAGCGCCCGCCTCAACGACTGCTCATGCATCGGGTCAGAACGGCAAGACGTCGACCACATCCCCGGCCACATCAAGCACAGACACGAGCAGCGGGTAAGCTCACCGGCTGCTCATAGCCTTATTTCTGGCTAGCAACCCAGGGGGTCATGATGCCGGGGATTTTTCCGCGTAGCGTATAGACCGACGTATGCGCCGTGAAAAAAAGCGTCTGCATATCCGGACCGCCGAAAACGAGATTAGCCGGGACTTCCGGTGTACGAATGATGCCCAACTGCGTGCCATCCGGGGCAAACACGCAGGTGCCGCCAGGTCCGGTGCAATACACATGGCCTTCGACGTCCACTTTCATGCCGTCCGGCACGCCGATCTTTTCGACGGACGACATATCCGCGAAAATCTCTCGACTCACCATGAGACCGTCATCGCCGATTTCGAGCGCATGGATATACGCACCCCAGCGCGTGTTGGCCACATACAGCGTCTTCTCATCCGGCGAAAAAGCCAGGCCATTCGGATATTCGCAATCAGCCACCAACGTTATGCTGCCGTCCGGCGCCAGACGATACACGCCAGCATAAGGACACTCCCGCTCCTCCCACGGCACCCGCAGCCCGGGATCGGTGAAATAGATACTGCCGTCGGACTTACAGACGACGTCGTTTGGCCGATTCAGGCGTTTGCCTTCGTAGCGGTCCACCACAACCTCGACATTCCCGAGGGCATCCATACGGGTAAGTTGTCGGTTGCCGCCTTCGCACAACAACAAACGCCCCTGCATGTCAAAGGTGGTGCCATTGCCCTCACCGGTGCTTTCCCGCACAGTCTCCGGCGCTTCGCCCGGGGTAATACGGTGCAACCGTTTATTGCGCAGGTCGACAAAATAATAAAAACCCTCAGGGTGCCACGTCGGCCCTTCGGTGAAGATAAACCCGGTCGCTAACTGTTCGGCCTCCGAAGTGGCCAGGATTTTCCGCAGGGGATCGCCCATCACTGCTGCTCCTCTTCGTTTACACAGCCGGCAAGCCGTGCTGCGCCCGTACCATGTTGATGGTCTTCCGAAATCCTTCTTCCATAGGGAACTGCGGACTATACCCGATAGCCGCTTCCGTCACTGACGCATCGTAGCGGATGCCGTGACGCGAGCCGCCGGACTGCACCTGGATATCCGCCTGCGGCAACAGCTGCCGCACACAGGCCACGGCCTCTTGCATCGACCGGGTATCACCACAAATCGACAGCCCGGAGGAACGTACCTCCGGCGCTTCCGAGGCAAGACGGATGGCACGTCCCACGTCTTCGACATACAGCCAATCCGGCTCGTCGTCACCATTGGTAATCACACCGGGTTCGCCAATCGCCGGCTTTTCCAGTAACTCGGTAATGAAATCGACCCCGGTACCGCGGGGAATCGTCAGCGCCTTGCCATAGCCGTAGACGTGCGTAAACCGCAGGCCGATATTGTCCAGACCGCGCCGCCGTTTGTAATGCATCCCTAAACGCTCGTTCATGGATTTCACCGCACCGTACAACCCGGTCGGAGCATGCATCGCGTCGTTTTCGACCAACGATTCTTCGCGCTCATCAGCCCCGAATACCGCAATGGAACTGGCCCAGACCACCTTCGACACACCGCATGCCAAGGCCGCCTCAAAGATATTGATCGTGCCCTCACAGTTGACTTTGAGTGTGCGGAGGGGATTGATCTCACTACTAATACTCAGTGTCGCCGCCAGATGTACTACCCGCTCGGCCTGTGACTCGCGCATCATACGCAGCATGAGGGGTAAATCCGTCACATCGGCACTGACAAGCTCGACAGCATCGCTGTGCGCCGCGCCAACCACACTCGTCAAAAACTCCTGATTCGGCATCAAGTCGAGCACCGTTACCTGATGCCCAGCCTCAAGAAGTTCGCGCACGGCATAGGCACCGACAAATCCCGTGCCTCCTGTTACGAGATAACGCATATCCTCTCCTCCGTTGGGTCATTCACGAGCGGCTTCAGTTACCCCTCGCACACGTATACTCTATGGTTATGAGTGGTGATGATCGTGATGGTGGTGATGTGCTGCCGCTCCAGTGTCTGGCACGTCTTCAAGCTCACCGACGACCAGTCGCAAGAGATTCGGATGTCCCGGCAGATCGCGGCGTCCGGCACCATAGCCGATCTGTTCCACTCGCATGAACGGTAAAGCCCCAAAGCGATCTGCCATGGTCGTAACGATCGCAGCACCGGTCGGTGTGGTCATCTCCATACGCACCTCGCCGGCATAGGTCGGACATCCCTTGACGAGTTCCAGAGTCGCCGGCGCCGGGACCGGCAAGACGCCATGCGCGGTACGTACCGTGCCAGAGCCGATATTGATCGGCGATACCATCACCTGTTGCACGTGCAGTTCATGCAGCCCGATGATAGCGCCGACGACATCGACGATCGAATCGACCGCGCCAACTTCGTGGAAATGGATGGCTTCTAACGGCTCGTTGTGCAGATGGGACTCAGCCTCTCCAAGACGACGAAAGACGTTGAGAGCATCTTGCTGGACTTCAGGCGTGAGGTCGCTGTCCGTAATCATCGCGACGATATCGGTATATTTCCGCACAGGCTGCTGTTCTTCGTCCACAATCACATCGACCTTCGTCCCTCGCAACCCGCTGCGTGTGACCACATGGGTCTCGAGGCGATATGCTTCCACGGGCAGTTTTGCCAACTCTTGCCGGAGCAGCGTGATCTCTACCCCGGCATCGACCAATGCCCCCAGAGTCATATCCCCACTGACGCCGGAAAAACAATCAAAATAGGCAACTCTCATTGTCTCGCGGCCCTTTATATCCCTCACGTGTCTCTCGGTTTACAGTGCGAGGCAACCTAGCACACTGGGTAGGCCAACTCAAGCACTCAGCCAGCAGGCATACACGCCAGTGACGCTGTGTTATAATAATCACCGTTTCTGCCGCGAGGCAGCACACAATACGCACCGCGCCATGCGAACATACCATTATCTTCTTTCCTGCGCGCTTGCTCTGCCTCTCGCCCTACGCATGCTCGGGAGGGACAGAGCGTACGCGGGTAGCCTACTTTCTTTACGACTACGACGGTCTCATAGGAGCGACGACATGAAGCGAGCGATGTATGCAGTGGGCGTGCTAAGTATCGCACTCGTTTGTAGCGGATGTATTGCGGCGGCCGTCGGTCTTGGCGCCACGGCGGGCGTCGGCACCTACACGTACGTCAAGGGAGAATTGAAAGCAACGTATAGTGTGCCCTTGGCCCAAGCCTGGGACGCCTCGGTGACGGCGATGCACACGATGCAACTCCCCATAGACAAGCAAACTATTGATGCGCTTGGCGGGGAAATCACGGCCCGGCGTGCTGATGGCACACCGGTCAAGGTCAAGCTGAAACCACTCGGGGATTTCAGTACGGACGTTGGTGTGCGCGTCGGCGGGATCGAAAGTATGTGGAGCAAAAAAGACGCACAACAAGTGCACAGCACCATCAAACGCAGTCTCGACGAAGGCAAATCGTAAGAGACTGTTGAGGAGTAGATCGCTTATGAGTCGTTCAACCGAGAGCTTTCTCGCTCCCTGGCAGGCGGCAGATTACGCCGGACTGACTATCGACGCCATTTATGCACTCTTGGCATCCGGCGAGCTGACGGGGGAGCAGGCCAATGGACGGTGGCGCATCCGCAAATCCGTGCTTGACACCTGGCTCGACACCGATGTCTCCCCGGAGGAACTGGAACAACTCGTCGGCCATATGCCGGCACGCACAGCAGAGTATGCTCGGAAACTGCTGGAGCATCCTCCCGAGGACTGACGGGCAGGAGCGGGCCACCGACCCCTGCCGTGGCCGTAGCGCTACTCCACCTCTTTGAAACGCGCATCGCGCCAGTCTAGCGCGGCGCGTAGTCCTTTCTCGGCCCGAATCTGGTTAAACTGTTCCTGCTCCGGAGTACGCGAAGTATCAAAGTGGACCACCAACTCTAGATTCTGCTGGATCGCCTGGAGAAAACCCATACCCTCAAGCGCGCGATTCACCGCGATCTTGTTCATCTTCAAGCCAAGCTGCGGTATGCGCATGAGCTTCTGCGCAGTGCGTTCACACTCGCGCATCAAGTCGTCGTGCGGCACCACACGGTTGATCATGCCGAGCCGCTCGGCTTCGTGCGCATCGATCATATCGCCTGTCAGCAACAACTCCTTCGCCTTCGCTAAGCCGACGCTAAACGGCGTGATCAACAGCGGCGGTCCGGTGCCAAAACGAATTTCCGGTTCGCCCAGCACCGCCGTGTCCGAGGCAATCTTGATGTCGCATACTTGTGCCAGCTCGCAGGCGCCTGCCAGGGCATAGCCGTTAATAGCGGCAATCACTGGTTTACTGAGATTCCAGATCATCAAGAAGGTATCGATATTCGCCTTGAGATGCGCCCGCCATTCATCCGCCGGCTGCTCATAAATCTCCCGGTCTTCGCCTTCGTGACTGATGTCAAAGCCGGCCGAAAACGCCCGCCCGGCGCCCGTGAGGATGACTACCCGGACCTCGGCATCCTGCTCAATGGCTGCCAGCACGTGGCGCAGCTCTGCCATTAATTCCAGACTCAAGGCATTGAGTTTTTGTGGCCTATTAAGCGTGACATAAGCAATACCGTCACGGGTTTCGTACAGAATGGTGTGATAGTCCATGGTGTGCCACTCCTTGTAGCGGGGATTATGCCCAATGTTCCGACATCACCGCCGCCTGCGTGCCTTGAGAAATGCAGTCTTCCAGGGGTAACAAAAGCGCAAGGGATTTATGCTTCCGGCAGTTCTGTCTGCGTGGTCTCGTCTCCGGCGAGACGGATTCCGAGTTTTCCGGCATGTCCCGCACGCAGTGCAATACCTGTTGCCGCACTCAGAAACCAACCGTTCTCTCCCGCCACTTGACCCTCGTATTCACTGCCTTGTAACCGGTAGAGTTGCGGCACTTTGCTGTCGCGAAGGAATGGTCTTCCTAGTATACGCCCACAGTAAGAGGTTGCAACCAGGGAGAGCCAGCCGGGTTTTCAGCTGCAATATATGCCACTTTCGTCAAATGCAAGTTACTCTCGCCCAAATCAAGTCAAAACTTCGAAATGAATGGCTAGGTCTTCGCTGACAATCGGCGACGATACCACCATCGTAGTGTATGGTCACTGCGCCCGCCCGGCACCAGCGACCACATCGAGGTACACGCCCCGGAAAAACGTCTGGAAAAGGAAGAAGTCCAAGCGGTCGTCCAGCTCTGATCAGCGTGTGATGGCCGCGGTCCCGCGCGCCGGTTGATTCCCTCCAATCCGATGCGGGAGGGGAAAAAAAGAAAAGCCAGAACCGTTTGGTCCTGGCTTGATTAGCGTCGTACACGAGCACTCACCGAACTCTCAAGCTTGAATCATTCGAATTTCACGTACCCCAGTCGGCTCTGCATCAACCCGCCGCCGGCATTCAAGACAATCCTGTCTGGTCAAAATATTTGGAACGCACTATTGTCGCAAAGCTTACGGGGCAAAGTCTCGTTTTAGTCCTCGCGGTTCGGTTGAGCTGTCGTCCACCACGAGGACGTCGAAATCGTCGTCGTGCGATGCGGCCAGTGCTGCCAGACACTGTTTGAGCTCAGCCGGCGCATTGTAGACGGGCACGATCACCGACAATATTGGGTAGGCCGACTGCTGCCCTTGTGTCGGTACAGTGCCTGATTCTTGTGCCATGGTCTGTATCTCACAATGCCCGGATCAAAAGAAATACGGCCAAAAGAGGGTTCCTCAATCTTCCTTGAGAAAGCTTTGACGACGTAGAGTGTTCATCGCGAGGCGCTTGCTGTACGGCGCTGGAAAATTCAGATGCTCAGACACAACCAACGTAAGTGCACTGCTGATGATGATGGCCGCACCTATATAGAGTAATAGGTTCATTACCCGTCCAGACCATATGCCGGTTATACAAGAGATCAAAAGGGCAACACTCACAAGCATGTGTGGCCATAGCAACATGTACCGCACGGGTGGGGCTTGCACCTTAAGGGTTAAAGCATATGGTCCACCGCGATTGAAGATGACATCGCACATTGCCAGAAGGTGATACGGCCATTTTGCAAGGTGTAGAAGTCCTGCTCTCCAATGAAATCCCCGCTCATGATGCCAATCGAGATAAAATCGCTGGCGATAGCATTGGCATAGCTGCAACACGCCACACAACAGCGCAAGTTTTGGTAGGATAGAATACGAGATAACTTGCGGGGTAACACCTGTTACAAGCATACAAGCTAAGAGAATGATGCCTGTCAGGATGATAATACTCCTATGGACATAATTAAGTCCATGCAAGAAACTCATGACATGTGTCGACAATGATAAATCTTTTGCTAACTGAGGATAAAAGCGGAATTTAATATCCAAAACGGATCGTGCCCACCGACGTTGTTGCGTCAGGTAGGTGCGCCAATCCACCGGCGCCAGCCCTCGAGCGAGAATGCGCGGAAGATAAATGCCCTGCCAAGCGCTGCTGCGATAGCGTAACGTAAGCAGTAGATCATCTGCGTCGTGTGCAGCAAAGCCGCCGACTTGCTTAAGCGCGCTCACACGATGGGTATTGTGACATCCGACAATAATCGGATATCCCATGCCATAGCTTGCCATCTGGATGGCAGAGTAATAGTCGTAGGTCTCCTCAGCTGCACCACGGGCAATGAAACTTGCCTCCTGATTATAGTAAGCCTGGGCAACTTGCACGTACGCCACGTTCGGATCGTCAAAATATCCCAACACGTTTGTCAGAAACGTTGGGGCCGGGACATGGTCAGGATCAAAGGTGGTGACAATGTCGTAACGACTAAAACCGATTTCGTGCAGCCAGGCATTATAATTGCCGTGCTTTGAGTGCGATTTGAACTGTCCTGTATTTGTCTGATAGTGTGGGAGGCTTTTCCGGCTGAAGTACAGAGCACCGCATCTGCGACACAAGGCCTTGACCCGGTCATCATTCCCTTCGTCCAGCACCCAAGTATCATGAGGATAATCCAAAGCCAGCAAGGCGCGTATGGTCTCCTCGAGCATCTCCAGAGGTTCTGCATCGGGCACGAACGTCGTCACAACCCCGATTTTCCAGCCAGAACTCGCCGGCATGCATCTCGGACGCCTCATGTAAAGTAACAGAAACCATCGTCCTTGATTATTAACTAATACAATAATAAATATAAGTGTCATAACTGAAAAAGTTACTGGATAATGTAGTAAGTCTTTATAGGAAAACCAATGCCACATAAAATATCCAATGGCTGTGAGGCTTAAAACAGATAAGAGAAAAAATAGAGGAAAATCCCACCACCTGAACACGTTTTCCATGAGAATGTTAGAAGAAGTCTCTCTTGTGGGCTCGACCACAGTATCAGCAACCCCCAATAGCCTATTGACCAAGAAAAAGAGCCGAAGTGATGGAATCACACAGCTCTTGAGAAATGTGGTCTGTTCAGGTCAATCATTCTATGCACACATTCTGGGTGCCATTGACCCGAGCTTCGCGACAAACGTCTCGAGCGTATCTGAGCCTTCGACCTCGATACGGGGAAGGGCGAGCAGAGAATCCTGCGCGGTGCATGGACCGGGGTCACAGGTTAAGCCAAAGTCATAGCCACACATGCCCGCGAGATACTGCACCACTCGGTTGAACTCGCCATAGGGATAGGCTATCGCATTGACAGACGTACCCAGACCCTGCTCCAGGATATCCTTCGAGTGCCTCAGCTCACGTATAACCTGCCACAACGGGCGGGAGATCAGCAGGCCATGGGTGGCGGAGTGGGATCCGAAGGTTACCCCTTCGGCCTGCAGACGGCGGATGTCACACCAGTTGAGCAGCGGTATCACGTCACCGTACTCCTGATCCCAGTGGTTGTTGCGTCCAATGAGGTCCGACACGAGATATATTGAGGCGGAGAATCCATAGCGTTGCAGGAGTGGCCAGGCATAGTCCAAGAAGTCCTGATAGCCGTCGTCAAAGGTGATGCATATAGCACCACGAGGCAGAGGCGCCCCGTCGTCGATCCAGGCCCCCCAGTCTTCCAGGCGTACACTGCGGAATCCGGCATTGCGCAGGTAGCACAACTGTTCTTCGAACGCTTCCGGGGTAATACGCCAGGGTGCCAGGGCTTCGGATCCCGCTGGTGCGACACGATGGTATGTAAGGATTGGGAGCTGTTCGGTACTCCCATGCCAAAATACCTGGGCGTCCACCTCGGGTGGAAGCGGTGTGAGTTGATCCATCTGAACGATGGCTGGGATATGCCGCGATGCAGCAATATCGGCTACCTCTCTACGCCTGAAGCGCTGCACGCGGTAGAGCGGGGTGCGAAGCTCTTTTTCGCATACGAGAGACGACATGTCGCCAAAGACCTCGCCAATGCCCTGCGCCCCAAAGGCATGGTCCCAGCCAAAGCCAGGTTGGTCAGGCTCATCAATGACGACGTTCCCATGGGTCATGATCAGATGGCCGCCTGGTTTCAAGGCTCTGGTCAGTTTGCGCGCAACAGTTCGCAATCGTTTGCGATTACGAACAAAGTAGAGGACCTCACTACACACGATCAGATCGAACTGACCTGGAATCGCCTGCTTGAAGAAATCGAGACGCTGAAAACGCACATTCCCCTCAGCCTTGCATCGTTCTGCGGCTCGGTCCAACGCCACCTGCGAGATGTCAGCTGCCAGCAGGTGTTGGACACGCGGCGCGAGCTGCACCGTGAAGTGGCCTTCGGCGCAGGCCAGCTCCAATGCCGTCTCAATAGGTCCGTCTGGAAGCATGTCGAGCGTGTGCTCATATTTAGTTTGTTCATATGCCGTCGAGTAATGCCAAGGATCAGGCTGTTCCGCAAAGAGCGCTTCGAAGAAGGCGTGGTTTTCACCGGTGCGGTAGCGACGGTGCAGGGTACAGACCCGCCTATACAGTCTTGGGGTCACCCGCAAGCCATTTTTCACCAGCTGCTTCAGTCGCCATCTCACACGTGGCATATGACTCCTGAGTCCTGGCTTGAGTACTGAGGCGAAGAGTAAGAACCGTGCCGGTAAAGCACGGGCGAAGTGGCGTCGACTGAGAGAGGACATACGCGTCTGGATCAAGCACTTGGAGATCACCCGAGCCCGGTATGCCAGATGTGGGATACCCGTGTGCATCTCAAGTGCGGCAAGGAAGGCGTGAACTCGGGGTTCGAGTCGTTGCCAGACTGTACCCCATTCGGACAGCGGCGCGCAGGCAGAAAGCATAGCCGCTTGCACGATACAGTCTGCCACCGCATACGGCTCGAGCGACGAGCAAGATTCGTTCTGCAAGGTTGCCAGCAAGAATCGTGCGTCTTCATTCCGTCCGATGATAAGTCCTGCCGCTGAACAAAGGAGATAAAACTTGCGCGCTACCAGATCCTCTATAGGAAGCCCCTCCGGGTAAACTGGATGTTGCCTCGGCACACGTGGGTCGGACGCATGAGCTTGCTGCAAGACCCGGAGTCCATCGGCCATAATCCGACTTCCATCCATGGAGGCTGAACCTGCCCGCATACGGTATGGCGCCAGCATGTGGGGAATCATGCCAAAACGTGCACCGAATCTGGCGAAGCGCTGCCACAAGTCCCAATCCTCACAGACGACGAGTTGGGGGTCGAATCCGCCAATCGCCTCCACAATCGCCCGCCGAACGACGTAGGCGTGAATCGCAAAAGGACACTCATGGGCATGCAGGGTGAAGAGGTCGCCCACGTCGCTCGGATGCACGGTGAAGACGGTATGACCATCGGGGGTAATATAGGTCCAGCCGCAATAGACGGCGTCCAGGCTGTCGTCCTGAGTCAACACGTGGGTCATGCGTTCAAGATGTGGAGGCAGAATCCAGTCGTCAGCATCGAGGAAAAGCAGCCAGTCATACCGGGCCAAGCTGATACCAACGTTCCGAGCGGCGCTGACGCCTGTTTGCGCTTGATGGATGACCCGGAAGCGAGGGTCGCGATCGGCAAAGCCCCGGGCGATCTCTGGGGTAGCGTCAGTCGAACCATCGTCGATGAGGATCGCCTCCCAATCTGTATACGTCTGAGCACAGAGTGACTCAAGAGCCTCTGCAAGCGTCTCGGCGGCATTATGGGCAGCGATGATAACCGATACTTTCATCTCTAGAAGATCTCTTATTTCACAGATGCGGCTGCACGTGCAAGCCCTGGCGCCGGTAACATCGCCATCCCGACAGATAACCGGCCATCTCCGCTCGGAGTAAACCCAGCTGAAACGCGGGGTCCCTCGTGAGGCTACGCAGGCAATACCAGGCATATATCTTGGGTAGCGTCCAGAGCAGATGGCGTATGTTGCCTCGATCCTTGTGCCTGGCATATTGCACCAGAGACGCCACCACATGTCCTCGCATGTACGAGAACACCTGCTGCTTGAGGTCGTTCATATCACGGCGATGCTGATGATACACTACAGAACGTGGGTCGTAGCGACAGTGCCATCCTTGCGCCAGGACTCGGTAGAACAACTCGGTATCCTCACTGCAACCTGCCTGGCCAGCTCCCAGGCGTTCGTCGAAGCCTCCTACCTGCTCGAAAACGTCGCGTCGGATAGCCATGTTGCCACTGCCGCCAATGCACCACACGGGCACACCCTGGGATTTCGACCGCTTGAAAAAGGCCGTGTCAAAAGTGCGAGGGTGGTAGCCGCGCACAAAGCTGAAGCGACGTTCAAAGAGAAGCTGAGCTTTCGTCATGAGTTCGGCGGGCAGCACAAGACCGGTTGCCAACGCAACACCAGGGTCGTGAAAGCATTGCCGCAGCCAGGTAAGCCAGTCCGCATGGACGGTCTCATCGTCATCAACGAATGCAACCAGACTCGTTTTGCAATGGCGAACCCCGGTATTGCGGGCCACACTCGCTCCCCTTCGAGGCTCTACGAGGTAGCGGACGTTGGGAAATTGGGCGACCAGGTGACGCGTCATTGGCGCCTGCGGTGCGTTATCGACAACCACGATGTCTTCCGGTGGCTGACGTAAGCCCTGAAGAGACTGGAGGCAGGCAGACAGTTTCTCGGGTCTATTGTATGTTGGGATGACCACGCTCATCGTGGATTGGTCAAGCGGGACTTGAGCCAACGGCTGACAAAGCACCGGCTCGAGTCGAGCCAGAACGTCCTGCAATCGGGACGGTCTCTCAGAGGCGATACCCACACCGAGCTCTAAGCCATAGCCGGTGATGGCAGGCTCGATCGTCTGGAGAGCCATACGAGACAATTGAGCTGCCGACACGGGCAATTGCGCTGCCTTGATTGTGAGATGACCAAGGGGTATGTTCCGCCACCACAAGACGACAAAAACGCCCTCGGCAGAGACCACCGCCTGCAAAGGCGGCACCTCTTCCTTGAGGTCAAGGTGTACAATAGACCATAAAGGGGTCATGAGCAACTCAATCCAGCCATTAGGTCATCTCTTCATGAGGCATAAAACCCCGGTTCTGCAAGGCCTTGAGCCTGGCAAACAGCGCCTCGTTGTCCAGGAGTTGCGCTACACTTCCTTGCTCAACGACCCGACCTGCATCCAGCACGATGATATGATCTGCCTGTTCAATCGTCGAGAGACGGTGAGCGATAACGATGACCGTCCGGTTATGTCCGAATTGCTTGAGAGACGCCTGGATGACATGTTCAGAGAGACTGTCGAGCGCGTTCGTTGCTTCATCCAGGATGAGAATTTCCGGGTCGCGCACGATGGCCCGAGCGAGGGTAATACGTTGCTTCTGTCCCGCCGAGAGCCGCACGCCTTGGTCTCCGAGTCTTGTGTCATACCCCTGCGGTAAGGCACTGATGAAGTCGTGTGCATCGGCCTGTCGGGCCGCCGTGATAATCTCATCGTCTGTGGCGTGTAAGCGACCATACGCAATGTTTGCTCTCACGGTTGTGTTGAAAACGTGGATGTCCTGATTCACGACTGCGATGCGGCGACGCCAAGACGCGAGATCGAGCTGCTGCAATGGGACGTCATCAACCACCAGGCTTCCCTCCGAGGGATCGTAGAGTCGCACAATCAAGCTGATGAGGGTTGATTTGCCTGCGCCAGAGGGACCGACCAAGGCGGTTGTCTTGCCTTGCAGAATACGAATTGAGACGTCGTGAAGCGCCAGCGGCTCGGCCACATCATAACGAAACGAGACGGCCTCGAACCTTATCGCCTCTTGGAATCCTGTACATGGAACGGACCCAGAACGGATATAGGGCTTGTTGCTAGAGTCGAGAAGTTGCTCCACCGCATCCACAGAGGCGGTTGCCGCGACAAGGGCATTGCGATTTTCATTCAAATCCGAAAAGTTTGGGTACATACGGTACAGGATGACGATAAACACCAACACGGTTGGAAGACTCCGCGAGGTCTGGAGCGTGGTGAAGAGAACCACAAGAAGCAACGCGACCACGAGTATCTCAAAAACAGGCTCGATCACGTCAGACATAGCACTGACTCTGAGCCAGCTGCGGCCCATACGGTGCGACGCTTTGGCAAAAGATTCACGCTCATACGATTCACGGCCGAAGAGTCGGATGGTCCGCATGCCACTGAAGACCTGGAGCATACGCTGTGAGAGTGCTTCGTCAGCGCGTACGCCGGCACGCGCAAGGGTTTCGACCCGTCGAGTTACGAGCTGGATTATGACGGAAATCAGAAGCAGGGCCACTGTGGCCAAGAGCGTCAGTCGCCAGTCAATAACCAGCAACAGCGCCAAGAGGACGAGGATCGTACAGATGTTGATGACCAGAGCCACCAGCGTCGAGACGGCCTCGCTCACTTCACCGGTTTGGCTTTCTAACGTGTTCAACAGCTGGCCTGACTCGTGGCGTTCAATAAAACGCATGCCGACGTGTAAAAGCTGATCGAAAACGTGCAACCGCAAAGCGTGACTGAGGCGGAACTCAAGCCAGTCAAAGAGGATGGCGTTCGCGTAGGCAAGGGCATTCTTGAACACGACCAAACCCAGAATACACAGGGAGATGCCCAAGAGGCGATCCGAGACCGAGCCCGTTCCAAAGACGAGATGCAAGACACGGCTCAGCCAATTATCAGGTTCGAGTCCAAGGCGCCCTCCGTGCAGCTCGCCAGAGAGCAATGGGATAAAGAGACTGATACCCACACCCTCTGCGGCAGCCTCCAGGATCCCCAGAAGAATCATGGCTGCTATCGACCAATGATAGCGTCTCATCACGGGCTTCACTGCCCTGATAACCTTGAATGCATTTTTCATTGCTTCATGTCTTTGGACGAGAACAACATCCGCCACCAATTACCCACCTACCCTGGTTGCGTGAGCATACCATCCCTGATAGAGAAGAAACATCAGCAAGATTATGCGAACCACCGTTTGGCAAATCTTCACCAATGGATCCCAGGCGGGGGAAACGAGTATCAGGGCTGGGGACAGCATCACCAGCACCGCAACCGCGAGCAATACACCGGCCACAACGTCATCTCCGTGGCTGGCAGGCTCCTGTTTGGCCAGCCGAAAAAGCGTGAGCATGGGTAACAACATCAGCATATCATCATAGGATCGGTGATAGAGCCAGAGACGTGCAACAATGGCTGAGACACCAAGCAAGAGCCATATATCCTCGTGACGATGTCGATACGTCCAACAGCCGAGAGCCAGCAGCATCAGCAACGAGGCAAAGGTATTCCATTGTTCCAGTCCCAGGGCAGCTAACCAACCATGCTGATCGCCATACCCCCCCGTTGCCACGCCGTGGGCAACCCCTTTCAAGCTACGCGCGGCCCACTCCTGGTGGAGCGAGAAGAGATCGGTTCCTTGGAATGGGATAGCGATGACAGTCAGGGCGAGATACCCCACAACGACGAGAAGCGCTGGCCGCAATCTGTCCGGGATGAAGAGTACCAGCCAAAAAAAGGGAGCCGAGACGGTTGGCTTCACCAACGCCCCCACGATGAGAGCGGCCCCGACCAGATCGCCTCGCCACGTGTGCTCACCTCGACACACGAGGAGCAGGCCAGGCACCAGCGCCGCAAGGACATGAATCGCGAGTTGACCATGGCCGATCGTGAACCCCGTGGCGTACATCGAGAGCAGCATCAGCATCACAAACACACGTTCCAGACGTGTGTTTGCACCACTCTCCTTGACGAATAGATACACAAGACACCCAAGCCCCAGCGCCATGGTCACTGCCCACAGCGTTCTGGCCGGGGTAGACGATAACCAGCCAAGCAAGGGCCAGAGCATGGAGTAGGTCGCAGGCGGATAAACCGCGTGCTCGATTTCATCATAGACTGGATTGCCTGCGAACCAGTGCCGCACTTCTCTTTTCCGCTGTCTGAAGTCCACTGCACCCCATGGAGGCTTCTCCAAGAGGAACTTGTCAAAATTGAT